>Ga0210389_10000357_pt1 | contig 44260 bp, 33 predicted proteins | sample IncBWH28OmetaG_FD_160127 | JGI IMG/M metagenome (GOLD analysis project Ga0210389, IMG submission 160127) | Forest soil microbial communities from Barre Woods Harvard Forest LTER site, Petersham, Massachusetts, United States - Inc-BW-H-28-O ... | reverse complement strand
TCTTACAGCCGGGCACCTGCCATTGAGTAACGAGGACGGGACTCTCTGGATCGTCTTCAACGGTGAAATCTATAACCATTCCGAATTGCGTCAGCAACTGCAGGCCCGCGGCCACGTCTACCGCACCCACAGCGATACGGAAACCATCGTCCATCTCTACGAGGAATACGGCCACGAGTGCGTCCAACATCTGCGCGGCATGTTCGCATTCGCGATCTGGGACGCCCGCCGCCAGGTTCTTTTCGTGGCGCGCGACCGTCTGGGCATCAAACCCTTGTACTACCACCTCACAGCAGAGCATCTGGTTTTCGGCTCAGAAATCAAGGTAATCCTTGCCCATCCGCGAATCGCAGCACGATTTCATCGCACCGTACTCCCTGAGTACCTTGCTTTCGGATATCTTTCCGGCGAAGACACGTTCTACTCAGGCATTCGCAAACTGATGCCCGGTCATTGGATGGAATTGGACTCGCGCGCGCAGTTCAGAATCGAGCGCTACTGGGATCTTTCCATTAAGCCGGAGGAATCATCCCACACGGATGGTTACTACGTACAGGCTTACCGCGAGCTCCTCGAAAAAGCGGTAACCAGTCACCTCATGAGCGACGTGCCGCTAGGCGTTTTTCTGAGTGGAGGTGTGGATTCGAGCGCAGTGGCCGCCTTGATGACCAAAGTTCGCGGCACTCCGATTGAGACCTTTTCCGTAGGCTACACCGAAGACGCTTACAGCGAGCTGCCCTACGCCCGCACCGTGGCTCAACATCTGAACTCAGTTCATAACGAAGTTCTTCTCAGCCGGCAGGACTTCTTCGATACTTTGCCCCATCTCATCTGGCACGAAGACGAGCCGATTGTCTGGCCGTCCAGCATACCCCTGTTCTTTGTCGCCCGGCTGGCGGGCGAGCGTGTCAAAGTGGTTCTGACCGGCGAAGGCGCCGACGAAACGCTGGCGGGCTACTCTCGCTACGCGTTTACCCTCAGGAATACGGCATGGAACCGAATCTACTCGAATGCAACTCCGGGGGCGTTCCGCAGATGGATTCGCCGGTCGATTTCTGACTCGACGTGGATCAGCGCCGGCTTCCGCCGCAGGTTGTCCCACACATTCCTCGTGCGCAACGGCGACCCCTGGGCCTCGTTCTACCTTGATAATTTTTTCTCAGCTTTCAGCGAGAACCAGCAGATGGAATTGTGGACCACAGAACTCGCACAGGAATTCGCTGCCGGCGCTCCTTATCAGCATGTTCTCGATTACTGGGGAAATTCTTCGGGAGAGATGCTGCAACGCCTGCTTTACACCGACATCAAGACCTATCTTGTCGAACTCCTCATGAAGCAAGACAACATGAGCATGGCCGCATCCATCGAAAGCCGCGTGCCGTTTCTCGATCATGTTCTGGTGGAATTCGCGGTCAACATCCCGCAGCGGCTGCAACTCGGCGGCTTCGCCGGCAAGCGCATATTGAAAAAAGCTGTGGAGGACCTGCTTCCGCACTCCATCCTTTATCGGCCAAAACTGGGTTTTCCGACTCCCTGGAGCCGTTGGCTGGCCGGGCCCCAGCTTGATGTAATCCGCAATCTGCTTCTCGAACCGCGCAGTCTAGATCGCGGATTATTCCGCCGGGCGGCGATCGAGCGCCTCTTCGAGGAGCATCGCGCGGGCTTCTGCGATCACTATGACCGGATCTGGCGCCTGCTGAATCTCGAGCTATGGCAGCGCGTCTGCCTGGAGAAGGAAGAACACGATCCCAGAGCTGCTGCGGTCATGGCTTAGAGTGCCAGACCATCGTGTCCGAAACTTGCGGACATCTCCCGATAGGCTTCCAGCCATTGCGCCTTCACTGCCGGCCACGAATAGCGCACCATTTCGCGCTGCGCATTTACGATCAGCCCCTCCGCCAGTACGCCGTCCGAAAGGACCCGGATAACATTCTCCGCCAGCGCGTGCGCATCTCCCACGGACGAAAGCAATCCTGTGCGCTCATGCTCGATGACGTGACGCATTCCCTCCGGTTCTGTGCTGATGACCGGGAGTCCGCAAGCAAATGCCTCCAAGATCGAAACCGGCATGTTGTCGAGACGCGAAGCATTGATGAAAATGTCCGCCCGATCGTAATACCGCGCGATGTCCTCATAAGGCGCGACCCCGATGAACTGAACTCCCTCCAGCTTCAGATCCCTCGCCAGCGCCCGAATCTCCGCTTCCAGCGGTCCTCCACCGACAAGGTCCAATTTCGCCTCGGGATACGCTTTGCACACTTCTGCGAAAGCACGCACGACCGTATGCACACAGTAGTACGGATGGAACCCGCGAGTGCAAATCAGATGCGGGCGCAGAGGACGCCTCATGCGGAAGGGAAACTGCGCGCCGTCGACGATGTTCGGGATCGCCGTCGCCGGCAGCCCAAACTCACGGAACACCTCCACCAGATATCGCGAAGGCACAACGAGTCGGTCAGCCTTTTTCAGCGCAGGCTTCGCATCGGGGAAGCGCTGCAAATGATCGCGTGCCTCGCCGCTGTGATAGTGAATCAGAACTTTCTTGCCTCTCTGCCGCGCCACCCAACAGGCAGGCGCAGGCGCGAGCAGAAACGACCAGTAAGACGCCGAAAAAATGTGGGCGATGTCGGTATCCTTTAACCCGCGCCAAAGCTGAAAAAGATAGATTGGTTGACGAATGGCGGTGCGCACGAGCGGAATCCGCTCTATCCATTTGAGGGGGAAGGGGAACTCCGGATCAATCGGAATGAACTGGACTTCGACCTCCTTGTCGTTGCTCCAGCCGCGGAGCAACAAGTCCGCCTGCACCGACTGCCCTCCTACATAGCGAAGCGATGCGGCAACTATCGCAACCCGCGTGCGCCGTTTCACAACAAGACCGCCTCGCGAAGCGCGATCAGGCCGCTTGCTTTCCCATAATTCCTGGTAAAGATCCTCGTGACGCTGGCGCATTTGATCCAGCGTAAAATTCCCACGGGCGAAGGTCCTCGCCTGCCGTCCAAGCGCCGTGCGCAGCGAAGAATCCTGCAGCAGGCGTGCAACTGCCTCGGTGAGCGCCTCCTCATCGTTTGCCGGAACCAGCGCACCGCGGTTTTCGGCCACGAGCTCACAGTTCCCTCCGACTCGATTCGCCACCACAGGCACGCCGGCGGCCATCGACTCGATGATCACGTTCGATAGACTCTCCGAGGCTGAGGGCAAGACCGAAATATCGATCGAGGCCAAAAGGCCGGGCACATCCCGCCAGTCTCCAAGAAAAAGCACTTGGCCAGCGACGCGTAACTCCTCTGCCGCGCGCTCAAGCTCAGGACGCAGCGGCCCATCTCCGGCCAGGACAAACTGCGCCTCCGGGAAACGCGGGGACAGTCTCGCGGCAATTTGCAGGAACAGCCGATGATTCTTCGCCGGGGTGTTCATGCGCGCAATCATGCCCACGCGCAAAACACCAGAAGCCCGCGGAAGCGCCGGAGCAGTCTCGGCAAACGCCTCCGGGGACAGACCATTTCGAATGACCGTAAGCTGGTTCTCCCGCAGCCCATGCTGCTTTAAGCGCGCTGCGGCCGCGTGTGAGTTGCAAACCACCGCGTCGCACCAGCGCAGCACCGCCGCCTGTGCCCGTTCCTGTCTCCAGGTGAGCAGATCTCCCAACTGCCGCTGGCTTCCGATGAGTATGGGAACTCGGGCGCAACGAGCGGCAGGAATCAACGTCAAGTTGGTATAGAAGTCGAACGCATGAGCGATACCGATCTGGTTGCGCTTGAGGTGTTTGGCCAGGCGCAGGCGGGTGCGAATCGACTGCAGGCCGTACAGGCTACCCCCCAGTCCAAACGTGGGGATGTCACCCAGGCCCGCGAGGAACGGGCCTTGCCGCATGATGCAACCCAAATGAACCTGGAAGCGCCGGCGGTCCAGCGCACGGGCAAGCAGAGAAAACTGGCGTTCGCTCCCGCCAGTTTCAAGGCTGTTGGTCATCAGAAAAACGCCGGGAACCTGCCAGGTGTCGCTCGACTCCGAATCAACCTCAGTTCTTTCCGCTCTCGATGACTCCGCAAGATCGGTGGGAAGAGCCGGCGCCATCATCCGATCTCTCCACCCAGGACGGCGACCGGTTGGGAGCGCAGCACTCCTCCGCTACCAACGCTTTCCAGAAAATTACGATGCCACAACTCAAAGACCAGCAGACGCCATAGGCGAGCCGAGTGGTCGCGCCGCTGGTTGAAGTGCTCTTCGAGCATCCGCCGGACGCCCTTCGGATTGAAATATCCGCGTTGCAGCGTGCGTGATTCGAGCAGGATGGTCTGTACCATTTCTTTCAGTTCGTTTCGCATCCAATGCCCCAGCGGCAGGGCGAATCCCTGCTTCGGACGGTTCAAGACCTCAGCAGGCACACCCACGCGCTCCGCGAGCTTTCTGAGAATGAACTTCTGACTGCCCTTGCGCATCTTCCAGCGCGGCGCCAGCGTCGTCACCCATTCCAGAAACACATGGTCGAGCATCGGAACCCGCACCTCGAGCGAGGTTGCCATGCTCATCCGATCGACCTTCGTCAAAATATCCCCTGGCAAATACGTCTTGGTGTCGAGATACAACACACGGCTCAGAGGATCGTGCGCCGGTGCGTTTTCAAGATACTCAAGGAATCCTTTCAGGGGTGCGCCGTTTGCAGCCGCAAAATCTGCCGACAGAATCCCCATCTCTCTCTGAAACACCTGGAACGAGACCCCCTCGGCATACCGCTCGTTCCAAGGGAGCGCAATGCTGTACGCCAGATTCCTTCCCGGCATCGCATAAGGAACTCGGGGATGCACATGCTGGCGATACCACCGTCCCGCCCAGTCCGGAATCCACTCATATGATCGCTCCTGCAGATGAATGCGATAGCGATCGTAACCGGCAAAGGCCTCATCCCCGCCGTCTCCCGACAGGGCGACTTTCACGTGCTTTCGCGCCAGGCAGGAGATGAAGTACGTCGGCAGCATCGACGAGTCTCCGAATGGTTCCTCCAAATGCCCGGTCAGTTGCGTCACCGTGCCAATGAGATCGGGTTCCACAATCAGCTCATGATGGTCGGTAGAGAACTTCTGTGCGACGGTGCGCGCGTAGGGAGCTTCATTGAAGTCTGCCTGCCGGAATCCGATTGAAAAAGTCTTGACCGGCCGGGACGTCGCTCGTGCCATCAAGGCCACGACCGTGGACGAATCCGTACCTCCACTGAGCATGGCTCCCAGGGGAACATCTGCAATCAGACGAATGCGCACTGCCTCGGCGAGTCGTTTTTCCAGTTCTTCGAGCAGTTCCTCTTCACTAGCCGGATCGTAGGTACCATACTCCGGCAAATCCCAATATTGGCGAATGCGAACGGAGCCGTTTTCAAACTCCAGCAGGTGCCCCGGGGGCAATTTTCGAATCGGCTCAAAGGCGGTTGCCGGGTCGGGGATATATCCGAAATACATGTACTGCAGAAGCGCTTGTTGACTCACCTTTGCCAATTCCGGACGAACTGCCAGAATAGCCTTAATCTCCGAGGCGAACAGCAACGTTCCCTTGTCCACCCCATAATGCAGCGGCTTTTTACCCAGGCGGTCACGCGCGATCAGCAACCGGCCCGCGCGTTCGTCGTACAAAGCAAATGCGAACATCCCGCGCAGCTTTTGTACACATTCGGCGCCATGCTCCTCGTACAAGTGCACAATGACTTCGGTGTCTGTGTGCGTGGAAAATCGGTGCCCGCGCCGTTCCAGTTCCGGACGGAGATCGAGAAAATTGTAGATTTCTCCGTTGAAAACGATCCAGATGGTTTTATCTTCGCTGAATACCGGCTGGTGGCCGCCGGCCAGATCGATTATGCTCAGCCGACGCATACCCAATCCCACGCCACCCTTCACGAAGACGCCTTCATCATCGGGGCCACGGTGCACAATCGCCTGACACATCTCGTGAATCACGGCCTCCGTCACAGCGCCGTCAGGATTAGTTTGCACCATGCCCGCTATGCCGCACATGACTTATCCTTTCAAACTCACTTGGTCGGGCTTGTCGTGGCCACTGTCCACCTTGTGTGGCCGCTCTCGCTTGAGCAGGTAATTCCGATATTCCCCGGGATTACCTTCCCGCCCATCGCAGGCGGCAAGGACGATGTTTACCATCTCGCGCGCGGAGACGAAATGCAGCGTTTCGCCTCGCTCTTCAGCACCGCGAACCAGATCCTGTAGAAACCGCCGCATAGGCTCGCCCAACACAGCGCTGTCCTGTCTCGGGTCCATCCCGTGACAGTGCAGCTTGATAAACAGCCAGTCCGGCCTTCCCTGCACTGAAATTGCCGCCCGCTTCCAGTTTTCCAATCGGTCGAGGCTTGCCGGATTGGGTCCGGTCAGGGCGGCATTGTCGATCCCAAATCGCCGCCTTCCCCGAAGGTGAACATCCAGCATCAACGGCCCCTGCACGATGATCGGGAATTTCTGTACCGCCCTTTGGCAGGCTAGGTCGCGACCTTTGCGATGCGGCGCCCTCTCCGTCAGCGGGAGTGCGCATTCATAGAGCGAATTGATTTTGCTCGTCTGCGCGGCATGAAATGTGGCCGCGGGCAAGGTCATGTCGGCATAGCAGCCGGTTTCGGCCAGAATTTGCATCTCATTGTCTACTCCGCAACCCCGCCCAAGGTTGGAGTTTGCCAGTGCGAAGTTCCCGTGAACAAAAGCATACCTTGGCTGAGTCTGTCCGCCGCCGTAGGACAGGCACCCATGCTCTTCTGCTAGTTTGTCTCGAAACTGGATCAATTGCCGGCGCGTGTTCTCCGCCGAATCGGGCGCACCCACGCCGTGATGGAGGTGGATTTCAATTTCTCCCCAGCCGCAGCGGCAGTGTTCAGCTAGGCGGGTCAGGTGTGGGCGATCGTACTGTTCCGCCGGATAAAAGTAAGTATGAACAAACGGCCGCCCTTCGGCATCGTGGAACCCGGCGAACCGCTCTTGATACTCACGGCACCAACGATCAAGCCGTCGTTCCTGTTCGGCGTAGGGAGCGCGCGCGGCGCCGTCCTCGGGCACGAAAGCCGGTTCGAAGTGATCAGCCAGGGCGAAGATCAAGTGCACGCGGCTGGCGGGACAACCCCGCGTGAGCCGCTGCCAGAAATACCCCGGCAGCCACCGCGCCCCATAGGAGAGCTTCCGCCGGAACCTGACACTCCATTTCTGCCGGATCTTGGCCATGATCGTATTCGGCCCGTGAACTCACCGCACGGGGGCCAACTCGCCCGCTCTTATCTTTCCTTTCCGCCCGAACCGTGATCGGTCCGGCATTTCTTCTCCCGACAGATGTTCCCGCTGTTTATCTTTGGTGAGCGCCAACAATGCCGATGTATAAGCGACCGCAAAGTACGGGAAATACTGGTAAGCCTCGGGAGCAAAGATTCCGCCAACCAAAAAACCAATCAATGAGCAATGCAAGGCTTTCGAGAATAGCTCGGTCTCTTTATCATTGTCCTTTGCGCGAAGCACAGGCTTCAGATTCTTGAGACCTCGCCGGAAGAAAAGCAGGTAGAAGATCAAAGCGCCAACCCCTCCCTCCACTGTGATCTGAAGATAGGCGACGTGAACCTGAACCCAGGTACCCGAATAGTGCGGGAAGTTTCCAAAGCCGATGCCCAGGGGATAATGCTCGATCGCCTCCACACTCTTGAGCATCAGATAGCGGCGCTGCTCGTAAGAACCATGGGCGCTAACTTCCATTCCCGTTTCTAGGTCTCCACCGGATATGGCAAGGAAGCGATCCTTCAATCGTCCGCCGGCGGTGAGTCCAACCACGATCGCAACAAAAACGGCCACCCCGATCAGGTACATTCGTTTGCCCTTTACGCCGAAGTGCCACAAGCCGACCACCCCGGTACCCAGCAGTGTGATAAAGCCCCCGCGAGAAGCGGTCAGCAACAAAGTGAAGGACATTGCCAGCATAGAGAGTAACCACAGCACCTTGCTGAGAACACGGCGGCTGTTCAGCAAGAACGCCATGCAGAAGGGGAACGACAGTACGATAGCAAAAGCGAGATCGTTCGGATTCGAATAAATTCCGCCAATCACGCCTTCCAGCCTCGCCGTGTGGCGGCCCTTCGCTATCGACACAATCGAAATCAGCACCACCGAGGCAGACTGGATGAAAATGATCTTCTGCAGCCGGTCGAAGTTAGTCACCACGACGTAGGTCAGCACCCAGGCGATGAGAACCTTCGAAAAATCCAGCGTCTTGAAGATGGCCCCGCCTTGCCATACTGGCGAAAGCGCTCCTGCCAAAAACAGAAAACCGATCATCGCAGCCAGATACTTGGCTTCCGTTGGAAGATCGCGTAGGCTGCGCTTCGATTTTCCAGCGCTCACAATGATTCCCAACAGAGCAAAGATTCCGGAGATTTTTGCCAGCGGAACGTACTTCAGCCCCGGAATCCAATCTTCCGGCCGGGCGCAGTACACCACATAAAACGCGCTTAGCCAGAAGAATGCCCCCTTCAGCGGCTCGCCCTTTGCCACCAAGTTCTGACTCCAGCCGGGCTTGGGCGCCTTTTCCAGAACTTCCATCAGAATTCCCTTCCCGCAGCGACGCCGCTGCCGGTCTTGGTAATGACACTCTCAGGCCCTGGAGCCGGAGCCAGCTTTGTGTTCGCCTTTTGGCCGGCCACACGGCACAAGACCTCATCGAATTTTTGGGCGATTACGGGCCATCCATAGTTCGACGCCAGTTCAGCCGCAGCTTGCCCCTGCCTTCTTCGGAGATCGGCATCCAGCAGTAGGGCGACGACCGCTCTTGCGAAATCTTCGGGGGAATCGGCCAGGATGATGTCCCTGCCATGATGAACGTCGAGCCCCTCGGCGCCAATGCTGGTTGATACGACCGCCTTGCCTGCCGCCATCGCCTCATAGATTTTGAGGCGCGTACCTCCTCCGATCCTGAGCGGTACCACTACTGCCGAGGCCTCGCGGAGATGCTCGACCACGGACGGCACCCGGCCTGTAACGTCAATCGATGGCCCAGCAAGCTCCTGCACTCTGCCGTCCGGATTCCTGCCCACGATCCTGAACCGTGCCTCTGGAACTTTGGCAGAAATCTGCGACCAGATTTCCGCACAGAAATACTTCACCGCGTCGACATTTGGTTCCCAATCCATTGCGCCCACGAACACGACCAGAGGTTTTTCCTGACGAGACTGTGGGCCGGGGCAAAACTGCCCGGTCTCCACACCGGTGGGCACGACGGTCACCCGTTCTGGTTCGACCCATGCGGTCATCAGTTGCTTGTCGTGCTCTGAAACGGCAATGACGTGATCGAATCTTCTTACCGCATCCTGCTCGTAGCGCAACATCTTGGAGAACTCAAGCCGATAGATCAGTTTCCTTGCGCTGGTAGCTCTGTTCGTTGCATGGCGGCGCCAGATTTCGCTCTCCACGTTGTGCTGAAACAGAACTGAAGGGATCGCCAACCCGTCAGGAAGATTGACGGCCCCATCCAGGAAGTCACATACCACCACATCGGGGCGTAATTGTGTCAGGCAACTCTTCAGCTGATCCCGGACCCTGCGTGACGCAAATCGGCTCACCGCATACGGGGTTGCGTCTCGCAATCGTAACAGGTAATCCACCGTGCGAGCCACAGGTGAGGAGTGATCCCGTCCCGTACTCACGCAAACGGCCCCCGGCAGTTGCTCTTGCAGGTTTCTCTCGTATTCCGCATCAACGGGCCCGTCGTAATATGAAAAGAAGACCACGTTCTCGCGCACCGCCAACTGGCGCAGGATGTTGAACGAACGCAGGTCTCCGCCACTGTGTACGGGAAGAATCTTGTTGGCTTTGACCCACAGGATTCTCATCACACCCGCATCTCCTTCCGGAGCGCCGTCTGCGTCCAGTCCGTCTTATGTCCGGTCACGAAGTTAGCAAGTGCAGCCACCGCCGCAGCATTCAATGCGACGAAAGTGAAGGCGGTCGCGGCCAGCCGCGACAAGGGACCCAGCTTCCATCTGGTCCATCCCAAAATACTCAGGCCATAAAACCCAATCTGAGACCAGAATGCCGTCTTGTAGAACAGCCCCTCCGGAAACCAGGACGTCAGCAGCAATGCCATCAGCGCGAACGGAACCACCAGCCGCAACAACTTATGGCTGACGAACTCGAAGCGAATCGCATTCCTTCCGCTTAGCAACCACGGCGCCAGCTGCAGCAGTTGATAATTCCCGGTGAGCGTGCGCACTTTCCTGCGAAATTCGCGTTCCGAGCCAAGATCCGGAGAGTCCCAGGCTTTGGCGCGCGGGTCGAAAACCACTCGAAAACCATGATGGACGACCTTCATCGGGATGAATACATCGTCCAGGATCGTATCCGCGGGAACTTCCGCTACCAGTTCCCTTCTCACCGCATAGAGCGCCCCGGTTGCTCCCACCACGGATCCCGATGCTGCCTCCAGTTCCCGCAGCCGCTTTTCGATCCGCCAGTACAGCCCCATGCCGCTGCTGGTTTCCCCCGCCTCGGGACTTCCCAGCATTAATTCCCCGCTCACCGCACCCACTTCGGGATCGGCAAAATTCTCCATCATCCAATGCAAGGCATCTCGCTCGATCTTCTGCCTTGCATCCGTAAAGACGATGACATCACCCATCGCCTGTTTCATGCCGTCGTTCAACCCGCAAGCCTTACCGCAAGCCAGCTGATTGAACATCACGTGCACCCGCGGATCCTGCGCATACTCACGCAGGATGGCTTCCGTTCCGTCAGTCGAACCGTCGGAAACCACCACGATCCGACAGCGCTCGGCAGGATAGTCCAACTCGAGGACATTCCGCAGCTTGTCACTCAGCACCGCTTCCTCGTTGCGGACCACCATCAGCACCGACACCATGGGCTCGCCCGCTCCCCGCCTCACCGGCCATGGCCGCAAATGCGCGCGCACCCACAACCACATGATATAGCCCACGTAGGCGTACCCGGTCGTTCCTGCCGCAATCCAGAACAGCCACCTCATTGTGCGCCCCGCCCCAGCAGCACAATCTTGATTGTTTGAAACATGATCAGCACGTCGAGACCGATGGAGGCATTCTTGATGTAAAACAGGTCATATTGCAATTTCTCGCGCGCGTCCTCCAGCGTGTTGCCATACTTGTATTGCACCTGCGCCCAGCCAGTGATTCCGGGTCGTACCACGTGGCGCACGCCGTAGTAGGGAATTTCCCGGCCCAGCCACTCGACAAATTCAGGCCGTTCCGGGCGCGGACCCACGAAATGCATATCGCCCTTCAGCACACACCAGAGCTGGGGAATCTCATCGAGGCGCGAAGAGCGCAGAAATCTTCCCACCCGCGTAATTCGCGGATCGTCATCGGTCGCCCAAGTGGCGCCGGTATCGGCTTCCGCATCCTGACGCATGGTGCGGAACTTGTAACAGTAGAAAATTTTCCCGCGGCGGCCGACGCGCTGCTGCCGGTAAAAAACCGGCCCCGGCGAGCCCAGCTTCACGGCCAACACAATAAGTGGCACCAAAGGCAAGGAGAACAGCAGCGCAATCAACGCCACCGAAAAATTCAACAACCGGCGCATCAGGCGAAAGAAATTGCTGAAGCGGAAGCCCTCCGCAAAGATCAGCCAGCTCGGATATAACTGGTCGACTTCGATTCGGCCAGACATTTTCTCCAGCCAAGACGTCGCTTCTTCTACCTTCAAGCCTCCAAGACGCAAGTCCAGCAATTCTTCCACCGGCAATGTGCCGCGGCGGTCCGGCATCGCCACGATCACGCGATGCACGCCCTTGCCGCGAGTCAACGCCGACAAATGCGATGCCACGGAGTCCCGCGTCAGCTCGCCCTCTATATCTCCGGTCCACCCTACCACTTCAATCCCCATGGTGGAACGCTCGCGCAGACCTTTCACCAGCCGTTCCGCGCGTTCTCCCGTGCCCAGCACGTAAACCCGCTCTCGCAAGAAGGGTTGTTTTACCATCCAGCCGTAAGCCCCTCGCCAGCAAAAGAGTGTGCAGGTCAGGATGATGAGTCCAACCAAGGCAGAGTTATTACCCGGAAAAAATTCAGGAAACAGGAAGCCTATGGCGGAGAGCGTCAACGCGACGAAACCCAGTACCAGCAGAATGCGCAGACTCTGTTCCCAGTTCTTGCTGAGGCTGGAAGAATCGTAAAGATCAAACCAGTGCGAGAGGATAAGGACAGCCACAGTGACCGCCAGAATCTTAATGTATCCGCCTTCGACATTGAGCAGCAGCCAGCTGTCCTGATTCCGCAGCATCGTAGCCAGGACAAAGGAAACCCAAACGATGAGGGCCTCACCCACCAGCAGAACTAGCGTGCGCAGCGGATAATAAACTTTGAACAGCCGAATCACGTTTTCCTGATTCCCTAGCTCTTGGACCCGGTCCCATTCTTCTGATTTGCGTCGTAGTAGTAGCGCGTATAAGGCATCGCGTCCGAATTGATGCCGTTCAGTACGACCCCCACGAGCGCCTCATCGGGAAATTCCAGCCGCGCCCGCCGCGCCATGTCGACCGGGGTCGTATTCGAGCGCACCACCATCAGTACTCCGTCGCAAGCCTTGGCCAGCACGCTCGCATCGGACACCGGTACCGCCGGGGGGGAATCAATGATGATCCAGTCAAACAGGGCTTCCACCCTCTGCAGCAGGACCTTGAGCCGACCACTGGCAACCAGTTCGGCGGGATCCGAGATTTCCCGGCCACTGGGAACAAAGAAGAGGTTTTCCATAGGGCCACGCTGCATGATGGAAAATTCGTCGCATCCTCCCTGCAAATAGTCGGCGAGTCCGGGAGACGAAGTGGTACCCAGCATCAGGTGCAGCCGCGGACCGCGCAGGTCGGCGTCCATCAGCAACACGCGCCGTCCGTGCTGGCGCACCAGGACCTGGGCCAGGTTCGCGGCAGTGAAGGATTTGCCTTCTTTGGGCAGCGCGCTGGTCACCAGAACCTTCTTCAGGGGCATTTTCTCCCGCGCATGATAGAGGCGGGAACGAAGTGTGCGAAATTCCTCGACACCGCGTACGGTCTCGTCGCCGTTGAAAAACAACATCGTTTTCTCGTCCGGAGTCCAGGTCTGTGGAGCGCACCGCCCGAGTAAGGCATCCAAGCCGACAGAACTGGTGAACGACGGCATGGCTGAGGTCAAAGGAACTCCGCTTGCGGATACGCTGCGAGCCACTTCTCCCGGGCGCTCTTCAGCCGCCGGCATGGTCGGGGGGTCGGCGGTGACCGAGGCCACGTAGCTCGGCTGCGCTGGACCTCCCTGCGCCGCCCGCTCCTGCTCGGCTTTCTTTAACGCTTCGTGAATTCGGCTCATAGTTTCCTTTCCTTGGGGAGGTCCTTCTCGTCGTCACGCAACCGGTCGGCTAAACTGGCTAGCGACCGCAAAGTTTCTACCAAGTCAAGCTTCTCGTGACCCGCTGCCGGCGGAGGCGTTGTCATCGCCCCGGCGACGCTGCCATCGCCCAGATCAAAGTCGCGCGCCACAATCTCAACCACGCCAGGCCCAATCACCTTCTGTTGATCCACGAACGCGCTCACCAGACAGTGTTCGCACAACAGGTTGATCACGCGCGGAATGCCGCTGGCACAGCGGTGGATGGCAATCACCGCTTCCGGGTCGAAGATCTGCTGACCGTTGGAGCCTGCGATACGTAAACGCTGTTGGATGTAAGCTTTGGTTTCTTCCAGAGTGAGCGGATGGGTCTTCGCACGCAGAGTCAACCGCTGACGCAACTGCCGCAATTGCGGCTGCTTCAGCTTTTGCTCCAGTTCGGGCTGGCCAACCAATACGATCTGAAGCAATTTCTCCGTAAAGGTCTCCAGATTGGTGAGCATTCGAATTTCTTCCAGCACTTCGTCGGTCAGATTCTGCGCTTCATCTACAATCAGAACAGCAGTCTCACCCGCGCGGTAGCGATCCAGCAGCCAGTTATAGAGCCGGAGCAAGACTTGGCTCTTGGATTTCGAATCACCCGGAATGCCGAAATCCGCCATCATATAATCGAGAAACTGAGTCGTGTTCAGCCGCGAGTTGAAAATGAACGCTGTAGCTACCTGCTGCAGGCGCAGCCACTCCAACAGTTTGTTGATGAGTGTGGTCTTCCCCGTACCCACTTCGCCGGTCAAGAGCACAAATCCCTTACGGCTCTGGATACCGTACGTCAGACACGCCAGCGCCTCCTCGGTATGCCGCGTCAGGAACAGGTAACGCGGATCGGGGTTGACGTTGAACGGATTCGCTCGCAGGCCGTAAAAATCTTTGTACATAGATCGTTCTCTTGAATTAATGTTTGAAACGATTTTCGCCTAGAACTTGGCGGCTTCTTTTCTCTCTTCCGGTTGTTTGTTCCGGTTCCAGAAATGGCCTTTGCCATTTCCGTTAGCCGAAGCAGTCTCAACCACCCAGGGCACCGCGACCAGCATGGGAAGATCCAGAGCCGCCTCCGCATCGGCCTGGGTGCGAATGGAACGGTCGCGCAATTCCAGCCACAGCGCCAGCCCAATCCCCAGCACCAGACCTGCTCCCAGCCCGCCGCCCGCAAAGAGCGGTCGGTTCGGGAAGCTCGGTGAATCGGGAAGATTGGCGGGATTGAGCAGGCGCATCTGTTCGCCCTGTTGTTGCTGTTCCATCTTCAGCGCCATGTCGGACTTGCTCTTGTTGGCCAGCAAATCCTGGTACACCTTCTGCGTGTTATCGTAATCGCGGGCAAGTTGCTTGTACTGCTCTTCGATTGCGGGACTCAGCGCCACTCGCCCCTGATACACGGAAATCTCCTGCTGCAGCCTCTTCTGATCGCGCGTAGCTTGCTGGATTAAGTCCTCATATTGATGCACTTGCAGCCGCAACTGGCGAATTTCGGGAGGCTCCGAAGACGACTCCTTATCCTGTGTTCCGACGGCTGTTTTGTTGGAGGCATTATTAATTTCGTCAAGCTTCTTTTTGACTTGTGCAATATCCGCCTGGGTCTTGATCACATCGGGATGATCCGCGGTGTACCGTGCCTCGAGGTCGATGAGCTGTGCCTGCAGTTGCGAAAGCTGCTGCTGCAGAGTCTGCGGATTGCTCGCTGACCCAGAATTCTTCCATGCCGACAATTGCTGGGCCAACAGCGATTCCGTGTAGGCTTTGTCCTGCTGCGCGCGGCTCAGAGATTGTGTGTTGGCCTCGAGTTGTGAGTTCAGCCCCATCAGAATTTTTAGATTATTGTCTTCGTCGCCAGGAAGCTGTCCCATGTACCTCTTTTTGAAATCAGCCAGCTTGCTATCCAGGTCATCCAGATTGCGCTTGCTGTCTTCGACTTGCTTGCTGAGAAAGTCGGTCGTGCCGCGTGCCACATCTTCGCGCGACTTCAAATTTTCCTCCAGCAGGAGAGACGTCAGCTCGTTGCAAATCTGCTGCGCTTCGCGCGCCGTTGAGGAGGTATAGTTCACATAGAAACCCGGGACCGGGCTGCTATTCTGGCCGGGCCTTTTCTTGCCGCCAATCTGGGCCAGATCGGTGACCACGGGCTCAACCGACATGCTGAGCCGGATATTTTCGATGACGTCATCGATGTTCTGACCCGGCTTAGCCAATCCGGAACGCTCCAGCATAGGTTTCAGTCTGCTCTCACTCAGCACCTCCTGCTGCAGGGTCGCAATGCGCTGGGTAAGATCGGCGGTCACCACGGGCTGGACGATGCCTTCCGGCACTTTTTGGCCTTCCACCAATACCAGCGACTGCGACGTGTACTTGGCGGAAAAAGTATATGAGACGAGAAATCCGACTAGCGGCGCCAGGAGCGCAGGGATGAAAATCACCTTCATCCGGCGCCGAAACATCGCCAGGTAATCGTCCATGGTTAGTTCGCGATTTTCCATAATTTCAATACCCGTTCTGCCGGCCGCGAAGGCCAGCCTCAAAGCTTAATCGAGCCGAATTGGCCGCGGAGTCCAATCCAGTCCAACGGAACCGACTTGCCGACGGGACAAATTGCTGCAGCCGACTGTGCTCGGACCGGTCGCCAGCGGACATACAGTATTGAATGACACGTCGTTGAACTGGTAGCTCACAAATCCGCGCAGACTGCGGGTAAACTGGCGGTGCGCTCCGGCACCGGCATACCAGTATGTGAAAACGCTGGCATTGACCGCCGATCCCGGAATCTGCAGGCGAGAGTTCCTAGAGTAGCCCACGTCCCCAAAGAGGTCCCAGACACGATTCAAGGGTCGGCGTACGTCGAGGTGCGCATTGTTGCTTAGCGAACCTGCGAAAACCCCTGACCCGCTGGTGTTGTATCGCTGGTAGCTGAGCGAGACGGAGGTTTTTGGAAACTTATAGCGGAGCGAAACGCGGCCGACAGCGCCGATGTGATTGGCCTTTACATGATCAACGACAAACACCCCTCCAAAGGGCAGGCAGTCATTCGAGTTAAGAACCGGAATCGTGCAAACCTGTTCGTTTGCGTCGAGGTGCGTGAACTGTGGACCCGCACCAATCGTAAAATCCATGCGCCCGGAGATGCGGTGCCCGTACATCCCCTGGATGACATTGGAATGAAACGCTGTACCTACGGTCGAAAAGTCGAAGCCCTGGTAACCGTAGCTTAATGCGATTTGATCCTTCGCATTCAGGATCCGATCATACCCGAATTGAGCGGTTAACTCGCTGCTGCCGACGAAAGTAACATTCTCGCTCGTACCGGAATTGGAGACAAGGTCGCCATCGAAATGTACGATCGCGTATCCTGCAGCCAGTGTCACTGACGATTTCGGCGTTAACTCCTCGACAATATCCGCCAATGCCAAGTTCGTAAGGCGCGGCACCTGCCCCAGGGAAATCCCACTCCCTCCCGTGAAAACATTGGTCTGCCCGCCGAATGCGCCGGCTCCCAACAGGCCTGCTCCCAGAGTGCCAAGGCCTGCATTGTATGCTCCACTTCCGCCGTAGGCTTCAAAACCAAAGGCCCCCTCCGGCAGATAGCTGAACGAATCACGGATAGCGAGTTGCCCACGCTTCCAGTTGATTCGGTTGTCCATGTCAAATTGTTGAAGCTGCTCGACCCCGGAGCCTTTGTAGGCATAGGAGACTCCTCCGATGTAATCCATTGCCACATCGTAGTTTTTCCAGAGCTTTTGCAGGGTTAGACTTCCCAGGCCCCGAGTGATCGAACTGGTTTGCGATCCTCCCAAGGTGTTCTCCACGTTGGAATCCACCGACTCGCTGAAATGCAGGCCCGGCATGAGAAAGCTCTCCGGCGCCGCATGCGGTTCCAGCCCTGGCAGATCGACGGCGGAAATCGGAGGATTCTCGCTCACCAGCGGCACCGGAGTTTCCTGGCCAAATGCAGGCACGGGGGTAGGTGCAGGCGGCGGATTCTGGTCACTCTGCGCCCAGGCCACGCTGAACCCGATCAGGGTCAGCATCAGGGTCACGATGATTCGGCCTTTGCTCATCTTGATTCCTCTTGAAGGTGCTTACGAATCTTACGGAACAACGATCGTGTCTCCCGGCTTTAGTGTAAAACTTTGCTGTGTGCCGTGGCCCTTGAGCGCTTCTTTATAGTTAAACGGCATTTTCGTCTGCTTGCCATCCTGTACGCGCAACAGATAGATCGCCTTGAGATTGGCGAACTGGGTGAATCCGGCACTCGATAGCGCCTGCAAAATCGTCATATTGGGCAGCAGCGGCATTGCGCCGGTATGCAGAACCTCGCCCAGCACATAGATTCGCTGGCTGTTCATTGCCGTGACCACCACCGTAACGCGGGGATCCGCAATATACTTCTTGAGTTTCTCCCGGATCGAGACCCCGAGCTGCATCGGAGTCAACCCAGCCGCCTGAACGTCGTCGAGCAACGGCATGGAAATCTTGCCATCGGGGCGCACCGGCAACGTCACACTCATGTCGGGCTCTTTCCAGACAGAAATGCGAAGCGTATCGTCCGCCCCAATCACGTAATCTGTCGGAACGCCCGGGGTGGACGCCTGAACTTCCGGTACGGCGGCTCGCATGGGCTTAGCGGCAGCGTCGCCGCTTCCATCCTGGGCCCAGACGCCGGTGGCCGCAAACCCTAACAGCGCCACGCTGGCAAGCTTTAGCACTTTCTTCATGCACTCTCTCCTCATGGAGCTTGGAAGCTGGAACATCCATCTGAGATCAAGAACTCAGGAGGCCCGGTATTCGGAGCATCCCATCTGTTTCAGCTTATACAATAATGCCTTGTAACTGATTTGCAGATCCTGCGCCGCACGCCTCCGGTTCCAGCGGGTGCGTGTGAGCGCCCGCAAGATCAATTCCTTCTCCGTCTCACGAGAGGCAGCGCGCGCCGCCTGCTTCAATGAGACCTTACCGCTATTGGCTCCTGCGCCAGGCCGGCACAACATGGCTCGCAAGCCACCCATGGCGACCGTCTCGTCTCCCAGAGCGACAATTGCCTTCGATGCGTTTTCCAGCTCGCGCACGTTCCCTGGCCAGAAATATTCCTGAAATAAATGTCGGGTCTCGTCGCTTAGCGCCGGAACAGTCCGCTGAAAATCGCGCCCGGATTTGTGCAGAAAATGCTCCGTCAAGATCGGAATGTCTTCCCGGCGCTGACGCAGGGGCGGTAGTCGTAAACACACTCCGCTGATCCTGTAATAAAGATCCTCGCGCAAATTTCCCGCCTTTACTTCCGCTTCCAGGTCGCAGGCGCTACCGCAGATGAGCCGCGACACACCTGACGTCTTCCCGCCGTTCGGGCTCTTTCCAGTTAAAGCCTGGAGCAATCGCAATTGGCCCTCTGCGCTCAAGTCCGAAAGTTCTTCCAGAAAAACCGTACCCTCTCCAACCAGACCGTCCTGCCCGGCCCCATCGTCGAACTTGCCCGAATCCACCGCCTTGCAGGAAACGATCGTAAACGACCGCGTAGCCCGCCGCGACAGCCCATGAATACGCCGGGCCGTCGCTTTCTTCCCCGCGCCTTTCTCTGCCAGCAACAGCACTGGAACTTCACTCTGCGCCACCTCGAGCATGACCGAGGCCAGGCTGCGCATGCTGGGGCTGATCCCTTCCACGAACTCTTGGCAGGAAGTCATTACATTTTGCCTGTTTTCGCCGCCTTGGCGAAAGTGTGGTTCCATCTTCCGGCCTCTTCCAGAGGGACTACCCAAAATGCAAAGTCTTTAGATCCTTACGACGGCAGCATGGGAATTGCCATTCCTGGTTTGCGCCAGGGGCAGAACCCAACGATGAGCTTAGTTCCCTGTTTTCAACAGTTACAAGCCAGAACTGGGCTCAAAGGGGAGGAAAACCTATTCGGCTACACTACATCGTTCCGCACAAAAGAGAAAGTATTTGCCCAATCGGTGCTCGCTGGATGTAGAACCGGGTGGCGCGAGGTAGGGCAAAACAGGCGAACTACTTTAGAGGGAGTGGCTGAGAAAAAGGGCCGTCCGAACGCCGTGGCCGAAATTTAAGCCGCCCGGGAAGCTGAGGCGTAGACGGAAATTCAGGAGCGTTAAGGTTCATTTTTAAACTGCCGGTGCGGTGAGCGAGGGGAGGGCTGCCCGCTCGCCGCACCGGCCGTGTTGCCCGTTCTAAGCCGAAACGCTGATTCCGCCACTGGCGGTGCCGGTCGCGGGGGTGCCCGTCGATGCGCCGCTGCTCGAGGAACCATCCAGCAGGTTGATTACAATCTGTTCGTTACTGTTTGAGCCCAGATTAAATGTAACTTGCTGCTCGTTGGAACCCTGGTTGCCCACACTGAGGGAAACCTGTTCGCCCCCGCCGCTGCCTGAGTTACCGATGTTAATGGTAATCTGCTCGGGACTCGTGCTGCCGCCACTACTGTTGCTTAGGTTCAGCACAATTTCTGGACCACCGCTGGAGGCAGCGGCCGGGGCGGCTGGCGGATCCACCTGCGCGCCGCCGTGACTGGTCCCCTTGAGTGCGGCGAATGCCTGCTGGGCTCCGGCCAAGTCTCCCGACTGCAGAGCTTGTCCAATCGCCGTGAAGTCCTGCTCGCGCTGCGATGATCGGAACGAATTCCCACTCGCGAACGGGCCTCCCTGTCCGAGCGCGGTAATATTGTTGTAGGCCACCTGAGCTTTCGCCAAGTTGCCCGAACTGAGTGCCTGTCCTAGCTGTTGCACATCGCTATTCCTGGTCTGGAAATACGACTGCAATTGCTGGTTCAACGAAGTGCTCGAAACGGCTGATGTCGACATTGGTATCTCCTCAGAATTCGGTTGATCTGACACGGACCGCAGTTTGCGTTCTTGCCATTCAATGGCCATATCGGCCTTAAGAGTTTCCAACTTCAACCTCCAGCTCCGCTTTCTTGCCGCCCCATCAGCCAGTCAGGTTACGAAAGGATGAGCCCCTTCCCTTCTACTTCAATAAATATTCCTTCACGAACATTACCGTGGCGTAGAACTGGTAGTCGACATTCTGCTTCTTGCGGAAGCCATGCCCTTCATTCTTCCCCAGCAAGCACCACACCGGAGTTCCATTCTGCCGCACGATCTGCACCATCTGCTCCGACTCGCTGGCCGGAACCCGCGGATCGTTCTTCCCCGCAATCACGAACAGCGGCTTGGTAATGTTCCTGGCTTTGTTGTAAGGCGCAATCTTTTCCAGGAATTCACGCATCTTGGGATCGCGTTCGTCCCCATACTCCACTCGCCGTAGATCCTGCCTGTACCCCGAGGTATGCTCCAGGAAAGTGACCAGATTCGAAGGCCCCACCACATCCACCGAACAGGAGATGCGATCGTTGTAGTTGGTGGCGACCGCCAGCGTCATGAATCCGCCGTAACTGCCTCCCTGCTGCTGAATCCAATCCAGCAGCGTGCCAATATCCTTGTACGATCCTTCGCGCAAGAAACCGTTGTCCAGCGACAGGAAGGTCTTGCCGTACCCGGTTGAGCCGCGCACGTTGGGGTAAAACACCGCGATGCCAAGCTCATTGAGCCAATAATTGTTTCGTCCCAGAAATCCCGGCCGGAATTGCCCCTCCGGGCCGCCATGGATGCTCACAATCACTGGCCGCTTCCCGGTAAACTTTGCCGGCGGCCGGTAGAGAAAGCCGCTGATCATGCGACCATCCCAACTCTTCCAGTGGATCAGTTCCGGCTCCGGCAAGTTCGACGTATCGAGCCCGCCGGTCTCGCTGAATGTCCAGCGCTCAACTTTTCCTGTTTTCACATCCAGCGAGTAAACATCCGAACTGGAGCGCGCCGAACTCAAGTCGAACCCCAAGTCGCGGCTGTTCTTATTCCACGAAACTCCAGAGACGATTCCCTTTGGCAGTTTGGGGACGGGGTTTTCTTTTCCCGTCGCCGTGTCCACCAGGTGCAGCACGCCGTAGCCGTCTTCGTTGGTCACGAATGCGATCGTCCTACCATCGTCGGAGAGGTCAAACTCATCCACGTCCCAGCGAATTTGGCTGCTCAGGTACGTGTACTGCCCGGTCGCCAAGTCGATGGAAGCCAGCCGATGGAACTCGGAATCTTTGTCGGTGGTCGTGTAAAAGCTCTTGCCATCCTTGCTGAAATGTCCGCCCGAATAGTTCACCTTCACATCTCCCTTGGGCGTCAGCAGTTTTTTTTCTCCGGACGCTGCATCCATCAGCCAGAGATAACTCTCCTCGGCGGAAACTTCGTTCACCACCAGTAACTTCAGCCGGTCTGGAGACCAGTCCAGCGGCTCCCAACCTCCACCCTCGAGCTTTGCGACCATGTGATCGCTCTTGGGGTCGCCTGGATCCATCACCCAAATGTCCACGTCGTTGCCATCCCGCCGGGTCGAGCCGTAGGCGATACTCTCACCGCCGCGCGACCACACCATTCCGACATTGCGCGATTTTCCGTCCGTCAGCAGCGTAACGTCGCCGCTGGACAAGTCGTATCTGTAAAACTGATAAAACTCGCCGCCGCCAACATCCTTACTAAATACGAAGGAGCCGCCTTGCTTCGGATTGAACTGTGCCGAGGTGACCGGATCAGGATAAAACGTCAACTGGCTGCGATCGCCCGCAGGCATCTTCACCAGATGAATCTCCGGCACGTCGGCAAAGCGTGTCGAGATCAGCATCTCCCGTTTCTCTGGATTCCAGCTCGCCAGGCTGGCGCCACGGTAATTGCCGTAGCGCTCCACGCTAGCTGCGATCGAACCGGGGACCGGAGGCACTCCCTCAACCGCCAGATTTTCGTTGGGGGCGATCTGATCGCTCTGCGCCCAACTCAGAGTGGTGAGGAGAAAGACTGCCAGCAACTGCGGAACATACTTCATGGGAAGGCGCATCGTTATCCCTATCCCTTTCGGATCGCGTCTGGAATTTTCTGTTTGAATGGAAAACGGCAGCAATTGTACATCTTTTTCGCGTGCACCCGACGTTGCGAAGTGGCGGCTGCCCTGACCGGAAGGCTGGCTGGAACGTCCGTTCCAACCGGGCCGGGGCGCACCTTTCAATCTGTAAATCACAATCGTTCTATCGAGACCATCCTGTGCTTGCGACAATTCAGGAACGAAACGGCTGCGGGGTGTTATTAATAGTTGGCTACTCGATCCTCGGAATAAGAGCACGGAGCATTGCTCATGAGATTGGCGCGCCTCATTTCTGCGTTAATATTCGTAACTTCAATTGGCGGCGCATCTTTCGCGCAAACTCCCGCCTCCGAAAAACCGGCCTACTTGAATCCGGATTTGCCCACCGAAGTGCGCGTCGATGACCTGGTCTCCAGGATGACGCTTGAGGAGAAGACCTCCCAGGTAGTGCATCAAGCGAAGGCGATTCCGCGTCTCGGTGTTCCGGCCTATAACTGGTGGTCGGAGGCGCTGCATGGCGTCCTCACCGATCATGTAACGGTTTTTCCAGAGCCCATCGGCCTGGCCGCCACATTCGATGCGCCGGCCATCCATGAAATGGCTGTAGCCATCAGCACCGAAGCTCGGGCCAAACATCACGAACTCATTCGCAACGGAACTTTCAACGCCACCGGATTGGACTTCTGGGCGCCAAACCTTAACATCTTTCGCGATCCGCGCTGGGGCCGCGGCCAGGAAACTTACGGAGAAGATCCTTACCTCACCGGCGTCATGGGTAGCGCTTTCGTTCGTGGCATGCAGGGCGACGACTCGAAATATCTCCGGACAATCGCCACGCCCAAACATTTTGCCGTGCACAGCGGACCAGAACCACTCCGGCATCAGTTCGACGCAAAAGTTTCCAGGCACGACATGGAAGACACTTATCTTCCCGCCTTCCGCGCTGCAGTGACCGAGGGAAAAGCGGGATCGGTCATGTGCGTTTACAACAGCGTCAACGGCGAGCCGGGCTGCGCCAACAACTTCCTGCTTCAAGCCAAACTCCGGGATCAGTGGCAATTCGGCGGCTATGTCGTCTCCGATTGCGATGCCGTGCTCGACATCGAGCGCGGGCACCACTTCGTCAAGACCGCGGCGGAGGCCGCCGCGGTTTCCATGGCTCGCGGCACAGACCTGGATTGCAACGAACCCGGCGATGATTCCTCGCATTATGTGGATGCAGTGAATCAAGGACTGCTGTCACTGCAGGACCTCGACCGATCAGTGAAGCGATTATTTCGAGCCCGCTTCCAACTGGGCATGTTTGATCCTCCGGAGTTGGTTGCCTACGCTCGAATTCCATATTCCGAAACCGACTCCGAGGCTCATCGACAACTCGCGAACAAACTCGCGCGAGAGAGCATGGTTCTGTTGGAAAATAACGGGATTCTTCCCCTGCGCGAATCCGTAAAACAGATTGCAGTCGTCGGTCCGCTGGCCGACTCCACCAAAGTGCTGCTCGGCAATTACAACGGTTCGACCTCCCGCATGACCAGCGCACTGGATGGCATTCGCAAGCAGTTTCCGTCGGCTCACCTGACTTTCTCTCCCGGCACGGAACCGCTACGCGAAAAGACCGTTCCGATTCCCGGCAATTTCCTCTCGACCGAGGACGGGAAACCGGGATTGAAAGCCGAGTATTTCCAGGGCGTAAACCTCGCAGGTCCGCCCGCGTTGCTCCGCACCGACAAGCAGATCGATTTCGAATTCAACGGTGCGGTCGCGCCCGGTCTGGGACCGCTAAATTTTTCAGCGCGTTGGACGGGGGTTCTTCGGCCCGATAAGACCGCGACCTACGAGATTGGTGCGAGCGGCGACGACGGCTACCGGCTTTGGATTGACGGCAAGCTGGTTGCCGAAGACTGGAGCACGCACGGGGTCACCACGAAGATCTCGAAACTCGATCTCCAAAAGGGACACAGCTACTCCATCAAGATGGAATATTTTCAGGGCGGAGGCGGTGCTGTCGCCAAACTGGTGTGGATTCCTTCTGATAGCGCGAGCGAAGACTTTCTGGGTCGCGCAATCGCGGACGCGAAGCGAGCCGACGTCGTCATTGCCATCGTAGGCATCACGTCTGAACTTGAAGGCGAAGAGATGACCGTGAATCTTCCGGGCTTCAAGGGCGGCGACCGGACAAGCCTCGACTTACCCAAACAAGAAGAAGACTTGCTCAAAGCGATGAAGCAGACCGGAAAGCCTCTGGTAGTCGTTTTGATGAACGGCAGCGCTCTCTCTGTGACCTGGGCAAAAAAGAATGCCGATGCCGTTCTCGACGCGTGGTATTCCGGAGAAGAGGGCGGAAAGGCCATGGCGGAAACGCTCGCTGGAATCAACAATCCGGCCGGGCGGCTCCCCGTCACGTTTTATACCGGTATAGACCAGCTCCCGGCATTTGAGGATTACTCCATGAAGGGGCGCACTTACCGGTACTTCGCAGGTACGCCACTTTATCCCTTCGGATTCGGATTGAGCTACTCCAAATTCACCTACAGCAACTTGAAACTTTCCACAGCGATCTTGAAAGCCCGAGACCCGCTCACGGTCGAAGCAGACGTTCGAAACACCAGTTCGATCGCTGGTGACGAAGTAGTTCAGCTTTATCTGGGCTTTCCCGCAGTCGACGGGGCCCCAATTCGGGCGCTCCGTGGTTTCTCGCGCATTCATCTTGCCGCCGGAGAGGCTCAACATGTGCAATTCAAACTCTCTCCGCGCGAGTTGAGCCTGGTGAACGCAGTGGGAGATCGCATGGTTGGGCCCGGCGATTACCTCATTACAGTTGGAGGTGGGCAGCCGGGGACCGGCGCGCCAACCGTAGAATCAAGATTTTCGATTCAGGGGGAACAGAAATTGCCGGAATGAGTTGAGTCCAGACATTTCACTCCAAGATGGACTTCATTGCGGGATAGAGGCGGCGATAGGACGCGTAAGATTTTTCCATCGCCAGCGAATTTTTCGAATCTGGACTGGTGCTCTCCGCGACGCGCACTACGCCTTCGCAGGCGGCGTCAACCGAAGGCCACGCTTTTGCTCCGACTCCGGCAAGGATAGCGGCTCCGTACGCGGCGCCTTCTTCCGCCGCGACCGTCTCGACCGGTCGTCCGTAGACATCCGCTTGAATTTGCCGCCAAAGCGCCGACCTCGCCCCCCCGCCGCCCAGACGGATTGTCTTTACCGGAACTCCGATCTCTTTAAATATAGTGAACGTATCCCGCAGGCTGAAAGCTACTCCCTCCAGGATCGAACGAATCACGTGGGCGCGTGCGTGCGATGCCGTCAAGCCGACCAAGGCGGCGCGCGCCTTCGGGTCGAGATGCGGGGTACGCTCGCCCATCAAATAGGGAGCCCACAGCAGGCCATCGCACCCAGAAGGGGCCTTCGTCGCCTCGGTGATGAGTGCTTCATAGGACTCAACCTGCCCATCTGTTTGGATGCCAAACTGATCCTTGAACCATCGCAGCGAAAGCCCCGCGGCCTGGGTCACGCCCATTACTATCCAACGCCCGGGAACACCATGGCAGAAGGTGTGCAGGCGGCCTCCCGGATCAAGGGCAGGACTATCTGTTGCGGCCAAAACCACTCCCGAAGTTCCGATAGTTGCGCTCACTGCTCCCGGTGAAACTACGCCCATGCCGATCGAGCCTGCCGCCTGATCTCCCGCTCCCGCCACAACCGGCGTACCGGTATTCAGCCCGGTGGCGGCAGCGCCTACGGTCGAGATGCGCCCACAGACTTCCGGCGATTCATACAGCTTAGGTAACAGCGACTCGTCCATTTGTACGAGTCCTAACATCTCCTTCGACCAGCGCCGATGCGCCACGTCGAGCAGCAGAGTTCCTGAGGCATCAGCCACGTCGGTGGCGCGTTCGCCGGTTAACTGAAATCGGACATAGTCTTTCGGCAGCAGCAGCGAGCGAACTCTATGCCAGTTTTCCGGTTCGTTCTCCCGCACCCAAAGACACTTGGTCAGCGTGAAGTTGGCGAGCGCGGGATTGCTCGTCAGTTGGATCAAACGTTCCCCACCGATTTGAGCGGTCAGATCCTGACTCTGTTTTTCGGTTCTGACATCGCACCAGATCAACGCGGGGCGAATTGCGTTTGCTTGCTCGTCCAGCAGAACCGCGCCGTGCATTTGTCCGGACAACCCGACGCAGACTATCTGATCGCCGCGCAGATTGCCTTGTGACAATGCCTTGCGCACCGCCAGGCCGCAAGCGCGCCACCAGTCGCCAGGATCCTGCTCCGCCCAGCCAATTTGTGGCGAGGCAAAGGGCCGGTGCTCTTCCGTGGCGGAGGCAATCACCCGTCCGCCATCATCGATGACGAGAGCGCGGGTGCCTCCAGTGCCTACGTCGATTCCCAGAAAGTTCATTTCGCACATCCAGCGACGCCGTGGAATATATCATGCGCGGATTACGAAGTTGCAATTGCCAGAACATGGGATTACTCTAGCCAGCGCGATTTGGAACAGACAATTCATCCCATCCATCCCGCGCCAGCACAACCAGACAGACGAGACAGAACCATGCTGCCATGTTTGCCGAACCAAATTCACGGCCGGCCTTACCTTAGAAAGCGCGCGAGCCCTCACTTTTCCAGGAATCTCAAGGACAATCAATGACGCCACTTCTGGCGCTTAATGTGCCCGCCCGGCTGGTACATCTTTCCCCCGTCGATATCGTAATCGTGGTCTTCTATTTTGTCCTTGTGCTCTCGATCGGCTGGTATCTAAAAGGCCGGGCCAATACTGGCGAAGATTTCTTCATGGCAGGCCGCGAGATGACGGCGTGGGTTGCCGGTCTCAGTTTCCTTTCAGCTAATCTGGGCGCTCTGGAGTTGATGGGTTGGGCGGGCTCCGCTTACCAGTACGGCATTCTGGCGACTCACTGGTACTGGATCGGCGCTATTCCCGCGATGCTCTTCCTCGCGCTGGTAATGATGCCGTTCTACTACATTTCTAAAACCCACTCGGTGCCGGGATATTTGAAACTTCGTTTCGGCGAGCCCAGCCGCGCCCTCTCAGCGGTTTCGTTCGCCTTCATGACCGTGCTCATGAGCGGCGTCAACATGTTTGCTATGGCCAAGGTCATGCAGATCGTCCTCGGGTGGGATATTAATTTCAGCATCTGGGTATCGTCGTTGACGGTTGCGATTTACGTGACGCTGGGGGGCTTGCGCTCGGCCATTTTTAACGAAGTGCTGCAATTTTTTCTTATCTGGGCGGGCGCGCTGTTGATTCCGATCCTCGGGTTATATGAAGCCGGCGGGTGGACCAATCTCAAACTGCAGATTGCTCATCGAGCGTCGGAACAATACGTTCATCTCTGGTCTGGTCTCGGCTCGTTCACCACCAATCCCATGGGGATCCACTGGACGGGCATCGTGTTCGGACTCGGCGCCATTATTTCGATGGGATACTGGACCACAGATTTTCTTGTCGTACAGCGCATTCTGGCCGCAAAAGATATTCGCAGTGCGGAAATGGCGCCCATCATCGGCGCCGGATTCAAGATGATGGTTCCCTTCATCGTGATCCTCCCAGGTCTGCTGGGCCTCGCGGTACTGCCGGAAAAACTCGTCCCGGAATCGGTAGCCGCGATCACCGGCGGCCACAGCTATAACGATGTTCTCCCGCTCATGCTCGCCCGCTATTGCGGACCCGGCCTGCTCGGACTCGGGGTTACCGCACTCATTGCCGGCTTCATGTCTGGTATGGCCGGCAATGTGAGCGCCTTCACAACCGTATGGACCTATGACATCTATCGGCCGCTGATTAACAGCAAAGGCAGCGATCATCACTATGTGAACATGGGACGTTGGACCACGATCGTCGGAGTGCTGATCAGCGTCGGCACGGCATATCTGGTGATGCAGTTCGCCAGCATCATGGATTACGTGCAGGCGCTGTTCAGTTTCTTCATCGCTCCGCTGTTCGGTACGGTCGTGCTCGGCATGCTTTGGAAGCGGGCCACGGGCTGGGGCGGATTCTTGGGCTTGCTGTGTGGAACGCTTTCCTCTATCGGCATGTGGGCTTGGGTGAAATTTGATCCGTCGGCGCTACGCTATGTTGCTCTCTCGCCGCACGCCAAGGCCCTTGCGCAGGATATGTATCAAGCGCTCTGGTCTTTCCTGGTGTGCGTGGTCGTAACCGTAGCAGTAAGTTTGGCAACCGAACCGATGTCCGACACCGCACTGAAGGGTTTAGTCTATGGGCTGACGGACGTTCCTTCGGTCGGGGATGTCCCGCTCTATCAGAAGCCGCTTTTCTGGGCGGCCATTGTGACTGTGGTGTTTATCGCACTGAATATTGTTTTCTGGTAGCGGAATCTGTTGGGCAAAGAGAGGTACGCAGGATGATTTCCATCTGGTTCTTCATCGGTATATCGCTGGCGGTGAATGGCGCACTGATCCTCGCTGCGGGAATTTATGAGCTGATCTATCCGCCGATGAACGCCACCGTCGTTCTCTTTAACCTGCACGCCGGCGTTTGGTGGGGGGCTGTGCTGCTATTGATCGGCCTGCTTTATTGTTTCAAATTCGCGCCGGGGAAAAGTGCTTAGTTCGCTGGCAGTGCAAAGCGGGAGTCTTATGACGGCTAACAAAATGACGATGGGCCTGATCGTGGGCAATCGCGGATTCTTCCCCGATCACTTGGCCAAGAGCGGACGGGAAGAGATGCTTGCAGCCCTCAAGGCATCCGGCATCGATGCGATTGCCCTCACTCCGGAAGAGAGTAAATACGGGGCGGTAGAGACTCGAGATGAGTCGCGACGCTGCGCCGAACTGTTCAAGCGTAATCGCGACCGGATCGACGGAGTCATCGTCACCCTGCCAAACTTTGGCGAAGAGCGCGCGATTGCCGATACTCTTCGGCTTGCCGATCTGCGCGTGCCGGTGTTGATTCAAGCCACCCCCGATGATCCCAAGAAGATGACCATCGCTTATCGCCGCGACAGCTTTTGCGGCAAGATGTCTGCCTGCAATAATCTTCGCCAATATGGCATCCCGTATTCCATCACGACGCTGCATACCGAGAGTCCGGACTCCCCCGAGTTCGTCAAAGACCTGGAATGGTTCGCGGCGGTGTGCCGGGTGGTGAGGGGATTTCGCAACCTGCGAGTGGGCGCGATCGGCGCGCGTCCCACAGCGTTCAACACGGTCCGTTACAGCGAAAAGATTCTGGAATCGCAGGGCATCTCAATCGAGACGCTTGATCTTTCTGAAGTTCTGGGCCGAATTGAACGCATGAAAGACGACGACGACCGGGCCCAGGCGAAGCTCTCTGCAATCACTAAATACGTCGACGCGAGCAGCGTGCCCGCGCCGGCTCTGTTGAAAATGGCGAAGCTGGGAGCCGTGGTTGATCAGTGGATGGCCGCGACCGAAGTCACAATCAGCGCGGTCCAATGCTGGACGTCGATTGAAGAAAACCTGGGCGTCGTTCCCTGCACCGTGATGAGCATGATGAGCAACGAATTGCTCTCCAGCGCTTGCGAGGTGGATATTTGTGGCGTGCTCGGAATGCACGCTCTGCAACTCGCGTCTGGTACTCCCTCAGCGCTTCTCGATTGGAACAACAACTATGGATCGGACCCGAATAAAGCAGTTTGCTTCCATTGTTCCAATCTGCCGAAGCATTTCTTTCGCTCGGTGAAAATGGATTTTCAAGAAATCATTGCTGGGACCGTGGGCAAGGAGAATACATTCGGCACCTGTGTCGGTCTGATCAAGCCAGAGAAAATGAGCTTCGCTCGCTTTTCCACCGACGATACTTCGGGCAAGATGCGCGGATACGTCGGAGAAGGGAGATTCACCGACGATCCACTAAACACCTTCGGCGGCGCTGGAGTGGTCGAAATTCCCAATCTGCAGCGGCTGCTGCATTTCATCTGCGAGCGCGGCTTTGAGCATCACGTAGCCGCCAATCTTTCAACCGTTGCCTCCGCGGTGCATGAAGCAACCACTCGCTATCTGGGTTGGGAGATGCGCTATCACGGCCGCGATAACGAAGCATGCTGAGAGCCATTCGCCCAACCGAACCTGAGCAGATGCGAAAATGAACGGCGTGGAACTAAAGGAGCTTCAGGGGTGCTCGCATCGCCGATACAATCCGTTGACGCGGGACTGGATTCTGGTTTCGCCCAGCCGCATAGAGCGGCCGTGGCAGGGACAGATTGAAACGCCCACACCCGCAGCCTCCTCCGCCTACGATCCTAACTGCTATTTGTGTCCGGGCAACGTGCGGGCGGGAGGGCTGCGCAATCCCGCATATGCCTCCACATTTGTTTTTGACAATGACTTCGCCGCTCTGCAGCCCCAAAAAACTGATTTGACGGTGAAAGTCGGAAGCACCAATCTCTTGCAGGCGGCTGGGGAGAGCGGCATCTGCCGCGTGGTGTGCTTCTCGCCGCGACACAATCTCACCCTGGCGCAGATGGCTGCCAGTGAAATTGTCGGCGTCGTCGAGGTGTGGGCTGAGCAGTACAGAAGTCTTGGCGACCTTCCAAATATTAGTCACGTTCAGATTTTCGAGAACCGTGGCGCGATCATGGGCTGCAGCAATCCACATCCCCACGGTCAGATCTGGGCTACGCAAACTGTTCCAAACGAACCCCGGAAAGAGCAGGAATCATTTCGCGATTACTGGAAGGAACATCGCCGTTGCCTGTTGTGTGATTATGCGGAGTTGGAACTGTCCTCAAGCGAACGCATCGTCTGCCAAAACGATTTCTTTCTCGCCCTTGTGCCCTTCTGGGCGACTTGGCCATATGAAACCTTGCTGCTCAGCAAGCGGCACGTTGCCGACATTGATGGGCTAGACGCGGCGGAACGCGCCGCTCTGGCGGACATCCTAAAAGGCTTGACCACGCGCTACGACAATCTCTTTCAGACACCTTCCCCGTACTCAATGGGCTTTCACCAGCGCCCCACGGATGGCACCAACCACGCGGAGTGGCATTTCCACGCGCATTTTTTTCCTCCGCTGTTACGCTCCGCCACCGTGAGGAAGTTCATGGTCGGCTTCGAAATGCTGGCATCGCCGCAACGCGATATGACGCCAGAGGCTGCCGCCGGGAGATTGCGCGAAGTGCCCGACCGGCACTACTCACTCGATCAAGGACCGCACAGCCGATAATGCGCCATGCTTTCATCACCAGGTTTTGCAAGCGTGCGCCGGTTCCTCGCTCGCATCGAACAGTCTACTTGACTGCTGGAAGCTCGGAGGCGATTTGCAGGTCGATAATCATCACGAGCTGATGCTCGACCTGTACGAACCTGGCAGCCGTCTTAGCTCCCATCTTGCTCTTAACCTGTTCGTAGCAATTCTTCAAGAGCGCGTTGCGCGCAGAAACCAGGGCAAAGTTTTTTTCTACGAGTTCGTCGGCCTTTTCATCGGTCATGGAGTCGTAGTTATCGGCATACTCTTTGATCAATGCGAGCTTCTGATCTCCCAGCTTTGTAAGATCGGCGTCGTAAGTCTTGTAGATCGGCCAGAAGGTCGAGGCCTCATCGGGCGAGAACTGCATCATCGCGCCCAAAATCTGGACTTTTTCTGCTTTGACATCGGCGCGGATGAGATCGATATAGGATTCAATGTTGCTCTCCTGGTCGACCGATTTCGTCTTCTGGGCGAAGAGACTCGAAGTGAGTGCCAAAATCAAGCTGAACGACAGCGCAATTTTCGTGAACATGATTTTCGTCCCTCGGTATTTTCCTGGCTTCTTCCGGTTTTAGGAGCTCAGTCCAGGCGCAGAGGCGCTCGCAACTCGAAGCTGAGGCGCGTCTCCGTTGGGAGTTGAAGCTTGGAACCACTCGCCGCTACCGTCGCTGCTCCGAGGCCCGCACCAGAAACGGCGCCAATCGCAGCTCCTTTGCCACCACCGGCGATTCCCCCTATCGCCGCTCCCAACGCTCCCAAACCAACCGAGCGTTTAGCATACTTCGACCCTTTCCCCGGCGCTTTAACTTGCGCGTAGTTGCTAACAACGTCGATGCTTTTACCGTTCACGGTAATGTCGTACAGTTTTATCGAGAGCTCGCTGCTTTTTTCAGCTTTGACGATTTGAACCGAGGCATCCGCGTTACGCGGTATTACGACACGGTCGCCCAGGATGACCGGATCATCGATGCTGGCACGGAAACGTTCACCAGTCGCCGTCTTCGTAGAGTCGATGCCGTCGATCAGACGCACCACGATTTCTGTGCCGGCAGGCACGGTTTGCGCCCCGGCAATGCCAGCAGCCAGCAACATCAGCGCAGCGTAGAAAAGTGGAAATATTTTCATAGTCGATTTTCTTTAGACAGGCTCGATGCGTGAATCAGGGTGGAACCGCCCACCTCGCCAACGGCGACAAAGGCTCTCCGTTTCCCAACGAAGTTGTAGCCGCTAATGAGCTAGCTTGCGACTGGCAGAACTGCCAGTCCTGAAGCCTGTTCAGAGAAGGAGTTTTTCTGCTCCTGGAATCCCGTTCGCTAGCGGTGATGACTCCCGTAATTAGCCGCACACCGGGGTGTGACGGTAGTGTTCATTAAGGGAGTAAAAGTATGAAACGGGTTCTGATTCTGATTTTGGCAATAACGACCCTGGCGGCTGCTCGCGATAAGAAACCAAAGGTTCAGCCCGGACCATATATATTCACCAGCAAATCGTCCGCTCAAACGCTCAAAGGGCTCATCGTCCAGGAGAATTTAAAAGAAGGGTACACCCTCGATTCGGATAAACCGCTCCAGTTCCGCTTCTCTAAGCCCGCGCAGATGCCACTCATCGGCGCGATCTTCATGGCCTCAAGCGCCTGTCCGGGTATGACAACCCGGAAAGTATGGTCCTACACTCTGGCGGAACTCCAGGGCATGACAAAAGTGACTGTGCAGCCTGTTTGGGAATATCCGGACGACTATTGCGAAACGCAAACTCACGAGCTGATTTGGAGCCAACTTGACGAGATTGCTGGATTTCAAGCCATGCTGGATAAGGCTCCAACTTCGAACGATCAGATTATATCCCCATCTCCTGCTCTAATTCCGCCTCCCGGAAAATGAGTGAAGGTGACTTCCGGCGAGCCGCAACTAAACCGCCGCACTTGTCACAGAAACTTCAACAAGGCTTCAGTGGTCTCCTTAGGCCGCTCCTCCAGCAGCCAGTGGCCGGTATCCTTAAGCACGATGATAGTCACGTCGGTTCCAACTAACTCTCCTTGTCGCCCTAGCGCTTCTCCGTTCGCTTTCTCGCCGCCGATGGTCAGTACAGGCATTGTGAGTTTGGTCTGAGAGAGCTGCGCAAACTCCTTGGCGGCTTGCAGGAACGAAACAAAGTACGCCCATCCCGCATGCATGCGCCCCGGCCGCGAGTACGCCGCCACGTATGCCTGGCGAGCTTCTTCTGGAATCGAATGCGTCTTGTCAGCCGCGAAGTCGTTCCAGAAATAGTCGAAGTAAGTGCGCTCGCGGCCTTGAACCAGGGCTTCGGGTGTCGGACCATTAAAGCGGAAATGCCAGATGCTGGGGTTGTTGTAAACCGCCTCCCAACCAGCCACGCCGGGCAGGAAGGCATCCATCAACACCAGTTTCGTCACTTCCGTCGGGAACTGCGCAGCGTAGGCGTAAGCCACCATCAGGCCGATGTCGTGTCCTACGACCTCGGCTTTTTGCACACCAAGCGACTTCGCCAGGTCATGAATACGGACGGCCGCACTCTTCATGTCCAGACCGTCGGCGGGAATGTCCGAATCCCCGATGCCGGGCAGGTCTGGCGCGATCACTGTAAACCTCTCGGCCAGCACCGGCATGATCGGCCTCCACATCAGCGAGGTCTCCGCATAGCCGTGCAACAGTATGAGAGGTGTCCCGTGGCCCGCGGTCAGGTAGTGCAGCTTGACGCCGTCAATCTGCGCAAAGCGCGAAGCGATGGCTGCGTTTGTAACTTGCCCGTAAGCTTGGGACGATGCCGCCGAGAAAATGAATGCGCCAACTACCGCCATGCCCACAAGAAAGCTCCGACTGCGTTTCATCAAAGCTCCCGACGGGAGGCACGCCAGAAATGGCAGCCTCTCCAGTTTATTTTCCTTCCTGTCAATGGCATTCTAGAACAGCTACTTATTTCAGCTGCGGCTCAGCGATGTTTGATGAAAGCGCCGGTTCGCAGCTCAGCTACCGCCTGACGGAGCTGTTCCTGCGTGTTCATCACGATAGGACCATACCAGGCCACGGGTTCCTCGATCGGCTTCCCTGAAACTAGCAGGAAGCGGATACCTTCCTCGCCGGCTTGCACCACAATCTCGTCTCCGCGGTCGAATAATACCAGCGAATGATTACTGGCATCGTACTTGGCCGGCGTATTGGGATTTGTCGCCGGTTCAGTCAGAACCGCGCGCGGGTCTGAGGCGTCCCGGAAAGTTCCAGCCCCGGCGAACACATAGGCAAAGGCGTTCCGCGTGGTCTCGACCTTAAGCCGCTTCCGCTGACCCGGAGCAACCGAGATATCCAGGTAATTCGGATCCGCGGCCACACCTTCCACTGGTCCCCTCTTGCCTCCGAACTCGCCGCAGATAACTCGCACCCGCGTGCCGTCGTCGTCGGTTACCTCAGGAATTTCGCTCGACGGAATATCCTGATAGCGCGGATCGGTCATCTTCAGGGATGAAGGCAGGTTCGCCCACAACTGAAAGCCGTGCATCCGGCCTTGCGGATCGCCCTTAGGCATCTCCTGATGCAAAATGCCGCTGCCCGCCGTCATCCACTGCACATCTCCGGCGGTCATTTCGCCCTTGTTTCCAAGGCTGTCGCCGTGCTCGACCGAGCCCGCCAGCACGTACGTGATGGTCTCGATCCCCCGGTGCGGATGCCAGGGAAACCCTGCCCGGTAGTCTTCCGGATTCTCATTACGAAAATCATCGAGCAGTAAGAAAGGATCGAAATCCTTGGTCTTGCCGAAACCGAAGGCGCGTTGCAGCTTGACGCCGGCGCCTTCGATTGTCGGCTGCGGTTGAATAATCTGTCTGACTGGGCGGAGTGACATAACTCTTCCTTTCTTCTACAGCACGCAACGGCTATTTCCCCCGCCGCGCGCCGAATCATTTAGCTTTTATAAATTCGACCTCAAGAGTGATGTTCACGTCGTCCCCGACGAGAAAACCTCCGGTCTCAAGCGTCGCGTTCCAGATCAGACCGAAATCCTTGCGGCTGATCTTTGTGGTCGCCGATAGCCCCCGCCGGGTGTTTCCCCAGGGATCGTTGACTGGCGTAGTTGGCCCTTCCACATTCAATACGACATTGCGGCTGACGCCATGAATGGTCAGATCGCCCGCCACCGCCAGCTCTCCGCCGGCCGCACGGGTAATCCGCGTCGACTTGAACGTAATCGTTGGAAATTTCTCGACGTCAAGGAAGTCCGCGCTCTTAAGATGCGCGTCCCGCTGCGCGTCGCGCGTCTCGATCGAAGTCGCGTCGATTAACACCTCGCCTTGGGACTTTGTCACATCGGATTCGTCCAGAGTCAGTACTCCCGTGACCTTGGCGAAGTGTCCTTTCACGTTTGAAATCATCATGTGCTTGACCTTGAACTCGGCAACAGAGTGAGCCGGGTCAATGTTCCAAGTGGTGGTAGTGGAGGTTTGCGGTGTAGCGGGCGTGTTCATAGTCGTATCCTTTCTGAGTTTGGTCTTTCCCGTTAGATGCGTTATCACGATAATCGTTGCAACATGTATCAGGGCCCCGGAAAACTTACTCCACGGCGCTGCGGGCGGCGTGCAGCAATTCGGCGAGCGCCCGGAGCCGATCCCGACCCAGATGGCCCAATTGCCGGCGATGCGTGTCCCCAACCGGCTCATCGAGCCGGGCCAGGAGCTTGAGTCCATCAGGAGTGATTTTAGCCATCACCATTCGCCGGTCCTTCGTTTCCCGGCAGCGTGAGATCAGCCCACGCTTCTCCAGGCGGTCGAGAAGCCGTGTGATATCGGGATCCCGCGTAATCATGCGGCTGGCAACCTCCCCGCACGGAAGGCCGGCTGGCGACCCCCGCAAGATGCGAAGCACATTGTACTGGGTCGGCGAGAGCTCCTCGCTCTTGAGCACCTGAACCAGCCCACGGGAGAGCATATCCGTGGTGCGCAGCAGGTCCAGGAAGGCATCCTCTTCAGAACTCCCCACCCGTCGTCGCTTACCTCCCGGCTGTGTCGTCTCCCTCATCCAAAGCTACAATAGTCGTTATAACGACTATTGTCAAGACGGATGTATACACCCAGAACGTGCGGGAGCTTCCCCCCCGTCGACCCGCCGGTCAGCGAGGAAGTCGACCGTTGACAACCCCGTTTATGGCAACAGTGTAGCCGCGAGTACCACAACGTGCGCATCGTTGGGCAACGTGATGCTCTGCACCACTTTGGTCGAATTCAAAGCAAACCGGTAGGCATACAAATTGAATGTCCGATTGTCCTTGGTGCCGTTGTCAAAATTCCGGTATGCCATGGCGACGCCTTCAAACTCGCCGGGGAATTTCTGCGGAGTGAACCAGTCGCTCAAGCTTTGAACGAATGTTGCACTGGTTCCATCGGTGTAGGTGACGGTAAAAGTCTCGGACGTTTGATTTCCCTCCACACCCGTCGCCAACAGCATGAGACTGGGAGACTGCACCGCGGGGAGAGAAACCGTTTGGCCACTGCAACCCACCGCGTCGAGTTCATTGGCGGGTCCAAAATCAAACAGTATGCCGTTGAAAACCCGCGACGTAGTAAGCAGCTTGGCTGAATACGAGTACCCCGTGCCGTCGAGGCCGCCAGTCGAATACTTCATACCGTCCGTGTAGATTCCGTTGACATTGAATTCCGAAGCTAGATCCACTTGCGTGCCGGTTCCCGTCGTGCCCACGGCTGCGCTTACGGCCAGAGTAAAAGTAATGGTTTCTGCAATGCTGCCTGAAGTGCCCGTAACGGTCACTGAGGTAAATCCCGTGCTCGCCGAAGGACTCGCCGTGAATGCCACTCTTCTTTTATTTCCCGTCCCTTGGATCGCGGCTTTGACACCTTTCGGAAGACTCGACAGACTCAGCTTCACAGTACCATTGAAGCCGCCAAAGTCCGTGATCGTGATCGCCGCATTAGCTGTCGAACTCTGATTCAGGAATACGTTGGTCGGTCCCGAGAGCGTAAAGCCGCTGCTGGCGACCGCGTCGTTAATGGCGCTGGCGTATTGTGCGGCAAGACCATTGCCCACGAAATCATCATAGAGCCACATGAAGCCGCCGGTTATGCCGCATTCGCTGTGCCAGCCGCTCATAATCGTCTGAACCTGGGCTGGAGTATCCACTTGATCCCACAGCCCCGGAAACACGGGAACACTGCCGAAATTCCATCCCGTGCAAGGATTATTTCCGCTGCCTCCAGCGTAGGCCTGCAGGTGTACTCCGTCCGCTGTGCCGGGAAGTTGAGTGTTGATTTGCGAAACGACATTCGTCCAATAACTGCTGTTGTCGAAAGCATCCGGCATCACGTGATAGCCCAGTTGACCCAGCATCACGCCAAACGCAATCGTGGTTGGGGAATTGAAGCTGTTTTCGTCGTCGAAATCGATCGCATCCAGGGCTGGGATGGCAGCTTTCAGCGCTTGAAAGTCCTTATAAAGGATGCTGGTGGGGCCAGTCCCCTGCGAATTGATGAGAGCGGTGATGTCTTGCCAGTCTCCGAAGTTCGATGAGCCGACGCTGAACGTGACCCTCTTTACTGTCCCTTGCTTCAGTAGCGCCATGTTCCCGGGAAAGTCGGGATGGGTCTGGTTGCCGATATAAACTCCGCCGGAGGTTAAGGGAAACTCCCCATTAAGATTCAGATCGCCGGTATTGCTCACCTCGACGCTCCAGACAATGGCTTCCGTGAAACCGGAGTTTTCTATTTCAGTAATGTTGTTTGTCGCGTTTTTGTAAAACGGGCCGCCGCCAAAGATCCCGGTAAATCCACTCTGAGCAAACGCTGGTTGGCCCGAGAATGCCACTGCCATGAACATGAATAAGACAAGAAAAATTGTCGCGCGCCGGACGATAGTCGTCCTACGGAATATCAAGCTTATTTCTTTTGAGTGCTCCACATCGTCTCCTGATTGGGTCGTCTGGTCGAGTAATTGGTTTGGGGTGCTGGTAGTCGTCGAAGGCCGTTTTGCTTCGGGTGCGGCGTTAGCGAAATTGCCGCGATCTCCTCCCCCGCAAAGCCCCCAGATTATACACGTTCATGGCTGGCACCCTGAGTGTTGGCGCGGGTTTCCGTCCGTGCAACTGCAGAGCGGATATCAGAGGACATCCACTTTTAACCATGTTGGAACGGTAAAGCCACCTGAGGATGGAAGCCAAACGGGAGGGCGATGGAAAACGCGTCTCGTCAGCGCGAGTACGACGGGCTAGGACACAAACGCGTGGCTGCGCGCCGTTGTCCGGTCTAAGTCATTGAAAGAATTGGTGGACCTGGTCGGGATCGAACCGACGACCTCTTCCATGCCATGGAAGCGCGCTCCCAGCTGCGCCACAGGCCCACGATCGGAAAACCTGAAGAATCAGGATGTCGCGGGAAGTGCTAAATCATTTTCGCCCACATCTTCCGGATAGTCAACGCACTGAGGATTCAGGTAGTGGGTCAGTTGGGAGATGCTCATGTGGGGACAGCCGCCCTCGGCTGTCCGGTCGAGCGAAGCTCGACCGTTCTCTTCGTCGCGGCCGGCAAACTGAGCCACTACCAGGATTCAATGTCCCGAGCAAGCGTTCTTGACGAGGCGAGGGATCTGGGCGATCCGTGCGACGGCACGCTTTTGCGACCTATTAACGCGTGCTTGGCTCGCTTCCTTATTTCTATTTCTTTCCACAGGCATCTTCTGCCATAATTGTTCGTGCACCCCACCTGCACCATTTTTCAATCACAATTTGAAGCGAGGAAGAGATGCCAGCGAAGTACATCTTTGTAACGGGCGGAGTTGTGTCTTCTCTAGGCAAGGGATTGGCCGCCGCTTCCATCGGCTGCCTGCTGGAGAGCCGGGGGCTCAAGGTCAACCTGATGAAGTTTGATCCTTATCTCAATGTCGATCCGGGGACGATGTCGCCGTTTCAGCACGGCGAAGTCTTTGTGACCGACGACGGCGCCGAAACCGATCTCGACCTTGGCCACTACGAACGATTCACGCACGCCAAACTCTCTCGCGACAACAACTGGACCACGGGCCGGCTCTACGAACAGATCATCGCCAAGGAACGCCGCGGAGACTATCTCGGCAAAACGGTGCAGGTTATTCCGCACGTGACCAACGAAATTAAAGCTGCAATGAAGAAGGTCGCGCAGGATGTCGACGTAGCGATTGTCGAAATTGGCGGCACCGTGGGCGACATCGAATCACTGCCCTTCATGGAAGCCATCCGCCAGATGCGCCAGGAACTTGGACGCGAGGACACATTATTCGTCCATGTCACGTTGGTGCCATTCATCGCCGCGGCCCAGGAACTAAAAACCAAGCCGACTCAACACTCGGTGAAAGAACTGCTCAGCATCGGAATTCAGCCGGATATCCTCTTGTGCCGTACAGACCGCTTCCTGGCCAAAGACCTTAAGTCGAAGATTGCCCTCTTCTGCAACGTTCAGGAAGAGGCCGTAATCACAGCCAAAGACGTAGCCTCGGTCTACGAAGTGCCGCTTGTGTTCGCGAATGAAGGTGTGGATACTCTAGTCCTCAAATATTTGCGCATGGAAGCGAAAGACCGTGATCTTTCCAAATGGGAAGACATCGTGCATCGCGTCTACAACCCCATCGACACCGTAACCATTGGGATTGTTGGCAAATATGTCGAGTATGAGGATTCCTACAAGTCGCTGAAAGAAGCTCTCGTGCACGGATCGCTGGCCCACAATCTGAAACTGCAGTTGAACTGGATCGAGGCCGAGGGCCTCGAGACCGGAGATGAGAGCTACAAAGCGCAGCTCGAAGGTTACGACGGAATTCTCGTTCCCGGAGGTTTTGGCAAGCGCGGCATCGAAGGAATGCTGATTGCGATTCGTTATGCCCGCGAGAACAAGGTTCCCTACTTCGGAATCTGCCTCGGAATGCAAACGGCTTGCGTAGAGTTTGCGCGCAACGTGGCTGGCCTTGCCGAAGCGAACTCGAGCGAATTCGATCAAGCGACGCCGCATCGCGTGATTTACAAGTTGCGCGAGTTACGAGGCGTGGAGGAGCTCGGCGGCACCATGCGGTTGGGCGCATGGACGTGCAAAATCGAACCAAACACGCTGGCGCACAAAATTTACGGCAAGCTGGAAATCAGCGAGCGCCACCGTCATCGCTACGAATTCAATCGCGAATACGAAGAACCGATGGTCGCCGCAGGTCTGCGAATTTCCGGTTCAACGCCCGATGGTACCTACGTGGAGATGATCGAACTTCCGGACCATCCGCATTTCATTGGCTGCCAATTTCATCCCGAGTTCAAATCGAAGCCGCTGGAGCCGCATCCATTATTCAGCACGTTCATCGCAGCCGCGTACGAGCATGGTTCCAAGCGGCGGGCAGAAAAAGAGACTGCCTCAGTCGAAATGTTCCATCGTCCCGAGAAGGTAACGCGGCGGTAGGATCGAGGGCTTAAGATCACCTCAGAGTCACGGAGACGCAGAGGAGGCAAAAACTCTTAACCTGTATTTCTCTGTGCCTCCGTGTCTCTGTGGTGAAATGATGTTTCGTGAGATTGTTGCACACCTCCTTCCAAGTCGGCGATGTCCGCATCGGCGCAGGTAATCTCTTCCTCATCGCCGGCCCATGCGTGATCGAGAGCGAAGAGCACGCCGTTCGCATGGCGGAGATCATCAAGGGCGTCACCCGGGCGCTCGGACTTCCGTTCATCTTCAAAGCCAGTTACGACAAAGCCAACCGCACCTCGATTCGCAGCTTTCGCGGACCCGGCATCAAAGAGGGTCTGCGCATTTTAAGAAAAATCAAAGAGGAAGTTCAGGTTCCGGTGCTTACCGACGTCCATGACACGGGGGATGTCGCCAAGGTCGCCGAAGTGGTCGACATTCTGCAAATCCCCGCATTTCTATGCCGTCAAACCGATCTGATTGTCGCGGCGGCCCTCAGCGGCCGCGCCGTCAATATTAAGAAGGGACAATTCGTTTCACCATGGGACATGCGGCACGCGGTGGAAAAATGCCGTGAAGCCGGGAATACCCAGGTTTTTCTTACCGAGCGCGGCTCCAGTTTTGGCTATGGCAACCTTGTCGTGGATATGCGATCGCTTACTATCATGCGTAAATTTGCGCCGGTAGTTTTTGATGCGACGCATTCTGTGCAACTGCCTTCGGCTCAAGCCGACGATCGTGGTTCTGCGGTGAGCGGTGGCCAACCTGAATTCATCCCCGTTCTAGCGCGGGCCGCGGTCGCCGCTGGAGTAGATGGAGTTTTCCTCGAAGTGCACGACAATCCCAAAGAGGCCAAGTCCGACGGAGCGAATGCCCTCGAATCCACCAAGCTACGCGAAGTGTTGAAGGAACTGCTGGCGGTAAGGCAAGCGCTGGATGTAGCACGCGCCACGCCATAAGCACTTTGGTTCGAGAATGCCGCATGACACACGCTCGCTGTGCAGCGTGTTAGATTTGAATCTCCGCATGAAACAAATTGCCAGCTGGGCTTTGAACGTTGCCACGATGCGCGGTGCGAGCTATGCCGATGCACGCATCGTCAGCCATCGAAGCCGTACACTCACCACCAAGAATGGCAAGGTTGGCAGCGCGTCGGACTCCGAGTCGGTTGGGATGAGCGTGCGCGTACTGGCCAATGGTGCGTGGGGATTTGCTGCCTCCGAAGACCTGGCGCGCCCGAGCGTTGAAGCCACCGCGGCCCGCGCGGTTGAGATCGCCCGCGCTTCGGCCCACGTAAAACAGCAGGATGTTCGCATGGCTCCAGAAAAACCGGTGACCGCCGAGTGGACCACTCCGCACGTGATCGATCCGTTCGCAATCTCGGTCGAGCAAAACATCGCGTTGCTGCTGAACATCGACTCCGAGCTCCGATCTGTTGCCGGCATCACGCTGGCCGAAACAAACCTTAACTTCAATTGCGAGGAGCAGTGGTTTCTATCGTCTGAAGGAAGCGACATTCATCAGACCAAGTACTCCACCGGGGCGGGTTATACCGCCTACGCGTTTGCGGGAAACGAGATTCAGAAGCGTTCATATCCAAATTCTTACGGCGGTCAGTGGCAGAACAAGGGTTACGAGCTGATCGACGAATTGAATCTCCTCGAGAACGCCCGCCGTATCGCCGAAGAAGCGGTTGCCCTCCATCATGCGGATCAGTGCCCCGAGGGCACGTTCGACATCATTCTTGACAGCTCTCAACTTGGTCTGCAGATTCATGAATCGATCGGTCATCCCATCGAACTGGATCGCGTGCTGGGCATGGAAGCGAACTTCGCGGGCACTTCTTTTCTCACGCTCGACAAACTGCGTACTCTGCGTTATGGCAGCGAGATGGTGAACGTTGTCGCGGATGCACGGCAGGAACACGGACCAGGGCTCGGCACTTTTGGTTTCGACGACGAGGGTGTTCCCGCCCAGTGCACGCCGATTATCACGAACGGACTCTTCACCGGCTATCTGAGTTCGCGCGAGACCGCACACACCATCGGCGAGAATCGCTCGGGAGGAACGCTCCGCGCCGAAGGCTGGAACCGTCTGCCGATGATTCGCATGACCAACATCAGCTTGTTGCCGGGCACGACGCCGCTGAGTCTGGAACAACTCGTCGCTTCCACCAATCACGGCATCCTGATGCAGACCAACCGTTCCTGGTCGATTGACGATAAGCGTTACAACTTTCAATTCGGTTGTGAAGTCGGCTGGGAGATCAAGCATGGTAAGCGTGGGCGCATGGTGAAAAATCCATCGTATTCCGGAATCACAACCGAGTTCTGGAATTCGCTCGACGCCATCTGCTCCCGTGATGAATGGACGCTTTGGGGCACCCCGAATTGCGGTAAAGGCCAGCCCCAGCAAGTCATGGGAACCGGCCACGGCGCAGCACCCTCGCGCTTTCGCAGAATCAAAGTGGGGAGCGCGTACAAAGGAAGCTAGTTTCCTTACGGTCCCACAACGAGCAGCCGAAAACCAGCCAATGCTAACGCAAGAACAAGCCGCCGACATCTTCGATCGCATCAAGAAACTCTCGTCTGCCGACGAAGTTGAAGTTCTTCTATCCGGCGGAAACTTTGCTCTGACCCGCTTCGCCAATAACACTATCCATCAGAACGTCGCTGAAGAGAATCACGTCGTCTCCGTTCGCACTGTCTTCGGCGGACGCACCGCTCGCGCCTTCACCAACAAGTTTGACGAAGACAGCTTGCGCCGCGTGGTCGCATCGTCAGAAGCTCTGGCGAAGGTGCAGCATCCTGATCCGGATCTCTTGCTCATGCCGGATCCGCGGGAAGCCGCGTCCAGCACCGATAGCCCGTCATCAGTCTCATCGCCATCACGCCACTTCACCCAGACTGCGGCCATCACACCCCAACTCCGCGCCGCAGGAGTAAAGAGGATTGTCGAGGTTGCGCAGAAACACAAGCTCACTACCGCCGGCATTTTTTCAAGCTCCGAATCTGTCGAGGGCATCTTCAATTCGCGCGGCCTCAGCAACTGGCACACGCAAACTCTGGCGGAAATTTCCATCACCATGCTGGGCACCAATTCTTCGGGATGGCAGAAGGCCAACTCTCCGGACTTGACCAATCTTGACCCACTCCTTCTGGCCGAAGTTGCTGCGAAGAAAGCGATGGATTCCGCGAATTCGACGGAGATTCCCGCTGGAAAATACACTGTGATTCTCGAACCCGCCGCCGTGCTTGACCTTGTCGGCTTCATGTTCTGGGATTACTCCGGCATGGCAATTCTGACCAGCGCTCATTCCTCACCG
>Ga0210389_10000356_pt1 | contig 44399 bp, 45 predicted proteins | sample IncBWH28OmetaG_FD_160127 | JGI IMG/M metagenome (GOLD analysis project Ga0210389, IMG submission 160127) | Forest soil microbial communities from Barre Woods Harvard Forest LTER site, Petersham, Massachusetts, United States - Inc-BW-H-28-O ... | reverse complement strand
CCGGTCCCTTGTCCGCCGGGTACGTGGAGCACCGATCTCTTATCGCGCATCGCACCGACCGCACGTGACGAAGAGAGCCGAGCCGACCCGAGCAAGAATCCCGACATCGATCACTTGCTTTGGGGCACCGTGCAAGACACAACGGCACGGCGCATGGGTGGAGTGGCCGGGCATGCCGGCGTTTTCTCGACGGCACACGATGTCAGCGTCTACGCGCAAGCCCTGCTTGACCGGCTCGCGGGCCGTCCGAGCCAGTTCCCTTTGACGCAAACGACTTTGGAGTTGATGACGACCCCGCAGCAGCCGGGACACACGGCTGGACAACTCGAAGCGGCCAACGCTGCCACCCGAGAAGCCATCGCGAAGAGACCGAATACCAGGGATCCGTTGCTCGCGCCGCGCTATCCGGCGATCGCGGGGCAAAACCTGCGCGGCTTTGGCTGGGACATTGATACCGGCCAGTCCACCACGCGCGGCATGGTCTTCCCTATCGGTAGCTTCGGGCACACGGGCTTCACCGGAACCTCGATTTGGCTAGACCCAGGCTCAGATACCTACATAGTTCTGCTGTCGAACTCGATCCATACGCGGGGCAGTCCACCGATGTCGAACCTGCGCGGTGAGGTTGCGACAGCGACGGCCCGCGCCCTGGGTCTCTAAAGCATTGCGGCTCAGGGCCGCTCGAAGTGCTGGTAGTCGGGAGTCCTCCAGTAGCCACCCCATTGCCAGCCACGATCGGTGAAGGCGCGCTCGGCCGGGTCGCCGCTGTGCAAAAGACCGGGGTCGGTGCGGCTGCGGTCCAGGTAGGCCGCCGCGTTCCGCGGTTCGAAATATCCGCTGGCGTAAAGGCACGGGTTGAGAAGCGTATTGATGTCGATAGCCCGGCCGTAAGCGTGTGGAGACCATTCGTCGGTCCCTGGAATGAGTCGGCAGTTGAACGCCGAAGTGTTGTTGTCCTCCATGGATAATTCATCATCAGCGTCCGAGTAGTGGTCGACCGTGCGGATCTTGTCGATGGGATAGCCCAGTCGGTAAAGCTGCTCGAAGATCGCGATGACATCCGGCACCAGGTCTTCGTGCACGATCAGCTCGCCGCGGTGGGTCTGGCCGTCGAAACCGAGGTGGTCGACGCTGACCCGCCGCAGCCGCCCCGGCTCGACGGGGCAACCTGGCCGCCAGCTCGCGCCGAGTTCGGCGGCGGTGACCGGCTCAACGCTCCCACCGGCAGGTTGTGCTGGCGGCTCGCTGGCCGACGACGCCGCTGCCGACGGTGACGGCATAACAGCCGATGATGGTGTGGCCGCAGGAGGTGGCAGCGCGGAGGTGCACTGCACCAGCACGACAACCGCTGCGAGCATTTCCGCGAGCACGGCGCCCCGGCGCTTGAAGGACGTCAATTGGGATGAGTCCTCACCGCTTGCTTCCATCGCTACAAGACCCACTGCAATAAGCGGTTTCGGTAGACAAGTGTGGTGCCAACGCTACCGCAGACAAATTTCTTTGCACTGGGTCCGGAGGTGGCCTCTGCGCCATCGCCGGCGCAATTTCGGCGAATGTATGACGTATACCCCGACCTATACAGGGTATAGTCGGGGAAATGGCGAGCAGGAAGAATGGGTCCGTGGCCCGCGAGCGGCTGAGTCGCGACACCATCGTGGACGGGGCTATCGCGCTGGCAGACGCGGAGGGCCTCGACGCGGTGACCATCCGGCGACTCGCCCAGGATCACAAAGTCACCCCGATGGCGTTGTATTGGCACTTCAAGGACAAGGGCGAACTGCTGGACGGCATCGCCGAACGCCTCTTTGCCGACGTTCGCCTTCCGGTGCCGTCCCGTAAGCCCTGGCCCGAGCAATTGCGCGCCATCCTCGAAGCGCTATCGGACGCGCTGCGCCCGCATCCCGCGGTGGCCGGCCTTGTCTCCGACCGCGTGCTGTCCTCTGAGGCCGGACTGATAGTGGCCGAGCGCACGCTGGCGTTGCTGCGGCATGCGGGGCTTTCCACTGAGCAGGCTGCCCAGGTGGGCGGGTACCTGCTCAACGCCGTCGCCATGCTCGTGACCACCGAGCCGGGGCGAGAGTACGGTCCTGACTCCGAGGCCCGCGATGACGCGATCCGCCGCAAGACGGCGTCGTTGAGCGGGCTGCCCCTTCGGCGCTATCCCAGCATCGTGTCCTCCGCCAACGTGCTGGCCGCGTGCCCCAGTCCGGACGCCTACTTCCGCCTCGGGCTCGACATGCTGATCGCCGGTGTCACCGCCACCGCAGAACAAGGTTCTGTCGCGGCGAACCCCGCCTGACCTGCTAGGGCGAACGATTTCGATCCCCGACGTTGACAACTATACGGCGTATAGGCTTAACTATACGATGTACAGGTACGACATACAATCAACGTGAACGGTGGAAGTCAGATGAATGAGACCCCGACGACAGTCCGGCGCGATGCGCTGTCCAAGCCACTTACCCTGCGCAGCGGCGTCACCCTGGCGAACCGGCTCGCGAAAGCCGCGACCAGCGAGCATCTCGCGGACAGTCGGGGGGCACCGACCAACCAGCTCATCACCGCATACCGGACGTTGGCACACTCCGGCGCCGGGTTGCTGATCAGTGGCAACGTCATGGTCGACGGCGCCGCGCTGGAAGCACCACGCAACGTGGTCATCGAGGACGGCCGACACTTCGCGCAACTGGGACGCTGGGCCAGGGCGACCGAGGGCACCGACGCCAAATTCATCTTGCAGCTGTCCCACCCAGGGCGGCAGACGATGCGCGGCAACGTGCTGCCCGGGCGTCGACAGGACGTCGTCGGCCCATCCGAGGTGCCCCTCGCCGTGGGTGGCAACCGGCTCTTCAGAGCGCCCCGCGCCCTGTCCGACGCGGAGATCACCGAGATCATCGGCCGGTTCGCCCGCGCCGCCCGGATCGCCGCCAACGCCGGCTTCCACGGCGTGCAGATCCACGCCGCGCACGGCTACCTGTTCAACCAGTTCCTGTCGCCGCTGGTCAATCAGCGCACTGACCGCTGGGGCGGATCACTGGAGAACCGGATGCGACTGCTCGTCGAGACGGTGCGAGCGATCCGGGCGACGACCCACGCTCACTTCCTGATCGCCGTCAAGCTGAATTCCGCCGATTTCCAGCGCGGCGGCTTCGACGCCGACGATTCCCTGACCGTCGCCCACGCCTTGGAAAGGGAAGGCATCGACCTTTTGGAGATCTCCGGCGGCACCTACGAGAGCACCGCGATGGTCACGGGCACGCCACAGCGAGAATCGACCCGCGCACGGGAGGCGTACTTCCTCGAATTCGCGGAACGGTTCTCCGAAGAACTGTCGGTGCCCGTCATGCTGACTGGCGGATTTCGCACCCGTCAGGGCATGAACGACGCACTTGACAGCGGTGCGGTCGACATCGTCGGACTGGCACGTCCCATCACCTACGAGCCGGACCTGCCGCAACGCCTCCTGGACGGAACCGCCGAGAAGAGCCTGGTGATGCCGAAGACCGTCGGCCACAAGGCCGTCGACGACCTGCTCAACAGCGCCTGGCACCAGCAGCAGATCGCCCGGATGGGCCGTGGCAGGGCCGTGCGTCCCCAACGAAGCCCCGCGGTCGCCCTCGTGATCGCCCTCCTCATCACCAGCCGGGACCTCCTCGTTCCGTGGCTGGCGCCGAGCTGACCGCAGATTTCCCCCGACCCAGCGCTGCGGCGACCCGCCCGCACCGCCGCATCCACCCCAAAGGAGACAACACCATGGACCTGCAACTCACCGACAAGATCGTCATCGTCACCGGTGCCGCCTCAGGCATCGGGGCGGCGACCGCGCGCCTGCTCACCGAGGAAGGAGCCGTAGTAGTCGGTGTCGACCGCGATCCGATCGATGCCGGTCTCGGCGCCCGCGGCACCGCCGTCCAAGCCGACCTCACCGACCCCGCCACACCCGATCGCGTGATCGCGACGGTGCTCCAACAGCACGGCCGGGTCGACGCCCTCGTCAACAATGCGGGCGGACTACAAGCCCGCACCAGCTTCCTTGACATCACCGAAGAGCAGTGGCTGGCCACCTTCAACCTCAACTTCCACGCCGCCCGCCGCATGAGCCGCGCCGCCGTGCCCGCCATGCTCGCCGGCGGCGGCGGCAGCCTTGTCCACCTCGGCAGCGACTCCGCGCGGCTGCCGGAAATCGGCAACCTCGACTACGCGGCGGCCAAACTTCCGCTGCTGGCGCTGTCCACCTCACTGGCCACCGAGTTCGGCCCCCGAGGCATCCGGTCGAACGTCGTGGTCCCCGGGCCCACCCGCACCCCGCTTTACGACCGGCCGGGCGGCTTCGGCGACCAGGCGGCCGAAATGTGGGACACAGACAAGGAAACCGCGATCACCCGCATGGTGACCGAAATCCGGCCACTGCTTACTCGCCGGATGGGCCAGCCCGACGACATCGCGCAGGTCGTCGCCTACCTCGTCTCACCCCTCTCGAGCCAGGTCACCGCCGCCGAGTGGAGCGTCGACGGCGGCGCGCAGCGCCACATCTGACCCCACCACCTACACGGGCCGGCGGGCCAATGTTGCGGTGCGCGCGAAGCCGGTCAAATGTTGCAGATCGAGGGCACCTGGCAGCGCACAGCCGGTCGGCCCGGGATAGACGGGATAGAAAGGAAACACCGATGCACAAGCCTTCGGTCCGCGTCGTTCGGCGTGACGAGCTCTCCGATGACACTCCGCAGACACCGGGGCTGCTCCGTGAGGTCGCGTTCGACAGCCGCAACCCCGACGTCAAGGTACTGAGCGCCTTCCTGAGCACGGTGTTACCCGGCGCAGCAACCGGTGCGCACCACCACGGCGATCAGGAGACAATCCTGTACGTGGTTGAAGGCACCGCCAGGTATCGGTGGGGCGACCGTCTGGAGAACGTCGCCGAGGCGGGTCCGGGAGACTTCGTTTTCATTCCCGCGCACACGGTGCACCAGGAGATCAATGCATCCACCGAGCACCCGACCGTGTGGGTTGTCACCCGATCGGATCCCGATCCGATCGTGGTCAACCTCCCGGAGCTGGACAAGTTCGCCGAACCGGCCGCCCGCAAGTACCCCCACCCCTGACCCCGCCGCACCGGCATCGGTCCCCGCGATGCGTCAATTGTTGTCAGGGACTGCCCTGCCGATAGTGCTAGTCCACGACAGTCGCTGAGTGGGGCCGTTGTTCCCAGGGCATGGCCACGAGTGCTTCCAGGGTCAGCGTGCTCGGCCGGATGACCGGTCAAGCTCAGCAACCCGAATCTCCAATTCCCCCAACATAAACGGAGGTTCAGCTTGCTGTTAAGCACGTGACGGAGGTTGAAGCCACAAGTCACGAGATCAGGCACCGACTGCCCTGAGAACATGGTCGACGAGATGCTCTGCGTGACGAGCCGAGAACGGTTCATGAATGAGGAATCGCCGGTAGAACATCGGCCCGGTAAGAAGGTCAATCGCCAGTTCGATGTCGGCATCGTCGCGTATTTCGCCGCGGTGGCGCGCGTTAGTCAGGACCTGTCGCACCGGCTGGCGGCGCCGTTGCGTGAGCCCGACCTGCATTTCTCGCAGCGCTGGTTCCTGTTCTGCGGCGTCGATGAAAGCGGCCATCAACCGGGGAAAGACTTTCTCGCTGAGCTTGGCTTGCATGCCCGACACCAATTCGATCAAGGCGTCGCGTAGCCCATCGCTGCTGGGTACGGGCAATGGTGGCGACGCGCTGTCCATGGCGTCGATGAGCAACAAGGTGCGAGTGGGCCAGCGACTGTAAACCGTGGTCTTGCTGGCACCGGCCCGATGCGCGACTGCCTCCATGGTGAAGCCGGGCAAACCGTGCTCGGCCAGTAATTCGAGCGCCGCGGCGATCACACGTTGACGCGCTCGTTCCCCTCGCAGGACTCGTCCGCGACCACCGTCGGTGGTCGTTGCCACGCTGTGGGGATGACTCGTTCGAACCATAATCAGTACGATACTGTATCGTTATTGATACAGTATCGTACTATGAACCTTCCTGCCTCTCAGCGTGTGGACTCTCCCGCACCGCGACGTTCCTCGTTGGTCGCAGTCCTGCCAACCATTGGCCAACTCGCCTGCGCTCACGGGTTTTTCGGGAATCTCTACGAAGCGATCGTTCGCGTGCCGCACCGGCTCTCCGCCGACTACGACGCGATCGACGGGGATCAGCGGCTACCGTCGCTGTTCAGCCAAGGCAGCCCAGTGCGCTATTACGTGCCAGGCGTGCCGATCAGCGTCGGTGCAACGTTCGCAGCACTGCTCACACGCCGACGCGATCGGCACGACCGGCGATGGTTGGGGGCGGCTGCCGCAGCACTCGCCGTTTCGAGTGCGCTGACGGGCTACCTCATTCGTAACGTCAACATCAAGCTGTTCGTGGTGGGCCATCCCATCACGGGCAGCGAGCGCGACCGGCTGTTGCGAACCTGGTACCGGCTCAACACGATACGGGTTGTTTCCTTGGGTGCGGCATGGGCGGCGATCGAGAAGGTTCGTGTGGCCAACGCGGCAGAGGAAGAGTGACACATGGACCTGAAGCTCTCGGGGCTGGTCGCGGTTGTCACCGGCGGGTCCAAAGGAATCGGTCTGGCCACAGTGCGGACATTTGTCGAGGAGGGCGCCTACGTGGTGGCCGGTTCGCGGCACACGAGCGTCGATCTCGAGGCACTGCGAAGCCCGAACCTTGTCCACGTGCCGGCCGACCTGACCGATCCTGACGCACCCGCGCGAGTGATCGCCGGGGCGGTCGAGGCTTTCGGCGGCGTTGACATCCTGGTGAACAATGCCGGGGGGCCGCCACCCGGCGCGAAAATGCCGCGCTTCGGGTTCCTGACACCCACAGACGACGACTGGCGGGCCATGTTTGAGTTCAACGTGCTTTCCGTCGTGCGGGCGATTCGCGCGGCGATTCCGGTCTTGCGTGAGCGCGGTGGCGGCTCGATCGTGAACGTTTCCACCGCGGTGGCACGCCAACCCGCTCCGATGAACGTCGACTATGCCGCGGCCAAGGCCGCGCTGAGGAACCTCTCCCAGGCGCTATCGGCGGAGTACGCGCCCCAGGGCATCCGCGTCAATACCGTCTCACCCAGCGCCGTCCTCACACCCGCGTGGACAGAGGACGGCGGGGCCGCCGACGTCATCGCCGCGCACTACGCATCCGACCGCGACACGGTAATCACCAGGCTCGTCCCGGAGAAGACGAGCCACCTGACGGGCCGTCTGATCGACCCGCAGGAAGTCGCCGACGTGATCGTTTTACTTGCTTCGCCCCGCTCAGCCAGCACTACCGGAGCGGACTTCGCCGTCGATGCCGGCTTCATCAAGGCCGTCTAGTTGCTATTTCTCGGTGGAGCTAGCCGGCCTGCAGGGTGATCTCCGAGATCGCTGTCCGGCTCTCGCCGTCGGTGGTGCCCAAGGTGGAGATCCATACCAGCACATTGGAGGTCTTGGTCGGGTTATGTACTTCTATGCGGTTGTGCCCCGGTTTCAGTGTCGTGGTTGGGGTCAACTCGGCGGTGTCTGCCAATTGGGCTGGGGTTGCGGTGGGCGACGAGCGGATCTGCACCTGGGTTCCAGTACTGGACACGTCGATCGTCACGGCGCTCAGTGCGGTCGGTTCGGCCAGGTGCAGCAGCAGACCCATTCCTTCGATGAATTTCGGGAAGGGGACGGGGTCCTTGTAGGTAACGGTGGACCACGCCGTGTTTGGGTTGCCGTCGATCGCCAAATTGGCGTCCTGCGGATTGTCGGGGGCACCGTCGGGTGAAAACACCGTTGCGCTCACCGGCTTGACGATTGGTCCGGGGCGGGTCCAAATGCCGAATCCCTCGGTGAAGTACAGAACCGCGGCCGCGGTCAACACGATCACACCAACGGCGGCGACGACTGCAACGATCCGGAACTTTCTGCGTTTCGGCGCCTTGTCTCGCGGCGATGTGGCGCGGACCGGGGAGCGGCGGCGCTCCTGGCGAGCTCCGGCTGAAAGGTTGACGATGGTGTCGGCATCGAGGGTGTCGCCGTCCCAGACGCCGCTGACCTCGACCTCGTCTCCGTCTGCGAGCTGACCCGCCACGAGATCAGTTGGTATTTCGACCGGAACATGAGCAGGCCAGTCGTCTAGTGGTTCATCCGGGACCAGCTGGAACGACAAGATGCCGACCTCATATTGAGCACCGAGGGCGCTTTGCTGCACGCCGCGTGCTGTCCCATTCACGACCACACGCTCAAGACGCTGCGTGGGTGGACGTTCGCCCGAACCGAGGTCCTCGGTGGGGCCCGACCCCGATGTCTGTGACCCGGATTGCGGATGCGCTGCAGCGGCATCGCCCTGCTGCGTGAGGGCCCGGGCGAAGTCGACGCAATTCGGGTACCGCTCGCTCGGGTCCTTGGCGAGCGCCCTTGCCAGCACGGCGTCCAAGCGCGCGAGATCGGGTCGGCGCTCCGATATCCGCGGTGGTGGCGTACTGAGGTGGTGGCTGACTACCACAGCGCGATTTGAATCTTTAAAAGGTGGGTTGCCGGTGAGTAGGTGAAAGGTCGTGGCGGCCAGCGCATATTGATCCGCTCGGCCGTCGAGCGGCTTGCCCAAAAGTTGCTCGGGGGCCACGTAACTGATGGTTCCTATGGCGACGTTGGCGTCGGTGAGATTGCTGACGTCGTCGATTCTGCGAGCGATGCCGAAATCGGTTAACAACACCCTGCGGCGATGGCCATCGGCCGCGGTCACCAGGATGTTCTCGGGCTTGACGTCACGATGGAGCAGACGGCGATCATGACCGAAGTCGAGCGCATCCGCCACAGCCGTCACGATTTCCCAGACGTCCTCTTCTGGCATGCCGCGCGGGTGGTGCTCCCGAACCAATCGACCTGCGTCAGTGCCGTCTACGTAGTCCATCGAGATCCAGAGCCGGCCGTTGAACTCACCACGATCGAGAATGCCGACGATATGGGGGTGCCACAGCGTCGCCGCCAATTCTGCTTCGCGGTTGAATCTCGCCCGAAACTCATCGTCGGCGGTTGAGGCCACTGACAAGATCTTCAGCGCGTCGTGACGAGGCAGACGAGGATGCTGGGCGAGGTAAACCTCACCCGAACCACCAGTGCCGAGCAGGCGCTGAATGACGTAGCCAGCGAAGACCTCACCGTTGTTGAACGGCATGTCCGAGAGCCTACAAACCGGAACGGCCGGGAACGAATTCCGCCGACGAGTAGCAGCGGCGCAGCGGGCTCAAGATCCGCCGACATCTGCTCCCGGTTCGCGGCGTCGATTCGCACCGTCAGCAGACTCAACGACCACGCCGAGGCGCTCAGGTCCCAGGGTGTGCGACCGGCATGGTCCAGCCGAGGCCCTGACGATGCGCGAAAGGAATAGATCCGCATCAACTCGCAAAGGCGGGGGGAAGCATATCAGGGTCAACAGATAATGAGGATTGGTTACTGTGGCGGCTTGGTTTTTGACTGCGCTAATTCGGCGGCCCTGCTAGGCGCGCTTTTAGTCGCGCGGGACAGAGGGCATCAGGTGTCAACTTGGTGTCTGATGGCTGTCGGCGAATTCAAAAGGGGGCGAATACTCGATCCGTCACAAGAATCTTCGTGAAGGACATCCCTGAGCGTTTTACCGATTGTGTTCATCCTCAGAAGTACCGTATCCCGTAAACCGGTTTCGCTCGCCTCCCAATTGGCGATAACAGCATACGACAGCCACGTGTTGTTCCGTCCGACAGCGCCAACATCTGCTCGGATTCCTGTATCAGTGCCAGTTTTATTGCGTATGATAAAGCCGCGATCTGATTCCGTGTGTGCAAGCGGATCCAAACCGAAGGCGGAGGCCACCATCGACAGGTCCACGCCCGTGGCCAGCCACGCGTCGAGCTGCTCTGACACGGTTCGTGATACGAGCTCCTTTCTCACCATCTGATTCATAAGACGGGACAACTCAGCGGCGGAGCCTGTCGACAGCGTCCACACATCGCCTGGACCGCGATAGCTTCGAACATAATCAAGCAACGCCGTATCACTCAATCCAAGCGCTTCAGAAATATCACGAATCCTTTGCAATCCCACGTGTTTCAGCAGAATGTTGGTCGCAAGATTATCGCTGACACTGGCAACCAGCACGCAGAGGTCGTGTATGGACAGCTTGTCGATTTGAAGATACTGCCAGATGCCCGAATCGGCAACCAGGAGCTCTCGATCACGACCAAGCAATTCAACACCGGTGAGATTGCCTGCCTCGCATTGCCGCGCTACCTCGATCAATAGCAACAGCTTGCCGATGCTAGCAGTCTTCATCGAGTTGTCAGAGTTGTAGCATGCTAATTTATCGCCCGCATCGTTCCTAATGCAGATAGACCAATTTATCTCGGCTGTGGAGCTAATTGCATCGTCAATTGACTTTTGCAGCATGCGATGCGGCATTTGCCCTCTCAACTTTGGATTAGTCGACCATGGTACGCCCAGATCGTCGGGGTCCGGCTTCTCTATGTCCGGCTCTAAGACGTCGAAACCTGATCGCGGAGCAGGCCGCCACGCACGCGGCAGGGGTTCGCCTTGAATGCTAACGTCGCCTCACCACAACTGGGCCACCACGTCTGGGCGTGACGTCGTCCGCGGGACGTTCGAGGAGTTCGCCGACCTATGACCACCAGCAGGGACCCGGAGGACGCCCGTCGGCGGCTCGAGGAGCGCTACCGGCGTCTCGCTGCTGCCCGCAAGATGCGGCCCGCCGCCGCGGTCGCCGCCCGCTTCCAGGAGATCGACGGTGGCACCTTGGGCGCGCTCGTCTCGATCCAGCTGTTCACCACGGTCATCCCGCTGATCATCATCGGATTCGACTACCTCACCGGCTTTGCTGAGAACGCCAGTCCGGGCACGCTGTTCATCCGGGAGCTCGACCTGGTCTCTCCGCTGGCTGATCGCGTCCGCGCCGCGTTCGGCGACTCCTCGGCATTCCGATCGAGTTGGACGTTCATCGGAGTCGCCGGGTTCCTCGTGTGGGGAATCCCGATGTCGATCACCATCGCCGGAATCTTCGCCAAGGCGTGGCGCCGTGAGGAGTTCGGGCGGGGCCAGCGGTTACTACGGGGCTCCGTGTGGTTCATCCTGTACCTGACGACGATCGGCCTTCGCGAACGAATCGCGTTCGGCGGCGAACACGCCGGTGGCGTGCGCGTATTGCTGTTCGTGGTTGCCCTGGTGCCCGTGTGGATCTTCTGGTCGCTCACACCTGTCCTGCTGGTCCGCGACGGCAGCCGGGGCTGGAAGTACCTCGCGCTGGCCGGACTGGCGGGGGTGGTGATCGACGGAACCATTCTCCCGCTCGCCGCTCGAATCGTCTTCCCGCCGTTACTCAACGGCTGGAGCGGCTTCGGGCCGATCGGCGTCGCGATGGCCTTGATGACGTGGTGCGGAGTGATCGGCATCGGATGGGTCGTGACGGCCTGCGTAGGCGCGGTCCTCTGGGAGCGCACGGCTCCGTCCGACACGGTCATCGAGTCACAGATGGGCGCACCCGGCGATGACTCCACGGACTCCACGGCCGACGAGGATGACGTGGGAGATTCGGCGGCCTCTCGCGCCTGAAAACTCAGGTCTGACCGCCGCGGCTAGATGCCGAGTTCCTGGTCGATCTGCGGCCAATATTGGAAGCCGTCGACGGTGAGCAGAACCCAGTCGTGAATCTCACCGTTGGCCAGCACGAAGCTGATCGGAGCCCCTTGGACCGCGGCTTCTTGCTGCAGGACAAGCACGTCGGGTGCGAGTGAATCCAAGGAGCCCGAGTAGACATACGTCGGTGGGAGTCCTCTAAGTGACCCGTACAGCGGACTCACCAGAGGGCTGTTCTCGGGCAGGTTGCCTGCCCACACCTTGCCGATCTGTTGCCCAGGCGCAACAGGGAGCAGGGGATCCTGGACGAACGCGATGTTCGGATTGGTCAGCCCCACGTCCAGCCAGGGAGACAGCAGAACCATCGACGACGGCACGGTCTCATGGTTGGCCACCATGTATTCGACGGCCGCCAGTGCGAGGGTGCCGCCCGCGGAATCACCGATCACGCTGACGTGGGTGGCCCCGTGTTGGGCGATTTCTGTGGAGATGAGGCCGGCCATCGCGGGGACCACCGTGCCGGCGGTGCCTCCTTGTTGCAGCAACGGGTAGATCGGCACTTCGATGGTCGCGCCGGTCTGGTAGGCCATCACCGTGTAGTCGAGCCAGTGGAAGATCGAGGGCGGAAAGATGAACGCGCCACCGTGGATGGCAACAACGTAGTTGCCGTCCGGATGGGCCGGCGTGATCTGCACGACGCTCATGCCGTCATATGTGGTGTGCTGAACCGTTTCTCCCAGCAGCAACGGCAGGAACTTCGGCGGGGAGTTGCCGATAAAGAGCGATAATCCCGGGATGTTGCCGGTAAACAGCGATAGAAGTGGGGAATTTGGCGCTCCAAGTTGATTTTCCAGGCCCGAGAAGCCCAAGAAGTCTTTGACCGGCCACAGTGCAGCCTCTTCGATTCTGGTTGCCAGTGACGGCCCGCCGGTGAAGGTCCCTGACTGCGTTGCCAAGAAGGGCGGATTAGCCGGCGCCCCAAAGATGCTGCCGAAGACCGTGTTGGCCACCTGAGTGAATCCCGAGGCCAGCGTCGCGGGGGTCTGCTGAATTTCCCGCTCAACGAACACGAAACCGTTCCCGAGAGCTCTGGCGAATTCGCCGGGGAGTCCAGGCGGATTTTCCAGGGCTTGTTCCAAGGACGCCAACTGTGTGACCGCCGCCGACGCACCGGTGTGATACCCGCTCATGGCGGCGACATCCTGGGCCCACATCTGCTCGTAGTCGGCCTCGGCGGCCGCGATCGCCGGGGCGTTTTGCCCGAACAGATTCGAGCTCACCAGCGACACCAGCTGGCCGCGATTGGCCGTTATCACTCCGGGGTCGACGATTGCCGCGAGCGCAGCCTCGTACGCGGTGGCCGCCGCCCTGGCATGGGTTGCCGACTGTTCGGCTTGAGCGGCTGTATCTCCCAGCCAGTCCACATACCGGGCAACCGCATTCGTCATGGACGCCGACGCCGGGCCTTGCCAGGCGTGGCCCGCCAGGTCTGAGGTGACGGAGCTGAAGCCGTTGGCCGCCGAGCTCAACTCGCTGCCGATCCCGTCCCAGGCCGTCGCCGCCGCCAACATCGGCCCGGAGCCCGGTCCATCAAGCAGCAGTACCGAATTGACCTCAGGCGGCCACACCAAAAAGTTCATCACTGCCCCCTCGATCAGCTCTTCAGCACCCCCCTTGCAGCAACGTACATTCGCTGACGCCTTGGAGGAAGGGTTTCCGATCTGACCGATGCCGGCGCCCAGCGAACCGTATGCAAGGCCGCTGCGCGGTGAGTTCTTGGTCCGACAGAAGCAACGACGACGGGTACCCTCCAACGCCATGGCGGAGACGCGATGAGCGCGGGTCTTTTCGGGCTCCTCGATGACGTCGCGGTTCTCGCGCGACTGGCTGCTGCCTCCGGCCGGGCGACCGCCAAGGCCGTCGCAGTGGTGATCGACGACACCGCGGTGACACCGCAGTACGTCCACGGAATAGCTGCCGAACGTGAGCTGCCCATCATCAAACGCATCGCGATCGGATCCCTGCGCAACAAGCTCCTGGTGATCCTGCCCGTCGCAATGCTGTTCAGTCAGTTCGCGCCACGGCTGTTGACCCCGATGTTGATGCTCGGAGCCGTGTACCTGTGTTACGAAGGCGCCGAGAAGATCTGGGAGAGCATCGGCGGCCATGGCGCCGAGGCGCCGCCGGTCGCCGAAGCCGACGTGGTGACCGGGGCGATCCGAACGGACCTGATCCTGTCCGCGGAGATCATGGTGATCGCCCTCGACGAGGTGGCCGACGAGGCGTTCGTGCCGCGCCTGGTCATCCTCGTGGTCGTCGCCGTGGTTCTCACCGCGTTGGTGTACGGCGTCGTCGCGGTCATCGTCAAGATGGACGATGTCGGCCTGCACCTCATCGAGACCGGATCCCGAATCGGACGGCAGCTCGGACGGGTTTTGGTCGCGGGGATGCCCAAACTGCTCTCAGCGCTTTCAGCGATCGGGATGGTCGCGATGCTTTGGGTGGGCGGCCACATACTGCTTGCCGGGTGCAACCGTCTTGGCTGGCGCGCGCCATACGGGTTGGTTCACGATGCCGCGGATCAGGCTCGCCACAGCGTCAAGTTTTTTGGTCCGGTGCTGGCCTGGTTAGTCGAGACCGCATCGTCTGCGGTGATTGGTTTGGTCGTCGGAATTGTCGTCGTCGCACTCATGCACCTGCTGTCGTTCGCCAGGCGAGGTCGCTTTTCGCGGCAGACGTAATCCGCGGCCGAATTCAGGCCTGGCGCCAGCGAATTAAAAAGCGTATCGCGGTTATCAAAACGGCCGGAAATGCCGTGCGCTGAATGGGTACGCATGGGATGAGACCCTTGTGTGCGGTTGCGGTGCATTAGAGCATGAAATCTGACCTCCTCTAAGGTCCCTCGCCAAAGGACACAAGCGTGAGCGCCTGACATGACGCGTCGTCGGTTCCGGGCAGCGGATCCGTCCCAAGGTCGTTCCTTGCTTAACGACCTAGGAGTCGAGGCAGCCAGGAGATGCCGGCGCTGTGTGCGGGGTCGCGTCGTGCCCCGGAATCAAAAATGCCGCACCTAACAGCCGCACGGCTGGATTGGCTTTTCCCGCCCAGAGGGCGGGCAAGAACCGTAATTCTGACAAACGCATTAAGGAGGCGTTCATGTCTTTCGTGACCACACAGCCTGAAGCGTTGACCTATGCGGCGGGCAAGCTGCAAATTCTGGGGTCTGCGATGGCCGCCGAGAGCGAGGCTTTGGCATCCCCGACGACAGGCGTGATTCCCGCAGCCGCCGACGAGGTATCGGCAATGCAGGCGGCGATTTTCGCGGCGTACGGCACGCTGTACCAATCGGTCAACGCCCAAGCCGCAGCGATCCACGAGCTGTTTGTGAACACCCTGGGGGCCAGCGCCGGTTCGTACCTGGCCACTGAGTTCGCCAACTCGGCTACCACCGCTTCGCCGTTATCGGAAGGGGTTTCGGGTCTTGTCAGTGCCGCCACCAGTGCGGCTAGCGCTGACCCGCCGGGCGGCAACCTTGCCAACCTCTTCAACGTCGGGAGTGGGAACTGGGCGGCTGCGGCGTCGGACCTGCTCGATATGGCACAGGGCGGCATACTTCCCGGCGCTAACGAGGTCGGCGACATCGCGGGCAACGCCCCGGGAACGGCGGCCGGCCTGCAGGGCACAGTGTTCACGGGCGCGGAGGGGCCGGGGGTCTCGCCTGGCTTTGGCGGGTTTCCGATGGTGGGGGGTCCGGGCCAGACGGCCTCAGCCGGTGGGTTGTCGGTGCCCCCCGGTTGGGCCGGGGGAGCCGCCGCGCCGGTTGCGAGCCCTGGGGCGCCTGTCACCGAGAGCTGGACCGCACCTGCGTCGCACGCCGCGCCGGTGACAACGATGCCAGCCGGGATGCCCGCGGTCGCTACGGCCGGCAAAGCCGCCGGTTTGGGTGCGCCGCGATACGGCGTCAAGCCCACCGTGATGGCGCGATCGGCGGTCGTCTAGGAACCGCGGCGCCATCGACCAGCAAGTAGCGGGATGTCCTCAAAGGAGAGGGATAGAAATGGATTTCGGAGCATTACCACCGGAGATCAACTCCGGACGCATGTACGCGGGTCCGGGTGCCGGACCGTTGATGGCCGCCGCAACGGCGTGGAACGCTCTGGCCGCCGAATTGAGTACTACTGCGGCCGGCTACGAATCGGTGATCGCGGAGCTCACCGGCGAGCAGTGGCTGGGTCCGGCGTCGGCGTCGATGGCCGCCGCGGTCCAGCCGTACGTGGCGTGGATGAACATCACCGCCGCGGACGCTCAATATGCGGCCGCGCAGGCCACGGCATCTGCGGCTGCCTTTGAGACGGCGTTTGCGGTGACGGTGCCCCCGCCGCTGATCGCGGCCAACAGAGCCCAGCTGGCGGCACTCGTCGCGACCAATTTCCTGGGTATCAACACGCCGGCGATCATGGCCACCGAGGCCCACTACGCCGAGATGTGGGCCCAAGACGCCGCCGCGATGTATGGCTACGCCGCCGCCTCCGCGAGCGCCGGGACGCTGCACCCGATGACCCCCCCGGCGCCGACCGCCAACCCGGCCGGGCTGGCCGGCCAAGCCGCCGCGGTTGCCCAAGCCAGCGCCGCCGCCGGCACGCAGGCGGCGCTGACGCAGACGATCTCGAGCTTGCCCAATGCCGTTGCGGCACTGGCCTTCCCGGCCGCCGCGGTACCCGCCCAGGCTACGCCCATCCTGGGCATCCCGTTCGTGCAGAATGCCATCAACGGGGCGGTAGACACCGCCGCTTGGTGGGTCATGAACACCATCCCGACTGCCGTATTGCTTACCCACGCCGCGAACGGTGCCCCCGCAGCCGCCTTGGCAGCGAGCAGCGCGCCCGCGGTCGCGGGTGGTTGGAGCGTCGGGGGCTTGGCTGGTGCGGCGGGGCCGGCTGCCGCTACGGGCCTCGGTGGAGTGCCGGTGCTGGCCGGCGTGGGCCAGGCGTCCACGGTCGGTGGCTTGTCGGTGCCGTCGAGTTGGTCTGCGGCCGCCCCGGTGACGAGCTCTGGCCCGTCGTCGTTAGCCGGCTCAGGCTGGACCGTCGTCCAAGAGGAAGCGATGCCGGTGCCGGCGGGAATGCCGGCGATGGCCATCGCGGGAAAATCGCTTGCGTTCGGCGGGCCGCGGTACGGCTTCAGACCCACAGTGCTGCCCAAGGTGGTCGTCGTATAAGAGAACGAGTCGCGCGTCAGGCTGCGGGTTTGAGCTGTATCTGGTTGGTTCGGGTGTATCCCTGAGGTTGGCCGCAGGCTGCCTGCACGTAGACCTCTTGATCGGTGCCCGCAAGGGTGTTTGCATCCCACGTCAGGTGGGCGTTCGCGGCGTAGGGAACTCGCGTGCCGTCCGGGCAGCGCACGTTGTCGAACATATCCATCACCCATTGACCACTGATCAACTGCGCTCGGCTGGTTCCGGCCCCGGCCTTGATGTCCACGCATCCCTCACCGCAGGGATTGATGTTCCAATCGGTGACGACGGTGTGGCCGGCCGGGTCGGTCTCGGTAAGTGTGTAGTTGCCGCTCATCGTGGGAGCCGCGGACGCGGTCGCAGTTGCTGCCCCGGCGGCTACTGCGGCGAAGGTCGCCGCGGCGGCAATCGCAGTTGCGATGTCCATGTTTTCTCCCCGCTTCGGCAAACATTCGATTTGCTTGCGTGCGATATCGCTCTACAGCCCATGGGGCGAGGGCGTTGGGGCTACAAGTCCTGACCACTTTCCAATAGCCGCAGTGGATGGAGGCCGTCGACCGCGCCGACGAACGGCGGGTGGATGCTGTAGCCGAGCATGCGGCGGATGTCATCGGAGACCGTTCGGGCGATTTCGCGCGATACCGACAAGGTGAAGGCCTCCATTGGCCGCAGCCACGGTTGGCAGTATTGGGCGGTGATGGCAAGGCGCTCGCGCGAGGTGTCGTTCGCGCCCCCGCCATGCCACAGGGTGCCGACGAAGAAGACGCACGAGCCGGCGGGCATAACGACGGGTAGGGCGCGATCGTCTGGGCCCGGTCGACGCTTGCCCCAACGATGGCTGCCGGGAATGACAACCGTCGCGCCATTGTCGGCCGTGAAGTCGTCGATCGCCCAGATCGTCGCCGCCGCCAACGGCGCCCGTGGGCGCGGAATCGGGTAGAACCCGTCATCATGGTGAGCCAGCTGCGCGGTCTCGCCCGGCTGAATGTTGATGGCCTGCAATGCCGAAAGCAGGTAATTGGGCATCAGCAATTGATCGAGCGCCGCGAGCACCCGGGGATGGTCGACAAGCCGGTCGCACGCGCGCGTTCTGCTCAGCACGCTGTAGATGCGTTGGGTGCGCCGGCCCTCGAAAGAGTTGCGTCCCGTGTGCCCTAGCCAAAGGCGCACGACCTCACGGATTCGCCGGCACTCCTCGGAACTGAGCAGGTTCTCCCAAACGATGTAGCCGTCGCGGTCCAGGGCCGCCATGTCGGCCTCGACGGTCGCGCTGTCGACCGAGCTCCCGCCGCTTGGTGTCCGCTTGTACCGATGCGCCAGATCGCCCTTGAGGTCCTCCAGCGTGGTGGCGTACTCGTCGTCGATGTTCATATTTTGCGGAATTCCCCTCGTTTGTCGGCGGTGCTTAGGACAATCGAGCCGCTCATCCGGGATGGTCGCGTCAAAACCCCACTATCCAGCGTTTCGCAAGTTTTTCCCAGCTTTCTCTATTCTTCATATTTGGGCCGCGTTGGACCCGCACACTTGAGCCTTCAAGGCACCGTCAACGCCACGAAGAAAGGAGCGCGTCAAATGCCCTCACGTCGCTGGCTGGCCGGACTGACCGTCCCCATGATGATTGGCGCTGCCGTCGTTACCAACGCTGGGATCGCGACCGCCGATCCCGCTAATGACGCCTACCTTGCTCAACTGCGCGGCCTCGGCTTCAGTTGGCCGCCGGGCCACGAAGACGGCCTCATCGGGACGGCGTTCCTCATCTGCGACGATCTCGGGTGGGGCTGGACGCCGGACCAAATCGCCCAGCACGTGCACGCCAACCTGGACCCGAGAAACGTGACCTTTGGCGACATCGCATCGTTGGTCGGCGTCGCCCACGCGGTCTATTGCCCCAACCAGAGGTGCTGGGCCCCGCACTGCTGAGCGGTCGCAGTTCGTTTACGCGCCGGCCGATTTCGTCTGCGATGACGGCTCGCTGCGAAACCCCGGCCCGGGTTCGGGTGTCACGTTGCGTGCGGTGATCTCGTCGCCGCAGTGCGCGCAGACCAGCCGCGGATCCGCGAACTCGCCGCAGGTGTGGTGGCGCAGCACAATCGGCGGCCCGTCCGGATGTGGCAAGTGCTCGTCCCCCCACCGCATGAGGAGGACGATCGCGCCGAAGAGTTCGCGCCCGGCGTCGGTGAGCCGGTACTCGTGGCGTTCGGGATCCTTGGAATAGGGCACCCGGTCAAGCAGGCCGGAGTCGACGAGCATGCGCAGTCGCGACGACAGCGTCGGCCGCGGAATCGTGAGGTTGCGCGCGAGCTGACCGAAGCGCTGCACCCCGAAGAACGTCTCGCGCAGGATGAGCAGTGTCCAGCGTTCGCCGACCAATTCGAGCGCACGACCGACCGACTCTCCCTCGAAGCGGTGCGACAGATCGGCAGCGGCCATAGTTCAGTGATTTTACCTGGTTCAATCGCTGAACCATAGGTGGTAACGTAATTGAACCGTAGCCGTCACCAGGAGCCCCGATGCAGCAGCCGGACCTGACCACCACGCCAGACAGCACAGCCGAGATCGAGACACTCGCCGAGAACATTGGGTTGTCGGCCCGGGAGATGTCGGCGGATATCGACCGTGACCGCCGACTCCCGGACGAGCTGGTGGACCGCCTGCGCCAAGCCGGGCTACTGCGCGCGACCATGCCGCGCGAGGTCGAGGCGCTGGAGCTGGCACCCGGACCGGCGCTGCGATGCGCGGAGGCGGTGGCCCGGGGCGACACATCGGCGGGGTGGTGCGTGTCGATCGCGATCACCAGCGCCCTGCTGGTCGCGTACCTGCCCGCGGCCACCCGTGACGAGATGTTCGGCGGCGGCCGAGGTGTGGCGGCGGGAGTGTGGGCGCCGCGCGGCACCGCGAGGTCGGTCGACGGCGGCGTGGTGGTGTCCGGTCGCTGGCCCTTCTGCAGCGGGATCACCCACGCCGACATGATGTTCGCCGGCTGCTTCGTCGACGGGCAGCGGGTGCCGTCCGTCGTCGCCCTACCCAAACACGATCTGCAGGTCCTCGACACCTGGCACACGCTGGGGTTGCGCGGCACGGGCAGCCACGACAGCGTCGCCGATGAGGTGTTCGTGCCGGCCGGTCGCGTGCTATCGGTGTTCGACGGACCGACCGTGGACCGGCCCCTGTATCGCTTTCCGGTGTTCGGGTTCTTCGCGTTGTGCATCGGCGCGGCCGCACTGGGCAATGCGCGCGCCGCTATCGACGACCTCATCGAGCTGGCCGGCGGAAAGAAGGGCCTGGGCTCGACGCGCACGCTCGCCGAACGTCCGGCGACGCAAGCGGCGGTGGCGGCCGCCGAGGCGAACCTGGGCGCCGCTCGCGCGCTGTACTACGAATCGATCGACGCGGCCTGGCGGGCCAGCCACGACGCCGACCCGGTACCGGTGGCGATGCGCAACCGGCTCCGGCTGGCGGCCACGCACGCGGTGCGAACCTCGGCCGATGTGGTGCGCAACATGTACGACCTGGCCGGTGGTAGCGCCATCTACGACGGGTCGCCTTTGCAGCGCCGGTTCCGCGACGCGTTCACGGCCACCGCGCACTTCCAGGTCAACGAGGCGTCACGCGAGCTGTCCGGCCGCGTCTTGCTCGACCTGCCCGCCGACGCGTCGATGCTGTGACCGGCATCGAAGTCGCCCTGCCGTTTTGGCTCGACCGGCCGGACCACGAGGCAATGGATGTCGCGCTGGCAGCGTCCGATGTGGGCTTCGATGCGTTGTGGGTCGGCGAAATGGCCACCTACGACGCGTTCGCGCTGGCGACCGCGATCGGGCTGCGCGCGCCCGGAATGCACCTCAAGATCGGCCCGTTGGCCGTCGGCGTTCGCGGTCCGGTGACCCTGGCGCTCGGGGTGAGTTCGGTCGCCTCACTCACCGGCAGCCGGGTTGACATCGCATTGGGAGCCTCCAGTCCGGCGATCGTGACAGGCTGGCACGACCGGCGCTGGGCGCACCACGTGCCGGTCATGCGCGAAACCATCGAGTGCCTGCGGTCGATCCTTTCCGGCGCACGCAGCGAGCACCGCGGCCGATACGTCAGCAGCCACGGCTTTCGGCTGCGCGACCCGCAACCCGACACGCGAATTGCATTGGGGGCGTTCGGTTCCGGCATGGTCCGCCTGGCCGCCCAGCACGCCGACGAGGTCGTGCTCAACCTCGCGTCGCCGGCCCGCGTCGCGGAGGTGCGTGCGACCATCGACGCCGAAGCCGCCGCGGCCGGCCGGCCCGCCCCCCGCCTGACGGTGTGGGTGCCGGTGGCGCTCAACCCCGGTGCTGCCGCGCGCGCCCAACTGGCGGCTCAGCTGGCCCTGTACCTCGGCCCTCCGGGCTACGGAGAAATGTTCAGCGCCTTGGGTTTCGGCAATCTGGTTCAGCGGGCCCGGGCCGGCGCGACTCGCCGCGAGCTGGCCGCCGCGGTACCGGCCGAACTGCTCGACCGCGTGTGTGCGTTGGGCAACGCCGATCGAATCGCCGCCGGGCTGCGCGCCTACCACGACGCCGGCGCCGACTGCGTCGCGGTGGTGCCGTCCACCGCCGAAGACCCGGGAGGCGCCGCGACGCTCGGCGCCCTGATGACCGCCGTCGTAACCAGGAAGGGTAACTCGTGACGCTTGACAACACACAATGCCGCTTGGCCGCACGTCCGATCGGCCTGCCCAAGCCGTCGGATTGGGAGGTCGTCGACGAGCCGGTCCCCAATCCGTCCGACGGCGAGTTCGTCGTGCGGGTCGAATACCTGTCGGTCGATCCCGCGATGCGGACGTGGATGAATGCGGGTCGGTCATATGTCCCGCCGGTCGGGATCGGCGAGGTGATGCGTGCGGGCGGGATCGGGCGCGTGATCGACTCGCGTCACCCGGATTTCGCCGTCGGCGACGAGGTGTTCTGCATGTTCGGGGTGCAGCGCTACGCGCTCTCCGACGGTGCCGGCGTGACTCCGGTCGACACCACCCTGGCGCCCGCTCCAGTACACCTGGGTCTGCTTGGAATCAGCGGGCTCACCGCCTATTTCGGGTTGCTCGATGTTGGTCGGCCGCAGCCGGGCCAGACCGTCGTCGTCTCCGGTGCCGCGGGTTCGGTGGGCAGCGTTGTCGGGCAGATCGCGCGGATCAACGGTTGCCGCGCGATCGGCATCGCCGGCGGGGCGGATAAGTGTCGCTGGCTGGTCGACGAACTCGGGTTCGATGCCGCCATCGACTACAAGGCAGGCGATTTGCGTGCAGGGCTGAAACAGCACGCTCCCCACGGGATTGACGTTTTCTTTGACAACGTCGGGGGAGTGGCCCTGGAGGCTGCGCTGTCGCGGCTGGCTCGCGGTGCGCGCGTCGTGCTTTGCGGGGCCATCTCGCAGTACAACGCGACGGGCGAGCCACGCGGGCCGGCGAACTACATGCAGCTTCTTGTCGCACGGGCATCGATGACCGGCTTCGTGATCTTCGACTACGCCGACAGATATGCCGAAGGCGTTGTGCACCTGGCGAAATGGTTGCACGGCGGTGAGTTGCGTTCGCACGAGCAGGTCGTCCACGGCGACGTCGGCGACTTTCCCGAGGTCCTGCTTTCATTGTTCCGCGGCCACAACACCGGCAAACTCGTGTTCGCGCTCGACCCCGGAGTCGGCCCGTAACTGAACGTCAGCGTGGTGGCGGGGGATCCCCGGCGCGAATTCTGCCGACCTCCGCACGGGCGAAACGCACCCGGCCGGTGTCGGCACCGCGCGCGGCGGCCAGTTCGTCGGCGAGGCCATACGCAGCATTGAGGACCCAGCGGGCGCGTTTGCGTTCACGACGGCCGCGGCCCGCCTTGCGGTAAGTCTTGCGGGCCTTGCGGTTACCGGCCAGCGCATCGAGTTCGGCCGCGGTGATGACATTGCGGGCCGCCTCCGGGGCCATGACGTCGCGCACGAAGTCCCGCTCGCGCTTCACGGTCAAGGTATAGACCCGCACCGCGATGACGAGCGCCACGACGATCACCGCCATGAGCAGTCCCAGCAGCGCCAGCGTGTTGGGGCCGGCGATGGAGGCCAGCGAGTCCCAAATCCCGTGCAGCAGCATCGGCGTCGCCACCAGCAACAAGCCCCGACCGACCCGGCGCGGCTCGGCGGGCCGGCCGAGAAGATAGACCACGCCGGCGCAGAAGATCGCGCTGTACAAGGCGTGCGCGGCGACTCCACTGACCATGCGCAAAATGATGGTGCCGATCGACGCCCCAATCTGGTTCGCGCCGAACTGGGTGCCGGCCGAGGTCATCGCATACGAGATGTCCTCAACGATCTGGAACCCCAGCCCGATGAACGCGCCCAGGATGAACCCGTCGAACGCCGTTCGCACCTGCCGCGGCGCCAAGGCGATGAGCAGCAGCAGCCCCGAACCCTTCGCCGGTTCCTCGGTGAACGGGGCCGCCAGCCCCGCACCCCAGTTGAGCGCCCATACCTGTCCGAAGAGCTTCGCGTACAGGGCCAGGATCGCGTCGTTGGCGTTGGCCGCCATCGTCCCGGTGGCGGCGAAGCCGCCCCACAGAAAAGCGACGACCATGAGCTTGGCGGGAAGTTTGGCGTAGTGGTCGATGTATTGGGTGAACCACCAGAACACCGCGGCATAGATCGCGAACGAAGTCACCGCCAGCCCGATCGCCTGGCCGTAGGCGTCGTACTCGCGGGCGAGGGTGGAGACGAAGATGAGGATGCCGATGCCCACCAGCATCAGATATCCCCAGAATGCGCAGTTGCGTGGCTGGTAGAAGGTGAACCGCCGGCCCCAGCCGGAGAGGTCGAGCGCGGTGTCGCGCGTGCGATCGAGGTCGGCAAGCGTCTTGGTCACCACTTCGTCACCGCTTCCCCCCTGCGGGGCGGCCGATGCTGCGGATCATCCGCAGCACCGTGGCCGTGGCCTCCGAGCCGGTATCGGACGGTCCGGTCGCCACCGCCTCCACCCCGCGGCCCGCGAATACGAAGGCTGCGACGACGCCACCGCTGTGCGGCCCGGTGACCCGCACGGTCGCGCCTTGCTCGCCCTGGTCGGTGACGATGGTCGTCTGCGCACCGGTCACGTGGACGCCGCGACCGCGGCTGAGTGCCTCGGAGGTCGTCTCGATCTGGTCGAGCAGTTTGTTGGCGTCGCCGTCGAACGGCCCGGTGTGGACCCTGAATTTCAGCGCCCCGTGCTCGACGCTCGCGGTCGCCGGATACTCGCCGGACAGTGGCGCGTTGCCCGCGCGGATCCCGGAGGTGATGCCCCACCCGGCCTCCGGAACGAAGGTCACTCCGCCGTCCAGCTCCATGACATCGCCGGCTTTGACGATGTCGTGATAGGGCACCTCCGCGTTGATGACGGGCAACACCACCGACATCACGACGGCCAGCGCGAATACCGCCAGTGTGGGGCCGATGGTGCGGCGGTCCAGGCCGAAGAACCGCACATCGGCGGGCACCCAGCCCTCGTCGGGTTCGAGTGGTGCTGAGGCCGCCGGGGAATTGTCGGTTTCAGGATCCGGCATCCCGCCCAACCCTCCTACCCGCTGCGGCAACGTGGCGTCGGGGTCGAGCGTAACGACGGCCGGAAGTCCCGACACGAACATTGGCTACATCCGCGAATTTAACGCGGCGGGACCGCCGCCTACTTCTCCACACTCGGGCAATAGGCGATGATCGCGGCCCGCGCCAGGTGCTCAGCGTCGTCGCGAGTGAACTTCGGCGCCCACGGATCACCGGCAGCGACGTCCTGATTCTCAGCGGCCAAGATGTTGTCAACCGTCGAGTCGAGCGGCTGCGGCCGCGGCGGCATCAGCATGAAACAGGTGTGATGACCAAACTCCATGTACCGCTGACGGATAGCTTCGGTGCCGTTGTCTGCGATGCCGTAACTGGCCAACGCGGACAGGAACTGGCCGTCGGCTCCCTCGGCCTGCGCTCGGGCGTTCGGCGATCCGGTCACCGTCACCGTCGGTGGCGACGGCGACGATGCCGTCCTGTCCCGCAAGGCGTAGTCCGCGACTGCGCTCAGGCCGGCCAAGGCAAGCACCGCGATGGCCGCAGATCCGACGATGAGCCCGATGGGCCTCGCCCCGGGTAAGCGTGTCGGCCGTGGCCGTGGCCGCGGCGGCGGCCTCGATCCGGTCGGGACATTACTGCCCTCGGTGGTCATGCGCTGTCTCCTTCGGCTCCCGTAGGTTCCCTGCGGGTCCCAACATCGACACGCATTGCAGTCTGGCAGCTCGACAAGCAAAAGTGCGGTAAGGGCACCGGCCCGGACCCTCCAGCGGTTCCATCCGCCGCAGGGGCGTTACCAAGGCTGTCGCCGCACAGCTGCGCACCGATCCGTATCAGGGCCCTCCGCCAACCAGGTTGCCGTTTTGCGGGCAGTAGGCGTGCACCGAGATGCTCACGTAGGTATCGGCGTCGCCGGCCAGTGCCGGGTTGCTCGCGCGAAATGCCGCGACGATCTGTGGCACCGTCATCCCTTGGCGGATGTCGTCGCACACCATCTTGCCGTTGTAGATGGCCGCGGCCGGATTGGCGAACGAGATGCCGTGGTCGTTGAGGGTCTGAACGTACGTGTTGTCCTGGTCCGGTGTCGATGCGATCGACGACGGGGAAGCGGCCGTCGCCGAAGCCGTTGCCGGTGCGGACGACCCAGGGGTCGCGCCGGCCTTCGACGTGGGCGGCGTCGTCGGCGGCGACTGCACACCCTTGGTGCCCGGGCTCAGCAACCAGTAGGCCAGGATGATCGCACCCGCCAGCGCGAGACCGCCCAGCAGCAGCGCACCGGCCTTGCGCCACGTGGCACCCCACGATTGGCGGTCCGCCGCGGGTTCACTCCGGGTGTCATCTTGATCGGCGTGTGATGACGTGCGATCCCCATCCGAGGCCGGATCATCGGGTACAGCTACGGTCTCGGCTGGGTTGAGCCCGAAGGTCCCATCGGCAGCCGGAGACGGCTCGGCCATGAGGGTCATGGTAGCCATCGCCGGGCCTGCGGTCATGCCGACACGATCCAGCCCGCGCGCGTTTGCGTTTCCGAAACGACTCGTTGCTTTTCCAAAACGACTCGTTGCGTTTCCAAAAGAAGACGTGGGAACCTCACATGGCTCGGTGCTCGGTGTCTCCGGGTCGCTTGGGGAGTGCGGTTATGTCCATCTCGCGCGACCATGAAGCCGGGGGCGGTCCGGCGGGCCGAATCGAGCGCGCGATGAACATGCTGCAGCGCGGGCTGCAACGCCAGGTCAGTATCGGGGCGCTGCTCGAGGCGGCGCTGTGGCTCGCGATTCCATACCTGTCGGTTGGCTTTCTCTGGGCGGTCGCGCATGACGAGCAGACGCGGCGAATCCAGGCGCGACTGGAAAGCGTGCTGCCGGTAGGCGCTGACGTCGCGGCCTTCGGGCTGACCGCGGCGTTGTGGCCGGCCTCGATTCAGATCGCCGACGCCTGCCCGTCGAAGTGATGGGCGGCAATTCATCGGCTTGTGGGAAGCCGGGCTCAGCTCACGGCGGCCCTGCGCTCGGTGATCTGCTCGATCGTGGCCGGCGCCACGCCCAGTCCGCGCAGGCAGAACCGGACGGCTCGTTCGCGGATTTCGTCGCGGTCCCGATGGCGCGCCGCCCGTCGTCGCTGACTGGCCGCCCACACCACGCCGTGTATCGATTTGGCCGCGGTCGCCGGGACGATGTCGTGGAACTCGCCGACTTCCAGGCCGCGCTCGAGCTGCTCCACCAGCGGCTCGAGGATCGCATTGATTGCGGGCCACGCAATCTCGGGGGACCCGAACAGTTTCGATCGAGCCTGCGGGGACGGGCGGCGTGGATCGATGTCGGTGTTTACGTCGAACCCGGCGTCGAGTCGTCCGTCGATCCAGGCGGTTACCGCCTCAACCGGACCGGCGGTGTCCGCCATTCTCCTTCGCAGCCTTAGTGTTTCGACACGCGCCATCTCCGAGAAGACCGCCGCGACCAGCTGGTCCTTCGATTCGAAATGGCGGTAGAACGCACGCGTGCTCAGCTGGGCCCGTTCCAGGACCGCAGCGATGCTCAGCCCACGGACTCCCTGATCGTGCACAGACCTCGACGCGGCGGCCAGGATGGCGTGACGCACGTCGGGGTCGGGGGCACGCTTGTTCCGTCGTACCGACAAAGGGTCGCTCATGTGTGCCTGCCGAGCGGGGTCAGGCCATACGGAGGTGTCATGGGTGCGTAAGTACCCCCCACAGCCGCTCCGGAAAACCCTCAAATTCGCACTTTCTGCCCTCTTTTTCGTATGCGGAGCGGCATTGAGTTGAAAATTGCTGTTTTCGCTTTGAGTGTGGCTGCCCGGCCCGTGTCGGGGTGTCGACGATCCGTCGCTAGTCGGGTCGCACGGAGGCCACAGGCGCGTTGACCGCGGTGATTTCGTCGATCGTGTCTGGCGCCACGCCCAGTCCGCGCAGGCAGAACCGGACCGTTCGTTCGCGGACTTCGTCGGGGTCCCAATGGTTGATCGGCGATTGCCGCTGAGTGCCCGCCCACACCACACCGTGTATCGACTTCGCGGCAGTCGCCGGGACGATGTCCTCGAACATCCCTAGTTCCAGACCCAGCTCGAGCTGCTCGATGAGCGGGTCGAGGATCGCGTGGTACGCGGACGAAACCATGTCCGGGAAAAGGCATATTTGCGATTCGCCCGCCAGCGCCGCAGCGCGCAGCTCCGATTTGATGTCATCGGCGAAGGCGGGGTCCAGGCGTCCATCGATCCAGGCGGCCACCGCCTGGATCGGTGTCGCGGCAGCGGCCATCATTGTCCTGAGCTGCCGCACTTCCTCCCGGGTCATCTCCAGAAACACCGCGGCAACCAGCTGGTCCTTCGATTCGAAATGCCGGTAGAACGCGCGCGTGCTCAGCTGCGCCTGAGACAGGACGGTGGCGATGCTGAGCCCGCGAACTCCGTGTTCGCGCACAGATTTCGCCGCCGCGGCAAGGATGGTACGGCGCACATCGGGATCGGGAGGCAGTTTATTGCGTCGTCGCCTCGACGCCCGACCATTGTTGCCGTGCCAACCTGTGAGCGGATCCCCCGGTTCCGTCATAGTTAACCAAAATAATCCGCTAACCGTTCGCGTACACCCGGTTTCGTGAATCCGGCGGTCCATCGAATCACGATTGCGCGCACAGCAGAGCCGGTTCCATATTGGCGGGAATGCCGTTCTGGCGAACGCGCTGTGGCTCCCATCAAGATCAAATTTATGCCCTATCAACTGCGACAGCAGGTGGATCGTCGATCCGCAAGTAGCGGCGCAAGCAAATTTAAATTACCTGAAATAAGTTTGCCGAAATCCATTGGCGTCGCAATCTCGCTGAATCGCGAACTGCCGGCGTATGCTTCTACAGCGACCGGGCGCCCGGAGTCGTTATCTGAAAACCGCCTTTTCAACATTTGACAAATAGCGTAACCGGCCGGAAGGCGCTATTCCTGTTGAACCGATGCCAAATAAGCGATTTCCATTTAGGCTGCGGCCATGTCAATCGACCGGGCCGCGCTCCTCGCCGGCAGCATCCGATTCGCCTCGGGCGTCTCCTTCCTCGTCGACCCGCTGCGCGCGAATCGGCTCTGGGGCGATCCGGAGGAGCCGACGCCGACGGCGCGACTGCTGCTGCGGTCAATGGGCTACCGCGATGCGTTGATCGGTGGACTGCTGGTGGCGGCCGCGCTTCGCGGCAAGGACACTCGAGGCTGGTTCCTAGCTTCCGGCGGCGCCGACGCGGCCGACCTGCTCGGCGGGATGAGCGTCCATCGTGAGTTGAAGCCCGCGCAGCGGCTCGTCGGGCTGGGTGGTGCGGTCGTCGGTGTCGGCGTCGGGCTCTGGGGCGCGACGCGCCGGACCCCGAGAGCCGCCGGCCCGCTGACGGGCGAGCGGTCATGAGCCTGCAGTCGAGGAACGACTGCGCCGATCTACGGTTGGCCCCGGGTGGAGGCAGTTTCCACGAGCGACCACTGACTCCGTTCACGCTCGGTCAACTCGTTGGACGCGATCGCACCGAAGGCCGCGGCGTCGCGTGCGAACCGGGTCGGCGCATCGGCCACCGCGTCCGGGCCTTCGAGCCGAAAACAACTCGGTGCCAGCGGACCGAACAGGAGGGCTCGCCGCAGGTGCGGCCAGTTGTCGACCGCCGGCTCCACCCCGGCGGCGCGGGCAAAGTTCACGGCCACCAGATTCATCCGGGTCTTCTGTGACGTCCCCCGCTTCGAGCGATAAGCCTTGATCGCCAATCGCTGGTCGCTTTCCGTAGGCGACGAGATGGTGCCGCCCCACGTGTACGCGACCCACCTGGCTTGAAGTTCAAGCGGCACAAAGTATCCGCCCGACTGGTCCCACATGCCCATAAAGGCCAGCCCCGGAAGGTCGGGATGGAACGTGTAGTGGTGCGCGTCCATATGCACCGCGTCGAGGTCGAGGATCCGTTGGATGTCTTCATCCAGGAAGGGCAGATGCAGGTTGAATCCGGTACCGAATACGATGCCGTCAAATTCCTCGGCGTGCCCGTCGCCGAAGGCCACAGTGGAGCCCGCAATCGACTCCATCCAGGGACGCACCGTGATCCGGCCCTCCGCAACCAGCGGTAGGTAGTGCTGGTTGAGGGTGACCCCGGCCACGAAGAGAGACGGGTCCGGCGCCGGCGCGCCGTACTGCTCCGGGCTCCCGCTCGACGCGAGCACGATCTCCTTCAGTTGCCGGTCGATCTCCGCCGCCGGCAGCGTCTCGTTCGCCAGCGTGCCGTATCGCGTATAGATGCGGTGATCGGAGGGGACTCCGGCGGCGAACTTGGGCAGGACGTACCTCTGGCGCCGCTGGGTCAGCACGACGCGTGCCGCGCCGAGTTGGGCGAGTTCTGACGCGATCTCGAGGGCGCTGATCGCGCAGCCTGCCACCAGAACGCGCTTGCCTTGATAGGCGGAGGCCCCTCGGTAGTGATAGGTAGATTTCGCTCCTGCGGACCCGGCGAATGTCTCAAGTCCTGGCACAGAGGGGATGGCGGGGGCGTGGAACCTGCCCGTCGCCACCACCACTCGCTCGAAGCGCGTGTCGGTGCCGGCGTGACGCACGATCCATCCGGACCCGTCGCGTCTGTTTCCTCGGCTGAGGAGTTCGACTGGTGTGCCGAACTGGATGCGCGAAGCAAGGCCGAAGGTTTCGGCATAGCGGCGCAGATAGTCGAGAATCTCACGGTTGGACGGGTAGACGAGGTCGGTGTCGTGCTCGAGGTCGCTGAAGGTCGTGAGGACGCGACAGCTATTCGTATGCATGCTGGGCCACACGCCGCTGCGGCCGTCCAGGCCCGCCCACTGCCCGCCGAGCATGGTTTCCCGTTCGAAGATCGTCGGCTCGAACCCCTGCGACAGCAGCCAACGCGCCGCGATCAGTCCGGACGGTCCCGCCCCGATCACCGCGACGCTTGCAGTCATCCTGGAACTCTCGCACGGGTCTGACTTGATCGCCACGATCTGGTGACAACCACGTAGTTGTAGTGGCCCGAATCTCAACTGGTGCAAGCGTATCGGCGATGCCCCGGTTGGTGAATCAGGTCCCGCAGAAGGTTTGATAGGTGCCGAAGTCCTCCGGCGCGGGACTGGCGTAACGCTCGAGTCCCGGTCGCTTGTCGCACGGGGCGGTCACCGCGGCAAGGAGCCGCCCGAGCGGATCGAGATCGCCGGCCGTCGCCGCGGTGAGCGCCTCCTCGACCAGATGGTTGCGCGGAATGTGGATCGGGTTGGTGCGGTCCATCAATTCGGCGTCCGGACCCAGGGCCCGCCAGCGCGACATCCAGTCGTCGAAGCCGGCCAGGTCGATGAAGAGGCCGCGCGCGGGTTCGGCATCCGATTCCGCGCCCCGCCGGGCCGCCTGGCCGAGGTGGCGGAAGAACGACGTGTAATCGACGTTGCTCTGCCTCAGCAGGAGCAGCAACTGGTCCACCAACGTCGCGACGACATCGCCTCCGAGGTGCGCGGACAAACCCAGCTTGGCGCGCATGCCGGACGACCACACGGACTCGTACTCGGGGCCGAAGACCTCGAACGACTCCTCGGCGATCGCGATCGCGTCCTGGACGTCGTCGGCAAGCAACGGAAGAAGGGACTCGGCGAACCGGGCGAGGTTCCAGCCGGCGATGGCGGGCTGGTTGCCGTAGGCGTAGCGCCCCCAGGAGTCGATCGAACTGAAGACCGTATCGGGATCGTAGGCCTCCATGAAGGCGCAGGGTCCGTAGTCGATGGTTTCGCCCGAGATCGTCATGTTGTCGGTATTCATCACCCCGTGGACGAAGCCGATCAGCATCCATCGGGCGATGAGCGATGCCTGGGCGGCGACCACCGCTTCGAACAGCGCGACGTAGGGCCGGTCTTCGTCGGCCGCGCTGGGATGATGCCGGGCGATAGCGTGGTCGGCCAGGCGCCGCAGCAGGTTTGTGTCGCCGGTGGCTGCTGCGTACTGGAAGCTCCCGACCCGCAGGTGGCTGCTGGCGACGCGGGCGAGCACGGCGCCGGGCAGTAGCGTGTCGCGCTGGACCGAGCGCCCGGTGGCCACTACCGCCAGCGAACGCGTCGTGGGGACGCCCAACGCGTGCATCGCCTCACTGACCAGGTATTCGCGCAGCATCGGTCCCACCGCTGCCAGGCCGTCACCACCGCGGGCGAACGGGGTGGGGCCGGAGCCTTTGAGGTGGATGTCACGCATGCGGCCGTCGTCGTCGACAAGCTCGCCCAGCAGCAGCGCCCGCCCGTCGCCCAACCGCGGGACGAAGCCGCCGAACTGATGCCCGGCGTAGGCCTGAGCCACCGGTGCGGCACCCTCGGGGACCAGGTTGCCCGCCAGGAAACACAGCCCATCGGAGGTTTGCAGCCATGCGCTGTCGAGGCCCAGCTCTGAGGCCAGCCGCTCGTTGAGGACGAGCAGCCGCAAGTCGGGAGCCGTGTCCGCCTGCCAGCGCACGGCCATCTCCGGCAACTCGCGCAAGAACCGGTGTTGTAACGCGACGGTCGTGTCCGGTGTGACGCTCACGTCACCGAGACTACGGAAAGTACGGTGAGCCGAAGTGGATGCGGGGCATCCCGATCTCCCCGCTCCGGGGATGCCGCTACGGTTTAGGGAACACGCGCTAGCACCCACGGGATGAAGATGACGACAGATCACGCAATGTATGAACACCTGGACGGTCCCGCGGCGGATTCCGCGGACATCGGCTCACGCATCGATCCTGTTCTCGCCCGCAGTTGGCTCCTGGTCAATGGCGCCCATGCCGATCGATTCCAGTCGTCGGCGCACTCGCGCGCCGACATCGTGGTGCTCGACATCGAGGACGCGGTCGCGCCCAAAGACAAGCAAGCCGCCCGCGACAACGTGGTGCGGTGGCTCAGCGCCGACAACATGGACTGGGTCCGGGTCAACGGCTTCGGCACCCCGTGGTGGGCGGACGATTTGGCGGCGCTGGCCGGCACCCCGATCGGCGGCGTGATGCTGGCCATGGTCGAATCGGTGGACCACGTCACCGAGACCGCGCAGCGGCTGCCCAACGTGCCCATCGTGGCGCTGGTCGAAACGGCCCGGGGCTTAGAGCGCATCACCGAAATCGCCGCGGCCAAGGGGACCTTCCGGCTGGCCTTCGGCATCGGCGATTTCCGCCGTGACACCGGATTTGGAGAAGAGCCGACCACCCTGGCTTACGCGCGGTCGCGGTTCACGATCGCGGCCAAGGCGGCCAACCTGCCCAGTGCGATCGACGGGCCGACGATCGGCTCCAACGCGTTGAAGCTCATCGAGGCGACGGCGGTTTCCGTCGAATTCGGGATGACGGGCAAGATCTGCCTCACGCCGGACCAATGCGCCGTGGTGAACGAGGGACTGTCCCCGTCACAGGACGAAATCGCTTGGGCAAAGGAGTTTTTCGCCGAGTTCGAACGCGACGGGGGAGAGATCCGCAACGGCTCCGACCTGCCGCGCATCGCCCGGGCCACCAAGATCCTCAAGCTGGCCCGCGCCTACGGCATCGAGGTGTCCGAATTCGAGGACGAACGGGTTCACTCGCCCGCTCCGACGGACACCTACCACTACTGAGCGAAAGTCAGATGAGGCTTGCGGTGAGCCCGCCATCCATCACGAAGGCGCCGCCGGTGCAGAACTTTGACCGGTCGCCCGCGAGGAAGAGCGCCAAGGCGGCCACGTCTTCCACGGTGACATAACCTCCCTGGCCCTGCCGGATCAGGCCATCGAAGTCGACGCCCAACCCAGCTTCGTACCGCTCGCGGTTGGCCGTCACGAGTTCCGTCTCGGCAAAGCCCGGCAGAACCGCGTTGACCCTGATTCCGTTCGGCCGCAGTTCGAGCGCCGCGGTCTTGGTCAAGCTCACGACGGCGGCCTTCGCCGCCGCATAGTGCCCGACCAGCGGAACGCCCGCCATGGCCGTCACCGATGCCATCGTGATGATGGATCCCGCGGTCTGGGTGGCGATCATCGCCCGCGCCGCGTGCTGCACGGTCAGGAAAACGCCGTCCAGGTTGATCGACATCATGGTGCGCCAGGTGTCGAAGGACATCTCCAGCAGCGGTGAAACCGTGGCGATTCCAGCGTTGGCGACGGCGATGTCGACCTTGCCGTACTCGTTGCCGGCCCGCTCGAAGAGTTCGGCGACGCTGTTCTGGTCACGTACGTCGCAGCGGAACGCCGCCGCCCCCGGCAGCTCGCTGGCGGCCGCCTCGGCGGCTGCCTCGTCGACGTCGGACAGCACCACGGTCGCGCCGTGGGCAGCGTAGACCCGGCCGATCTGCCGACCGATACCGCGAGCCGCGCCGGTGATCACGGCGACCTTCCCGGCCAGCGAACCGGAAGCGGCCTCGGCCGCGCTGTGGCTGGATTGCGTATTGGTCATGGTTGCTCTCCTAGAAAAGGCTGGCGGTCATGCCGCCGTCGACGAGGTAGTGGGCGCCGGTGACGAAACCCGCTTCGTCCGAGGCGAGGAAGGCGACGGTCTCGGCCACCTCCTCGGGGGTGCCGAGGCGGCCCTGCTTGAGGTTGACGAGCTCGTCGAAGGTGATCGGCATGACCGCTTCGATCGGCGCGACCAGTCGGTCGGCCATCTCGGTGTGGATCAAGCCCGGGCACACCGCGTTGACGCGAATCCCGGCCCCCCGAAGCTCGACCGCCGCGGATTCGGTGAAGCGGATGACGGCGCCTTTCGATGCGCAGTACGCGGTGAGTAACGGGCTGCCCGCGGTGCCGGCGACGGAGGACAGATTCACGATCGCGCTGCCGTTGGCCGCTGCCAGGGCGGGCACTGCGGCCTTGGTGAACCGGAACGTCCCCAGGACGTTGATATCGAGCACCAGTCCGAATTCGTCGTCGGTGAGTTCCGTGATTGGCTTGGCGATTTCCACGCCGGCGTTGTTGACCAGCAGGTCCAGACCGCCGAAGGCGTCGACGGTGGTCGCGACGGCCGCGTTCACGTCCGCCATGGAACGCACGTCGCACTTCACGCCGATGCTTCCGTTGCCCAGCGCAGCCGCCGCCTCGTCGGCGCCGGCGGCGTCGATGTCGGCCACCGCGACTCTGGCACCCCCTTCGACGAGCCGCCTGGCGATCGCAAGACCGATTCCGCGGGCGGCGCCAGACACGATCGCGCGCCGTCCTTGTAGATCATTCATCTACATAACCTCTCTGGTCGAAATCTGTTGTACCGCAGAACAATTTGTGGCCAGTACGCTGTAGATGGCGTGCGCCATCCGCGGCGACGGGAACCGACGTCAGGCCGGCTGGCTGTCACCGGTGAGTTTCTTGCGAAGCCATGGCTTGTCGAACTTGCCGACCGGGTTCTTCGGAAGCTCGTCGAGAATCGTGATCTCAACGGGCAGTTTGTATTTCGCGAGCGACTGAGTGAGGTGCGCGCGGATCTGGTCGATGACGAGGGCGGCGCCGGAATTCAGCGACACGAACAGCACCGGCTCCTCGCCGTAGACGGGATGGGCTTTCCCGACCACGGCGGCCTCGCCGATCTCCGGCAATTGGTATACGACCGCTTCGATTTCCTTGGGGTAGATGTTCTCGCCGCCCCGAATGATCATGTCTTTGGCCCGGTCCACCAGGACCAGGAAGCCGTCCGCGTCGAGGCGGCCGATGTCGCCGGTGTGCAGCCAGCCGTCGACAAGCGTATTCGCGGTTTCCTCGGGGCGGTTCAGGTAGCCGCGCATCACGTTCGGGCCCTGGATGAGCACCTCGCCGGCTTCGCCGTCAGCGACCGGGTCACCGTTCGCGTCGGCGATCCGGATCATCTGCCCGGGCAGCGGCAGCCCTACGGTGCCCGCCTTGCGCGGCCCGTTGAGCGGGTTCAGCGTGCTCGCGCAGGAGCCTTCGGACAGCCCGTATCCCTCGATAATCGGTATGCCATAGCGCGATTCGAACTTCTCCAGCAGCTCGACGCTGGCCGGGGCCGCCCCGCAGACCGCGAATCTGACCGACGACGTGTCCGGCGCGATCTCCGCGGGAAGATCGGCCAGGATGTTGTAGATAGTGGGGACCGCCGAGAAATAGGTGGCCCCGCTCTGCTCGACGCGGTTCCAGAACGACTTCGGGCTGAAGCGTCCCGCGACCGTGATGCAGCCGCCGGCCAGCAGTGGTGAGACCGTCCCGGCGACAATGCCGTTCACGTGGAACAGCGGCAGGATCAGCAGGCTGTGGTCGGCCTTGGTCAGCGAGAATGCGTCGATCACCATGGCGCACATCGCGTTCAGGTTCGCGTGGTCGAGCATCACGCCTTTGGGGCGGCCGGTGGTACCGCTGGTGTAGATCAACAGAGCGAGGGCGTCGTCAGGCACCTCAGCGGAGTCCTCGTGCGACGGACCCGAAGCCAGCTCGCTCGCCAACAGCACCGAGGTCCCGGGCAACTCCGCGGCGAGGGGCGCTTCCACGATCACCGCCTTGGCCGCGGCGTCCGACGCCTGGTAGGCAACCTCGGTCGGGGCAAGGCCCGGGTTGATCGGCGTGGCCGCCGCGCCGAGGCGCCACGCGGCGAAGAGCGATACGACGAAGCTCGTGGTGTTGGGCAGCATGATCGCGACGACGTCGCCGGCCGACACCCCACACGCCTGCAGCGCGCCGGCCGCGTGGGAGACCGCGTCGAGAAACTCTGCGTTCGTCAGGTTTGTGTTGTCGTCGGCCACGCTCGGCCCCTGTGGGTCGTGCTTGGCGCGCTGATCGGGCAAGGTGGCGAGGTTCATCTTTGGTCCTCAACGTCGTCGAGTATGTGACGTAGTCACGATACGAATCAGGGGGCGCTATTGACACCGTCTTCTCCAGATGAAATACGGGCATTCTCACTGTCTCGGGAGAACAGGCCCCCTGGTCCGCTTCCTTCGGTTCTGTTTGGCGTGCTCAGCCGTCTACTGTCAGGTCATGGCGGACCGAAGCCGCATCGACGATGCGGCCGTCACCGACGTCGTGATCGAAGTTGTCGATCGGCTCAGCGACCGGTTGGCCGACGCGAGTTCGGTGGTCCAGAAGACGCTGGAACTGGAAATCGGCGAGCTGCGGGGTGACCCACAGCTGCTCGACCTGTTGCATGCCAGCGTCGAGGGAAACGTCGCAACCGTGCTGAACGCGATTCACCACGGGATTCCGATCGAGCGCGTCGAGACCCCGGCGGCGGCGTTGGAATACGCCAGGCGGTTGGCGCAGCGCGGTGTGCCCGCCAGTGCGCTGGTGCGCGCCTACCGGATCGGCCACAGAGTCGTCTTGGACCTCATTGTCGAGGGAGTCCAGCAGGTCGATGCCGATCCGGGGCTGGGCCTGGATGTTGTCGGGCGGATCGCGGCCATCTCGTTTCGTTACATCGACTGGATCTCACAGCAGGTCGTCGAGGTCTATGAAGCCGAACGCGACCGGTGGCTGGAAAACCGCAGCCGGGTCCGCGACGTCCGGATCGCCGAGATTCTCGACGGCGGCGATGTCGACGTCGACGCGATGATCAACGCGATCCGTTACCCCTTGAGGAAGGTCCACCTCGCGCTCATCGTGTGGTTCTCCGACGACGTGAACTTCGGCAACGAGTTCGTCCGCCAGGAGCGGTTCCTCGACGAACTCGCCGCGCATATGGAAGCGGGGAACGCGCTATTTGCCGCTGCAGATCGCGTCAGCGGGTGGGGATGGATTCCACTCGAGGGCCACACCACCGACGCGGTCGAGCGCGTCCGTCAGTTCGTCGAGAGTCGTGACGAGGCTCCCTATGTCGCGCTGGGCGAGGCGTTGCCCGGAGTCGACGGCTTCCGGCGATCACATCGCCAGGCGCAAAACGCCCGCTGCGTTGCCGTTGCCGCCGCGTCGTCAACACCGCGTGTCACCGCCTTCAGCGACCGGGGGTTGGCGGCCGCGGCGCTGATGGGCTCCGACATTGGCGAGGCGAGGGTTTGGGTGGGCGAGGTCCTCGGACCGCTGGCGACCGACTCGGACAACGACGCCATCCTGCGTGACACGCTCGCTCTCTTCTTGCGAGAGCGGGGCAGCTACAAAGCCGCCGCCGAGCAGTTGCACCTGCACTTCAATTCGGTGAAGTACCGCATACAACGTGCGATTCAACGTCGGGGACGACCGATCGGAGACGATCGGCTCGACGTCGAGCTGGCGCTGCTCGTCTGCCAGCGGTTCGGCGCCGCCGTGCTCAGATCGGAGCGGCCCTAGGGTCGGACCGCGTCTACGCGGCGTGCTTCGCGAGGGCGATGCCGATGCGTACTTCGAGGGCGCCGAATGCGACGGTCGGTGCACGCGGCGCGGCCTGGGACCGGTAGGTCTTGCCTGTCGGTGTGGTGAATTCGGCTGTGTGAGTGTGTGTTTCATCGACGCTCGTGTTCACTCGCCAGCCGGCGGCTTCCTTCGCGTAGTTGCATCGTTCGCAGCAGCCCAGACCATTGTCCGCGGTGGTCAGGCCGCCCTCGGCCCACGGGCGCGCGTGGTCACGGTGCCGGATCGGCGCGTCGCAGTAAGGTGTTCGACAACGTCGATCACGCAATTCGATGAACGCGGCCAGGCCGCGCGGAAAAAGCCGAGCCCGTGACTCCATCGCCACCAGCGCGCCCGAACGAGGATGGGCGTAAAGCCTGCGCAGCGTCGCCCGAGAGCGTAGGTCGGTGACGGCGCCAAAGACCATCGCACGGGCGATGGCCGCCGGAATGGGACCATAACCGCGGATATCGGCCGGCGTGCTGTCGCCGCCCAGCAGCGTTTCATCCGAGAGGACCAGGTTGACCGCGATCGGGGTTGGGGCCGCCGCTTCGCGGCCGGTGACCCGTTCGACGAGGGTGTCTGCCATCACCTGTCCGCATGACCGCCCGTCGCCGCGACTGTCCGCCTCGCGGCGCAGCGCCGCGTACACCGAGACGCCCTTGGCCACCGGCAATAACGCGGTCAGGTACGTCATCGTGTCGGGTGCCGGCCGAATGGTGACCGTGCGTTCGTTTTCGGCCTTGGCCGCTCGTTCCACGACGGCATGTGGGTCCAGCCGGTAGGCGATCGCTTTTGCGGCGGCGGCCACCCGCGCATCACCCATGCCGGCCAGGCTGCCCGGGTTGGCGCACAACTCGGCATCCAGCGCGCGGCGGTCCTCGACGTCCAGGCATGCGCTCTCGCGCACGATCAGCGTCGCCCGCCACTCCGACAGCGCCCCGCATTCCAATGCTGTCAGTGTGTAAGGCATTTCGTGCACCAGGGCTTTGGCGAAGCCCAGATGCCGGCCGCCCCGCACGGGTGCGTCCCGTCGCGCCAGTGCGACCTCGCTGGCCACTCCGCGTCCGCGCCGTTCCGCGGGCACACCGGCGGCCGCTTCTGCGGCTCGACGTGCCGTGTCCAGGGCGGCCGCCGCCCGGGCCTGGCCCGCTGCTGCCGCGGATTTGATTCTCTCCAGCTCGGCGATGCGCTCGATCAGCGCCGACTGGTCAGCCTGCGGATCGACCACAGCCAATGTATCGAACATATGTTCGAGTCTAGCAGGCCCTACTGACTCAACTTTTTGGCAGGGTTGCCGAGTTCAATCGAAGCCCTCAAGGCTTTCGGGCCGATAAGAGGCAGTACGCGTCAGGGTGCTTGGCTGAGTTGGACGTTGTTGGTGACTTGGTACCCCGCTGGGACCCCGCAAGCTGCCACTTGATAGGTCAGTTGGACGGTGCCTGCCAGGGTATTTGGATCCAACGTGTAGTGGGCGGACACCGCGTTGGGAACAAGGGTGCCGTCCGGACAGATGAGCTGATGTACGGCGGAATCCAGTGTCCATTGGCCGTCAACCAGACGCGCCTGCGAGACAACCGGTCCACCGGGTGTGGAAGCTAGTGTGGCGCATCCGTCACCGCAGGGAGTGGCGTACCAATGATCGATGACCGACTGACCGGTTTGCGGGTCCGTTTCGGTTCTGATGTAGTGGCCGCTCAGTGTCGTTTGAGCCCATGCTGCGTTAGCTGTGCCGACAGCTAAAGCGGCGAGCATGGCGGCTGCCGCTATCGCTCGTGTGAGTGTCATGATCTCGTCTCCTGCGAACTACGGTTTAGCCCATTTAGGCGCGGGCCGACCACCTTTCACGGCAGTTTTGCAGCGTATTCGCAGAAAGTCTTTGGCTGACGTTGTCGCGTATCCCGATGCTCACGTGTGATGGCTCGATGAACGACTCCACTGACACCGCTACCCTGGCGAGGTGAGCGCCGGGGAGCGGATCCGGGTGGCGCGGGTCTACCAGGACATCGACGCGGACGACGGCCAGCGCGTCCTGGTGGACCGCATCTGGCCACGTGGAGTCCGCAAGGAGGATCCGCGGGTGGGCATTTGGTGCAAGGACGTCGCACCGTCGAAAGAACTGCGTGAGTGGTACCACCATCGGCCCGAACGGTTCGACGAATTTGCGTCGCGCTATGAAGAGGAGCTGCACGACAGCGCGGCGCTCGCCGACCTGCGCAAGCTGACCGAGCGCGGCGTCGTCACCCTGGTGACCGCGACCCGTGAGGTGGACGGGAGTCATGCGGCGGTCTTGGCGAGGCTCCTCACCCGCTGACGGCGGTAAAACGTCAGTAGTCGTGTCGCGCCAGCGTGATGTCGCCGAGTCGCTGTGTCTCGTCCAGCGATAACGCGGCCGGAACCATCTCGCTGGTCACCAGCCCGTGGCTGCTTGTCAACTCGTCGACGATGTCGAAACTGCGCGCGATGGACTGCGGCGTGTCGACGATGATGGTGGTCACCGGAACCCGTCGTGCGAGCTGAAATAGCTTGTCGCCGTTCGGTTTATGGTCTCCGTGAAATCCCCAAATGCCGCGCAGCACCGTCGCTCCCCGGGTGGTTCCGGAACGTAGCAGTCGTTGCAGAAGCGCGCGATGGATCGGCAGGCCGTCGTACATGGTGGCTTCGGCGGTGTACACCATCAGCTTTTGCCACAGGACGCGTCCGTGGTCATCGGTCGCCGGTAGCTGCTGGGGGCGCGCGAGCAGCTCGCCGTCGCGTTTGCACAAGCGCACCCGCTCGACGGTCAGCAACGGGTTGGGCACCACGGCGTCGAGTGCGCTTGCCGCGGTGCAAACTTGCTCAGTCGAACCGATCGCGATGATCATCAGCGGAACATTGACATTGCGGCCGAAGAAGCGGGCCCGGTAGCGCTGACCGTGCGCCGTGCCGTCGACCCCGAGAAGCGCTATGGCACCGGCAAATCCGTGACGGTACAGCCAATCGCATATCGTGTAATACGCCAGCTTTCCGGCGACACGCTCCTGACGGCCCACGTAGACGGTGAGTTTGGCGGCATCTCCGTTGTGGCCTCCGTTGGGGCCCTGCAAGTCGCGCAGCACGTCGGTGCCCCGGTGCCGGGTGACCAACCGCGCCCGCTCCAGCGTCACCAGCCCGCGGCCGGTCATCGCATCCACATCGGCAAGCAGGGAGAGGATCTTCGGCTCGACGTCGACCGCGGCAACCGTCACCGCCGGATCCTCGGACAGGCTGAGTGAGACGTCGCTGCGTAGCTCTTGGCTCGGCCCGAAACTGGCTATGCCGCGCAGCATTACGCTGGTCGCGACGTCGCTGGTGCCGAACAGATCCAGCATCGCATCGGCCAGAAACACCGCACTGTCGCCGGCGGTGCGCTGCCGCTCGCCGAAGTAGGCGGTCAGTTTCAAGCACGGCTGGTTCATAGGTGCTCCCCGACCCATTGTCCGACGAAAGCCGCGGCCACGCCGAGGACGACGCTGACGACGATATTGGCCAGCGCCGCCCGCGTCTGGCGCTCCTCGCCGAGCCGCTGAGTTTCCAGCATCCAGGTGGAGAAGGTGGTGTAGGCACCGACGAACGCGGTACCGGCGAGCAGCGCGGCATCTTTACTCAGCGCCAGGCCGCCGAACAGCCCGAGCAGCGCTGCGCCGCTGATGTTCACGGCCAGCGTGCCGAACGGAAACGGCCGCGCCAGCCGTCGGGCCACCCTGCGGTCCACCAGGAAACGGGTGACCGACCCGATCCCGCCGATCAGCATGACGCCGGCCCAGACCAGGACGGTCGAGGCCGTTGTGGTCAAGGCGCCACTCATCGGCGCACCCTGACCCGGCGAACCAGCGCTGTGGCGGCGTGCACGGCCGCCAATCCCAGCACGATGCTGGTCGCGGTGTAACCGATGGCCAGGCCCCAATGGCCGTGTTCGACCATATTCAGCGTCTCGACCTGCATCGTCGAGAACGTGGTCAATCCGCCGCACAATCCCGTGCCGAGCATGGGGCGCCGGTAGCTCGACAACGGCAACCGCTCGAGCAGTCGGGTGGTGAAGTACCCCACCAGGAAGGCGCCGACGATGTTGACCGTGAATGTCGCCCACGGCCAACGCGCCGGGTCGCCGACGGTCAGGGTGTTCAGGGTGGCGCGGGCCAGGGTGCCCAGCGCCCCGCCGGCGAAAATCGCGGCCAACTCGCGATAGTCGTGTTGTGCCACGGGCCGATTCCCTTCGGTGTGCCGGTGATCGCTTCGCAGCGTAGGGGCAGACTAAAACTGCGTAAATTCGGGAAGTACCTGACAAGTCGGGAAAGTACCTGACGAGTCAGGCCCGCGTGTTACGGGCACAATTGGTAGCCATGGCCCACCCGCGCGCCGGTCAGCCGGCCCAGCCCGAAGACCTAGTCGATCTGCCCCATCTGATTACGTCGTATTACTCAATCGAACCCGATCCCGATGACGTAGCCCAACAGGTGGTGTTCGGCACGTCGGGCCACCGCGGCTCGGCGCTCAACGGAGCATTCAACGAGGCCCACATCCTCGCGATCACCCAGGCCATCGTCGAGTACCGCGCCGCACACGGCACCACGGGGCCGTTGTTCATCGGCCGTGACACGCATGGCCTGTCTGAGCCGGCCTGGGTGTCTGCGCTGGAGGTGCTGGCCGCCAATGAGGTGGTGGCCGTGGTCGATTCCGCTGACCGGTACACACCGACGCCGGCCATCAGCCACGCTATCCTCACTTACAACCGCGGCCGCACCGACGCGCTGTCCGACGGGATCGTCGTGACGCCGTCGCACAACCCGCCATACGACGGCGGGTTCAAGTACAACCCGCCCAACGGCGGCCCGGCGGACACCGACGCGACCAACGCAATCGCCAAGCGCGCCAACGAGATTCTTCGTGACGGTGGCTCAGGGGTGAAGCGCACCCCGTTTGCCCGCGCGGTGCAGAGCGCCCAGCGTCACGACTACATGGACAGTTACGTCGACGACCTGCCCAACGTGGTCGACGTCGACATCATCCGCAAAGCCGGGGTGCGGATCGGCGCCGATCCGCTCGGCGGGGCCAGCGTGGACTACTGGGCCGCAATCGCCGAGCGGCACAACCTCGAGTTGACCGTGGTCAATCCGCTGGTCGACGCGACGTGGCGGTTCATGACGCTCGACCACGACGGCAAGATCCGGATGGACTGCAGCTCGCCCGATGCGATGGCTTCGCTCATCGCCAACCGGGACCTCTACCAGATTGCCACCGGCAATGACGCCGACTCCGACCGCCACGGCATCGTCACCCCCGACGGGGGGCTGCTGAATCCGAACCACTATCTGGCGGTGGCCATCGACTACCTGTACACCCACCGGCCGTCGTGGCCGGACGGCATCGCCGTCGGCAAGACGGCGGTCAGTTCGTCGATCATCGACCGGGTGGTTGCGGGCATCGGCCGCAAGCTCGTCGAGGTGCCGGTCGGGTTCAAATGGTTCGTCGACGGGCTGATCGGCGGCACCATCGGCTTCGGCGGGGAGGAGTCGGCCGGCGCGTCGTTCCTGCGGCGCGACGGTTCGGTGTGGACCACCGACAAGGACGGCATCATCCTGGCGCTGCTGGCCTCCGAGATCCTGGCCGTCACCGGGGTCACGCCCTCGCAGCGGTACCAGGCGCTGGCGGACGAATATGGCACCCCGTTTTACGCGCGGGTCGATGCGCCCGCCGACCGTGACCAGAAGGCCCGGCTGGCCAAGCTCTCGCCCGACGCGGTGACCGCCACCGAGTTGGCGGGTGAGCCGATCACCGCGAAGCTGACCACCGCGCCGGGCAACGGCGCGCCGCTGGGCGGGCTGAAGGTGACGACCGCCAACGCGTGGTTCGCCGCGCGGCCGTCCGGCACCGAGGACGTCTACAAGATTTATGCGGAGTCCTTCAACGGACCCGAGCACCTGGCCGAGGTCCAGAAAGTCGCCCGCGAGGTGGTCAACCAGGCCATTGGGTAAGGGCCTGGCCAGCGACTTTGAGACCGTCTTGGCAGTGGTGTAGCTTCGATGAGCACAACTTCTTGGGGCTATGGCGCAGCTGGTAGCGCACCACACTGGCAGTGTGGGGGTCAGGGGTTCGAGTCCCCTTAGCTCCACAGTCAAGAAACCCGCTCTGACCTCGGTCGGAGCGGGTTTTCTCGTTTTGCTGGTGAGCTGGCCCTAATGTTCCCGTGCCTACGCCGTGCCTATCTGCCACTTTTGCTAGGCAGCGCGCCTGGCGGCGTCTTCCCTGGTCGCCGCCGGTTAGTCACCATTGCTGGCGTCGGCAGCGGCCGGGACTCGCTCGCGGACCCTGGTCAGGGACGCAATCACGGCGTCCCGCAGGGCAACGGCGGTCACGGCCGGACCTCCACCCGCAGCATCTTGAGCAGCGAGGCCGAGGGCACACGCCACCGCTTCGGGCCGAACTCGATGGAGTCGAGCCGACCATCCTTGACCATTTCGTACGCCAGCCCCTTGGAGATGCCAAGCACCTGCGCGGCCTCAACCACGCTCACGGTCGGTCGCTGCCGTAGCTCGTCAACGGTCAACGGGGCGCGTTTCCCGATTTGGTCGCCTGATGGCATTGCAGTCTGTTTGTTCATCATGTTTACTAACGCTTACCGAGACGGCGCGAAATGTCCAGACAGCAATGCCATCGAGCTACGCGCAGCGCGAGGGCTTCACCACCACCGAGGAACACCAACGATGAACGCCAAGGCCGACGGCAGCGACCCCCGCGCAGATGGATACCTTCG
>Ga0210389_10000355_pt1 | contig 44530 bp, 38 predicted proteins | sample IncBWH28OmetaG_FD_160127 | JGI IMG/M metagenome (GOLD analysis project Ga0210389, IMG submission 160127) | Forest soil microbial communities from Barre Woods Harvard Forest LTER site, Petersham, Massachusetts, United States - Inc-BW-H-28-O ... | reverse complement strand
GGCCTTTTTTTAGCCGCCTGTTTCCCGAAATTCCAAAAAATCACCCGGCTACCGGCCAGGTGCTGATGAGCTTTTCAGCAAACTTACTGGGACTGGATAACGCCGCCACACCGCTTGGTTTAAAGGCGATGGACAGCATGCAGGAGTTAAACCCTGATAAAGAGACTGCTTCAAACGCGCAGATCATGTACCTGGTACTGCTTACCTCGGGTTTGCAGATATTGCCTGTTACTATTATCGCCCAGCGTTCCATTCTTCATGCACAGGATCCCACTGATATTTTGATCCCGTGCATCGTCGCAACTTTCGTTTCGGCGGTAGCCGGGATGCTATTGGTTGCTATAAAACAAAAGATCAAATTATTCGACCGGGTAATTATTTCCTGGATAGGCGGCATAACGTTGGGTATAGCTATAATGATTTGGTGTTTTACACATTACCTTACCAAGGACCAGATAGGACTTATCTCGAAAGTTGTCAGCAATTTGCTAATATACCTCGTTCCGGTTGTGTTCATACTAGGTGGCTTATACAAAAAAGTGAATGTGTTTGAAGCGTTTATCGATGGTGCAAAAAAAGGTTTTGAAACATCTATCAAGATCATCCCTTACCTTGTGGCCATGCTCGTCGGAATCGCGGTTTTCAGGATATGCGGCGCGCTTGATTATTTAAATGATGGCCTTAGATGGGTTTGCGTGCAGCTGCATTTAGATACACGGTTTGTGGATGCCATGCCAGTAGCGTATTTAAAACCATTAAGTGGTTCAGGTTCAAAAGGTATGATGATTACGATTATGAAAGTCTTTGGTCCAGACAAGTTCGCGGGTCGCCTGGCCTGTGTGTTTAATGGGTCATCTGACACTACTTTTTATATCGTTGCTTTGTACTTCGGATCAGTTGGCATCAAAAAATCAAGATACGCTATACCTGCAGGTCTTTTCGCCGATCTTGCCGGAATCGTTGCGGCAATATTTATCTCGTACCTGTTTTTTGGATAATTTATGCCGCGGGCCGATGCCCGGCGTGCTTCATTTGCGCGAAATAACTAACTGTCGCACAACTACAATAGCCACGTATTCGTATGTATGAAAAAAAGAGCACAGAAATTTTATTTTATGTCAAGCTATTCTGTTACTTTAGAGGGTCTAAATTATTGATTAGCTGGGGGCTGCGTGCTAAATGCGTGTAGAATGGTAAAAAAGTCTACTAAAAGGTTATTTTTTTCGATTGTTTTTACATTACTTGCTTTCGGGCAGGCTTTTGCCCAAACAATCACCATCGGAAACGTTGATCCCGGCCCCTATGCGCCCGGATCGTCGATAAGTGTTCCGATTGTGGTTAGCGGTCAGTGTGTAACTACCAAAACTACTTATAACCTTTATTTGTCCAATTCGTCGGGGAGCTTTGCGGCCCAGACACTTATCGGTAGTTTTTCAAACTTTTACACAACCTTTGTAAACGGCAAAATTCCTGCGGGCGCCGTGGCCGGAACAGGTTACGTGGTGAAAGTTGTCGCTTCCAATCCGACTGTGGTCAGTACCATTTCGGCGCCATTTCCAATAGTGGCGGGTACAGCTGTTGTCGCTGCAGTTGCTTCAGACCTTGCTATTAATCCAACTTATCCGGAAGTGCTTGGGACATGCAGCGGTACAAATAATACGCCTTATAACTTCAGCGATCAATCGACAGCCGGATCGACGGTTACCGCTTCTTTTTTTAACGAATTAAGCCAAAAATCTGAAGGAACCATTACGCCGACCGCAACGGGAACAAACTTTACAGCAAAAGCGGCACATTATACGGTTTTTGTAAAGGCCGTGAACAATGGAATCGTAGGCACGGCTTCCTATTTCCTCGTCAACAACGTAGTAAATACCAGTTTTGAGGTAAACGGCCCCAGCACCATTTGTTTGGGTAACAACGGCGCCGGAAGCCTGACCTATGGCGTCGACAATACCAAAATAGTAAATAATTTTCCGGGGCTGATCTATACGATCAAATGGGGAGATTCAAAATCATCCGTATTAACACTTTGCGACATTGTGAGCGGTAACTTTGCTATAAGCCATACCTACCAGGAGTCGTCATGCGGAAACAACCCGAATGGCCAAACCAGCGCATTTGAAGTTGATATCCTCTTGTCCAGCGTGTATTGCGGCAATTCAACGGTAGGCACCCCGGTTACCAGTTATGCAAACGTGTTTACACCGCCAGACAACACGTTTAACGCGCCCCTTGCGGCTTGTACCAACACCCAGGTAACTTTTGTTAACACATCAAACCCGGGCCAGGACCAAAACAGCGGGGCTTTCGGATGCCAAAATCAGAACGCGCGTTATGACTGGATAGTTGATGGAATAACCGTGGGCAGACGTTATACCCTCACTCAGAATTTCGATTATACCTTTACCACTCCCGGCGTTCATTCGGTTACGCTTCATTTTAACAACCCGCTTACTCAAACGTGTGCGCCTGCTGATCTTACTAAAACCATTTGTATCCAAAACCCGCCGCAACCAAAGTTTACATTACCCGTTACCGGCGGATGCGCGCCGCTTACGGTTACGCCAACCAATTCATCAGTTATCGATGCCAATTGCAATGCCCAAAACAAATACGAATGGGCAGTATCCGGTCCGGCCAACGTTAGTTATGCGAACGGGACAAACGCCAACAGTGCACAGCCGCAATTTGTTTTTGCTACGGCCGGAGTTTACCAAATATCATTGGGTATTACAACCATTAGCTGCGGTACCATCACTGCGGCCCCGCAAACAATAGTTGTTGATTCGCCTACCCAAATAAGTTTATCGCCCGACGTTACCATCTGCGGAACAAACCAAACATTTACCTTTGACCCAAGCGGTGGTACTACACAAACATCGATTTCGGGTGTTGCACAGCCCCAGGCAAATACCTACACCTGGTCGGTTTCGGGCGGCCCTTACAGTTTCGCCAACGGCACAACAGCTAACAGCCAATATCCGCAATTAACGTTTACAGGTTATGCAGCCTACAAAGTGAGTGTTACGGTACAGGACAGATGCGCTACGGTAACCAAATCGCAAAACCTTACTTTTCAGCAGGTCCCGGTTTTAACGGTCACACCTTCGTCAACTAGTATCTGCCCCGGAAGTACGGTAAATTTAAAAGGCACCATTACAGGTACATACGCCTCGTTTCAATGGCTTGGCGGCAACGGCGCAACCGGCTTTTCTCCGGCCAATTCGCTCACTACAACTTACACGCCAACCGCAGCCGAAATAAGCGCCGGCAGCGCAACGCTTATACTCGATGTTAAAACCAACCTTTCGGGCCCCTGCGCGGATGTGCAACAAAGCGTAACTATCAATATTTTTCCTGTAAACACCATCACCAGCGCTGCTGCCTGGCAAATATGTTCCGCCAATCCGGCTAATTACAGCATCAGTTCAACGGCGCCCGGCAGTACCTTCAGCTGGACGGCTGGGCTAACATCAGGCGTTGCTACCGGGTTTAAAAATGGAAATGGGCCGGCAATAGCTGACGTTCTTAATAATACAACTACAAATGATGCGGTAGTAACTTATACCATTACGCCGCAGGCAAATGGGTGCCCTGGCGTCCCTTTTAAAGTTGCGGTAACGGTGAAGCCATTGCCGGCAGTTACCGCGACGGCCGCAAACGCATTGATTTGCAGCGGCAACACGGCAACTGTTAATTTAAACCCAACAATTACCGGGACCACCTTTACCTGGACCAGCACGACAACCGGTAGTATAACCGGCAACAGCCAACAATCCGCGGCAATAAGCGCAACAGCAATTAATGACGTATTGATCAATAACGGCCTGGCATCCGCAACAGTTAAATACGCCATTACACCATTCAACGGCGCCTGCCCGGGAACGCCTGTTGTCGTAACCATAACAGTAGAGCCCGTGCCGATAATTTCCAAAGCCGGCGCTGATAATGAAGTGTGTAATTTGACCAGCTATACTCTTAGTGGTAATAGCCCGTCACCAGGGACCGGACTATGGACGGTATCTCCCGCCGGGCCTCATTTTGATGACGCTACCAAATCAAATGCTACTGCCATCGGATTAGTGCCGGGCAATGCCTACACATTTACCTGGACGATAACGCCGCCGGCCCCCTGTCCCTCCAATTCAAGCTCAGTTAATATTACGGATGACGCCCCGTCAGTTGGCGGAACCACCAGCGGCAGCGCAACCGTTTGTTCAACCGGAAACGGGGGCACAATCACGTTGACAGGCCAGGTTGGTTCAATACTGAGGTGGGAATCGTCAACCGATAATTTTGCCACAGGCCCTAACCTGATCCCGAATAACACCACCTCTCTGCAATATAACAACCTGCCTGCAACTACGCAATACAGGGCTGTAGTGCAAAATAGCGTTTGCAGTATTCAATTCTCTACTGTTGCCGTTATTACCGTAAACCAGCCGGCCATACAGGCCATTGCCGGCGGCAATCAAAACTTATGCGGTTCAACTGCTGTCACATTACAGGGTAATAATCCGTCGCCATTTACAGGCGTTTGGACGCAAACAGCAGGCCCGGCGGCCAATATATCATCACCGAATAGTGCGCAAACACCAGTTACCGGCCTGGTCCCCGGTAATGATTACACTTTTTTATGGACAATAAAAGGCCAGCCGCCATGTACCGATAACAGCGACTCGGTAAAAATTCATGATGCCAACGACGTGGTTACGAGTTTTAAAGCCGATAAAACCGATGGCTGCGGCGACCTGACTGTCAGTCTAACCAATACCTCAACAGTTTTAGCCGGCGTAAAGTTTCTATGGGAATTTGGCGATGGCGTTATCGATTCATCTGACGTAAGCCCTTCGCATCTTTTCGCAGCGCGAACCGACGGGAAGGACACTACCTATACCATTTCGCTTTTTGTTGTAAACAACTGTAATCAAAGGCCGCCGTCCACATTAACCATTACCGTGCGACCGCAAACGCCGGTGGCTTATATTGCGCCAAGTCAGATTACAGGATGCGCGCCGTTTACGTTGTCGGTGCAAAACCTGTCTCCCGGGAACAACAAAACTTACACTTATTATTTGTACGATGGCTCGACGCTGGTTAATTCTATCGTTAAAACGGATAAAAGCCAGGTTACGTTTCCCGCTATTACCACGGTTAATACCACGCAATACACCCTTTATATGGTAGCAACCGGCTTTTGTGGTAACACAGGGCAAAGCGCTATCATCCCCATAACTACATCACCCACAAATGTTGTCGCTCAAATGTTTATTGAAAACGGCGCCAACAAAGGCTGTGCGCCACTCAATGCAACCTTTATCAATAATTCGACAGGCGGCGATAGCTATAAATACACGATTTACGATGCGAATCACAATGTAATTGATATTCGCCAGGGAGGAACGGCGCCATTGCCTTACACGTTTGATACGCCCGGCATTTTTTATGTCACCATAACCACGGTAAACAGCTGTACAAACCTCGAATCGCAGCCATCAGAGGTGGATGTTTATACCGTACCACAGCCCCGGTTTACGGCCGATGACACATTGGGCTGCAAAAGTTTAACCGTTACTTTTACGAATCAAACTCCGGATGACCCTACAATACATGCCACTTCATTAATTTACGACTGGGATTTTGGCGACAACAGTCATGCGACTGGATTTAGCCCCGGCCCGCATACCTACTTTACAAAAGGATCGCCATTTACGGTGACCTTAACCGCAACCAATCCCATAACTAATTGTATAAATGTTATCTCGAAAAATGCTTATATAACGGTTACTCCTCCCCCCTCGGCCGCGTTTTCCGAAAACCCAGACAGTGTTGCCAGTATACCCGATTATAGCTTCTCATTTATCGATCAAACAACAAACGGCCCGGTTTCGTGGCTTTGGGATTTTGGCGACAAGAGCCAGGGATCAACAAGCGAAGACCCGGTACATATATTTCCCGACACGGGCATTTATAAGGTTACCCTGACAACAGGGAACGTCTCCGGCTGCGACAGCGTTATCTCACACTACGTACGGATAACCGGGGTACCGGGGCAGCTATTTTTGCCTAATGCCTTCGAACCGGATGGAGGCATTACTGAATTAAAAACCTTTATGGCTAAGGGGTCGGGCATAAAGGAGTGGCATTTGCAGATATTTAATAATTTCTCGCAACTGATGTGGGAGACGTCAAAACTTGATGATAAAGGCGTTCCGGTTGAGGGCTGGGACGGCACCTTCAATGGTGTGCGGATGCCGCAGGGGGTTTACATTTGGCAGGCATCGGCAACATTTATAAATGGTACGGAGTGGAAGGGCAACGTAATCCATAATTCATTGCCCAAGAGAGTTGGCACAATACACTTAATACGATAGTTAATGAAGGATATGGGGAAACTGTGTACATTATTGTTTATCCTGATGATAACTGGTTTTGGCGGTTTTGCCCAGGACCACATGTATTCACAGTTCTTTAATTCGCCTATCTACCTGAACCCGGCGCTTACCGGCCAATTTCAGGGCGATCTGCGGATGAACCTGATCTATCGTAACCAATTCACGTCAGTGCCCGGCAGTTTCAACTACCTCTCTGCTTCTATCGACTATAATATTCCAAAATTTGGCGGCGGAGTGGGATTATTGATAACGCGCAGCAGCGAGGGAACCGCTTTCCTGACCACAAACAATATTGCAGGCACTTACGCATACAGCGTGGGCTCACAGGACTTCGTGCTGTCGTTTGGCTTGCAGGCTGGTATAGCTAATAATAGTATTAATTGGAACAACCTCATATTTGGCGACCAGATAGATCCCCGCTATGGATATATACCGGGTTCGACTTCCTCCGCGGAGCTTCCGGAATTTAATAACAAATATTATTTTGATGCCGGTGCGGGCATTAATCTCGTGGCCGGAGAGTTCGATATCGGCGGGGCGGTTATGCACCTTAATACGCCCAATGTCTCTTTTACCGGCACGCCATCAAAGTTACCCATGCGTCTTACCCTTCATGGCAGTTACCGGCTTGACCTAAACCCCCAGGACAATAATGATGAATATGATAAGTCGTATCTCATTCCGTCAATGGTTTATTACGGGCAATCCGCATCCCAGTCGTATAGTGTAGGTTTTCAGTATAAACGGCCCAATATAAGCGCGGGGTTGTGGTACCGCAGCGGCGGTGCCGGCGGCGGGCCGAGTTCCGTAGTTTTGTCGCTGATATTTGACATTTTTATCAATAAAGACGGCGGCGAAAAGGTAAGGCTGGGTGTCAGCCACGACGTACCGGTTTCGAGCCTGAATTACAGCAATACCAGCGGTACCAGCGAGGGCAGCGTTGGTTATGAAACGACAATACCATCACGAACTGACACTTATCAAAAATTTGAGGGCGCCAGGCGCTGCTACGATTTCTATTAGTGCCAACTTAGCTAGTGTCACGTCAACACGTTTTTATCGCATAATCATAACCTGGAATTTCAGTTTGACCTTTTTTTGCCGATGATCATAATAGCTGATTACCCGAGTACGAATGTACCCCTAATGCACATCCATAATCACACAAAAGGGTTAACACAACTTAACATATTTCAATGTTAACTCAATTGTAAATTATTGATAATCAAATTATTATAATAAAAATCAATCAAATTGCCTTAACATCTTTTTTATGCGTTTACTGACAAGAATTTGTCAGCAAATTAAATAACGTTATGCCGGCCCGGCAACCTTTGTCAACAGTCGAAAACCTATTTTTTATCCGATTAGCTACAAGCTTTAAAATCCGCTGTAAAGGCTAAGCATCATTTCAATGGTGACATAACATTAGTCGAAAGTCTTAAGTAGAAAGTCCTAAGTTAATTTGCGGTTTATCAGATTTTTGACTCAGTGCTAAAAAAAGCGGGACGAAGATACTCCGTCCCGCTCCAATCACTCTAAAACAATCACCTCTAATTCAGAAGTATCTTGAATAATTAATTTATTAAATGTTAATTATTGACTTTTAAATAACAGAGTCAAAGTTACTGATTATAATAATCGCGGGGGCGAAAAGGCTCGTATTTTTACTGCAAACTGACAGTTTTAAACATCTAAGCGTCAAATGTTTATTTAGTTAAGCCCCTGATAAAAATTTCACTAAGCAGCAAACGCTTTTTGCGAATTTCTTCAAGATCTTCCTTCACGGGAAACATCGTTTTTTTGTGCGATTTTGCCCTTACGCTTACTCCGTGCAATGCATCCAGCAACAGGTCGACCAGGTCGCCAACGTTGCCTACAGGCGTTATATTACATTTTGGCGTGTCGGCAGCAATTGCATTGATCAAAATCTTTTTTTCACCCTCGTGAACATGTTCTGCTATTTGCCATATCTCATCCGGCAAATTCTGTTCATTCAACCTGAAGAAGTCGAATAAATTATAGTTTTTCAGCATAAACTCATGCTGTGTATTGATCTGGAACTCAAAAGCTCCTTTTAAGTTGCAAAAAGTATGCTCCTTTTCAGCGTAAAGCTTTAAATATTCGTCGCCAACCCTTCGCATCACATCAATATAAAGCCGGCTTTTGTCGGGAAAATAGTAATACAACAGGGCCTTTGACATCGAAAGATCGCCGGCAATTTCGTTCATGGTTGTTTTGGAATACCCATAATGAAGAAACCGGTTGTACGCGGCATCTAAAATTTTCTCCTTTTTTATGTCCTGGAGATCAGTTACTGCAACCATTGGGGTTTATCAATAGAAAATGAAACGAATAATTGGTTAAATGTCATGCTGACTTTTCTAACAAATTTATCAAATTTTATAAATAAACGTTTTTAATAGCACAATAATGTTACAACACGCACAAATAAAATGGCCCGGTCAATTTTTGACCGGGCCATTTTATAAAAATTCGACGAGTTTATTGGTTAAAGCACCGCCTCTTCGAGTTCTTCGGTTTTAACCACTTCCTTTTTGCCAGAGAGCGCATTTTTCATCCTGACCCGTATGATATACATACAGGGAACCAGGATCAGCGTAATAATAGTTGCAAAGCCTAATCCGAAGATCATCGTCCATGACAACGGGCCCCAGAAGGCGTTGTTATCGCCACCAAAGTAAATATGTGGTTTAAACGAGGTGAACAAGCCTGCAAAATCGATATTAAAGCCTAATGCCAGCGGTATTAAACCCAGTATGGCAGCAGTCGCAGTTAACAACACGGGTGTCATCCTGGTGCGGGCTGCTTCAACAACCGCATCGTGCAAACCTGCGCCCTGCTCTATCAGCATGTCCGTAAATTCAACCAGTAATATACCATTCCGGACGACCACGCCGGCAAGGGCAATGATACCGATGCCAGTCATTACAATACAGAAAGTCATATTAAACAGGCTTAATCCGAGGAATACACCGATAATGCTGAAAAATATCTCCGTTAAAATGATCAATGTCTTACCTATGGAATTAAACTGCATCATCAGGATGATCAATATCAAACCAAAGGATATCAACAAGGCGGTACCAAGAAATTGGGATGCTTCCGCCTGGTCTTCCTGCCCGCCGCCCATCCGGATAGAAACACCTTCGGGGGCTTTAAAGTTGTTTATTGCCTGGGATATGCTGGCAACAACTTCGTTAGGATTAAAAGCAGGTTTTATCACATTGGAAACCAAGGAAATTACTCTTCGCTGTTGTTTATGTTTTATGTTTACATAAGTGTTTGTATACCTGATGTCGGTAAATGCTGATATCGGCACCTGCCTGATCGCCCCGCCTGTAGCAAGGTCGCGATAGGTGATCTTCAGGTTTTTCAAAGCATCGATGTTATTACGCTGGGCTTCATTCGCCCGCACGTCAATTTCATAATTGTCTTCGGTGGTATTTCTGAAATCAGATGCCTTGGCGCCGAATACTGAAGCACCTAATTCCTGGTTGATCTGTGTTGTGTTAATCCCCTCACGGTTAGCGCGCTCACGGTCAACGTCAAAAACTATCTCCGGTTTATCATTCTGCACATCCGGCTGCAAGCCTTCAATACCTCCGATATTTTGCTTGTTAAGGTAATTTTTTAAGCGGTCTGCTGTTCTTACCAGCGTATCCATATCATCGCCGGCAATTTCGATGTCGATATCTTTTTGTACCGGTGGCCCCGCATTTTCCTGCGCCACGGCAATTTGCGCTCCGGGAACCCCCTGTACCGAATTGCGGATGCGGTTCATGATGGCTTTGGTATCCTTGCCATTCCGTTTGCCAAATTCAACAAACGCAACGGTAATTTTACCTTTATTGTAATAGGTACCCTGATCTTCATCCTGTGGGTCGGTTACCCCGACTGACACGTTCGAGATGATAGAAGATACGACATCTTTATCAGGTTCCACAATTTTGGCGACTTTCTTTTCAAGTCCCTCAACAACCTGGTTGGTATACGCCTGGTCTGTTCCAATGGGCATTGTTACGTAAACGTATACGAAGTTTGGATCCGCAGAAGGGAAAAACACTACTTTTGGGCTTCTAACTACAGTGAATCCTATTGTGAAAAAGAACAAAACTACAACGCTGAACAGCACCCACCATGGCCTTTGTACCGCCCATTCAAGCCTGCGGGCATACCAATGCTGAAAGCGCGGCCAGGCTCTTTTTTGAAATCTGTCAATAGCCCGCAGCAGCAGGAAATGATTCAACAGGTATAGAAATGCGGCAAATACCACAAAATTCCCTACGCCGACATTGATCAAATATCCTAAAACCGCGGCAATGGCCAAAAAGATCAAAGCGCGGCGCACCTTGCGGTCAAACCGGGGATGATCATGCTCTCCTTCGTGATGCGGTTTCATGAAATCAACGGCGAAAACAGGGTTCATGATATATGCAACCACCAGCGAAGCCAGCAGGGTAATGATGAGCGTTATCGGCAGGAAGAACATAAAATGCCCGATCAGGCTATTCCAGAACGCAAGCGGAATAAATGGAGCAAGTGTCGTCATCGTACCAGAGAATACCGGCAAAAACACTTCCCCGGCGGCCATTTTTGCTGCCTTTTTGATCGGAACGGCGCCATTGGCAAAAATCCGGTGTGTATTTTCAATCACTACGATCGCGTCATCCACAACAATACCCAGCGCCAGAAGGAATGAGAACAGTACGATCATATTTAGCGTAAAGCCGATGGCAGGCATCAGCATAAAAGCAATAAAACAGGAGAGCGGTACAGAAAGCGCCACGAAAATGGCGTTGGTACTGCCCATAAAGAACATCAGGATAATGGTTACCAGTATAAAACCGATAACGATGGTGTTGATCAGGTCGTTCAGTGTTGAACGGGTTTTATCCGATTGATCGCCGGTTACGGTAATATCCAAACCCTTCGGAAAAACGGCCTGTTGTTTTTGCTTGATCAGCGTATAAATTTCATCCGAAGCCTGGATCAAATTCTCACCAGATCTTTTACTGACGTTCAGCGTAATAACATTTTTAAAGTTTGGGTCGTTTGGCGTTTTTAGCCTTGCGTAACTTTCCTGGTCCTTAAAGCCATCCTTAATATCTGCGATGTCCTTAAGGTAAACGGCTTTTCCCTGTGGGTTCCTGATCACCATGGCAGCCACTTCATCAGCACTCTTAAAATCTTCTTTAATGTCAATGGTCTGCTGCATGCCATCGGTTTTTATCGTACCAGCACTGGAAATTACGTTTTCATTACCGATTGCCTGTATAATGTCATTGTAGCTAACTTGTGCCGCCGTCATTTTATTGATATCTACATTGATCTGGATATTAGGGGTTAAAGCCCCAACCTCGTCAACCTTTGATATTTCTTTCATGGCCTCGATATCGTCTTTCAGGTTATCGGCATATTCCTTCAGTTTTTTAAGGCTGTAGTTTCCCGATATGTTGATATACAAAATAGGGAGATCGGCCACATCAATATCGGAGATCACAGATTCCTTTAAATTGTTATCGTTTTGAGGCAGGTCCTGCTTTGCCTTATCAACAGCGTCCTTTACATCCTGCTTTGCATCCCGGATATCAATATTTGCATTAAATTCAGCAGTAATGATAGAAACGTTTTGCTGTGTATTGGACGTTACTTTCTTAAGGCCCTTCAACGACTTTAGCTGCTTTTCAAGCTGTTTGGTAACCAGCACCTCGATATTTTGCGGTGATTGGCCGATATATTGGGTAGTGATAAAAACTTTGGACTGGGCTATATCCGGAAAGTTTTCTTTTGGCAGCCGCATATAACTTAGCAGGCCAAGCAGCACGATCATAAATATGAAGCCGTATACCGCCGTTTTATTATTGATGGCCCAACTCGAGGGCCCAAACTCTTTTTCCTGGTCTTTCATATCAATCTGTTTTGAATGATTAGTTAGCTGAGTTCAATACTTTTAGTTTGTCGCCGTCTTCGATCTCGCTGGCGCCTTCGGTGACAACCTGTTCGCCGCCGTTTAACCCCGACACGATCTCAGATTTCCCACCATAGGTATTTCCTATCTTAACCATTTGTTTTTTAGCAACCCCGTTTTCGTTGACGAATACAAATGAGCTGGTGTCGGAATGTTGAATAGCATTTAACGGCACTGCAATCGACTTTTTATTTGAATAGTCGGCTACGCGAATGGTAGCCGTCATGTTGGGCCGGAACGCTTTGTTTTGCGGCAGCTTAATTTCGATGCCAAAGCTGCGAGATCCCACATCAATAACTTTCGCCGCAAAGCTAACTTTAAGCATCAGCGAATCATTTGCATCCGGGATAACAACTTTAACATTGTCACCCTGGTTAATATCCGTTGCATACGATTCTGGTACATCCGCCTTTACTTTTAGGTTATCAGTGTTTACGATCCTTATGCCGGTAGCACCCGGCCCTGCCAGCTGACCAAGTTTAAGATCCATTTGATCAACGGTACCGCTGATGGGCGCTACGATACGGTACATATTAGCCGTTTGTTTCAAACCGTCCACCTGTCTCTGAAGGGCTTCCAAACTACTTTTCGCCTGTAAGTATTGGATTTCGGTGCCAATTTTCTGATCCCACAAGTTTTTTTGCCTATCGTAATTTGTTTGGGCAAACGCCAATTGCGCTTTATATTGTGCGATGCTTTGAAGTTGCACACTATTATCCAACTGCGCCAAAACCTGGCCTTTACTAACGTTATCTCCCGCTTTAACATATAGGTTAGTTATGGTACCGGAGGTCAGTGGATAGGCGATCACATTATCCTGCGCATCAATATGGCCCTGTAAATCAACATAATTGGTAAAGTTACCGGGGGTAACGGTTACCGTGCTCACATCGATCGACTTCACCGAGTCTTTTTTGCCCAGCTCGACCTGCAGCTTTACAATTTGCGAATCTATTTTCGCTTGTTCTTTCTTCAAGTCGGCCAACTGGCTTGCCTTATCTTTTGGTTTATTGCATGCCGCCAGGACCAGGATCGCCGAAAAGTATAATATTTTTTTCATGTCGTTTATGTTGTTTTATTGTTTAAGTCAGTTTATTGAATTCGCCCGTATGCTTTGTCAAGATCAACCTTGCTGATCAGTGCGTCATACAGGCCACTTATATAAGTATTATCAGCATCCTGCAGTGCTGTTTGCGCCTGGATCACTTCGAGACTGGAGCCTACTCCCTGCTCATATTTTATTTTTGCCACGCGTAGAATTTCTTCTGCCAGTTCGCGGTTCTTTTTTTGGTCGTTTAATGTTTGTATCCCGTTCATATAGCTAATTTTGGATTCGCTTAGCTGGAGGTTTAGGGCGTTTTTAGCCGCAATTAAATCATTCTGAGACTTCAACACCGTAATCTGCGATTGCTTATATTGGTTAAGATGCTGGAAACCAGTGAAAATGGGAACACTTAACGTCAGGCCAACATAAAAACTGGGATAAACGGCTGAATATAAACTACCAAATGAATTGCTTTGGTAAGCCGCTGAATAGCTGGCGTTTGCAGTTAATTTAGGCAAATACTGCCCTTTTTTACTTTTCAGATCATATTCGTTCAGTTTTTCCTGGGTTTCCAATAAGCCATACTCAACCCGTTTTTTGTAGACTGTGCTATCATTTATCGTATCTGCTTGCATAACGGGGAGTTGAATATCCTCTAACTTGTCTTTCAACATTAACTTCTGATCGATAGGCATCCCCATTTGAAATTTCAACAGTTGAAAGTTTAAATCCAATAACCTGATAATGTTATCACGGTTTGTAATTAATGAGTTGTACTGAACAGTTATTCGGTCAACATCAATTTTTTCTACAAAGCCTTGTTTGTTCCTGGCGACAGTTTCATCAACCTGCTTCTTGAGCTGATCAATGTCTTCCTGCAATATTCGCAATTGCTCAACGCTTGTAAGTACCTGGTAATAGGCTTTAGTTACATTAACATTAGTTTGAATCCGTGTGCGCGAATATGCCCGCTCATACAATTGCTTGTAAGTTGTACGGGCTTGCAAACCAACAATATAATTAGGATCAAAAAGTATTTGATTAAGCGTTGCGCCAAGGCTCGAATTGTATTTTTGCGTGAAATTTACCGGAACGAGGCCCGCACCCGCGGGCACGGTAATAACGCCGCCACTACCATTTTTTACACCCTCCTTTGCGAGCACACCATACACAAGTGGCGTTATAAAATCGGGAAACAGAACAACCGGCGTTTTCAGGTAATCCTGGAAATTGGCAGAGCCGCTGATTTGCGGATATCCCTGGCCTATTATTTCTTTAACATGATAGCCCGCGCTTTTTACATCCAACGCCGCATTAACAACGGTATCCTGGTGCTGGTAAGCATAGTTTACACAATCCGCTACCGAAAAATTGTACGTTTCATTTTTACTCGTGTCCTGCTGCGCGTAGCTGTTTAGGCCAATGGCGCATAAGAAAGAAGCTATTATTAGTATATGTTTCATTTTTATCGTTGTGATTCGTTCGTATAACATTTTTTTAATGCTGAATTGGACATCTGCCGCAAAATAAACTCCGGCGGGTGACAACCCTATGTCAGCAGTTTTTATTCTTCAATGATATTTTTGTACTGGTTAAGTAATTTATAGCCCTTTAATGTGCATATGCCATAATTAAAGTGTTCCAAAAGCTGCTGTTGCACCTTCCACGTGTTAAATTCAGCAAGCGGGAATATGGCGGCATTAAAACCCATCTCCACCTGTGCCACCCGCATCCGGGCCAGTATCTTCACATCAATATCAGGCCTGATATACCCTTGTTTGATGCCCTTGCTCAGTAATTGCTCAAGGGTGTGCACCAAAACACCTGATTTAAAATCCTGGAACTGTTTCCAGGCTTCGGGATGATATTTTTGCAGATCGTGTATCACGATGGGGTTGATCCTTGAAAAAATTTCTTCCGAACACTTCATCATGTTGATCATCTCCTCGATCACATTACCCGACTGGCTGATGATAGCGGCCACCTGCTCTTCATCATCCTTTAACTTTTTCTTTACCAGCGCAAATACCAATTCGTTTTTATCCTTAAAAAACTGGTAGATGGTTTTTTTCGACATGCCCAGGTGCGTGGCAATATCATCCATCGTAACGCTCTTTATGCCGGCCTTCAAAAACAGCTCTTCGCTGCCTGAAACTATTCGCTCTGTTTGACTCATTGACTTTTCGGGTCAAAACTATGGAAACATTTTTAGATTTCAAAGTTTCCTGAGTAAATTACCTTTCCCTGACATTTGAGTTAACATGGCAAATTTATTTCGACTTTTTATAACCTGCAGGCGTGGATAATGACAATATGTAGGGCACTTTGCGCCAAAGGTAGTTTAACCGCAAAGGGCGCAAAGGTTTTTCGCAAAGGGCACAGAGGGCTATTTATCACTCTTTTTATACCGTCTTTTAATCTCAAGACATTAAAGTTCATCAGTAACCCCAATTTAAAATTTCCGAGTTTCAAGTACGTTAAAGTTTGCGCTAAGTGAACATCTGTAAGTTCTTCGACACTTTTTATTTCAATTATCAGTTTGTTTTTTATTAACAAATCGATGCGATATCCCGCGTCCAATCTCACATCTTCAAAAATCAAAGGCATCGGTTTCTCTTTTTCTACGTACAAACCTGATTGAACCAGTTTAAAGAACAGACATTCCTTGTATGCACTTTCTAACAATCCCGGACCTAAGGCTTTATGAACATAAATTCCACACCCGATAACTTTATTTGATATTCCATCTTCTGTCATCGTACTTTATACTTTGCGTTCTTTGCGAAAAATCTTTGCGGCCTTTGCGGTTAATTGACGAACAAAACCAATCCCCCCACTTAATTATTATCTTTGCAAAAAATACAACACCGGATGATACTTACACCGCTTTCAGCAATTTCACCAATCGACGGCCGCTACCGAAATACAACAGCAAACCTGGCCGCATACTTTTCCGAATTTGCGCTGATCAAATACCGGGTGTTTGTTGAAATCGAGTACTTCATCGCCTTGTGCGAACATCCTTTGCCTCAATTACGATCTTTTGATAAAAATGCGACAGAAAAGTTACGCGATATCTATAAAAATTTCGGCGAAAACGACGCGCAAAGTATCAAGGATATAGAAAAGATCACCAATCATGATGTTAAGGCGGTTGAGTATTTTATCAAAACGGAATTCGATAAACTTGGGTTGGAAGCTTATAAAGAGTTTATCCACTTTGGGCTTACTTCGCAGGATATTAATAATACCGCTATCCCCTACTCGTTTAAGCTGGCAATGGACGAGGTTTATTACCCAGCGATAACAGAGTTGGTAGCCAAACTAAATGCTTACGCCACCGACTGGGCAGCTATACCTATGCTGGCGCATACCCACGGGCAGCCTGCATCGCCAAGCCGGCTGGGAAAAGAAATAATGGTTTTTGTGGAACGGCTGGAAAATCAGCTAATCCAATTGGAGCGCATACCTTATTCTGCAAAATTTGGAGGTGCTACCGGAAATTATAATGCGCATCAGATTGCCTATCCGGGCATCGATTGGAAAGCTTTCGGCAATCACTTCGTTAACGATATCTTGGGTTTGAGCCGGTCGCAGTATACTACGCAGATTGAACATTACGATAATTTTGCCGCGCAATGCGATGCTTTAAAAAGGATCAATACCATACTTATCGACCTGGACCGGGATATTTGGGCTTATATCAGCATGAATTATTTTAAGCAGCAGATCAAAGCCGGCGAAATAGGCTCTTCGGCTATGCCGCATAAGGTAAACCCGATAGATTTTGAAAACTCGGAAGGCAACCTGGGTATTGCCAACGCTTTATTTGAACATTTTTCGGCCAAGCTGCCGGTATCGAGGCTGCAGCGGGACCTGACCGACTCTACTGTTTTGCGGAACATTGGCGTACCTGTCGCTCACACCATGATCGCTATTAAATCGACCATGAAAGGATTAAACAAACTTTTACTAAATACCGACGCCATTAATGCACACCTGGAGGCAAACTGGGCAGTGGTTGCGGAAGCGATACAAACGATCCTTCGCAGGGATGGCTATCCCAATCCTTACGAAGCTTTAAAAGACCTTACAAGAACGAACAGCCAGGTAAACGCGGCGACGATTGCAGCTTTTGTTGAAGGGTTGGATGTTTCGGCCGATGTAAAAGAAGAAATAAAGGGAATTACTCCTTTGAATTATACGGGGATTTAGTTGAAACCTAATTTCTGTTTTTTGTGAAAAAACTATTATTCGCAGGATTTATTGTTCTCTTGAGCTGTAAAAACAAGAGCATAGGAATCTTTCAGACAAAGCAGCAAAAAGCGGAAGAAACTGTAAAGGAATATCTTCATGAGGGTGTTGATTTATCTCGTCGGATGAAATTCACTAAATTATCAAACGACCAGACCGTTGGATTAATAGACGGATTTCAAATCTCGCATCAGACATTCGCAATAAAAAAGACACTCTGGTTTCACCTTGACACAGCATGTGACAAAGTTATTGGCTTATATACCGACTAAAGTGTGCCGTTTAACTGCCTACGAAAGTCAGCCAGCCGTCATAACGAGTTATTAAGACTGAATAAATCAAAAACCTGTCTACCTTTGTTTGTTCAATTGGATAAAAGAAATTAAAATGAATATCAACGTATATACAGAATCGACCCCCAATCCGGCAACCATGAAGTTCATTGTGAACAAGTTGCTGATCAACGGCAGCGTTGATTATGCTACCAGGGAAAGCGCTGAAAACTCTCCTTTCGCGAAGGAATTGTTTAAGTTTTCGTTTGTTAACGGCGTTTTTTTTGCCAGCAACTTTGTTACCGTCACAAAATTTGACGGCGACAGCTGGGATGACATCATGCCGATATTGAAGGAGTTTGTAAAAGGCGCCGTTGAATCGGAATTAAAGGTGAAAGTAGAAGAGCACATCGAAAACACCGACTTTGAGGGTACCGATACCGAGATCAAAATACAGCAGATATTAAATGACTATGTTCGCCCGGCCGTTGAGCAGGATGGTGGCGCTATCGCTTATAAATCATACGAAGACGGCAAGGTAACTGTCGAGTTGCGCGGTTCGTGCAGCGGATGCCCTTCATCAACCGTCACCTTAAAGGCAGGCATCGAAAACCTGCTGAAGCGGATGGTTCCCGAGGTTACCGAGGTGGTTTCCGAAGCCATGTAATCGACACGAATATTCACGAATTTATTCGAATTACACTAATCTTGTTCGTGATGGTTAGTGAAATCATTTCATTCGCTCACTAATTGAAATTAGCAAAAATTCTCTTTCTTAATTCGTGCAATTCGAATAAATTCGTGAATATTCGTGTTAATTAGAAATACTTCTGAATAGTTTCCAGCATCTCCCCGGTTATCTTACCGTTAGTTGCCAATAATTCCCGGGTGTTTAAAATCTCATTGCCTCCTTTAAAGTTTACCACATCACCGCCGGCCTGGCGTACAATAAGTATTCCGGCTGCAACGTCCCAGGCATTCAGGTTGTATTCGTAATAGCCATCAAACCGGCCGCAGGCAGTGTAGGCCAGGTCGACCGCGGCCGAACCCAGCCTGCGCAGGCCGTGGCAGCTTTTCATCAATTCGGTAAACAGGGCTATATAGGCAGGCTGTTTTGTAAAGTCATAGTAAGGAAAACCTGTAGCCAGCAGGCTGTTGCTGATGGCGCCGGCTGCACTTACTTTTATTTCAACGCCATTAAGGTACGCAGGTGATCCCTGCCAGGCATAAAAGCATTCATCCTGGTTAATTTCATACACCACACCCAAAACCAGTTCCTCCCCATCCTGCAAGGCTATGCTTACCGAAAAAACCGGCAGGCCATGGATAAAATTGGTGGTGCCGTCCAGTGGGTCGATAATCCAGTTATAACGTTCTCCGGTGCGGTTGATGGTTTTTTCTTCGGTGATAAAGCCGGCTTCAGGCAATAGCTTTTCAAGTGTGGAAACGATCATTTGCTCAGCCGTTTTATCCACGTAGGAAACCAGGTCGTTTAAGCCTTTAAATTCGATTTGGTCTGGCGAAAAGGTTTTTCTTTGCTCCCTGATGAAGGCGCCGGCCTCTTTGGCAACATCAATAACTTGCTTGGTGAGGTTTGATATTAACACAAATTTCAACGAATAAAGGCGAATTTACACGAATAAAAATGTTTGGCCATGAATTTTCACGAATTAAAGCGAATGGACACAAATAAAACTAATTACAATATAAATTAATTAAATCGAAGAGACAGTATTCGAGTCCATTCGTCCTCATTCGTGAAAATTCGTGTAAATAAATTCGTGACTATTATCTTTTTACTTTTCCTGGTGTTTGATGCCTGAGCGCCAGGCTGAACGAGAAGAATTTGTGTATGAAAAAGCTGGCAAAGAACAAGCTCAACGCGGCCGTGATCCGCGCCACGGGAGGATAAAAATGAAGGGCCTCGATAAAAAATGTCAACACGGCCAGGTTGGCAAAATACCCCAACACGGCAACGCCGACAAACCTGCTGAACTGTTTTGCAAATGAAGTTGTCGATTCGGTAAAAACCAGGTAGCGCGTGATCAGAAAGTTAACCAGTACGCCCGAAAAAAAAGACACGGAGAAAAATACCCAATAATTGTGGATGTTTAAAAAAAGGAACTGGTAACGTTTTTTCGGGTCGAGATTATGAGAGAGCAGGTAAAATAACCCTATATCCACCAAAAAGCCTGCGCCTGCCGAAAATACAAACCTGGCAACCTGGTTATTGATTATTTTTTTTCCATTGGAAAGTTTAGCCATGCTGTACCTTCGCCACTTTCTTGTTCATTTGCGTAAAAATTAGAACGGCGCCGCCTAAAACCATTAATACTGATATCAGTTCGGCCTGGGTGAAATTTATTCCGAAGGCGTGGTACTTTGTATTAACGCGTATCAACTCGATAAAAAAGCGCTCGATACCCGCCAGGATCATGTAAATGCCAAATAGCACGCCAGACGTCTTGACCTTGTTGCGAATGCTCCACAGGAACAGGAAAAGCAGGATGCAAATGACCGACTCATAAAACGACGTAGGAAATACGGAAAGAAGCAGCTCATTACAATATTTACCATGGCACCCCGGTATAGGTACGCCTTCGCCGTTTACGTTGTGCGGAAAGCGGGAAGCCCACATCCAGTTAGGCGCCCAGCTGAGCCAATGCGGTTTAGGCGAAAAATTATTGATGCCCCAGTCTCCATCGCCAGACATTTGGCAACCGATGCGGCCAAGTCCATAGGATAGCATCATCCCTGCGGCGCCAATGTCAAGCATATCCAGCATTTTAATGCCGTGTTTATGGGCAATATATAACACCGCAGCGCCGCCGCATATTAGTCCTCCATAAAAGGTCAACCCGCTAAAACCGATCAACATGCCCACCGGGTCCTTCATAAATTCGCCCCAGTTTTCAAGGGCGTTAAATACCTTGGCCCCGGCAAAACCGAATATGGCCGACCAAAGCAAAATCGAGCCCATTAGCTCATAGGGATGAACGGTTACTTCCTGCTTTTTGGGCTCCGGCAGAACTTGTTTTTTGTTTTCGTAATATGACCAGTATGCAAAGATACCCGCTCCGATTATACCACCTATCCAATTGCCTCTTAGCGAAAGCACAAAGCCTTGTGTATCATTAATAAGCGCATTGTAGTTAAGCGCAGCATCAACCAGCTTATAGCCTAAAACAAAGCCGAAAAATGCATTTATTAATAATTCTGATGAAGTGATCTTCGCGCCAACAATTATTGTCTTTTTAAAGGAATGGATGTATCCCTGCTTTTCTTTACGTTTAAACTCCTGTGTAAAAGCCCAATAGGCGCAGATAAAGGCGATGGCCACAAAAAGGCCGAACGATTGAAAAGGCAATGGAATATCCCAACCGGTTAAATATTTGATGAGCGAGGAAATAGTTGGAAACATGGATTAGTTTTTTAGGGGCAATATAAGGTTAATGCGCAAACATTTCTTCGCTTTCGGTTATTTCGACATCACCATCCGGTGAAATTTGTGTTAATAATGCGGTTTTCAATTCGTTTACCAATACCGGGTCAAATTTCGTTTTTACTTTTACATAGTTGCGCGTAAAGCCATGCATAAAGCCGTCTTTTATATCTCCTTCAAACAGTACTTCGTTTACTTTGCTTAGCTGGCTTTCATAAAATGCACGGCGTTTTTTATCCGACAAAATATGCAGCATTTTACTACGCTCGGCACGGGTTGAACCGGGAACTGAGCCTTTCATTTCTGCAGCAAGCGTATTTTCCCGCTCTGAATAGGTAAAAACATGCAGATAGGAAACGTTCAGCCCATTCAAAAAATTATAAGTGCCGATAAAATCTTCGCGTGTTTCGCCGGGGAAGCCTACGATCACGTCCACCCCTATGCAGCAATCGGGCATCAGCTCTTTTATTTTGGCGACGCGGTTGGCATATAATTCCCTTTTGTACCTGCGGCGCATCAGCCCCAGTATTTTATCAGACCCGGATTGCAGCGGAATATGAAAATGCGGCATAAACCTTTTCGACAATGCTACAAATTCAATAATATCGTCGGTAAGCAAATTTGGCTCGATGGATGATATCCGTATACGATCTATCTCCTCAACCTCATCAAGCGCCTTTACCAGGTCGAAAAAGCGGTCTCGCCGTTCGCCTCCTCTTATACCAAAATCGCCCAGGTTAACGCCTGTTAATACAATTTCCTTTACACCCGATCTGCCAATTTCGCGCGCCTGTTCAACGGCATGTTCAATGGTATCGCTCCGGCTGCTGCCGCGGGCTAAGGGAATAGTGCAAAAGCTGCAGCTGTAGTCGCACCCGTCCTGCACCTTTAAAAAAGTGCGGGTACGGTCGCCAAATGACCAGGCGGGGATAAACTCGTTTGCCTCGCTAACCGGTTGGTTGTAAATTAACGTTTTTGGATTCTTAGTCAGATCAGTAATATGATCGACGATCTGGAATTTCTCCGCCGCACCCAAAACCATATCAACGCCGGGAATTTCGGCAATCTCTTTTGGTTTTAACTGGGCATAGCAGCCTACGATGGTTACGTAAGCATTGGGTGATATTTTCAATGCTTCCTTAACCACCTTGCGGCATTTTTTATCGGCGTGATCAGTAACGGAGCAGGTATTGATCACAAATACATCGGGGGTATCGCTAAAATCAACGGTTTGATAACCGGCGTTGTTAAAGAGGCGGCCAATGGAGGAAGTCTCCGAATAATTCAGCTTACAACCTAACGTATAAAAAGCAACCTTCCTGTTCATTTTAACGGGCGCAAAGGTCGGGATTTATTTCGGATTTCGGATGTTCGATTTCGGATTTGTTACGGTGGTGTTCTATAATTCAAGCAGTGTTCGTATAACTGTATTTTCAATTCCGAAATCGAACATCCGAAATCCGAAATAAAAAGTCATTCATTCCACCGATAACTCTCATTCTCCAACCCTATCAAATCTACCACCCTATTCACCACCGTCATGGCCAATTCCTCAATCGTTTTAGGCTTACTATAGTAAGACGGAATCGCCGGGCAGATAACACCACCCGCCAGCGTAATAGTTTCCATATTGCGGATGTGGATAAGGTTAAAAGGCATATCGCGGGGCACCAGGATGAGTTTGCGGCGTTCTTTCAGGATAACGTCCGCGGCGCGGGCGATCAGGTCATCCGATGTTCCGGCGGCTATTCTGCCCATGGCACCCATAGAGCAGGGAATGATCACCATCGTGTCGAACCGCGCTGAACCCGAGGCAAATGGCGCCATAAAATCGGTTTTGGCGTAGAATTTAAACGGATAATTTGAATAATCTTCGTTGCCGAGTTCCAGTTTCCAAACCTGTTTGGCATTGTCGGACATTACAACAGATGCTTCGCTGATCTGCCCGCTCAACTGCTGCAACTTATCCAGAAGTAATTTTGCATATACCGAACCGCTGGCGCCGGTGATGGCAATTACGATCTTTTTCTTTCGCTCCGAATCCATAAATCCCAGCCGGTTGAAATTGTGCTAATAAAAAAGGGTCGAATAACAAGTACTCGACCCTACATCTACCTATGAAAAACATGCCCTTTGAGAGGGCACTACAAATATAGAAACAGTTTTTTTAATTTTTAAATAATTTGTTAAAATTAATTTAACTTATTTTTCCTAAACTCCCCTCTTGAGAGGGGGTGCGGCAGACAGCGCGGTTGCGGGGGTGTGTTTTCTTGTGAGGATGGACGTTATAGTCAGAAATAACATATAACTTCAGCATCGAATGACACACCCCGTGCCCCTCTCAAGAGGGGAGCCCAACGCTCAGGCCGTTTATTCGGACCAATTGGCTTATTTCGAATAATGTTTCTCAATCAAAGTTTGTATGATGCCGTCTACTAAACCAACGGTGGGCACATAGATATTTTTAATGTTTGCGGCCTTCATAACAGTCATGTATATCTCGCAGGCGGGGATGATGACATCGGCGCGGTCCTGGTTCAAACCAAGCACATTTATCCTGTCCTTCAACGAAAAAGAGTTCAGGTATTGATAAAGCGATTTTAATTTGCCAAAAGATAAAGGGCTGCCCTCCTTCTCGTCAGACATGCGGTAAAGCTTATTGATGTTGCCTCCGGTGCCGATGCCGGATACCAATTTAAACGGCTTTGTATTCTCGCGCAAAAACTCGGTCATGTCTTTCCAGGTTTCTTCAGTATCCTGGTTGTCCAGCATCCGGATGGTGCCGATATTGAAAGACTTGGATGCCCATAATTCGCCGGCGGAAAAAAGGGACAATTCCGTGCTTCCGCCCCCCACATCGATGTACAAGTAGTTTTTGCTTTTATCGATATTCTCTTCCACATGGCTGGAGTAAATAATCGACGCTTCTTTTTGCCCGTTAACAATCTCCAGCTCGATATTTGCTTCGCTTTTTATGCGCGCGGCAATCTCCTCCCCGTTTTTTGCTTCGCGCATGGCAGAGGTGGCATAGGCCTGGTAATCCACCACTTTGTAAACGTCCATCAGGTTACGGAAGGCCTGCATGGTTTTCAGCAGGTCGGTTATTTTTCGCTCCGACAGCCGGTGATCCAAAAAGGCATCATCGCCCAGGCGAAGCGGCACGCGCACGAGTGTATTCTTTTTGAAGGAAACGGAAGCGTTGTTTTCAATAATATCGGCAATAAGCAACCTTACTGCATTTGAACCAATGTCAATTGCGGCGTATCTCAATTTTTACTTGTTTTTAAATTTCAGGTAGTTGTAAATATCGACCTGGGCGCGTTGTGGGATGCCTGAGTCGTTTTTGTGATATTTGTTGGTATTGTGGGCATTTATTTCGCGCGACTTAGTATTGTCCGCCAATTGCAAGTCGATAATGTCCCTGACCTCTTTTTTCAAATCCTCATCGTACACCGGGAAACCAACCTCAACGCGCGTATCTATATTCCGCGTCATAAAATCGGCCGAGGTTAGAAAGATCAATTCGTCCCCTCCGTTGCAATAGATGTGCACGCGCGAATGTTCCAGGTATTTATCCACGATGCTGATCACCTCGATATTCTGGCTGTACCCTTTCAACCCGGAAATTAAGCAGCACATGCCCCGTATGATCATCTTAATTTTCACCCCGGCATTACTTGCCTGGTACAGCTTGGCCACTAATTGCTCGTCGGCAAGGCTGTTCATTTTCAGGATCATGTAGGCTTTTTTGCCGGCCTTTGCGTTTTTTATTTCGTTGTCGATCAGTTTATAAATCGCCGGCCTGGAATCGATGGGCGAAACGATAAGGCTTTTAAGGCCCCGGGGGAGAATATTTTTACTTAAAGCTTTAAAAATATTTACCAGGTCGTCGGTAATGCGCTTGTCAACCGTAAGCAGGGTATGGTCCGCGTACAACTGGGCGGTTTTTTCATTAAAATTACCGGTCGACAAACACGCGTAATAGGCCAGTTTACCTTTTTCGAGCCTGGAAACAAGACAAATTTTAGAATGGACCTTATACCCCTGTATGCCGTAAAGCACCGTTACCCCTTCTTCCTCCAGCCGCCGGCTCCAGGTGATGTTATTTTGCTCGTCAAAACGCGCCTGCAATTCAACCAGGCAACTCACTTTTTTTCCGTTTTTCGCGGCGTTGATGAGCGCGTGTATTACGCGTGAATTTTCGGCAAGCCGGTATACCGCAATGCTGATCTCCTTAACTTTCGGGTCAATAGCAGCCTCGCGTAAAAAGTGCAGCACATAATCGTATGACTGGTAGGGCGTACTGATAAGGTAATCCTTTTTTGCTACCATTTCCATCAGGCTTCTTCCGAAGGAAAGCCCGTCAACAGGCAAAGGGATATTCTTTTCATACTCCAGTTCCGGTCGGCCCACATTTGGAAATGAAATGAAATTTTTGAAATTGTGGTAGCGGTTACCCGGAATCAGATTTTCGCCATGCATGCCCATCCGGGTTACCAGGTATTTCAGCATGTCCAGCGGCATTTCCGAGTCGTAAAGCAAACGCATGGGCTTCCCTTTACGACGCTTGAGCAGGCTTTTTGAAAGCGAATCGATAAACTTCTCGCTTACTTCTTTATCCAGGTCAAGTTCCGCATCACGGGTAAGCTGAATAGAATAGGCTTCGATGCTATCATGGTCAAAGATGAAGAAAATATCCTCCAGGCTATACCGGATGATATCATCCACCAGGATAACAAACTTAAGGTTATTGGTTTCGGGCAGCACGACAAACCTGGGCAGGGTATCAGGAAATTCGATCAGTGCCAGCCTTGATTTTTTATTTTTGGTAAGTTTTACAAAAAAATAAATAGCCCGGTCGCGCAATTCGGGTAAAGGCGCCTCCTCGCTCAGCATGATCGGCACCAGGGTAGAGAGCAGCCTTTCTCTGAAGTAATGCTTTACGAACTCGCCCCGGCTTACATTCAGCTGTTTGTCGTTGAGGATAAATATTTTTTCTTCCGCCAGCTGTTTTACTATGATGTTCTCGTACAGGTTGTTAAACTTACGCTCCTGCCGTACAACAATGTTTTTTATTTGATTGAGTACCTTTTTGGGGTTGTAACCTAATATTTCCTTAGCCTTTTCATTCAAATTGGCCAGCCGGCTAAGCGTGGCGACCCTGACGCGGTAAAACTCATCCAGGTTGGATGAAAAGATGGCCAAAAACTTTATCCTGTCAATTAACGGAACCGATGGGTCGGCAGCTTCCTGCAAAACTCTGTCGTTAAAATAAAGCCAGCTGATCTCGCGATTAATTATAGGTACGTTTTTATTATCCATAAAAGGCCGGCCTCTCAGCCGGATTTACAAATCTGCTTATTTAATTGTTAATTTAATATTAACTCATTTGTATTTTTAGTTCATAGTTAATGGTTCATGGGACGTTCATAGTTCATAGTTCATGGTAGGAAGGATTGTGGGTAGATAGCAGGTGTGCTATTTGTATTATCTAAGCTACCGAACAGCGCTTTAGAATAAACCATTGCCATTTCCTACCATGAACTATGAACTTTTTTCTACCATGAACCATGAACTATGAACCATGAACTATTTTCTACCATGAATCATGAACTATCATTAACTTTGTCGCCACCAATAAAACCACCATGCCAACTTTTGATATTGTAAGTAAAATTGACGGGCAAACGCTTGATAACGCCGTCAACACCGCCAAAAAAGAGATACTCAACCGCTATGACTTCCATGGCTCCAACAGTACTATCGACCTGGATAAAAAAACGAATACGTTAACCGTAGTGACTGAAAATGACATGCGCCTGAAAGCCATACAGGACAGCATTATCGGCCGTATGGTTAAGCAAAACCTCGATCCGAAGGCGCTGGATTTCGGCAAGGAGCAATACGCCTCGGGCAATATGATCCGCAAGGAAATTAAAATCAAGGAGGGTATTGACAAAGAAGCGGCAAAAAAAATCGTTAAAGCGATAAAGGACAGCGGCCTAAAGGTTCAGGCTTCCATTATGGATGACCAGGTGCGCGTGCAGGGCAAAAAGATAGATGATCTGCAGGCAGTGATTGCTTTATGCAGAAAAGGTGATTATGGGCAGCCTTTGCAGTATATTAATATGCGTGACTAAACTAAGATTTACAGGATTAGAAGGATGAATAAGATTACAATGGGGGTTTAATCCCACATATCTTTTAAATCCTATAAATCTTAGTACAAAAAGGCCGCCCCCTCGCGGAGCGGCCTTCTCAAACTAAACCAACTTATTATGAAAACATTTTAACCAGGATTCGTATGATTAAATAAATTTTAGGATGAATTACCCTATATAAATCTTATAATCTTCCTAATCCTAAAAATCTTAGTTTACTTTACAGCAATTTCCCTTGCCTGAACTTTAGCTTCTTCTTTTTTAGCTACCTTAAGGTTCAACACGCCGTCGGTGTATTCAGCTTCGATTTTGCCGTGGTCGGCAACTTCCGGTAAAGTGAATGAGCGGGTGAATGAATTGTAGCTGTATTCGCGTTTGCTGAATTTTTTGCCTTCTTCAACATTTTCGGTCTTTTTATCGGCCGAAACGCTCAATACGTTTTTGTCGAGATTGATCTTAAAATCCTCCTTTTTCAAGCCGGGGGCAGCTAACTCGATGTGAAATTCGTTTTCGGTTTCCGAAATGTTCACAGCAGGTGCGCGACCGGCCAGTTTATCGCTTAAACGCGAGTCGTTCAGTATCGAATCAAATACGTCGCTGAAGAAAGGGTTAACCGCTTGATTTTTGTGCCCGTTGGCAAATTTTACTAATGTCATTTTTCTATCCTCCTAAGGTTTTTCTTTTAATTATCTTCGCAGCAGATTCATCAAGTGTTATACCAGCACTTAAAAACACTGTTTTAGCAGACAATCTGTCTGCGCTTTTTATTTTTAGACGACAAAATGGCGCACAATGGCTGAAAAACTATCAGATTATAAATTCAAAACCCCGATTGCTACCCGCTTTTCGGATATCGACGCGGTAGGACATGTGAACAACGCGATCTACCTAACCTACTTTGAAGAGGCCCGTTTAAAGTACTGGCACGAGGTGATTCAATGGGACTGGAGCGAAAACGGCGTAATTGTAGGCCGCTCGGAAGTGAATTATTTAAAGCCCGTTTTGCTTGGCGACAAGATATTTTGTTACGTGCGTACCACCCGCATAGGCAACAGCAGCTTCGATATTACGCATGTTTTGGTTAGAGTAACCGGGCACGGCGAAGAGATTTGTACTACCGGTAAAACGGTTTGTATCAGCTATGATTATAAAGCAAATAAGTCAGTACCGATTCCGTTGGAAGAACGTACGCGGATGATTGCGTATGATGAGCCGGGGTTGATTTTGAATACCAATTGATCCGCCGCCGCTAAAGCTATGGCGGACGAGGAAGGCAAAAGGTTTACTGCGTGAGACTTACGAAGTTTTTGAAACTTCGTAAGTCTTGGGTTATTCCGGAATGAAAAGGACAGCATCAGCTAAAATATTCCCGTCGGTGTTTTTACCGGTAATGGCAACAAAGCCTTTATTTCCGGCGGAGAAATAGAATTTACCAATGGGTACCCATTCCCCTTCTGTTTGGCCTTTCACAGTTACTTTATTCAGATCAAGGTCTGTCTTATTTTCTTTAGCGCCGTCGTTTACTTCGATGTTGAGATGTGAACTTGCGCCCGCGGCTTTAACTGTGTAAACATAGACGTTGTAATTACCCGTTTTTTTGATCGATGGTGAAAAACGGACATAATCAGCAGCTTTATCCTTTGCGGTATCAAGCAATAACGACGGCCCATAACATCCTTCATAATTTGGCATTCTTTGCCAGTTCCCCTGTTTTGTTACTGCCGTTGTATCATCATTATCAACCAGAATCTCCGGCGTGCTACCGTCGGCAAGCGGATTGTTTTTTAGCCCGGCCTGTAGTTTTTGCACATTTACCAGCTGAACCGGGCATTTGTCATCTATAGCCATACTGGCGGCCACCGCGGCCGATTGCCCAAGCATCATGAAAACAGGTTCCATGCGGATGGAGCCATAAGCGATATGCGAAGCCGATAAACAAACCGGCACCAGCAGGTTGGTACATTCATCTGATTTTGGCGTAATGCTGCGGTACGAGATTGGGTACGGCCCGAACCCTCCTATCTGCACGTCGCCCTCATTTTTTACCATGCCGTTTACCACCAGGCGCTCGGCATTGTGCGAGTCCATGGTGTAGGCGGCCAGGGCGATGCCATCGGTAACCGTTTCTTTTCCCTGGCAATTGGCCTGCGTCATCACGTATGCGCCGATCATCCTTCGCGCTTCGCGTACATACATTTGGGTGGTAAAATGACCGGAGTTGAGGTATTCATCTTTAGGATAGCCGTATTGCAGCATTTCTTTCCGCAGGTTTTCCGGAACACGGGGATCATGCCCAATGAAATAGAAAAACCCTTTTGTATAATTTACGTGCGCCTTAAAAATGGCCGCACGTTCCGCATAACTACCTTCGGGGTAATTCCAGCTCGTACCAATCATGTCTGTTGAAAACGGCCCGTTATTGTTTATGTCGGTTTTGTGGTTGGGCATTTCGCTGGTGGTCATGATGTCCTCAATATGCCGGACCGGCTTTTTCTCCATCAGGCGCAGTAATAATTCATAGCGTTCGGGCTGATAATCTTCAGGTTCGGTAATAGGAATGCTGTTGGCGGGGTCTTTACTCAGGCAAACCCGGATATTGTAGGTTTGCACCATTCTATTGCCTGTTCCGTCGGGCAGCAATTTATTTTCGCTGATACCCCACAGCAGGCCGCTTTCGGGTTTACCGGGAATGTTATAGGGGTCTACCCCATCCGGAAATTGGTGTTTATCTCTTAGCTGCGAGCCGTTGTAAGTTTCGTTGTATTGTTTATTATCCTCGCGGCCGACGGTGTAGGATACGCCCGCTTTGGCCATCAGGTCGCCTTCGTAGCTGCAATCGATGAACTCTTTGGCACTGACCACTTTATTGGTTTTTGAAGATGGACGAGCCGCGTTATCTACTATTATCGACTGGATTTTCCCATTAAACTTGTAGGCTGAAATGACCCGATACGAATAGACCACCTGCACGTTTGCTTTAGTTAAGTAAGCCAAAAGAATATTTTCTGCCACATGCGGCTCAAAAATCCATTGTTCAAAAGCGCCGTAATGCTGGCCTACTCTGCGGTAAAAATCGAGAGAAAGGCCTTTGATCGCGTATTTATTGCCAATATCCGTGTAGCCAAGTCCACCGGTTGTTAAACCACCTACGCGATTGCCGGGTTCGATCAGCAAAACCGATTTGCCCATTTGTTTGGCAGTGTAAGCTGCGATAACACCTGACGCTGTGCCGCCGTAAACGATAACGTCGTACCGGTTGGAGATCGCAAAGCTTCGCTCATTTTGCGCAAATGACGAATGAATGTTTAAAAAGATGAACAAAATGAAGCCGATTTTTTTCATGCCTTTTATTTAGTGCTATAACTCATAAATACCTTCAGGGGCATCGCACCGCTGGTGCTTCTGCGTATTTGGTTTCATCATTTAAAACACGAAGGATATAGACAAAATCTACAAATTCCTGGTTGTCAGTATCTGTTTCGTTTAATATTCCTTCAGGATTTCCATAACTATACCTGCGTCGTTTACGGCTGCTTAGTAATTCAATCCGGTAACCTACGCCATCGGCAATTGCGATCACCATGCCATTTCTCTTCCGCCATCGCTTTTCAACGGCAGCTCCCGGTGGTAAAGTTAAGATATGGGTTTTTAATAAAGTGTCCCAACGATTCTTCCACAAGTGGGTGACTAACAGACTATCTTTACTAAAATTACTGAAATTTTGCATGTCAAACGAGCAAAAACGATAACGTGTTAAAGCCCAGTCGCCAGTGCGTTTATGCTCGAAAATGTATATAGCATTTGGGAAATTGGCGTAACTAATTACGAAGAACCGCATTTGAAAATCGATCTTTGAAAAATCAGGCGGTGGTATTTTAGCAAACTTATTTATACTGTCACTGTAGTACCTGAAATCACGATCATTTTTGAATTTAAATTGAGCGTTTGCGAATGAGCATGTGAGGATCAAAGCCAGCAAAATAAACCATCTGATTTTCATGATAACCTGCTTTAAAACGACTTGATCTCCGGCATTTTCAAAAACACCTCGGACAGCTTTGCCAGCTTCATTTTATGGCCGGTTACCCAGATAGCGGCTTGCATGCAGCCGTCTTTTTTTGAGACATTGATGGTATTTGATTTTAAATCATTGGCTTTGATCAACTCAAGGATGTGCTCCAGGTTTTCAAAGTCGCCATTGGTGAATTCAATTACAAATAATTTGTCGCGGTGAATTTTATCGATATATCCTTCCAGCAAACTAAACAGCACTAAAACCACCAAAACTGCCAGCGTGGAAATTATACCTAAAAGATATTTGTCGGACCCGATCACCATCCCAATGCCTGCGGATACCCATATAACCGCCGCAGTAGTTAAACCGCTTACGCCTACATTGTCCTTGAAAATTACCCCGGCGCCAATGAAACCAACACCTGTTACGATGTTCATGGCCGCCAAATTACCCGACTTTTCCGCAACGATGGTAAACAGCGCCGAGCCCAGGCAGATGAGGATAATGGTGCGAAAACCGGCGATCTTGTTTTTATACTGGCGCTCGAGCCCAAGCAGCCCGCCGCACAACACAGCCAGCCCTACTTTTATAAGGTCATCGTTGGAAATATGAAAGAGGGTTGTCAATTAGTGAGTTGGTGAGTTAGTGAATTAGTGAGTTAGTGAGTTAGTGAATTAGTGAATTAGTGAGTTAGTGAATTAGCGAATTAGTTATTGAGTTATTGAATCAACTTTAAAAGTACAACAAATCCGAAATCGAACGTCCGAAACGGCAAAGCCCTGTTGAACGCCTATAAAAATAAACAATATGTGAAAAATCCGAAATTAAAAAATCTTTCCCGGGTTTAGGATACCGTTTGGATCAAAGACATTTTTTATCCCGCGCCACAAGGCAAAATGCGTTTCGGTGAATTTTATCGGCATAAACTCCTTTTGTACCATGCCGATGCCATGCTCGCCGGAGATGGTGCCGCCGAGCGATACCGTTAGTTCAAATATCTCGCGGATACCGTCTTTTAGTTTATTATTCCAATCCTCGTCGCTCATGTTGCCTTTGATCACGTTGGTATGAACGTTTCCATCACCGGCATGACCATAACAAACGGATTCAAAGCCATATTTGCGACCGATCTCCTTTATTCCCTTAATTAATTGCGGCAGGTTGGCGCGGGGAACTACGGTGTCCTCTTCCTTATATATCGAATTTGATTTCACGGATACCGCCATCGTGCGCCGCATGCGCCATATCTCTTCTTTCTGGGCGGCGCTGTCCGCAAACAAAACATCCTTGCAGTCGAATTCTTCCAGCACCATGTTGATCTTTTCACAATCCGAGAAAATGACATCCTGGTTGGTGCCATCCACTTCAATCAGTAAAAACGCTTCTATGCCGTCTTTTAAATCAAATGCAATGCCGTCATGCTCCTTTACCCACTCCACTCCTCTTCGCTCCATAAATTCCAATGCAGACGGCACGATGCCTGCCCTGAAAATTGCCGATACCGCCGCTGCCGCCGCATCGACCGTGGCAAAAGAAGCAAGCAACAGTGCATCTGTTGTTGGCCGCGGTACAAGTTTGGTCACAATTTTGGTGATGACGCCTAAAGTGCCTTCGGCGCCGATCATGAGTTGTGTTAAATTATAGCCCGATGCGTATTTCAGCGTATTGGCGCCGGTCCAAATAATTTCGCCGGAGGGCAAAACCACCTGCAGATTAAGGATATACTCGCGGATCGTTCCATATTTAACCACCCTGGGCCCGCCGGAACCGAGTGACACGTTGCCGCCGATAAAGCAACTTCCCTTGCTCGCCGGGTCTACAGGGTATAACAGGCCCTTTGCAGCAACGGCGTCCATAAACGTTTCGGTGATGACGCCGGGTTCTACAATGGCTTGTAAGTTTTGTTCATCAATGTTCAAAATCCGGTTAAAACGTTCCATCGCAAGCGAAATGCCGCCCATTGTGGCCAACGCGCCTCCGGCTAAACCTGTTCCTGCACCGCGTGGGGTGACGGGAATCTTTTTTTCATTGCAAAGCTTTAGCAACGCTGCAATTTCCTCCGGCGATGCAGGTTTTACTACAACTTCAGGGTAGTAGTGCAGGTCCTCGGTTTCATCATGGCTGTATTTTTCCAGACCATCGTGGCCGGTTATGACGTTGTCCGCCCCAACGACGGATTTAATGGAGGACAATATGTCGGGAGTTATTTTTGAGAACACGGGGTTATAAATTAATTCATAATGATTATTTCCAAAATTGGCAGGTTAACGCAGGCTCCCCTCCTATAAAGAGAAGAATCGCACAAGCCTATGCTTTTTAAATCGCACAAATATCCTGCTAATCTACAAAATCCTGCAAATCGTGTTCAGACAATAACCGTCACGCTTGAATGATCAACCTTACCCGGCATTGGCGGATGCATTTTCTTCAACACGATCTTAATTGTGTCTGCAAATGGATACTTCCCTTTTATGCCGTCAGCGATGGATTGGGCAACGGTCTCTATCAGTTTGCGGGTGTGCTTCATTTCGCGATAAACTATGTCATACAACTGTTCATAGTCAACGGTGTGGCTTATATCGTCTTGCCTGATGCCCGCTATTACCGGCCTGAATTCAACCTCGATATCCACTATAAACTTCGTCCCTAATTTTTGCTCCCCGGGGTAAAAACCATGGTAGGCAAAAAACTCGGCACCGTGTATGGCAATGGTGATCATAGGTCAAAGGTAGTGGAATTTCGGATTTCGGATGTTCGATTTCGGATTTATTTGAATGCATATTACGCAAAATAGACCCTGGAATATCCAATACTATAAATGCTAAATCCGAAATCGAAATTCCGAAATCCGAAATCAAAAAACCCTATCTTTGCGCACCAATTGAATACACTATGCCTAAGAAAGATCTGTACGAATCGCCTGATTATTACCTGCTGGATGAACTGCTGACCGACGAACATAAACTCATCCGTGCCTCGGTGCGCGATTGGGTGAAAAAGGAAGTAAGCCCCATTATTGAAGACTATGCACAACGTGCCGAATTTCCAAAGCAGCTAATAAAAGGTTTGGGCGAGATCGGCGCATTTGGGCCAACCGTACCCGCTGAATATGGCGGCGCAGGGCTCGATTATATGTCATACGGCATTATTATGCAGGAAATTGAACGTGGCGATTCGGGCATCCGGTCGACCGCTTCGGTACAGGGTTCGCTGGTAATGTATCCTATTTATGCTTATGGATCGGAAGAACAGAAGAAGAAGTACCTGCCCAAACTGGCGACCGGCGAATTGATGGGCTGCTTTGGATTAACCGAACCTGACCACGGCTCGGATCCGGGCGGGATGGAAACCAATTTTAAGGATGCCGGAGATCATTATATATTGAACGGCGCCAAAATGTGGATATCTAATTCCCCGTTTGCGGATATAGCCATTGTTTGGGCAAAGGATGAGCATGGAAAAATACGCGGCTTGATCGTCGAACGCGGGATGGATGGTTTTACTACGCCCGAAACACATAATAAGTGGTCGCTGCGCGCTTCGGCTACAGGTGAGCTGGTGTTCGATCACGTTAAGGTCCCGAAGGAAAACCTTTTACCAAACGTTGCCGGCCTTAAAGGTCCGCTTGGTTGCCTTAACCAGGCGCGTTACGGGATAGCCTGGGGTGCACTGGGTGCGGCAATGGACTGCTATGACACAGCGGTACGCTACTCAAAAGAGCGCAAACAATTTGGCAGGCCGATAGCCGGCTTTCAGCTGCAGCAAAAAAAACTGGCCGAAATGCTGACCGAGATTACCAAGGGCCAGCTTTTGGTATGGCGCCTGGGCCAGTTAAAAAATGAGAACCGGGCAACGCCGGCACAAATCTCGATGGCTAAGCGAAACAGCGTGTATACCGCGCTAACGATAGCCCGCGAAGCCCGCCAGATGCTGGGCGGCATGGGCATCACCGGCGAATACCCCATAATGCGGCACATGATGAACCTGGAGTCGGTTATTACTTATGAAGGGACGCATGATATCCACCTGTTAATCACCGGGTATGATATTACCGGGGAGGATGCTTTTAAATAATTTTTACTTATTTTTGACGAACATCCCCGTCCTATCGTTACGTATAAAGAATTTTGTGTTTTTGTTGAACGATTGATAATGTCTGCCAGTAATTATCGCCTTCCGTGTGTTAAACGCATTAACTACCGCGTAAAAGCGAGTTTCTTATTATTTATTTCTTTTTTAATAGTCTCGTGTCAACCCGAAAAAAAGGCAGGGCCGTCCGGCTATTCAAAGGCCTTTTTGCCGGTTTTAGACACAGTGTCCCGGCTTTTTGGAACCAACAAAGTTGAGCGTGGGCTTCATTATATGGACTCAGCGTTGAGCCGCATCAGCAAACCAAATATCGACGATAAATTCCGTGCACTCGGATTTCACTATGTTTACTGGAAGAAAACAAAAGTCGATAATCAAAAGGCGCTTTTGTATGCCGACAGCATGCTGGCTGTGGCCAATAAAACGGCGAACCCAAAGGATTACCAGGCGAATTACGTAGAGGCCAACATGGCGGTAGGCGATGCTTATTTTTCGATGCATAAATACAACGATGCTTACCGGCGTTACTTCGAGGGTTTCAGGATCGGCAAAAACTATCTTAATAATGGGGCCCTGTCTGATTATTCGTACCGGATGGGGATGATCCTGTATAAAATGGGCCATTACAAGCTGGCGGCGAACTACTTTAAGGAAAGTTACCGCCTCAGTTTTCCCACCCGGGATAAATTCGCCGATTTTTACCGAAACCAGGAAGTGCTGGACAATATTGCACTTAGCTATAAACATACCGGCGACCTGGACAGCGCCATGTTTTATTTTGCAAGCGCCCTGCAATACATTAACCAGTACGGGCCGCAATACAAAGACAGGCCCAACATGATAGACATGGCCCGTGGCGTGGTTTATGGCAACCAGGCAGAAGTGCTGATTGCGAAAGGCGACACTAAAGAGGCAACCGGGCTGCTGAAAAAAAGCATTGCCATCAACCTGCAAAAGGGCAATGACAACAGTGATGCTGAACTGACGGAAATAAAACTTGCGCAGATATATTACAACAGCAACCAAAATGAGGAGCTAAAAAGCCTGCTGACTGCTTTGCGCGCTCAATTGGACGGTGTAAAAAACGAGGACGCGGAAGCTGACTGGAACCGCCTGATGAGCGGCTATTACCTGCGAAAAAAAGATTTTGAGGTATCGAGAGCTTACTTGCAAACCTATCTTACCGAACGTGATTCCAGCATAACCAAACTGAACCTTTTAAAGGAAAGCGATGTAAACCAACAGCTTGACAGCTTTGAGAAACAGTATTTAATAGATAACCTAAGGGGGCATAACAAGATAGAACAGCGGTATTTATATGCTGCCATTGCCTGCGCCCTGATGGCCATGGTGATTGTAGCGCTGGTGTTCAGAAACTGGAAGCGTTCAAAAAGAGATATCAGGATTGTAAATGCGCTTAACCAGCGTGTAAGCCTGCAAAAGGTTGACCTGGAAAAGACGCTGGAAGAACTTAAGGCCAGTATTTTTGAGAAGGACCGCATACTGCGCGCCGTTGCCCATGACCTGCGCAACCCGATAGGCGGAATAGCCGCGTTAACCTTAGCGATGGAGGATGATGACTTTACGCCGGAGCAAAGAGAATTAATTAACATCATCCGCGAAACGTCGAATGATTCGCTGGAACTGATCAGCGAGTTGCTCGAGGTAACCAATGAAGGCCAATCGGGGCTTAAAAAGGAACTGGTTGATATTAATGCCCTGCTGAGTAAAAGCGTTGAACTGCTACGGTTTAAGGCGGCTGAGAAAAATCAGCATATCGAACTGAACCTTCTTCAGCAGCCTGACGAAATATTAATAAGCCGCGAAAAAATCTGGCGCGTGCTCAGCAATCTCATCACTAATGCCATTAAATTCAGCCCAAGGGGTGCAACCATCAGGATAGATATTGCCGACCGGAAAAAAGAAGTTGAAATATCCGTAAAAGACGATGGCATCGGCGTGCCTGAACACATGCAGCAGGAGATATTTACCATGTTTACCGAGGCAAAACGGCCTGGCACCGCCGGCGAAAAATCATTTGGACTTGGGCTTTCTATCAGCAAACAGATCGTGGAACACCATGGTGGCCGGATTTGGGTGAAAAGCAAACCTGGTGAAGGCTCGGTATTCTACGTAAGCTTACCCAAGCCGCAGGCGGGCAAGTCTAACCCTTCAAAAACGCAGCAAACCAACGCCCTGACGACTTAATGATGCGCCGCTGCGTATCGAAATCAACATAGATCAACCCAAAACGCGGATGGTAACCTTCGGCCCATTCAAAATTATCGGTCAGCGTCCAAACAAAATATCCATCCGACTTGTAGCCGTCGTTTTTAGCCTTTAATACCTGGGCGATATGAGTTTGCAGATATTCAACACGCAAAGGGTCGTCCACATCTCCGTTAATTACCTCATCCGGAAAGGCCGCGCCATTTTCAGTGATGATCAGTTTTTTTACTTCCGGATAAGCATTAAACTTTTTGATCATCTCGTAAATGGCGGGGGGATAAACTTCCCACTTCATTTCGGTTAACGGAACGCCCCGGTCCTCTGCCTTAACCAAAGCAGCGCTGATATAGGGCGTAAAAAATGAATATTTAACAATTTCGCGCGTATAATTTTGTATGCCGGTGAAGTCGAACTCGAACTTCATTTGATCGGCATCACCAGGCAAAATATATTTTTCAATACCCTTTAAGGCAGGCACATCATCCAAAGGATAGCCGTAGCCCGAAACTGCTTCAATAAACAAACGGTTTAGCAGCGCATCAACCCTTTTTGCAGCTGCCAGGTCCCTTGGTTTGTCCGAATGCGGCTCTATAAAAGAACATGAGAAAGTAGTGCCGATCTGCGCAGCCGGCAAGTCCCGGCGCAATTGCTTTGCACCCGCAACGATGCTGAGCACTACATGGTGTATAGCGGGTAAAAAGTTTTTTAAGCCGGTTCGGCCAGGTGCATGAATGCCCAAAAAATAACCTGCGCCGGCAAAAACGCCCGGCTCATTCATTACCATCCAGTGTTTTACCCGGTCGCCAAAGTTTTGCGCGCAAATTTTTACATAGTTTGTAAACCAATCTACAGAATCACGGTTCGTCCAGCCGCCTTTAAGCTCCAGCTCATGGGGCAGGTCCCAGTGGTACAGCGTTATCCAGGGTTCTACGCCGTTTAGCAAGCAATAATCAATAACGCGGTTATAGTAGTCGATGCCGGGCTGGTTTATCTCTCCGGCGCCGTTAGGCAGGATGCGCGTCCACGATAGGGAGAACCGGAAATTGGGAATATTCAGCTGCTTAACCAGGTCGATATCCTGCTCATACCGGTTATAAAAATCGCAGGCGACTGCAGGACTGTGCCCGCTTTTTATTTTGTCGGTCCGGTTTACAAAAACATCCCAAATCGACGTGCCTTTACCGTCGAGGTCGCAAGCTCCCTCAATCTGGAATGCGGCGGTGGAAACGCCCCAGGCAAAATCTTTACCAAAAAGTTCTTTGTTTATGGGTATGTCCCCGGATAGAGATATCATTCAAATGAGCCAAATGCAGCCCAAATAAAACAAAATTTTTACTAATAATGTTTAATGAATGAATGTTGAGCGCATGCTCCTCAAGATCATCCATTCGCGAAAGGCTTTAAACAGCCTTGGGAAATGAGCAAATAATTTCATAGCATTGATCTTTAACTATAAATATAAAGGTACGGGGCCGATATAAGCTTATGATGTTAAAATTATTATCTTATTGTTAATAAGTCTTTTAGTTCATGGTTCATGGTTCATAGTTGCTGTAAGGTTGTTTGTTGGCATAAAAATATGTCGACCGCAATGTCCCCAAACGGCTTTTTTGACCAAATAGTTGCAGCTACTATGAACCATGAACTATGAACCATGAACTATTTATATTTACCGTATGAAAGATCACTTCATCCGCCTGTTTGAATACGACCGCTATGCAAACCAAATCATCCTGGATACGATTATTAAAGCTGACAATCCCGAAAAACCGGTAAAATTTATGGCTCATTTGCTGGCAGCACAGCAGGTATGGCTTAATCGTGCCAAAGGGTTGCCTGGTGCGGTGCGGGCTTTATGGCCGGAATGGCCGGCTGATACTTTGGGCGCCATCGTTGCCGAAAACGGGCAACAATGGATCGACTTTTTGTCGCAATTAAACCCCGAAGATTTCGAAAAGCAGATCAGCTACCAGGACATGCGTGGTAACAATTGGGAAAATAAGCTGACAGACATATTGACGCAACTCATCAACCACGGTACGCATCACCGCGCCCAGGCGGGCCAGCACCTGATCATGGCTGGTGTTGAGAAATTACCGGTAACGGATTATATTTTCTTTATACGGGCGATGAATTATACGTAGGGAAGTTCACGTTCAGCCAACATGTCATTGCGAGCTGGTGGCGAAGCGCGCCGGGTGCGACGAAGCAACCTCGTCGCCGGTGCATTGCCGCTTGCGAGTCAGCGACGAGGTTGCCACGCTGCGCTCGCAATGATAAAGTTTGTTATTTTTATTTTTTAACTTCTCCCCCTTGTAATTTTATTATATAAATACCTTCACTATTAAACTCCTTGTTAAATTTGCCCGGTTTAACGTCATCATATGAAAAAATTATTGCTGCTGCCTGCAGTGTGTTTGGTTTTATTTGGCTGCGCCGATAAAAAAGCGCAGGAACAGTCGCTGATGGATTCGGTTATAGCGGTGCATCAAAAAGATATGGGCACCGATGAGCAATTGTTAAAGAACAAGACCGTGCTTGACAGCCTGGCCAAAAAGACGGCGGCGGCCGCTTTGACCGATTCGGTAAAACTGGTGCTTGATAAAGTAATAATGGCCGACAGCGCCATGGATGTTTGGATGCACGGCTTTAACCCCGATCTTACCACTAAACCGCATGATGCCAATATGGCCTACCTGGCCAAACAGAAAAAACTGATCATGCAGGTCGATTCCCAACTAAACGCAGCGCTTGGCGTTTCTACCAAATTTATTGCTAAAACCAAAACGAAATGAACAAAGCGGCTTACTTGTTTTTGGCTTTGATTTGCCTTTGCGCCTGTAAATTTAACAGCAGCAATAAAACCCTGCCCATCTATGGCAACCGTACGGCCGTTACCAAAATGGTTAACGGGCGAGTGGTTAACGATACGATATACGCTACTATCCCCCCGTTTAAATTTGTAAACCAGTATGGCGACAGCACAGGCAGCCAAAACCTGGCCGGCAAAATTTATGTGGCGGATTTCTTTTTTACCAGCTGCCCATCTATCTGCCCTATTATGCAGCGCAATATGCTGGCGGTGTACAATGCCTTTAAGGATACCCCCGACGTAAAGATCATATCCTTCACCATCGACCCGAAATATGACACCCCGCCGGTTTTAAAGAACTATGCCGAAAAGCTGGGCGTTACCGGCAATAGCTGGTTGTTTTTACAGGGCAACCGGGATACCGTTTACCGCATCGCCGAAAAAAATTTCCTGGTTGCCGTAAGCAAGGACAGCACGGCTGCGGGCGGGTATGTACACCAGGGCTGGTTTGTGCTGGTTGATAAACAAAAGCGCGTGCGCGGATCATACGATGGCACCGACCCAAAACAGGTTGCCCAACTGATCGACGATATAAAAACCCTTAAAGCGGAACCGGCCGCCGCCGGCAAATGAAAATGAAGGTGATATGCAGTATTTGCGCATTGCTTGTGATATTGATCATATCGTGCCAAAGCAGCGATTCGCTTGAATTTAACCGTTATTACGCGGAGGGCAGCGTGGTTTATCAAACCCATTGCCAAAATTGCCATGGGCAACATGGCGAGGGCCTGAATGGGTTGATCCCCCCGCTGACGGATTCGGTTTTCCTAAGGAAAAACAGCGACCAACTTCCCTGCGCTGTAATGTTTGGACTAAAAGGCAAAATAACCATCGGCAAAAGACTTTTTGAGGGACGAATGCCCGCTGCATCCGGTTTGGCGAATATCGAGATCGCGCAGGCGCTCACCTATATTACCAATTCCTTCGGCAATAAAATGGGGATTTTTAATGTGGAAATGGTGAATGGTGATTTGGTGAAGTGTCGGTGAGATAGTGCTTTGCCGATCAAAAATATGACCTGACAAGCGCTTCCATTTCGCTGGTTTTATAAGATTTGTTAGTGCTATCATTGTGATATATTAGCCCGTCGTAAACGGTGTATATCAAACCTGCTTGCTGGCTGGTACCATCCTTAAAATATAAAATCATGTCATAACATCCCATGCTGTCTTTTATATTCATGTTTTGCACCTCTTTCATCAAATACAATTCAACCTGTAAGGCTTTCAGTTCATCGGGCTTTGTAATCGAGTTATGACGGGCGGTCTTTCCATCCTTGTAGTAATGGATGTCCGTTTTGTCGGTTATTTCAACCCGTACAAGCCCCCCACGGTTATCACGCTGCGGTACATTATCCGCACAAGTCAGATCACAGCCCGCGAATACCAGGCATGTAGTGAATAACAAGCAATCAATAGCTGCAAATAAGGGCTTCATATTCCCGGTGAACGAGGGGCACGGTACTAAGTTACACAAAATGAGCGCATTTGATAAACGAAGGACGAGGCTATAAAAATCACATTTCTGCAGGAGCGGCGAGGGCGGAACAACTTCAATAAGGGTGGCAAAATTAAGGGGGTATTGACATTGTTACACCATTGACAACCCTTACCGTAAAGGCAGCAGTTATCGCTTTGCCAGGTACTGGAAAAACGGCCTTGCAACCGAGCTGGTAAACGGATTGGTTACTATGATACCTACCCATCATAGCTACCCAAATACTACCGGCATTTACGTTTCAGGCAGTGATGTGTACGTGTGGGGTGACGAAGCCGACGTAAACCCCCAGGTTAACGGCAGCCTTACCTTAAGGGCCATGTACTGGAAAAACGGGGTTGCAAATTACCTTACCACTGTATCCCAATCCACGGCGGCGGCCACTTCCATTTTTGTTTCAGGCAGCAATGTGTATGTGGCTGGTTACGAAACGTTAAATAACTATACTTATGCCACTTACTGGAAAAACGGTGTTGCCACCAACCTTACCAATAACGTTTATTCGGAGGCATCATCCATATTTGTTTCGGGCAGCGACGTATATGTGGCGGGCTTTGAAGTGCTAAACGGTATTAAATATGCCGTGTACTGGAAGAATGGTGTAGCGGTAAAATTGGAGGCTAATTATACGGCGAGTTCGATTTATGTGGAGTAGGTGGGTGGTTTTTTTTATTCGCTGGCGATACGATCAGTCAGGCGGGGTGTATGCTCTACCCCAGCTTTATTTAAATAAGGATGTTCCGATTGTGCGATGGAATGGCGTGGAATCTTTTTTAGTTGTTATGAAAGCTAAAAACAATTTTTTCTCTTTCTTCAAAAACATTATTTCTAACGGCTTATCGCCATTTGCATCAACAAATACTTCCTGGTGACCATTTACCTTGTACTTGATTGACAGGTTTCTACATTCAAAAAGGTAGTCTGCGATAGTGTCATTTTTTTCACCTTTTGAGAATCCAGAACCGCCGAATGAAATGAACATATTTGAAGGTTTATCATTATCAGTAACCAAAACGCGATGTTGAATGCCTACAAAATTAATTTGATTTACATAAAATGCAGTGCCAACTTCTACGCCGTTTTCGCTAAAACTTTCCCGCAAAGAATTTTGAAGTGAGAAATCGTAAGACCGGCTTAGCCTGTATAACGCTATACAGTATTGCCGGTCATACAAAAAATTACAAACCGTATCTCTACCAATATGTTCAAGGGATGTCGTTAAGTGAATCTTATCCTTTACCTTTTGCTGGAACAAATTTGAATAATAGTCAGGCAGGGTATGCGACATAATAGTTGGATGCGATTTGAATATTTTTAGAGTTTCGTCCGATACAGGACCATTGCATGACATAATCATACAAACAACACAGAAAAATAGATTCCATGTGCCTTTGACTTTCCCGATGCTATTTTTTAACATGATTATTCCAAAGCTACGTCATACCTTTCGTAATGCATCAGCCATTGTTGTGAAACCAAGGGTCATTTGCAGGGAAGTCCTTGGTATTTGGCAGACACCTGATATGATTAAATTTATTATACACAACAGTGATTGACACCTGCACCCAATGTTTGAAGCTAGTTTTCTTCAATCCAACCCAAACCTGGCCCGCCTGATGGCTTCCTTCAGTTCATCAAAGTTTTTGTAGTACTCCTCAACCATGTACAGGTTTTGACCGGTGTTTAGCTCAATTTTTAACTTTATAGTATCAATGAGGGAAGTCTCCCTACCAGTGCTTTCCCGTACTACGCTTACATGCACGATGTCGCCATAATTAACAATTAGCCGTTTACCGGTCAGCAGGTAGTGCAGCAATAGCTGGTCGGGGCTTACAGTAACTTTTATAAAACGGGTAACGGCGCGGTAAGTATAAACCCCAAATAATACGATCAAAATTACCAGTATGGCCATAATCTCGTGTGCGCTGCTTATGCTGTAGTCTGCTTCGGCCAGGCTGGCAATAACGGCAATCAAAATGGACACTAAAATGGCAAAGAAAATGGGCGCGGTCCAAAGCGAGTTACGAAATTTTGAAGTGACGGTTGTGGTCATTGAGGGCTTTGGTAAAGAGTGAATTGAAGCATAAATGTAGTAAAGTATTTGGCTATCCGGCAGGGCCCGTTGCGCCTTTGGGTGCTGTCAACAACAAACCGTAATGTATAAACATATCGCTCTGATCCGGCAGGTGACGTGTGGAAGGAATTCCTCAATTATACTGAAACATATTGAAAATCAGCGCGTTCCGGGCGTGTATTTAAAAAAT
>Ga0210389_10000352_pt1 | contig 44674 bp, 72 predicted proteins | sample IncBWH28OmetaG_FD_160127 | JGI IMG/M metagenome (GOLD analysis project Ga0210389, IMG submission 160127) | Forest soil microbial communities from Barre Woods Harvard Forest LTER site, Petersham, Massachusetts, United States - Inc-BW-H-28-O ... | reverse complement strand
GAGTTTAGCGGTCACAGCGGCCAAGGCGGCGGGGTTCCTATGACCTTAATCTCGAACCTCTCGGATCAAGCCGACATGATCGTCTATGTGCCCTTGGCGGATGGAACGACCGTTCAGTACGAGTTCCTTTACCTCCCCACGATTCAGCGCTGGGCCATCAACGTGATCCATCCGACCATCACCATCAACGGGTTCATGCTCGTGGTGGCGCCGAACTGTTTGCGCCAATGGAAAGACGTTATTCCCTTTGGCCTGATGTGTACCTCGACCGACGGAGCCGATCCGTTCAACATCGAGGATTTCGTCAACGGCCGGATTCAGGTCTATTCTTTGGAAGCGGCGGACGTGCAATACGTCGAGGACAACATCATCGAAGCGCAGGCGGCCGCATGAAGTTTGGGCGAACCTACATCATGACGGTGCAGCCGAACCCCGTGACGAACCCGGGCGGGAAACTCTTGACGATCCCCTTCCCGATAACGATGGAATTTGACGTCGTGCGGAACACCTTCGCCAGCGCAAACACGGCCACGTTCCGCATCATGAACCTCGGGCCGGATCTCCGTAAACAGATTTTCCATGACCGCTATTCGACGGGTGTGGATCAACAGCAGCAGATCCTTGTCCAGGCGGGATACAACAGCAACGTGAACACGCCCTTGGCCACTATCTTTTCGGGGGACATCCTGTGGGCCTATTCGGTCCGCCAGAAAGAGAATTGGATCACCCAGATCGAATGTTTTGACGGCGGCGTGGGGATGCTGAACGGGCAAGTACAGCAGACCATCCCGGCACCCTATGACGTGAACTTCGCTTTACAGCAACTGGCCAAGACGCTCCCTGGCGTGGCCACGGGCACTATCGCCATCCCGCCTTCCCAGAACTCCCGCGGCATCGTTTTAAAAGGGAACTCCTGGGATCTCTTCCGCAAAATCGCGGGGACGAACGAAGCCTTTATCGACAACGGGAAGGTCAACTGCGTGGCTCCCGACAATTACATCATCGACCCGAACGGTATCCCGCTCATCTCGAGCGACACGGGTCTTTTGAACACGCCCCGCAAACTCGGAGCATTGATCGAAGTCGACATGGTTTTTGAGCCGCGCATCGTGGTCAATCAGCTCGTGCAGCTTGAGAGTTTAGAGGCCTACTATAACGGGCAGTACATCGTGAAAGGCATCGCGCACCGCGGGACGATCTCGGGCGCGGTGTGCGGTCAAGCCATTACCCGCGTTTCGCTCTGGGCGGGAATCGGGGCATTGACCATGGCGGCCGCCGCATGACCTCTCAAGCGCCAGCCAAACCGATCATCGAGCCCACGCTGATTGAGACCCTCAAGCAGCTTGAACTCGAAATCTTTGCCACCCTGAATTGCATGGTGCCCGGGACCGTGCAGAGTTTCAATTCGGCCAAAGGCACCGTTGTCGTCAAGGCGGCCTTCAAGAGCCAAGGGCCCGACGGCTCGATCATTGACTCCCCGCTTCTTTTGGATTGCCCAGTCTTCACGCTGCAGGGCGGCGGCGGGTGCATCCTTCCGCCGATTGCCGCCGGTGACCAATGCGTCGTTATGTTCGCGGATCGCCATATCGACGCATGGTTCAAGAACGGCCAAGTGAATTTGCCTTCGCCAGATGACAACCGCACACATGACCTTTCGGATGGGTTCGCGTTCATCGGTGTGAACTCGCTTCAAAACGTGCTGGCCTATGTGGCCAATACCTTCCGGCTGAAATATGGCGGGAGCACCATCGACTTGAAAAGCGGCCAAGTCTTGATCTCGAACACAAGCGGCGCCCAGATCAACGCCATCGCGGGCGGCCTCGTCCAGATTAAGAACGCCACCACGAGTTTGGCCAAAGCCCTCCAAGACCTTTGCACGGCGCTGGAAGGCGCACAGCTTGACGTCACGCATTCGGTATTCCAGCCCGCGACCATCGCGGCCATTACGGCGGCGTCCGTCGAAATCGCGGCTATCCTTTCGACATGATTATGCGCGCCCTCACATCGGCCGGCGACTGGACATTCGGGAAAGGGCTCTCGAACTACAATACCGACGAGAACGCCATCAATGAAGACATTCAAACGTGGCTGCAATCGTGGGTCTCCAACTGTTTTTTTGCGCTGAAAGACGGTATCGACTGGACGAACCTTCTGGGCGTCGGCCAGCAGACCAATTTAAAAAACGCGCTTCGCCAAGGGATCTTGCAGCGCACGGGCGTCATCGGGATCAATTCCATGGACTTCGAGTTCAATCCCCAGACGCGCGCCGTCACCATCAATTTTGACGTCACGACCATCTATAGTCAGTCGTTCCAGAACACGATCACGGTGACGGCGGGGGTTCCTCTTGGCAACTAGTACGCTCGATCAAACAGGCCTGACCATTGAATCGCTGAACGATATCATCGCGGATCTCGTCGCGGGGTATCAGTCCATCTATGGCGCGGACATTAACGTCAATTCCAATTCGCCAGACGGCCAGCTCATCAACATTTACGCCCAGAGCATCAGCGACCTACTTCAATTCTTGCAGGCCATCTATGCGTCGTTCGATCCCGATACTGCCTATGGCGTTCAGCTTGACCAACGGGTCGCCATCAATGGCCTCACGCGCAAGCAAGGCACCTACACGCTGGCCTATGTGGCCATTACGACGTCGCAGGCCTTGACGCTGTACGGCCAAGACCAGTCGACGCAAACGATCTTTACCGTGGCGGACGCCCAAGGAAATCAGTTTCAGCTCATGACCACGACCGTCTTTGGCGGCGCTGGCACGCAGACGCTGGCGTTTCAAGCGGTGGCCATCGGGCAAGTGGAGACGACCGCTAACACGATCACAAATCAAGTGACCTCCACCCTGGGCGTCACGACGGTCAATAACCCGTCGACATCCAATGACGTCATCGGTGTCAACGAAGAGACCGACGCCCAGCTTCGGGTGCGCCATCAGCAAATGTTTGCGCTGGCGGCCACGAGCCCGGCCGATTCAGTCGAAGCGGCCATCCTTGAAATCCCCGACGTAATTGATGCGCTCGTGTGGGAGAACTACACGGGGTCAACGGATGCCACGGGAACGCTGGCTCATTCCATTTGGTGCATCGTGCGTGGCGGCCAAGCCTCGGAAATCGGCCAAGCCATCTATGCGAAGAAAGGCCCGGGGTGCGGAATGCGCGGAGCCGTTTCCACGAACATTGCGCGGCCAAACGGGACCGTCTTTACAGCGGCGTGGGATACGGCCATCGCCCAGACGCTTTATATCCGCTTTACGATCAACCCCATCAATTCGTCGGTCAACTTCTCGGGCCCAACGCTGGCGGCGGCGCTGGCGGCGGCGCTTTCTTATCGGCTCAATCAAGTGGCCACCATCGGTCAAGTGATTACGGCCATGCTGGCGATCGCGCCAAACGGATACCTGACAGTCCCAGGCGTTTCGGTGGATAACATTTCATTTTTGGGATCGGTTCCAGCGACGAGCCCGGCATACTATTTCACGGTAGCGGCGGCGAACATTAACATTACGGTTGCCTAATGACTACAGCTCAACTCATCGCGTATTACGTTGACCTTCTGATCCTGCAATACGGCACCCAGCCGAACGCGCAGGCGACGGTCTCTCTGATCGTTGGCGAATTGATCCAGAACCAAATCGCCACCGAAGTGCAGGACGCCTTCGATATCGCCACGGCGGTCGGCGTACAGCTCGACGTCTTGGCATCCTATCGCGGACTCACCCGGTACGTGTACGGCTTCAATGCCAATCAGAAATTTTTCTCGATGCCCTCGTATGTCGCTCCGACGGTGGCGGGCGTTGGCTTCCAAAACTATGCGAGCCCTCCGAACGGCGGCTTCTTCCTGACCTATGGAAGTTCCAGCGTCGTGGTCTATACGATGACGGACGATGAATTGCGCCAGGTCTTGGCGTTCAAATGTGTGGCCGACTCGATGTTTCTTTCGGAAGAAACACTCGACAATCTCATGTTTCAGTTCTTCGGAAGCCAGGAAGGCTACTACGATCAGTTCAATATGTCGGTCATCTTCATCGAGCCCGTGATCGACACGTCAACCATTTTCCCGTTGGCTTGGGCGTTGGGGATTATCCCGCGCGCGGCCGGCGTTCAGTACAATCTCGTGCGCGCACCGACGAGCGACTTATTCAGTCTCCCATCGTATACGAACCCGCACGCCGCTAACGAGTTCGGCTTTACGAACTATTCTGGGACCGTCACAGGCGGTTCCTTTGTGAGGTATCCATCATGAGCCAGACATACCCTTTAAAGACCCTGATTCAATTCGCCGGATCCGCTTCGGCGGCCGCTGGCGGCATCGCCAAGTTCGGATCTTTGGCGGCGTCATCCATCGCCTATTCGACCGATCCCGCCGTTATCCAAGCGCTGACCGCATGGGTGCAAGGGTGGTCGAATGCCGTCATCTCGGGGAACAATGCCCCGGCGCTCGAGGATATGAACGCCGTTCTCTTCGTGCTTTCCTACATGATGAGCTATCAGTATCAAGAAGGCATCCGAGAATGGGATGCGGGGACCACGTACAACAAAGGCTCGATCGTGAAGCTGCCCTATGCCTCGACCACCGGCGCACGGCTCTGGGTTTCGTTGGTCGACTCCAACTTGAACAACGCGCTCCCGGCCGCGCCTGCCTCTAACGGGAACTGGAAATATTGCGGCGACCTCACGTTCAATCCGAACCTCGGCGGTTATCGGCGGCCGAATCTGACCTATGTCTCTGGAACAACGGCCAGCCTTGAAACGGGACTTGATGGAACATCCGGGGAAGCGGCGGTTCTTTTCCCGGATCTCTCGCTCATTAAAGATTCAACCTCGGGCCATATCGTTCTGAACTTGGCGCAGGTCGCCTCACTCGGCGCATCCCCACAATCGGGGCTCGACACGGGAAGCGTGGTCAACAATACGTGGTATGCGGTCTATGCGGTTAAGGCCAACAGCGCCGCGAACTTCGTTCTTGTGGCATCGACCAACATGCCCGTGCAGGCGAACTATGCCACGTTGAACAGCAATTTCGGCACGAACGGATGGGTCTACCTCGGAATGATTCGCTATGGCGATCAGTCGGGCGTGGCCAATGCCATCGTGAAGTTCACGCAGACCAACGGTGTCACGATCACGCGAAACGTAAACAGCCCGTCGGGCCTCGGAATCTTCAATGGAATCCTCTTAGCATCCAGCGCCAGCGCTTCGTCGTTGGCTTGGGCGTATGCGTCTGGGACGACGGGTGCGACCATTCCCGTCCATCTTCTGGAAGGGTTCGCGGCTTCCGGGTTCAGCCCTGGCGCCGTGGCAGGTCTTTCGTATTTCTCGAGCAACGCGCGAACGTTCGATATGAACATCGTGTATGCGGCGGCGTCTGCCGGCGTCTTCGGACAGCGTGCGCCGGTGCAGTTCTTGGACGGGATGCAAGTCTCGATGCCCGCAGCGGGTCCGTGCGGAATCTTCTTGGTCGGGTGGATTGATTCGCTCCTGGCCAGCCCTATGGGTCTACTCTAATGGAGGGTACAGATATGCAAAAAGGCGTTCTGATTAAAGACGCAAAAGGAAATGTGATCGAGAAACGGGTTTGTGCTGGCGACACCTCGAACCTCGATGAACAGCTCAAAGCCGAAGGCGTTATCTATGAGATCTACGATGACACCGATGACGCTTTCGTTAGCGCCGTAGTTGTGCCACAATTAACCCCGGCGCAAGTGGCTTGGCAAAAAGTTCGGACAGATCCGACGCAAGCCGTCATCTTCCTAGCGAAACAGCTAGGGCTCGAATAAGGAGACATGACCATGAAAAGAATTCTTCATATCGCTTCGATCATCGGGCTCATCGCTGGGCTTGGTAAGGCGGCACAGGCCGGCGTGGTCTACACGACTCCCATTGTGACGGGCGTTCAAACGTCATCGACATCCTTCCCGCTGAACTTGAACACGGCGGCGGGGCCCCAGACGAGCATCGACCGCATGGCCGTGCAAGTGAATTGGTCGAACCAATCGGCCACGAACAAGACTTTTACCGACGGTGGCGAATCCACGGGCACCTTCATCGTCAATTCGGTGAACGGTCTTGTGCTCTCGAGCGCGACCGATTCGGTAACCGTTGCGGCCAATTCCGTCATTCAATCTTCGGCCTCTTACGATAGCCTGACCGTCATTTCGACCAACGGACTCACGGGCGCCATCATCACCGTGAACGGAAACACGGTCAAAAATAACGGCTGGCGCATCGACGTTTCGAGTGATACTGCCGCCGATATTGCGACCCAGATCAGCGCCCAAATTTATCAGGTGCTGGCGACCGCTTCGGGATCAAACGTATCCCTTGTCGCGCGCACAAAAGGAACGGCCGGCAATGCGTATACGCTGGCTTCTTCCACCCCGAGCGCCATCAGCGTGAGTTCTCCCACTTTCATCGGTGGAAAGAACCCGGCATTCCAAAATCAGTCCATCACAATCAACGGAGTCGTTTACCCGCGGGCATCTTATTGGAATCAGCCCAATACGGGGGACGACACCTCGACTGGGACCGCCATCTCATTGGCGGCCTTGTTTAACACGGTCAAAGGCATCACGGCGACGTCGGCCGGGAGTGTGGTTTATGCCACGGCCACCGTGGCGGGAAGCGCCGGGAACTTATTCACCATCTCGGCTTCCACCACAGCCTTGACGATTGGGACTCCGAACTTCACTGGCGGCGTTGACAATGCTAAGGTGTGCATCAACGGAACGTGCTTGACGCAGGGCACCGATTGGACGAAAGGGGCGACCACCGCCTTGACGGCCGCCAGCATCACCTCGGCTATCAATGGAAATTCCGTCTTGGCTCCGCTTGTGACCGCCACGACCGTGGCGTCATCCTCAACTATCACATCCGACACCGTTGGAACGGCGACGAATTACACATTGACGTCTTCGACGCAGAGCCAGATCTCGGCATCCAATCCGACGATGACCGGCGGAACGAACTCGGCGTATACCATCAATACCACGCCGATTGCCATTCCGACGCACGGCTTCGCGCAAGGCCAGGCGGTTCTCTATACCTCGGGAACCATCACCATCGCGCCGCTCGTGAATCAGACGACCTACTACGTGGGCTATGTGGATGCCAACGATGTCAAACTGGCGAGCTCCACCGTGCAGGCGGCGGCGGGCAATTACCTCGTCTATACGAGTTCGTCCGTGGCTGGACCGCACACGTTCACCTTGGCGCCCTTGTCGACCACGGGGACGGCCAGCTTCAAGTGGCAGTATTCCAACGACTGCGTGACTTATAACGACATCCCAAGCATCTCGAGCACGACCATCGCGTCACCATATACGACCAGTTCCCAGAACTGGGATTTCGGGAACACGAATTATAAGTGCATCCAAATGAACTACATCGCACCGACGACGGGCGGCATCAACTTACAGGCCATCCCGAACGGGAAAAACTAGGGAGAAACCATCATGAGCCAAATCGAGTTTGGAAGCGCCGTCTCGGGAACGTACTATGCCGTGCGGCGTAATCGCTTCAACGGCCAAGTGTGGAACACCAACACCGTGGCCTATGAGAACTTCAACGCCAGCAACTGGGCCAATTACGCCATCGCCCTCACCCAGCAAGGCGTCACGGGTTACTACGTGGCGGCCGCCCCCTCTGACCCGGTGGGCACGATCAGCTCGGATGTCATTTATAAGCAAGCGGGCGGCTCTCCCGCGACATCCGACACGTTCCAGACCATCACCCATAATGCGGGGGAGAACGTGCAACAGATCGCAGGTTCGGGCGGTGCGCCGGTGCTCCTGGCGGCCAGCGTGAATACCGAAGTCCAAGGCACCGTTCAAACGGGGTCCATCTCGACGTCGAGTTTCACCTCGAGTTTGTCCGCCGCCTTGGCCAGCGCCTATGTGGGTCGGACGTGCGTCTTCATGACCGGGGTCTTGGCGGGCGTGGCCACGCCGATCCTGGGCTATACGCCGACCAATGGCGTCTTGAGCGTCTCCACGCTTCCGAGCGCTCCATCCAACGGCGACACGTTCGTCATCATCTAGGCCATGGCCGCGCTTCCCTACACGGCGCTAAAGCCATTCGGTGGGCCGGGATCGTCCTATCGCTTCCCGGCGCCGCCGCTTTATCTCACCCTGGCGCTGACGCTCCCCGTTCAAAGCGCGGGGCTTCAATCCCCGGGAGATCCCTTGACCGCGCCATCCCTTCAAATGGCATCGGTCGGAATCAAAATGAACCTGACGGTGGTCGATGCCAACGGGAACCCCGTCAACTTGGCGGGAGCCACGGGCCTCTTCATTCGCTTGGGCTATCCTGATGGCGTGACGACGCGAACGCTTCCCGCGCGTCTCTTGACCAATGGCCAAGACGGCATCGTCACCTACACCACGCTTCCTAACGACATCACCGAGGATGGCTTCTATGGCGTCCAGGTTCAAGCGCAGGCGCAAAGCGCTCTCATTTTGACGGCCCCGGGATTCTTCTGGGCTTACCAAAACATCAATGGAAACTGACCGCGGGGAGGACACACGAATGGGAGTTCATCGGAGAGACCACGAGTCAGGGGTCAGTTTACACCGTCGGTCTCAAGACAACGTGATCGGGTTTGTCGAAAAGCACCCGCTCATTTTCACCGCCATTTTATCGGGAGCGCTTTCGGTGGGCGGCTGGGTGACGGCCCTCGCCTATCAGAGCAGCCAGATCAGCGCGAACCATACGGAAATCGTGGCGCTCCAAGCGGAGAATGCCAATAACAAAGTGGAGATGCAATCCGTGAAAGATGCCGTCGCTGTCATCCCTGACATCCAGAAGGATGTCAAAGCCCTCTTGGTATCGGCCGGCATCGGGGACGAGGATTACGATATCTCGATCCGCAAAAAGCGCCAGCGTCGGCATGGCGGATGACGCAATGCCCGGCATGTCGCGGGCAAACAGAAGAGTGGCCGGGCGGAATACCCGGGGACAGATGGTGCGCCAAGTGCGGTCCGATTATGCCGCCAAAGGATAAAACCATGAGCGCTGACCTTTTAAACGCGGTCCAGGATAAAGTGTGGGCGGATCCCCGATGGCAGCCGACGACTGATGCCAAGGGCATTGAGACCACGCATTGTAATCAAGCGGCGCTGGCCGTGGCCGACGGTCTTGGATGCCACGCCTTTGATCCGGGTCCCGGAGCCGAACCCTATACCGCCGATCAGCTCTATGACTTTTTCCAGCGGGAAGATTCTGGCTTCGTTGAAAAACTGATGGCGGATGTCCAAGCGCTGGCCAATGAGGGATCTCTTGTGTATGCGGTCTTGAACGCGCACATGCTGGCCGAACTCCATGGCCACATCGTTTCGATCACGACGGGTAGGATGGTTTTTTCGGGTGAACTTTCGCGGAGCGTTCCTGTGTGCCTGAACATCGCAGGAAAGAAGTACGACTCGCGGCGCACGTCCTTGACTATGGCGTTTCCGATGATGCGCGTGACGCCCCGCTTCTTTGCATGGAAGGCCTCTTTGGTATGAACTTGAATCTTCGGAAAGGGGACGGGTATACAGCCGAAGGCGGCAAGAAACCCGGGGAACCGCTCTGGCTTCCGACCGACCGATACGGTATCATTCGTCCGCTCATTCGGTGCGTGTGCGGGGAATTGGTCGGAATCCCGAAGCACCACGTCCATGCGGATGGGCGAGTCACCGCCAGCTTTTTGCACGACGGCCCCGGCCCGTTTGGGGAACCTTCGTATTGCGGATGGCATATTTATGCCACGCTGATCGGATGGGATCACGGCGATAGTCCGGCTCTCGAATAAAAAATCGAACAAGGGGACGCTGTAGGCGTTTCCGATTAAAACAAAGGAGACCCAAACCATGAGCATTCCAGGCCTGTCAGTCCTAGAGAAGTTCGCGCACATCATCCTGTCACTCTTCGAGAGTGAAGCCCCAGCCGTAGGTCAAGCGGCCGCCGCCGCAGCCGTTGGCGCGGTGGAGTCCGACCCGAAGGTCGCGGCCGTAACGACCGCCGCTTCCGCCTTCGTGGGAGCCGCCAAAGACCTAAAGACGGCGATCGACGCCGCGAAAGAGCCACAGTCATGAGCCCGCTCGTGATCGTCAAAGTCGTCGGCGTCGCGTTGGCCACGTTCGTCTTCGTCCACTTCCAGGGGATGCCATGGGGCATCATCTCGGGCGCGGCCCTGGCGATGATCGTCCTTCCGTAAAATGTCCAAGTTCCTCGATTCGCTTTGCGTAACGGAGATCGACGATTCGGTCTTTGAAGTTTGCGACCATCCGTTCCGTTACCAAAGCGATGTCGCGGGAATGCTCTTTACCGCGCCAGTCGGCTTCTATACGGACTTTGCCAGCGTTCCGCGCATCGGCATCATCTATGCCATGCTGGGCGACACCGCGCACGAACCAGCCGTCATCCATGACTGGCTCTATTACTCGGCGCTCGTGCCGCGCGCCACGGCCGACAAGGTGCTCTTTGAGGCCATGAACGTGATCGGTCTCCCGTGGTGGCGCCGCTATCCGATCTATTGGGGCGTGCGCTTGGGCGGATGGTATGCCTGGGATCAGCACCGCAAGGCTGGGCACCCGGAAGAGGGCAAGTTCGCGTCCAGCCCGGACATCGAGCAATAGCCATGTACTGGAACAAGGGACAAGGATGGTGGCCGTGCGACCCGCCCAAGACCGAGACCAAGCGGCCCACCCCCGAGGAAGACGAAATCAAAGCACTACAGAAGGCCTACGGCATCCTGGACGGATTACGCCCCGGACGCGAAACCCGCCGATATGCCGCGCGTCACAGAATCGCCAGCTCGCCGAAAACGCCCGTTTCCTCATCCATTTAACGCGCTGTTTTTGAGCACCCCCTACCCGCAAAGAAAACCCTTGATTTTTTCTTTTTTTCTTTTTATACTTAAAGTGAAGAGGAAGAGAGACAACAAAGGAGCCTATCCCATGAGCCTGAAATTCTTCTACAACGGAATCAAAGCGTCTGACGGAAAACTGCAAAAGGCCAGCTATTCGACGGCGAACTGGATTAACAAGCCCGCCGAGATGATCCGCATTTATGGAAAGCACTACAACAACTTCTCGGAAGAAATCCGGGCGGCGTTCAAGGTCGAGGATGGAACCGACTTCCACTCTGATTATTTTGAGAACGAGCACATCGACGTTCTTCCCACCCATCCTTTATACGCCCAGGTGAAAGCGGCGCTCGAAAAACAACTGGCGCATCGCGCGCATGTTCGCGTCCGCCGCCAACCCGTGGCAACGATCTAGGCTTAGGCTCCTAGATCTTGGGGCCCCTTCGGGGGCCTCGAGACTGTGGGAGTCAAAGTCATAAAACAGGGGGCCTAACCATGAACACGAACAAGGTGGAAAGCAAAGCGACGGTGAGCGACATGGATGGATGTGAGCGGTGCCCGGAATGCCACATCCTCCCGATTGTGAAAATTGATCAGCCGTATTTCGGGGCGGTCGCCATGGTGCTGGAATGCGAGCAACACGGACATATGGCGATGGGCGACTCGCTCGCTCAAGCGGTGAAGCATTGGAACACCTATGTGCGGTTCTTCACCGAAATGATTCAGGCGGCCTAAGATGGTTGAGACGCCAGCATCGCCCACCGAAAGCGCGATTGCGCCGGTGTATGTCTCGAAGGTGGGCTATCAGCCCGTGTGTGCTGGCGTCGATCCACAAGGGGAATTGCTCTGGGATCTGCAGATGAAGGCTCCCTGGCATTCCAAGATGTTCCCGGTACGATACCAGGGCGATTTCGGCGAACAATGGATGTGGTTATCATTGATGGAGAAGGGACTCGAGTGGGACCGGGCCGAAGGCGTGGATGAAGGGTTCGCGCGCAGCTCCCGGAAATTATTACGAAAGCTGACCAACAAAGGAAAGGTGACCTTATGATGCTGGAAGTCGTGACGTGCTTTATAGCCAACGCGCTCATGTGGGCGGTAACGTGGTATTTCTGGACGCACAAGTCCGTCTATCTGATCCTCATGGCCGCCATCACCATCGGCGCGTTCTTCGTGTCGGTGACGTCGTTCCTGGCTTTGATTGAAACCTATCGGTGGCGCAAATCTGGGCGCTCCGAAAACTACGTCGAGAAATAGGGGGATGCGATGAAAAAATTACTCGTAGCGGCATTGTTGTTGGGTGTGGCGGGGACCGGGTTCGCCCAGGAATATTTCGCCACCTGGACTATCCACAAGACTATTCGTTTCAACTGCCCGGATGAATCGTCCGGGATCGACCCGGCCGGCACGCCGGTGATCGTGACCAATACCGCCAAGCATTGCGCGGGCGCTGATTGCACCCAGACGAGCGTGTCCACCTTGAGCGTCGCCTATCCCGCCAATAAGGTATGCGAACAGCATCCGACCTATAAGCTCTACGCGCTATTGCCGAGCGTGGAACTTGGAGAGGAAGCGGCCGCCATCTGTAAGCGGGACGACTATTGTGCGGACTGGAAGGGCGGCGCCGTGGATGCCACCGAAGCCCACAACGACGTCTTGGCCGCCCGCGGCGAAGGGCGCATCATCGGCATTCCCTATGATGCGAATGTCGCCAAGGTGAACGGTCAATGAGCCGGTCGGCCAGTCTGATCGGGTTCCGTAGCGGGGCGCTTTTCCTGAACGCGCTGGCCACAGAGCGCAAACGCTGGCGCAAGGAAATGCAGACGGACTTCGTGAAGGGCATTATCCAAGGTCTCTTGATCGCCTCGCAGCACATCGAGGCTTACGGTGCCCAGGAGAATTCCGTCCGCGATGCGTACCTCCAACGGGTCGCACGCTGGAAGCCATGCCAGTACGAGCGCATCATCCGCCGCGCCGCGCGTTTCCTGGGCTCGGGCATGTCGACCCGCGCCTTCAATCTCTTAAAGGAAACGCTCTGATGCTGGAACTGGCGGTGACGTTCCTTTCGTTTCTCTTGCTTGTGATCGTCATGGACTCCCAAAAATTTTGTCCATATTGTCCGCATTGCGAAGAGAAACGCACCCGAAAACGCAGACGCCATCGTCGGGCTTGACATTTTTTTTATTTTTTTCTTTAATTGGGCTCACAAGGAGACCGACATATGAAAAAGGCACAAACCAAAAAGGCCGCACACGTTGAACCGATCCGCTGCGAGAACTGCCGCAGTACGCAGGTCAACACGCGCATCAAGACCAACGAGCGCATCTGCTACAAGTGCGGCCACGTTCAGGCGCTGGCTAAACAGGCGGCCGCTGCGTAAATGATCGGCGTGGTTTTCTGGGCACTCTGGGTTATGGTTCTGGACATCATCAATAGAGGGGGATCTCATGCCTCACCGAAACATTCAAAGCGTTCTGATTAAAGGTCTCTGGGATCGGCTGGCCCGCGCGGCCGACAAGCCCGAGGCGTACCGCCTTCGCATCATTTCCTACCTGACCGAAGAACTGGCCTGATGCCGCATCAAGCGTACCGCACCATCGCGCACATGCCCGCATGTCGAGAAACAAGGGGAACGCTCTGCAAAGAGCACGAAGTTATTTATTGCCAATGCCACGGCCAATGCCCGCATTGCACGTCTACTAAACCACAGGGAGAACATCATGGAGACCGAACAAGGCATACCGAAGTCCACCGTCGAATTGATCGAGCAGGGATTGACCGTCATGCGGATGGAGAACGAGACCCAGCAGGCAATGGCGATTCAGAAGCCGCGCGACATCGAGGCCCTTACGACCAAGGCCATAGCGGAACTTAGGCAGTTCCCGGAGTTCGCCAAGAAAGCCTATTACTCGATCCCCTATAAAGACCGATCTGATGGCACGGAAAAGACTGTGTACGTCGAAGGCCCCAGCATCAAGGCGGCCAACGCGCTCGTGCGGCATTGGGGCAATAACGCCTCGGGTTTCCGGGTCGTGGGCACGGATGCCGACCGTATCCTGATCCAAGGCGTCTTCCTGGATTACGAGACGAACATGCGGCGCACGGCCGAGATCTCGGTCTCGCGCATGGCCAAGACGAAGAAGGGAGACACCTACTCCCTGGATGTGACCCGGCTCAATATGGCCATTCAGGCGGGCGGTTCCAAGGCGGTGCGTAACGCCATCTTGAACAGTATGCCCGTCGGTTTGGTCGATATGTACTTCACCGAAGCCAAGAAGCTGGCTGCCCGCGGAGCGCATTACAAAGACGACGAGGTGCCCAGCGATACCATCGCCCAGAACACCGAGAAGATCTACCAGAAGTTCTTGAAGCTCGGCGTCTCCAAAGAGCACGTCCAGGCGCTCGTGGGACGCAATCCCGACATCGACAGCGAAGAAGGGGCCCTGGCATTCCTCGTGGGCATACTGAACGCGATCGAGGATGGCCAAACGACCATCCAAGAACTCTTTGCGGTGCCCGAAGGCCAAGCGCCCTTGGCCACGCCGCAGCGTGCGAGTGCGCCCCAGCCCACCGCGCCAGCCCCAGCGGCACCCCCTCAAGAGGTCTCGTCCGCCGCTGGCAAAGAGATCCCAGCCCATTACAAGCCGATGAAGTCCGTTATCGCGGGTCAATGCGCCTCGTGCCGTAAACCCATCGCCAAGGGCGGCGATATCTACTACGACCAGAAGAAGCGCACCGCCTACCATAAAGCCTGCGTATGACCCAGCTTCTTGCTCTGGACGAAATCGTCTTTGACGAGGAACCGCACACCTATACGGTAGGCGGCAAACGCTTCGTCTCGGTGACGCAGGCCATCCGTACCGCAGGGTTCGGGCCTGACTTTAGCGCGGTGCCGCTCGAACTGATGGAATATGCCCAAGATAGGGGACGCCTCGTTCATATGGCGTGCCAGTATTACAACGATGGCGACCTGGATCTAGGCACCGTGGACGAGAAGATCCGGGGCTACGTCGAGGCCTATATCGACTTCCGGCTTCATTGCTCCATGAAGGTGTCCTACGTCGAAAAGCGGCTGGCCTGGGTGGCGCTCGGGCTGGCCGGGACGCCGGACATGGTGTGCTTCATCAACGGGCGCCGCGCGGTGGTCGACTTGAAGACCTCCCAGAACCTGGGGAAAGACGCTGGGCTTCAAACGGCTGGGTATCAGATCTTGCACGAACTGAATTTCCCTAACCAAATGATCTACGGCCGCTATGGACTTCGGCTCGGAAAAGATGGAAAATTTAAACTTATTCCGCATGAGCGGGAGACGGACTTGATGGCTTTCAGGGATTGCCTCGACTATGCCAAGGCAAAAGCCGCCAAGGACCGATGGAACGAAACTTACGGCCGCATGGCCGCATAAACCACAGGGGGAACCAATGAGCAACGCAATCACCGCCACAGAGCCGCCAGAACGCCCAGAGTTTGAGAAACAGGGGGGTAAAATCATCCAACAGGCCAACGACCTCCAAATCGTTGATCCCTCGTCATTTGAAGAGGCTGGGGCCTTCCTGCTTGAAATTAAACGGGTCGGCAAGGTCGTAGAAGAGAAATTCGAGGAGCCCTGCAGTAAAGCGCACGGGGCATGGAAATCCTTGGTCGCGCTGCGCGATGGCGTCTTGCGTCCGTTCAGATCGGCCGAGACCATCGTCAAACAGAAGATGGGCGACTACAACTTCCAGATTCAGGAACAGCGCCGCAAGGAAGCCGAGAAGGCCAACGCCGCCGCCAGGAAAGCCGCCGAAGAAGCCCGGGCCAAGGAAATTGCCGAACTCAAAGCCCAAGGCGATAAAGAGGCGGCCGCCCAGCTTAAAGCCCAACCCATCATCCCGCAGGTGGATCCCGGGAAGATCAAGACGCCCGAGCCGCCGAAGGTCAAAGGCGTCACCTTCCGCCAGGAGTACGACTTCATGATCAACGATGCCCGCAAAGTGCCGCTGGAATACCAGACGCCGGATCTCGTGAAGATCGGGAAATTGGTCAAGGCGCTGGGTAAAGATACGGTCATCGCCGGCGTGACGGTGTATCCCAAGCAGGTCGTCACAGGGCGGGGATGACCGTGAGTACCGAAGAACTTATCAACGCCATACTCGAATCAGATGTGACCACGCACGACGAAATGTGTGGTCCCGATTATGGGAAGTGCGAATGTCGAGGCATCCTTCTGGATCTTCTCCGTCGAGGCGGTCTTAAATGATCGAACTTTCGCCCGACCAAAAGATCATCCACGATGCGGCCGTCACCTTCGTCAAAGAAAAGAAGGGCGGTCCGCATCTTCGGATTGGGGGCTATGCGGGGACCGGGAAAAGCACGGTCACCGCTCAAATCGCCTTGACACTTAAGGCCGAAGAGAAAAATCCGCGCATCGCCTTTTGTTGCTACACCGGCAAAGCCGCTTATGTGCTACGCGAAAAGCTGACCGCCGCCAAGGTGGTAAGCGAAGAAGACGAATACGTCGGTACCATCCATGGCCTGATGTATCGGCCCATCGTGAAGGATGACGTCATCGTAGGATGGCGCCGCGCCGACAAAATCGAGGCGGATCTGATCGTCGTGGATGAAGCCTCGATGGTAGACGAAATCATCTGGAAGGATCTTCTCTCCTACAAAATCCCCATCATCGCGGTAGGCGACCATGGCCAGCTTCCGCCGGTCGGCCGCCGCTTCGGGCTCATGGAGAAGCCGGACTATGCGCTCGAGAAGATCCACCGCCAAGCCGAAGGCAATCCCATCATCAAGGCATCCATCGCCGCGCGCATGGAAGGGAAAGTCCCGGTCGGCCAAGAGACCACCCAAGACATGGGCGGCATTGGCGTTTACAAGATCGTGAGTCCTATCGGGCCAGCGCTCGATCTGATCAAGAATCTCCCCGGCACGCTTTTCCTTTGCGGCTACAACCGCACGCGCGTGGCGCTGAATAATGCCATCCGAAAGCGGCTTGGTCATGAAGGTAAGCCGCGGGAAGGGGAGCGGGTGATCTGTCTCAAGAATAACCGCGAGCTCGGCATCTTTAACGGGATGGGCGGAACGCTCAAGAGCATCAAGGAACAGAAAGGCCATTGGTATGGCCTGAACGTTCTGATGGATGACGGGGCCACCTTCGCGGGAGACGTGATCAAAAAACAGTTCGGTGCCGAACAGACCATCCGCGAGATGCAGGGGCTTGAACAGAACGAGATCCGGGAACTTTTCGATTTCGGCTACTGCCTGACGGTTCATAAGGCGCAGGGATCGGAAGCCGACGCCGTGGTCGTCTTCGAGGAGCGCTTCCCGATGATGACCGAGGACGACTGGAAACGGTGGCTTTACACGGCCGTGACCCGGGCGCGCAAGAAACTCTTAATCGTGGGCCGGTCATGAGCACCGACTACCAAGTGTGGTGTACCAACTGCAAGGAGTCTCGGCATCTCGGGCAAGCCATGGGTGGCGGATATAGCTTCGGGTTCGGTCCAAACGACACGGCCGCGCAATCCAAAATTATGAAATTTATCGCGGATCACGTTTCGCACGAAGTCCTTGACAACACGGGGTATATCGTCGACACAGACATGACGCCCTATCTCCGCATTGGATATGACGAACCAGAAGGCCAAGGCTATGTATGGCTCGATGGAGTGGAAGAGGAGGAACGAAATCATGCGACCGATTAAATTCAGAGGCAGACGCATCGACACGGGGAAGTGGGTCTATGGCGATTATTTCAGGACGCCTTTGACGGACGAGAACTCGGGCGCGCCATCCGAGGCGGGATGGTTTTTTCTGACGGGCGAACCTCGGCATTGCATCGGACAGAACGGCGTCGCATTCGTCATCGACGAAAAGACGTTGGGCCAAATCACGCAGATTGTCGACACAAAAGGGATCGAGATTTACGAAGGGGATCTCGTCCGCAACATTCACATGACGATGAAGCGCTACGATCAGATCGTCTATTCCGCCGATGGCTATTGCGCCTTCATGAAGAAGTGGCCAACCGGGCAACTGGATTGGATCGACGGGAGCATTCTTGAAGTTGTGGGGAATGTTCATGAGAATCCCGAGATGGCGAAATAACGTGGGCTGGGATATTGGGTTTGATCAGACGTGGAATCGAGATGTTGGTTATGGCGTTCCAGCCATTTGTGATCATCCGAAGTGTGATCGTAAAATTGACAGAGGTCTTTCCTATGTTTGCGGGGGAGAACCTTTCGGAGGCGATAAGGGATGCGGTCTATATTTTTGCCCTCGGCATTCTCTTGGACCGCATCAACGATGTCCGAAATGCACTCGTTACGATCGTCAGCCCTATAAGCCAAAGCCAGACACGAAAGAATGGCTCAAGTTCAAAATGACCGATCCTAGCTGGGCGGCTTGGCGAAAGGCCAATCCCAAAGATCCCGTGCTATCTGCTTTTGAAAGAGACGGAATTGTTGCCGCCGCTCCACGCCCGAGGAAGAAGGGATCATGAGCGCCCTTCCCTGCGCCGATGGTATCCACGTTCAAGGATGTTCCCACCTTCCGAAAGAACCGTGCAGCCACATCAATGCTTGCTGTAAATTCTACGCTACGCTAATGGCGACCAAATGCGCCAACGAACACGCCGACGCCGCGAGGCTCTCGGCCTGGATTTTGGACACGAGACGAAAGCCGGCCGTCACCGCTTTTACGGAAGGCCCAGAGCGTCAAATCGCCTACGCCATCGAAACGATGCTGGACTGGCACCCTTGATTTTTTCTTTTTTTCTTTCTACAATCTCGCACATGAATCCCTGGATTATCTGTCTCGCATGGGTCGTCTTGATCGGGGTCTTGATTGCCCTCGTTGAAATCGCTAGAGCCATCGCATCCGATGATGACGACCCGTGGAAGGACTCCCCGCCATGAGCAAATCCCTATTTATGGAGTCGACCGAGATCCCCACCGAACGCACCGTCTCCCAGATCCAAGAAGTGCTGATGCGTCACAAGGCCAGCGCCATCCTCACGGAGATGAAGAACGGGGAAATCGACTCTATATCCTTCAAGCATGACGTTGGTGGCGTGGCCGTTCCGTTTCGCCTACCGTGCCGGGCGGCCGCCATCGAACAAATTCTCGTGAGCCGTAATCGCAAGACGTTCACGACGGACAGGGAAAAAGAGAATCGGCGACTCCGCGCCCGGCGCATTGCGTGGCGCCAGATCCTTCGCTGGGTCGAAGCCCAGATGGCGCTCGTGGAAACCAATATGGTCAAGATCGAGGAAGTCTTCTTTCCGTACATTCAGACGAAGAATGGACAAACGATTTATGAATTGCACAGCGGCAACCTCTTACAGCTTGGCGTTGGCAAATAGATTTCGCCCTGATGGTTTAGGACCATACCCTAAAAAGCCTTCGTAAGTCGTAATGAGAAAAATGGTCACCGACGGTAAAGCTGGGAAGTCGCGCTCCCAGAACGCCTAAGAATATCGGTCAAAGGGATCAGGGCTTAATCCTTGGGCATTCGCCGGGGCGCAGACCCCGGACTTCTGCGAGATAAACGGCGGCCAGTCCGTGCGTGAATGGAATGCCCTTCAATTTCAGCGCCGGGGAACACAAAGCGGCGGAACAATCCGCCCACTTCAAAATACACGGCGCTGAAAGAGCCCGGGGATGGGCTTCTGAAAACTCTCTGACTTTGGCGGTTTCAAAGTAAACCGCCCGAATTTTAACAAGGGGATATCGTGACCTGCATTAACCGCAACTGTATTGGCAAGAACGAAGAACGCGCCGATGGCGTGATCCATAAAATTTGCCAACGGTGCGGACGTCTGATGGCCACGATCAAGCCGATCAAAGAACGTCCGCTTCTTCTCCGAGGGGATCTCGTGCAAGACATCTATGCCGGGAGAAAAACCCAGACGCGCCGACCTGTAAAGCGCGCTCTCTTCCATCGCATGACCGATGAAGCCAACGTCTTCGGTGAAGGGTTTATCAGCACGAACGATTGCCCTTACGGCATTCCAGGGGATCGGCTTTGGGTGCGGGAGACGTGGTGTAAGGCCTATGATGACGTGTTCTATCGGGCCGATGGAGATCCTAAATTTACGGATGGAACACCGTATTCAGGATTGATTGGTAAGTGGCTCCCCTCCATCCACATGCCACGCTGGGCCAGCCGCTTAACATTGGAAATCGTTAGTGTAAAGATTCAGCGTTTGCTTGACATAAGCGAAGCCGACGCGCGGGCCGAGGGCAAAGACCCGATTCACAAGGGCGTTGTGGCCACCATCGAGACGACGAACCTTGCCACGAAAGAAACCCAGCGCATCGTGCATGAGAACAAAGAAGGGCGTACCGCGCGACAGCGCTTCCTCGATTCATGGGACAAGATCTATGCGGCCAAGGGGTTTGGACGAAACGAAAATCCATGGGTGTGGGTGATAGAATTCAAGCGCATATGAAAGCTCTCTTTCTTGCGTGCGCTCTGGCGCTCCCCGTTCCTTCCATCCATGGCTATGATGACGGCGGATCCACGATTGACCGCGACAGCTTTTTCCGGGAATACGACTGGCTAAAAGAACTACTCGAACACGAATGGCCGGGAAACGATTTTATGATCATGCCCGTGAAATGGGACAGAACGCCGCCTGGCTGGATCTGGGTTCCGTTCTCCTGGCGAGGTCACCTGATTTATCGGCGTCCACTCAAAGAGGCAGCATAGGAGGTTCGTTCCCATGAGCACCTTCGGCCCCGCATATGACCGCAACATTGACGAACCCGCGCTGAACGATCAGCGGGAAGCCATCAAGCGATGGATGTTAAGCGTGCCACGGCTTTGGATGACGCTTCAAGAATTGTCGGGAGACTTGGGCTTCCCGGAAGCCAGCATCTCGGCGCAACTCCGGCATCTCCGCAAAGAGGCATTCGGCGGCTACAACGTTCAGAAGCGGCGCCGCCGCGGACAGCGGGTTTGGGAATACAACATCCAACCGCCGGTGGCCAAGGATGCCCCGGCCCAGATGCTTTTAGTGCCCGAGCCTCGCCATGATCCCATGGGGACGCATTGATGCGCTACGGAAGCGTTTGTAGCGGCATAGAGGCGGCATCCGTGGCCTGGCACGCCTTGGGGTGGAAGCCAGCCTTTTACAGCGAAATTGAGCCGTTCCCGTGCGCGGTGCTCGATCACAGATGGCCCAGCGTTCCGAACCTGGGAGACATGACCAAATTCAAAGGATGGAAACATGAACCAATCGACCTTCTTGTGGGAGGAACCCCCTGTCAATCGTTCTCGGTCGCAGGCCTTAGAAAAGGTTTGGCTGACCCGCGTGGTAACTTGGCCCTCACGTTTTTGGCAATTCTTGACCGCACACGGCCCCGCTGGGTGGTTTGGGAGAACGTCCCCGGCGTCTTATCAAGCTGGACGGATGAGGCGGGTAGTTTCGTACTTGATGATTCAGGGAGTTCGGACGAAGGATGCCAAACCAACGATTTTGATACCTTCACCGCAGGACTTCGGGAACTCGGGTATGGTTTCGCCTACCGAATGTTGGACGCTCAATATTTCGGAGTTCCCCAGCGGCGGCGCCGCATCTTCCTTGTCGGATATCTTGGAGACTGGCGTCGTGCCGCAGCGGTACTTTTTGAGCGCCAAAGCATGTCGGGGGATTCTGCGCCGGGCCGAGCGCCGGGGCAAAGCGTTGCCCCCACCATTGCAAGCCGCCCTACAGGTGGTGGCGGACTCGGAACCGACTTCGACCTCGATGGCGGACTGATCTCTCATTCGCTGATGGCCAAAGGCAATTCGAGCCACGACCCTACCATGGAAACATTTGTCACGCATACCCTCACCGAACGGCACGACTCATCCCCTGATGGAAGTGGGAGAGGTACGCCTATCATCCCTATTCAAGGCGCATCGGGCGGCGAGAAGGCCCAGAACGGAATCGGCATTGGCGACCAAGACGACCCGATGTTCACCATCACAGGCCGGGATCAACATGCCATTTACGATATGCGCGGCAATGGCGAAGGGAATGTTTCGCCCACCCTGCGAAGCCACACGGGAGTCAACGATTTCGCACCCATGATCTTCGAGAAACGTTTCGCACGGAACGGTCGGGGTGCCCCTTCGGATGTCGCGCCACCGCTAAAGGCTGACGCCGGCCGTACTGGAAAGGGAGATGCCGCCCCAATCATCTTTTCATCCAAACAGCACGGCCAAGATGCCAGCGAAATATCGCCAGCCCTTCGTGCGGGAAGTCATGACAAGAGCCATGCCAACGGCGGGGCACCCCCAGCCGTGGCGATAGGATGGTCAGAGGAATTGTCTGCCTCTTGCGAGCTCGCCGGAACGATTCAGCGCGGCGGTCAAGGTGGGAGACATGAAGGCGTCATGACGCCTATGGCGCAAGTCCGGCGCTTGACTCCGCGCGAATGCGAACGCCTTCAAGGGTTCCCGGACGATTACACGCTCGTTCCATACCGAGGCCGCGCCGCGGCCGATGGGCCGCGATACAAAGCAATAGGGAACAGCATGGCCATCCCCGTGATGCGCTGGATCGGAAAACGAATTGCCATGGTCGAAGCGCTTAAATGAATTTCCTCGTCGAGAATCTAATTAAAAAAGGATCGGATGAAATACTCCGTATAGGGTTCTCTGTAAAGCACCGACTAGCTCGGCGAGGTCTCTCTTCGTGATTCAGGAATGGGATCACATTTACCCAGGCGATTGCCTGACCGTCATGCGTTCATTCCCGGATGAATGCGTTCAAACGGTCGTGACGTCGCCGCCCTATTGGAACCTTCGGGACTACGGCGTCGCGGGACAGATGGGCCTCGAGAAATCACCCGACGCCTTCATCTCAAGAATGATTCAGGTTTTCCGGGAAGTGCGCCGCATCCTTCGCAAAGATGGCACCCTCTGGCTGAACATGGGCGATTCATATAACAACGACCGCACCGGCGGCCATGGTGCCACGGGCGGCTTGGAGTCATCGACGCTCGTGTCGCCCGGACATATTGGCCAATGCCTGACAAAAAAATCCATTGATAAAAAATTGAAACCCAAAGATCTGATCGGGATGCCTTGGCGCATTGCCTTCGCGCTCCAAGCCTCTGGATGGTATCTCCGCTCCGACATCATATGGTCCAAGCCGAACCCGATGCCCGAGAGCGTCATGGATCGGCCGACCAAGGCGCACGAATATCTTTTCCTTATGGCCAAGTCCGAGCGGTACTTTTACGATGCGGCCGCGATCAAGGAAGTCGCCACCTATGGCCAAGCGAACAGCCCGGACTCGATCAAGAGCCCTTACGGTCAAGGCTTCACCCGCTCCGCCGCCAAGAAGCGCGTTCCCGCTGGATGGGATACCTCGCATGAATCCAACGGGAAAGTCGGGCGATATAAGAAACAGCGCGGCCACGCACGGCCCCAGACAGGTCTCGATGACGAACCTAAAGAGATCCAATGCTCTGGAATGCGGAACAAACGTTCCGTATGGACCGTGGCCACCTCTCCATTTTCAGAAGCGCACTTCGCCACCTTCCCGCTCGATCTCATCAAGCCGTGCATTTTGGCGGGGTGCCCCCCGGGCGGGGTTGTCTTTGATCCGTTCATGGGCGCTGGCACCACAGCGCTGGCGGCGCTCCAACTCGGCCGGCATTTCCTCGGAGTTGAATTGAACCCGGCCTATGTCGCCATGGCCGAGAAGCGCATCGCGCATGAGCGGGCGCAGATCAAAATGAATTTCTAAATCCTTCCAAAAAAAGTATCCTGTCATCATGTGTATTGCCAGCTTGATCCGGGACTGGCTGCTTCGGCCGGTCATCTGTAGACTAACTAAAATGGAGGAACGCATCATGGCCGCAACCCAGCAAGACCTCGATAATGCCGTAACCGCCCTCGGAACCGTGCTGACCAACGAAGATTCTCTCGTGAGCCAGCTCATCGCGCAAGTGACCGCTCTGATCGCAAAAGTCCAGGCGAACCCATCCGCCGATTTTTCCGCCGAAGTGGCCCAACTGAATGCGGCCGCGACCGACATTCAAACGCAATCCGAAAGCCTGCAAGCCTCTCTCACCGCCGCCAAAGGCGTGACGGGTTCCTAAAAAGTATTTCCCCGCAGAAGGATATCCGCAGCCGTGGGCTAGAATTTTTGGCCCACGGCTTTTTTATTTATCGACGATAAAATAGGGGGTTGACATTCGCTCTTAAATGTCGATAATGTGCGGCATGGGAGACGGGATCAGACATCATCAAATTTGCTGGCCCACCTGGGTCGGCTATTTTTTTGCCCCGACCGCGAACCGTCTCCCAAGATTAGTAGCGGCCGGGGCTCTATTTTTTTAGGGGGTTAGGTGGTTAAACGGTTTCATGATACGGAGATCTGGAAGCAGGATTGGTTTATTGGTCTTCCGTCTGTGTATCGCACACTCTGGCTCTTTATGAAAGATACGTGCGACCATGCCGGGATATGGAAACCCGAGACCAAATTCTTCGAGTTCATCGCTGGGTGTCCCGTGGAATTGGAAGTAGCGCTCGAACATTTCAATGCCCAAAAAGAACGTGTCACCGTTCTTAAAAATGGAAGGTGGTTTCTGACGGACTTTATCGGCTTCCAATATGGCGGGAAACTGAACGTGAACAACCATTTACACAAGTCGGTCTTAGGGCTTCTAGCGGTCAATGGGGTCAAGTTGACCTCAAAGTCGGGGGAACTTGACCCTAAACTGACCTCTAGGTCAGGTGATGTTGGGGGCAACGGTACCCCCAAGGACAAGGATAAGGATAAAGACAAGGACATGGGGGTGCTCATGAACGACACATCCGAACTGCTCGGGTTTTTCCAAGCGGGGTTGAACTGGCGGCACGCTGAAAAGGCCCGCATGAATTACGGCGCTGCCGGGAAACTCTTTAAGTCGCTCTTGAAGGATTACCCAAAGGATGAGATCAAAAAGCGGATCGAGTTTTGGCTCCAAAGCACCGACCCGTTTGTGGTGAAGCGCGGCTGGCGCGTGGAAGATTTTGGAACGAACTTCAACAATTTGAAGACTGGGCCGATGGTGCCCAAAGGTGGAACCGATGCAAAAGATCAACGCCGAAAGCCTCTTGGCCAACATACAGCCCCTGCAGCAAAATACGCCGGAATCTGAACGGCGCGACCCGTGGGAGATCCGGCAAGCCGCCGAGCAGCGGCGCCGACTCATCGCATCCGCTGGGCTGACCGAGCGGGAATGCTCTATCGGTTTCGATGGCTATAGGGCGGTCAACGATTCACAGGCGAACGCCAAGAAAGCGGTCCAAGACATCGTGACCACAGGCAACGGCAATTTATACCTTCACGGCGAATCCGGCGTAGGTAAGACGCATCTAGGGCTTTCGCTCGTGAATTGCCATCTCGGGAAAACGTCGGTGCGCTTTGCGCCCATCTCTCGGTTCCTGATGGAGGTTCGCCGCGCTTCGATGGAGACTTCCGAGATCGAGCAAATCGAGAAGGCGGCATCCGTCCGCTTTTTTGTGCTGGACGATTTCGGAACGCAGAAGGTGACGGATTGGTCGCTCATGTTCATGGATTGCCTCGTCGATGAATGGTATCGCATCGGAAAACAGGGGCTTGTGATCACGAGTAATTTTCCGCTCGGGCGCATCGCGGAACAGATTTCGGATCGCATCGCCTCGCGCATCGCGGGTATGTGCCAGATCATGCAAATCGAGGGAGTCGACCATCGGATCGGGGAGCGGCGCCGACCATGAAAGGTGTCTGTAATCGCTGTAAACGATTCGTGAAGGTCGGAGTCAACGGGCTTTGTAGTCTATGTCAACGAAAAAACCACAGGGGGAAACCATGTCAGTTAAAGTGAAATTCAAAGATGGGAGCATCGTCGAGTATCCGACGGCGATTAGCACAGATGCGGGAACAGTCGAAGAAAAGGCCGCGCTTGTGTTGTTCGATAAAAGCGGCGATGAGGTGGCGGCTGTAGCCGCTGCCGATATTGATGAGGTCTCCCGATGAGCCTTCGATTCTCGCCGTCCACGCTTAAAATATTCATCGAATGTCCACGGTGTTTTTGGAACCACATGGTCCGCAAGATCGAGCGGCCGCGCGGGATCTTCCCGTCGCTTCCGGGCGGCATGGATCGCGTGGCCAAAAGCTATGTCGATGCCTGCATCGCGGGTGGCCATCCCGTGCATTGGCTGAACGATCTACCGGGCGCCGCCGCGCATTCGGATCGGAAACTCATCAGCAAGATTCAGAACTGGAAGACGGGCCTTCGGTGTGAAGTGCAGACGCCGCAAGGGCCGGTCGCTGTCTCTGGGGCGCTCGATGAAGTGATCGTCTGGGAAAACGGCACGTTCTCGCCTTGGGATTACAAGACGAAAGGTTCCGAGCCGGAAAGCCTAGCCAAGGCGGAAGCGGACTCCCGGAAGTATTACGGCCATCAACTGGACGTCTACTCGCTCATGATGCAGGACGGCATCGGGTGGAAACTGAACCCCGACGGGATCTTTACGTACCTCTGGCCGGCGGCGACGGATCTGCAGGCGGACGACGCATGGTTCGTTCAGTTCGCCCACATGAACGTGGCCATCGACATCGACCCCGCCCGCGGTGTGGATCTCGTGAAACGCGCGACGGCGTGCGTCTCTTCGGCCACCGAGCCCGCATCATCCGAGGATTGCGATATGTGCAACTGGCTCGTGAAGCGTAAATCATGAGAAAGCGCCATCCGCTCAAAGAGCACCGGGAAGCGGTCATCCTTTGGCTTCTGGCGCATAAGAGGCTATGGATCGACCCAGGGCTCCCGCTCCGAAAAGAGTGCGTTAAAGCCCTGAAAGCGGACGGCCTATTCAGCTTGAAGACAGCCGCCTGCGACATCAAGATCGAGAAGTACATCACGGATCCGCGATGCGCGCGGCACATCCGACTATAAAACCACAGGGAGAATAAACCATGAAAGCCAAACCCGACGTTGCCGTGACCGAAGCCACCTTGACCGTCGAAGTGCGTCTGACGGATGCCGAACTCAAAAGCTACTCGAAGGAACTGGCCGATGCCATCGAGAAGCGCAGCGCCGAGGAAGCGCAGCTTGAAACCTTCAAGGCCCAACGCAAAGCCGAGATCGCGCGTTACGACGCCATCATCGGAAAGAACACATCGCTCGTCTCGTCCGAGAAGGAATTCCGTTCCGTGCGCTGCCGCGTGGAGTGGGATTTCGATAAAGGCACGAAGGTCTTTTATCGCAAGGACACCGGCGAATCGGTGCGCGAAATGAAGATCACCGACGAAGAAAGACAGCTCATGCTCCAAACGACCGAGATCTGATGACGCGAATAAATCTACTGCCGAACCCGCGCACGGTGATGCAAGGGGCGGCGAAAGGGGAAATCGACATGATAAAAGTAGTCGTCGGAATGACGCTGATGGTGCTGGGGATCATCGGCTCGATCTGTAGTTTCTTCGTGACCTGGAAGCTCTGGCACTCGATGGGCCTGAACCCGTTGGAATGGTGGGCGCTCAATATCACGCCTATCGTCTCCATTATCGGCGGTTCTCTGATCAACCTGATCTTGCGCCAATGATCAAACTGACGGCCGCCCAAGCCAAGAAACTCGGCATCGTAGGTCACGCTCCGCGCGTGAAGATGCCGAAGGCTTCGACGCCAACCATCTGGTGGATTGAGCACGGCGTCCCGGTCCCGCCGGTCAAAGAGCACCGCTTCCATCCCAAACGGATGTGGCGCTTTGACTTCGCGTGGCCCGGGGCCAAGATTGCGTGCGAGTGTGAAGGCGGCGTATTTGCGGGCGGCCGCCACGCGCGGGGGGCCGGATATCGAAACGATATCGAAAAGTACAACGAGGCCACGCGCATGGGCTGGCGCGTGTTTCGGTTCTTGCCCGAGCAGTTCACCTCGGGGCAAGCGCAGAACTTCATGAAGGGTATTCTCTTGGCGGCGATCGAGCATGGCTGATCTTCGCAAGCATCCGCTGTACGTGCGGGATTGCCGCCTATGTGAAGCGCCGCTGGCCTTTGGCGTGGATGTCCAGCGCCGCCGCATCCCGCTTGATCTGCGTTCAGCGGTGTGGGCGTTGGTCGGGACAAGGCCCTTAGAAGTGGTTCCGACGGAACTGGCGATGGTGGATCATCGGAGCGTGTGTCCGCTATTGCCGGCCGAGGAATCGAAGAAACTGGATATCGTCTAACCTTTGGGGATGGAGGAAAATTGAGATGAAATTGGAAAAGCAAATCGACCTTTTACGCGAAGCCTTGTCCGAATCTTTGGCGCATTGGAACCTGACCCGGGATCGTGGCTATGCCGTTCCGCTGCCGCGGCGTATTGAGATGATGGCCGAGAACGCACTCGTGCAGACGTCCCCGGAATCCTTGGGTGCGCCGCCGGTGCCGCCAGCCCCGGACCGCTTCCCGATCTTTTGGAAGTGCATGGCCTTGGCGGTCTTTCTCGTGATCCTGAACGTGGTGGGATGGAGCAAGATCATTTCGCGCAACATTGACGACGACACCTTCCACGCCGAACAAGTCCTGTGGTGGTCCAGGCGCAATACCTCGCAGGCCAACGCCGCCCTGGCCCGCGCCATCCCGGATGCCGAGGAAGGCCGCCCATGAACGACTTGATGCGCGTTCTAAGTATTTTTATGATGTGTGGGATGCTGTATGCCATCCTGCGATATTTTCCGCCGGTGCCAGACTACAAGGGGGATTCATGTTCAGCGCCATCGTCGCGGCCATGCCGCGTCATATCGAAGTAGACGCCAAAGGGAAAGTCCAGAAACGCGGTCGTCTTTACGCCATCCTTTCATGCGGACATCGCCGGGTATATCGGCGTCGCTGGATGGGCCGCAAAACGCCGGTCGCATGTCCGCTTTGCGCGGGCGGTACGCTCCCGCTCCAAAACTGGAAACCGCAGATGCCGCATGTCCATCCCCGCCACAAGGGCCAAAGCTCCATGATGGTGGGCACCGCGCCGATGAAACTCTATTCGCAAAAAGACGACGCCCATGCCTGAACTTCCCGCCACGTTCGTGGGGCCGCCAAACTTCCCGACCTATTGCATCGGGTGTCGGTCGCCTCTCATCAATACGGTGGATCTTCTCCCCGTCCAACTTCGCATGGGACAAATGCCGCAGCTCTTTTGTGACCATCCCATGTGCAACCGGCGGGGCCTAGCGACCATCCAATTCCTCACCACGCCGGTCGTCACGCCTAAAGCGCCCTGATGAATCCATACGCCATTCTGGGGGTCAAGCCAAACGCCACGCGCGAAGAAGTGAAAGCCGCCTATCTCCGCGCCGCCACGCAAACCCATCCCGACAAAAACCCGAATGATCCAAAAGCGGAAGAACGCTTCAAGGCCATCAATGCCGCCTACGAGATCCTTTCGGACAAAGGTAAGCGTGAGCAATGGGATCGTATCCATGGGTTCCCGTCCGCGCCCGTGGCGCGGGCTCCGCGCCCCCAGCAACCCTACAATCCGTTCGTGGACTCCATTTGGCAGAATGTCTCTTCGTCATATAACACGACCGAAGAAGCGCATTTCGATATCGACTACGTGTTCCACACCTTCATGGAAAACCTCGACCTCTGATCATCGTTTACAGTTCCAGCGTCACTATAAACCATCCGAAAAATTCTCCGACGGTAAATCAGCTTCACCTCTTGTAATTCCGTTCCAAATAGCCTAATCTCATAACGCACAGGGATCGCATGGCCAATTTCCGAAATCACTTTTTTGCCGCTCCGCTAGACTTGGATCGCATCCCTGTGGTCCTAGCCCCGGTCCCATCCCCTTGTGGCCGGGGTCAATTTCTTTTATGAGCCTTAATCCAAAACAGCAACGCTTCGTCGAGGAATACGTCAAGGACTTCAACGCGACGCAGGCCGCCATCCGCTCGGGATATTCGCAAAAGACCGCCGGACAAATCGGCGAAGAGAACTTGAGAAAACCTGAAATTAAAGAGGCGGTCGAAGCCTTGAAGAAGAAGGCGTCGGATGCCAACGAGGTCACAGTCGCCCGGGTGCTCCAAGGAATCCTACGTGTGGCCGAACTGGATCCGCGCAAAGCCTATGACTCCAAAGGCGACTTGCTTCCCATCCACAAATTGCCGGACGAGGTGGCCTTCGCCATCTCGGGCATTGACACCGAAGAAATTTACGAGTACGAAAGAGGGACGAGAAAAAATATCGGGAAGGTGCGGAAGCTGAAATTCTCGAGCCGCGATCGAGCCCTGGAACTCCTGGGGCGATACCTCGCCATGTTCCTGGATCGGGCGGAACTGACCGGGAAGAATGGGAAGCCGCTTATCCCATCGGCTTCCAGCGAGCATGTGAAGATACTGGGCCAGCTCACGGATGAACAGCTCGACGCCTTGGGCGACAAGATCAAAACCATTTTGCGGAAACCGCGCGAGGATGTTCCCGCGCCAAAGGCGAAGAGTGGCAAAACAAAAACTTCCTGACCTCTCATACGACGAAGCGGTCGCCCTCGATAAGCCGCAGCGCATCGTTAAAGCCATTCGGTGCGCCAAGAATAAAGACATCCTCGGCTGGGGCGCCGCCGTCATGCCGGAAAAATTCTCGATCCCCTTTTGTCGTCCGCTCCACGACTATTTCGTGGATACCCGGCTCGAGACGTTGACCTGCGAAGAAGCCCCGCGCGATTCATCCAAGACCACCATCCGCTGTATGCTCGTGCCGCTTTTCCAAGCGCTGAACGAAGCCGATCTCTTCCGCTTCTATTTCAACATCCAAGGCACCGAAGACAAAGCCTTGACGATCAATCGGAACATCAAACAGGAGATCGAGCGCAACGAGGTCTTGGCCGAGATCTACGGCGACATGAAAGGCAATCGCTGGACGGATGCCGAGTTCGTGCTCTCCAATGGAATCGTCTTCGGGTGCGCGTCCACGGGACAGGCCATCCGCGGCAAGAACTATTTGAACATGCGGCCCGATTACATCATGGCCGACGACCTGTATACCGAGGAGCACATCCATAATCCGCAAGCGACGCTCAAGGTCAACGAATGGTTTTGGAGCTCGCTCTACTCCTGCCGCGCGAGTCATCGCCGGTGGTCGATCCATTTAACGGGCACGGCCATCAACCAGGTCGACTTGCTCGTGCAGTTCAAGGGCTTTGCCGATCACCCCGAGAATCTTCCCAAGGACATCCCGCCGATCAAATTCAAATCGTTCAAGCAGGTATTGGATTGGGATAAAGGCACCGTCATCTGGCCGGAGAAGTGCAGCTTCGAGCAGGCGAAGATGGACAAGATGATCATGGGCGACACCATCTTCAACCGGGAACGCCAGAACGAGCGCCACGACGATAAAGAGTCCTACATCAAACGGTCGTGGCTGTATAAGCCCGACGGCCGCAACTGGGAGTTTGACCCGCATGATTTATTCCAGATGCTGGAAAAAGAGGGCGCGATTTATTCGGTGTCGGCCGTGCGCCTCGGGAACGATCCATCCATCGGAAAGAACATGGATTCGGACGAGAACGCCACCGCGCTTGTGATCGAGACGATCTTTGATGAAGACGGCGGCCACGACTATTGGATCATGAATCTGACGGCCGGCCGTCTCTCGCTTCAAGAGCGCGTTGATAATGTGAAGGACATTTGCGCGGATCAGCCAGGTAATTACAACGTGACCGAAGTAGCCATCGAATCGGTGGGCGGGTTTGACGATTACGCCCAGACGGTAATCAGCCAGACGGACTTGCCCGTCACGCGCGTTCCACACGTCCCCGACAAAATAACAAACCTTGAAAATCACTCTAAATTTTTCCAAAATGGCAAGGTCCATTTGAACAGAAACATACCGATAGAGCTAAAAGAGAAGCTCGTGAGCCAGCTCACGACCAACAGCCCGCAGCATGACGACGTGCGGGATGCGGTGTTTTTGACGATGCAGACAGGGGAAGCCGGATGGGGGAAAGCCTATGACTAGCAAACGTCTCACCGTCAAAGCACAGAACCTTGAAACCACCGTCGCCTATCTTCGCGGACGATTGGAACAAATCCACAACGCGCAGGGAGCCGAAGGCGAAACCCTGACCAATTCCTTCGCCAGCCTCGTGGGCGGAATGGGCGGCGGCTTTGGCGGCCAGAGTCCGCTCACCTCGATCGAGCCGATCATCTCGAACAATCGCTATAGTCCGCTCTCGCTTAACCCGCAAGTCCTGACCTTCTTCTATTTCTCCGACGGCATCGGTGCGGCGTTGGTCGATGGGCCCGTAGAGGATGCGGTGCGCGGCGGTCTCAAGTTTGAGTCCAACGAACTCGATCCCGACGATCTGAAAGAATGGGACGATTTTCTCGAGCGCTTGGAATTTTACCCGCTCTTAAAATCGGTCGAGAAGTGGGCGCGGCTATATGGCGGCGCCGGGATCATCATTCAGGATGGAACCGATCCGCGCAAACCTCTCGACATGAAGAAGATTTTCGGAAAGAAACTGACCTTCTATTCGGCTAACCGCTGGGAACTGATTTCGCCGTCGCGGGAAGCGCCGCATTACAATTTCTGGGGCGAGACCATCGACGCTTCGCGCGTCATCACCTTGGCCGGGAAGGAACCGCCCTGGACCGTGAAATGGATGCTTCAAGGCTGGGGCATGTCCTTCATGGAAAGCCTGATCCCGCCGATCAACATTTACAAGCGCAACGAGAACGCCGTCTATGACCTCCTGCGCGAAGCCAAGATCGACGTCTATAAATTCATCCGCTTCAATTCGACCTTGGCCACCCAGAAGGGTTTGGCCCAAATCTTGCAGCGCGTCCAGCTCCTGAACATGGCCAAGTCAAACTCGAACGCCGTGTTGCTCGACAAGGACGACGACTTCGCGCAAAAGCAGATGACGTTTGCGGGGCTCTCATCCATCTGGCAGGAGAACCGCACGAACCTTTGCGCGGCGACGCGCACTCCCGAGATTAAACTTTTCGGGACGTCGCCATCGGGCTTTAACGCCGGCGAAGAACAGATGAAGACCTACAACGGCATGGTCGAGTCCGACGTCCGCGACCACATGCGCCCGAACATCCGCCGACTGATCGACCTTCTCATGATCAACAAATACGGTTCGGTCTTGGACATGAAGTTCATGTTTCACCCGCTGGCCGTCCTCACCGCCAAAGAAGAAGAGGAGATCAAGAAATCCAAGCATGACCGCTTCCGCCAGGATTACATGGACGGGATGTTGACCGCAAAGGAATACGCCGGGCTTTGCCAGCGCGAAGGCATGATCCCGATGCAGACCGAAGTCTCGCTGGGGAAACGAGAACCCGAGCCGCCATTTTTAACCGAAGCAATGGGTGATGATGACCCAGATCAAAACAGGGGGAGCAAACCAAATGGAAGACAAAAAGCCGGACGCACCGCAGCCGACGCCGCCGAGTAACGCGCCGAAGATCCTTCCCGCGTCTCTTCAAATCACCGTCGCCTACAACACGACCAACGGCCAGATCCTGGTACATTGGCCGACCACGTTCAAAGACGAATGCGTCGAGATTCTTCTCGAGGCCGTCAAAGTGGTCTACCACGCCAAACCGAATGCCCTGACCAAAGCCGGGGCCAATGTTTTGGCTGGCCTCACCATTCCAGGTAAGGCGTAAATGCCCGAAACCGTTCCCGTTCATCGCCTGCGTCCCGACATCTACGAAGGCATGGAAGACCAGATCGTGGAGATGTTCCGCGAGATCCTCTTCCAGCCTTTGGTGGATGTCCTGAAACAGGAGACCTCGGGAACGGTCATGGTGCTGGAAAACGCGCCTGTGGATCTTGTGCTAAAAGCCATCCGGGAAGGCAAACTCCAATATGCCCAGGGCGTCTTCTCTGGCACCTATACGGCGCGGCTGGCCGTGGCGCTTCGTGCGCTGGGCGCGGAGTTCGACGCGCGGAGCAAAGTTTATCGGGTATCGCAGGGAAAAGTCCCCGGGGCCATCGTGGCGGAAGCCTCGGCCTACCAGGACAAAGCCAAGCGCATCCATCAGGCCATTGACCGTACGCTGAACGATATCGTGACGGGGCTTGAAACCAAAGTCGCCGGGAAGTCGTTGGATGCAAGCAACGTGTTCGTGGACATCGAGGATGGGTTCGCACCGGCCGCCAAGGCTCTCGAGGTCAACCCGAAATTGAACCCCGACAAAAAGACCGAACTTGAGCGGCGCTATACCGACAACGTGAAATTGGCGGTGAACGATTTCACGAAGAAGCAGGTGTTGATGCTTCACAAAGAGGTCGAGAAAAACGCGACCGAGGGATACCGCTTCGACAAACTCACCGAGGCCATCCGCAATCGTTATGGCATCGCGCAGCGCCACGCGAAGTTCTTGGCGCGGAACGAAACCTCCATCTTCATGAGCACGTACCGGGAACAGCGGTTCCAGCAGGCGGGCGTCCGGCGCTATATCTGGGTGACCTCTCACGATTCGCGCGTGCGTCCCGCCATTGGCCTAACGGCGCGCGAGAAGCAACTGGCCGGAAACCACCGCGAATTGGATGGCCACGCTTTCTTTTTCAACGATCCGCCGATTGTGGATAAGAACACGGGGCGCCGCGCCAACCCCGGCATGGACTACAACTGCAGGTGCATCGCCAAGCCGATCTTGGAGTAGGGCGGGGCTTGCAATTGCGAACAAGACACCGTAGGCTTTGAGAGGGTTACAAAAAAAGTTAGTGACAAGGTTTTAAAAAAACGGTAACATTCGCGCAATCAGGTCGCGTTCTTTCACAGTCTAATCGTCGTAAGCGAAGCGGGCATTCTGGTGCCAGAACATCAGGACGCCCGCTTTTTTTATGCCGATCCTTACCCCGGAGAAGGGCGAACAAGAAAAGGCTTTCGTATCTCGCTTCCTGGCGAATGCGGTGGCCTCGAAAGCGTTCCCCGAAGAAAAACAGCGCGCGGCCATCGGCTATGCGGTCTACCGCAATTCCCTCGTGAACGATGCACCCGCCGCCGGCCCGAAGTTCCTCAAGCCCTCCGAAGACGACGACATGAATAAATTTATAGAGAAGTTCATGCTCGATCCCTACACGATGGGCGAGTTCCCGAACTCCAACGAACGCCGCGCGATCGCCACGTTCTTGTGGAAGGACAAGGAAAATTCTGACGATGTTTTTAAAGAGGGCCTTCTGCGTTCGATGTCGGAGCCCGCGCGTCCGAAGCCCGTGCAGAACGCCGCCGATGATGACGAATGGCCGCGGCCTGTCACCGCTCGTTTTATTTTACCTGGCCTCGTTCACTATGAAGATCTAAGCGACGGACAGGGCTCCACGATTTTGGTTCAAAAACCGATGCTGGACAAGATGCTCAATTCCTTCATCGGCAAGCCGGTCGTTAATGAAAACCATCGTCCCGTTCATAACCGCGACTTCAATATGGGCAATGCCGACGGCATCGTCTCGAAGGCCTGGTACAACGCCGACGACGGCTATTATTACTGCGACATGCTCGTCTGGGATCCAGAGACGCGCAAGAACATGGAAAGCGGCTACTCGGTTTCGTGCGCCTACGTTGTCAAGGAATGGAACAACGAAGGCGGGACGTTCAGCAACATTCCGTATCAACGCGAGGCGGTCGATGGCGAATACACTCACATGGCCATCGTTTCAAACCCGCGTTACGAACAGGCGCACATCTTCAATGCAATCAAAGGAGGCTGTATGTCGATCCTCAAAATGATCTTCAAAGGCAAAGACGAAAAGGAACAGTCCATCGACCTCGATACCAAGACATCCTTGGAACTCGGGAACGGGAAATCGGCCACCATCGAAGAGATGGCCAATTCTTACCTGGCGGCTGAAAAGCTCCGGGAAGAAGAAGCCAAAAAGCCGAAGGACGACACCTTGATCGACCTCGGCAACGGCAAAAAGATTTCGCTCGGCGATCTGAAAAAGCAGCACGCCGAGACTCTTGCCAACGCGGAATCCTCGGAAATGAAGAAGGAACACGAGGACGGCGACCACAAGGACTATAAAGAAAATTGTGGGATGTGCTCGAAGGAGCGCAAAAACGCCGAAGACAAAGAAGCGAAGGAAAAAGAGGAAAAAGATCGCCAAGAAGCCGAACGCAAAAATGCGGTCGAGCGAGCTCGCAAGGAAACGGAAGACGCCGAAGGGCGCCGAGCCGCCGAGCGCCTCGACAACGCCGCACGGCTTCGCCGCGGAGAACTTGGTACCCCCAGCGTCTCCACCTTGGATGATGGCATCCAGCGCGGTAAAGCGATGTTCGGGTTCCACGATGACTTGAAGCAGCCGGCCGCGCCGGTTGCCAAATAAAAAGGAGATACGACCATGGGCGTGACACTCTATACTAACCAGTTCGGCCAATCCGTCGCCGTCGGTGACCTTGACCTCGGACTTATGGCGTCGGGTTCCATCACCGGCATCGTGAGCCCCAATCAAAGTTCCCCGGCCGCCACCATCAATGCGGGATCGTTCGTCAAGATCGACACCACGATCACCTCGGGCTATGTGGTGAACTTCCTGCAGGCAGCCCAGACCGACCTTGCTTTCGGCGTTGTGAAACGCCTCTTGAAGCAGGGAACGTTCGGAAGTCCGTATCCGATCGAAGTCTCGCTTCCCGCGCTTCCCGTCATGTGGTTATTGGCCAACGCCACGATCACCCCGGGAGCCACGGTGTACAGCGATTCAACGGGCCAATTTGTGAATGTCACGGCGTCCAGCAACAAGGCGCGCGGCATCGCTCTTGACTACGCGACCAATGGCAACGTTCTGCGTGTCCTCATCACGCCGCCCGTCGCCATCGCATCCTAAAGGAGACCGACGACCATGCTTAAACTCCCTGTGAAAAGCTACAAAGAGCAGTTAGAGGAAATGAAGAACTCGGGTCGCGGCCTTGCCTGGCAACGCGGATTGACCCTCTTCAATTCCAACGGCGCCATCGACTCCAACACCATGGGTTACGAGTACACCACCCAGACGACCACGCTCATCCGGGCGCGCGTGCGGGAACAGAAGTTCTATGAAATCCCGTTTGCGGAGTACATCCCGGTCATCGTCGGAGAAGGCGCGTACCTGGAAAACATCAAGACGAACATCGAATACCAGTCCGCTGGGGATTTCGAGTCCGGCTTGCAGTCGACCTCGGAAGACGCCCGCATTGCGACGGTGAGCGTCGGTATCGCTCCGATCACCACGGTCATCAATACGTGGGTGAAGGGCTATCAGTATTCCGACATGGAAGTCGAGAAAGCGCTGGCGGCTGACAACTGGAACCCCATCGAAGCCAAGATGCGCGCCCTCAAGAAGAACTGGGACTTGGGCGTCCAGAAGATCGCGTTCCTGGGAAGCTACCGCGACCCGACCGGCACCCCGGGCCTCTTGTCCAACGGACAAGTCACGGTCAACACCGCCGTGATCCCGACGAACATCAGCTCCATGTCCTACACGCAGTTCGGCACATTCGTGGCCACCGTCATGAATGCGTACTTCCAGAACTCGAACGACACGGTGATGCCGAACACGTTTGAGATCCCGATGTCGGATTACCTGGGCTTGATCACGCCGATCAATCCGCAGTTCCCGAACGTCTCGATGCTGACGTACCTGGAAGACGCTTTCCGGCGCGTCACGCAGAACCCGAACTTCCGCATCTACCCGTGCGCTTATGGCGACGCGGCGCGGAATGCCGGCGTCTGGACGTCTAACGGCACGTACCGCTACTGCCTGTATCGGAATGACGAGGAGACCATGACCATGGACATCCCGCTTCCGTTCGTGCTGCGCGGGCCGATGTCTCCGAACAACTTCAACTGGAACGGCGTGGCGCAAGGCCAGTACAGCGGATTGATCATCTTCCGCGTGCCCGAAGTCATTTACTTCGACCACACCTAACAAGGGGGATTCACCATGGCAGAGAAAAACGATCCGAAGAAGGAAGAGTTCAAGGGCAAAGTCGTCTTCAATAAAGGCCCGAGGTTTTACCACCTCAAGGCCAAGGAGACGGGCGAGAAGGACGCCAGCGGAAAGCCGGTCATGCTTGCACGGGTGCTCGGTCCGCAGTCGTCCATCGAAGTGCTGGACGAGTCGGAATATAACCACCTCTGTGGCTACAAAGACGTGGTGGACGCCGACAAGTTCGTCCCGCACACCGGCGCTCATGAGCGCATCACTTCTCTTGAGAAAGAGAAAGCCGAACTTCTCGCCCGCATCGCCGAGCTAGAGGGCGACAAAAAGAGCGAGAAGAAAGGTAAGTGATATGCCCTATCCGCCAACTGTGGCGGACTTTCAGGGTTACTTTACGATCGAGTTCGTCTACGGTGACGGCAAGAATACCGTGCAAGACGCGCAGATCCAAAGGGCCCTGAACGAGTCGCAGATCACCTTTAACCCTGGCCTCTGGGACGGCGTGACCGTCCTGGGGGCGGCGACGGATGGGCCGACAGAACAGGAAGTCGCTTTCTTGTATTTGGCGGCCCATTTTCTTGCAAGGAACATTCAGGCAGCCGGAGGATTGGCGGCCGTGAAAACTGGGCGAGGGATCAATCAGGCGGGTGGTGGGACTCTTCAAAGCGTGTCGGCCGGGAACGTGTCGGAAGCATTCGCGATCCCCGAGTTCGTGCGCGAAGACCCCAACCTCTCCCCTTATATGCAGACCCCGTTCGGCCAGAAGTATTTGACGCTATTGACGCCGCGGCTCACCGGGAACATGGGCATCGCTCCCGGGAACCCCTGGGGGACGTGCTAGGACGATATGGAAGCCTCGGTACAGTACAACAGCGCGGACTTGCACCGCTTGGCCAAGATGCTCGATTTTGGGCGCGGCCATGTCATTCGCGTTGGGATCTTTGGATCAAAGAACACGGCGCACCGGCCAGCCGTCGGCAAGTCTCGCAACTCCAAGGGAGAGCGTAAGACCAAGGGCATTCAGACGTCCGCCCTGACCAATGCCGAGGTGGGCGCCAAGCACGAGTATGGGGACTTGAGCGGTAAGCCGCCCATACCCGCCCGTTCGTTTTTGCGGATGCCCATTTGGATGAAGCAGAAGGAAATCATGGGTAGGGTCGGCAAGGTGACGTGGCGCTTCTTGGAACATGGCGACATCATGGGCCTACTTAAACGGTTTGGTTTGGAATGCGAGAACGTCGTTCAGGACGCCTTCTCCACCGGCGGCTTCGGCCAATGGTCGCCGCTTTCGGATGTCACGAAGAAGCGTAAAGGCTCGGATGCCATCCTGATCGACACGGGCCAGCTTCGCCGCTCGATCGCGTCGGATGTGGTGAAGGACTGATGCCGCTCCCGGATCTAAGCGGAGCGTTTTCGTCCTTCGCGGAAGACACGCAGTTCAAGGTCATCAAGAAAGAAGTCGTCGACTTCGAGGTTCAGGAGACGCCGGGCCCAGCGCTGTACGTGTTCGGGCACATGCAGCCGCTTCATGAGCGGCAACTCCTGGTGAAGGTTGAAGGCGAACGCGGCTGGAAGTATTGGCGGCTTTTCACGACGGACGAACTCAAGCTGGACTGGGAACTCGTGGACGAGCAACTACGGCGTTACCGGGTGATGGCGTCGGAAGATTGGCGGGAAGCGAACTATTTTGTCTATCAAGTCGTCGAGGGAGACGCGCCATAATGTACCTGGAACCGGCCAAAGTCATCGGCACCATTTTGAAAGCCAAGCTCGCCCCGCTCATCCCCGAGGGAGCGCCGTTCAATGTGATGATGTCCTACCAGAAATTCAAGATCCCGACCAAAGGCGTTTTGATCGTGATGTCCTATCTGGGCGGCCGTTCCATGACCAATGACGAATTTATCGGCATCGGGATCGGCGGCATGACCGAAGTGCAGTCATCCGTCAATCACGATCTCATTCAGGTGGACATGATGGGCTTCGGAAGCGAACCGCGCCTCTTGCGGTCGCCGCTTGTGATGGCCCTCAATTCCTTGGCTTCCGAGCAGGCCCAGGAACTTTACGGCATCATGATCGGCCGGATGCCCAGCGATATGAAAGATGTGTCGGCGCTCGAGAGCACGGAGTATTTAACGCGGTACACAATCACCGTTCAAACCACGTCGCTATTTGTCCAGTCGTCGGACGTGGGGAACGATTATTACGACCAGTTCAAAACCCAGGAGGTCTTCAATGGCTAATAACGCCGTCATCCCAGTTTCCAGCGTCGTCGCCGTCACCGTGGCCGGAACCCCGGTCAATCTGCAGGTGCTGAACATCAACACCTGCGCCCTCATCTCTACCGAGACACCTCTCTGGGCTTCGAGCCTCGATTATCAGGTCTATCAGGGAGCCACCCAGGTCGGCGTCGACTTCGGCACGAACTCCAAGGCCTTCGCCATTGCGACCGCTTTCTTCGCGCAGAACCCCAACCCCATCGGCACGCAAGGGTATCTCGTCATCGTTCCTTGCAAGACGGGCGTACCGGCCACCTTGGTCGTCCAGGACTTGACCTATACGGCCAAAGCCACGGGCACGGGCGGGAACTCCATCTCCATCACCTATGCCGCGGGCGGCATCGCGGGCCAAGAAACGGTCGCCGTTTCGGGCTCGGCCATCACCGTGACGCTGGCGTCGGGATCTTCCACGGCGCAGCAAGTCTTGAACGCCATCAACTCGTCCCAGGCGGCCTTGAACCTCATCACGGCGTACCTCTCGGGAACAGGCACGAATGCCCAGACGTCGGCATCCGTCACAAGTTTGTCGGGCGGCTCGGCATCCGGCACGGAACCGTACCTGAACGCCATCATCCGCACCCAGAACGAGATCTACTATTTCGGAATCATGATCGACTCCGACTTGAACGGATCGACCGCCACCCTGAACGCCTTGTGCGGGTACATCCAGACACAGGACAAGATGTTCTTCTATGCCGAGTCCGAATCGGCGGCGGTCTCGACTGGCGGCGCTCTGGCCAACATCGTGGCGGCGGGCTACACGAACACGCGCCCCTTGTACTACCACGACGGCGTGACGAACGATACGCTTGTCATGGCGGCCGCCTATGCCTCGGTGCTTTTGTCGACCAACTTCTTGGCACCGAACAGCACGAAGACGATGAACTTGAAAACGCTCACGGGTGTCACGCCCGACCAGACGGTCACGCCGACGCTCTTACAGACGGCGCAGGCCAACGGGATCGACGTCTATCCTGCCGTCGGGAACCCGCTGAACGGGGTTCTTTTGACCTCGGGCATCAATCAGTTCGCCGATCAGGTTTACAATCAGTTCTGGTTCAAGTTCCAGCTTCAAACGAGCATCTTTAATTTCCTGGCGCAAACGCAGTCCAAGATCCCGCAGACCGAACTCGGCATGACGGCGCTCAAGAACGTGTGCCTAGCGGTATGCCAGCAGGCCGTGACGAACGGATTTGTAGCGGCCGGGGCATGGACGTCGGCGGTGCCATTCGGGAATCCTCAAGACTTTGTGCGGTGCATCGGGGATGTGGGCTATTACGTCTATTCGCAGCCGGTCGCTTTACAGAGCCCGACAGCGCGGGCCGCGCGTCAAGCGCCGCCCGTTTCGATCGCGCTCAAGATGGCGGGGGCGATTCACACGGTCACGGTCAACGTGCAGATCAACCTCTAAGGAGAATAAACCATGTCTGCCTTCGCACTCACAGGACAAGATGTCATACAAATCAACAGCCGGTCCATCGTCAACCTTGCCGATGCCGACTCGATTCTCGAGGAATACCAGAACGATATCAGCAAGGTAAAGACCGCCAAAAACGGAAACGTCATCGCGGCCCTGGACAATCAAGGCCTCATGGCGACGGTCACGCTCCGTCTTTTGATCGGGTCTTCCGACGACAAGTTCTTGAACAGCATCTGGCAGACGTTCATCGCCGATGCCGGAACCTTCGTCGTCATGACGGGCTATTTCGCCAAGCGCGTGGGTGACGGCGGCGGAAATCTCGCCAACGTCATTTACCAATGCTCGGCCGGCTTTCCGAAGAAGCTCCCGGGAGCCAAGAGCAATGCCGACGGCGACCTGGAACAGAGCGTGTCCGTGTGGTCCATCAACTTTGGGACGGCTATTCGCACGGTGCAATAAGGTCTAAAAACAAGGGGGATAGCGTATGCCGGAGTCACAGAAATTTATGTTGCCGTCGGGCGAAACGTTGGAAGTCACGCCGTCGGATTTCTCGGCGGCCTTTGGTCTTTTCAAAGCCATTTGTGGATCGCTCAAAGGGATGAAGATGCCCGAGGAAGTCTTGAATGCCAACCTCGGACAGAACCCCCTCGAATCCATCCGCAAGAACGTGGCGCTGTTTTCGGTGCTCATGGAAAAATTCACGGAGATCGTCGGAAACAAGGCGGTCGAAGATGCGGTTTTCCAATGTGGGCGCCGCGCGGTGTATGCCGGGAAGTTCACTTTCTCGGCGGGGCTGATGGATGACCCAGCCGTCGGCCAGCGTGTGCGAGAGGACTTTCTCTTTATCGCGCTTCGGATCGCCGAGGTCAACTGCAAGCCTTTTTTAGCACCGATCTTTTCCAAGTTAAAAACCCTGCGCCCGAGCGCGGCCGACTCCCAGAAATAGCCGTTAAGGCCGAGGAAAAGATTCTCATAGCCCTCAAACTTTCCAAGCAGGGATTTTGGGGGGGCGACCCGGGGCGTGTTCTCCGGGCCCCGGTGAATCGGGTGATGGAAGCGCTCCAATTCGTGGATTTCACGAGCACGTATGAGCGGACGTATTTTGAACTGAACAAGGAGAAGCCGGAAAATGACGGTCGCTGAACTGATTTTAAAGATCGGCACGCAAGTGGTGGGCGGCGACAGCCTAGGGAATTTCATCAAGACCCTGGAAAGCGCGAGCCTCGCCACCCTGGCCGAAGTGGCCGGCATTGAAGAACTTTCCCGCCGCCTTGTCGCCTTGGCCAATGACGTCATGCAGGCCGCTAATGCCTTCGAGATGTTCGAGTCGACGACGGGCCTTTCCGCTCTAGACTTGCAGCGCTGGCAGGGCGTGGCGCGGCAAGCGAACGTCTCGGCCGAAACCGTTTCCAATACCATCCAGACCCTCGGCCAACGCTTGGCCCAAATCCGCCTGACGGGTGAAGGCATTAAGCCATTCCAGATCATGGGCATCGCCCCGGGATCCGATCCGCTGGCGGTCCTGGCACAAATGCGGGCGTGGGCGCGCGGACAGAAGGACACCTTCTTCGCAGGGAACATGCTGGAAGAGGCGGGGGTAAGCCGCCAGTTCCTACAGATCTTCCGGCTCTCGGACAAAGAGTTCCAGAACTTCGTGCAGCACAGCGCCATCATGACCACCCAGCAGGAGAACTCGTTCAACCGCTGGACTTTGGCCATCAAGCAGATGCACGAGGCGTTCACAAAGATGGGGTATTCCCTCATCGAAATCATCGCGCCCGCCGCGACGCATTCCCTCAATATTTTCAACGCTTTCCTGGACATCATCATCAGGTTCAAGGGCGAAATCGCAGCCTTTGGCGTGGCTGCCGCCGTGGGATTCCTGGCGCTTAACCCCGCCATCGCGGGACTCGTGGCAGCCTTCGGGCTTCTCTTCGTGGTTCTGGACGACTTCGCGGTCTATTTCGAGGGCGGAGATTCCATCATCGGCCGCGCCATCAAAGGGCTCGAGCGGATGCCCCGGGTGCTGGCCCCGCTCAAAGCCGTCTTTGAGCTCATGAAGGACATCTTGGTCGGGATGGTCTCTCCGATCCTCTTGCTCCAAAACCTCTTTGAGAAGGCCGAAAGCATCATGCGTTTGCACATGACCTCGACGGCCGCCGGTGGCTTCTCGCCGGCTGTGGCGGGAGCCTTGAGCAACGTCAACAATCAGCGGAGCATCCAGCAAGAGAACAATTTCCACATCTCGTCCAGCGGCGGCGCGTTGGATGCCCCTGGCTATGGCGACGTGGCCTATTTCATCAAGAAGGCCGTCAATGACGCCAACATCCAACTGGTGAAATAATGGCGATCACCCCAGCCCTTCCATCGAGTTTCTTCAACGCCATCCCGACCGGTCAGAGCTATGTCGATGGCGTCATTAATCAATACGTCCTGCATACCAAAGCCGTCAACGGTATCGGTGGGTTTGTCTTCGATTACCTGGGTGAAGAGAGCCTCGCCATGGAGTCGGACATCACCGACCATTTTGTCGAGAACAACACGACGGTGCAAGATCACGTCGCGCGAAAGCCCATCCGGGTCACTATGCGGGGATTCGTGAGCGAATTGGCCGTCCCGGCACCGCAGGGCGTGGTCGGGCTCTTGGCGTCCCTTCAAAGCGGACTGACCCAGATTGACGCCTACCTCGGAAGCTACACCCCGGGCATGGTGCAGATCATCTCTAAAGCCATCACCCAGGCCCAAAACGTGGTCAATAACGTCGAAACCACCCTGGCCAAGGTGCAGAACGTCGTGATGCTTTTCCCTGGTGCGCCGCCGCCTGTGACCATCCAGGAGCGCGTGTACCTGCAGCTCTTGAGTCTGTGGCTGAACAACGTGCCCGTGGCCGTCGAAACGCCCTATAGCACGATCCCGAACATGATGATTGAGCGGGTGTCCATGATCCAGCCGGATGACACGAAGGGATGGAGCGACATCAGCGTCACCCTAAAACAGCTTCGGTTCGTGGAAATTGAATCCGTGGCCGACACCGGCCAGTTCGCCGCCAGACGTGCCCAGCAAGCCCAGAGCGCGACGAATAAGGGCGTGACGCCTGGAAGTCCAGTCCCGCAGAGTTTAGCGGTCACAGCGGCCAAGGCGGCGGGGTTCCTATGACCTTAATCTCGAACCTCTCGGATCAAGCCGACATGATCGTCTATGTGCCCTTGGCGGATGGAACGACCGTTCAGTACGAGTTCGTTTACCTCCCCACGATTCAGC
>Ga0210389_10000351_pt1 | contig 44693 bp, 40 predicted proteins | sample IncBWH28OmetaG_FD_160127 | JGI IMG/M metagenome (GOLD analysis project Ga0210389, IMG submission 160127) | Forest soil microbial communities from Barre Woods Harvard Forest LTER site, Petersham, Massachusetts, United States - Inc-BW-H-28-O ... | reverse complement strand
CCGCCTCACCAATCGCTTATGCCCCGAGGCGCACAAGGTGGCGGACCGTCACGCCGTTACCGGCGTGAAGCGACCGGGGGATTATGCTTTGCCTTGTGACAGCTGTGGTGACGTTGACGGCCGACCGGGCCTTCGACGTCTTTGGCGACCACAGCTACCGGATGGACCTTCGAGGCTGACGCGGCTACCGCGCCGCGACGGCGCGCCATGCCCTAGTCCCCTCGGGCACCACGTGCCCCGCCTCGAAGGCTGTGCTCATGACCCCCCTGGTTGACCTGCATCGTCACCTTGAAGGAAGCATCCGTCCCGCGACCTCCATCGAGTTCGCCGCCCGAGCCGGCATCCACCGGCTCCCCGATGAGTGGCGCACGGCACTTGTCGCCGCTGAGCGCGAGGAAGGGCTGCTGCCCTACCTGGCGAAGATCGAGAACGCGACTGCCCTCGTGCGGACGCTCGCTGACTGGCGCCGGGTCACGGCAGAGGCGATTACCGACGCCGCCAGCGATGGCCTGTCAGCGCTAGAGCTGCGCTTCTCGCCGCAGTTCATCGCCGGCGTCACCGGCCTGGACGCCGGCGACGTCATCGAGGCGGTCAGCGACGCCGCCTTCGGCACCGAGCAGCCGATCGAGGTCGGCCTCATCGGGATCATCGTGCGTGACGCGGGACCAGACTCCGCGGTGGACCAGGTCCGCCGCCTGCTGCGGCACGAGCACACGCTGGCCGGAGTCGACCTCGCGGGAGACGAGGCCGGGTACCCGGCGGCACTGTTCGCCCCGGCATTCCGCCTCGCCCACGACAACGGCCTCCCGGTCACGATCCACGCGGGCGAGGCAGCCGGCCCGAGCAGCGTCTGGGATGCCCTGCGCCTAGGGCCGCGACGCATCGGGCACGGCGTCCGCAGCGCCGAGGATCCCAGGCTCATGGCGCACCTCGCCGCCTCCGGCGTCACCCTCGAGGTCGCCATCACCAGCAACATCCAGACCGGCGCCGCCCCCGGCCACGCCGAGCACCAGCTCGCGACCTTGGTAGCGGCAGGCGTCCGTGTCGCGCTCTGCACCGACAACCCCGCCGTCAGCGACACCCGGCTGACCCGCGAGTACGAGATTGCCCACGACCTGATAGGAGCGGCGTCCTTGGACGTCATCAGGCAAAACGCCCTGGCGGCCCGCTTCACCGGCCCTAGCGGCACTCGGTGGTGACTACCTCACCAACTTATAACCGGGCTGACCGGACGCGTGAATTCAGGTTGGCGCCCTGCGGCCTGCGCCGGCCACGGTGCGTCGTGCGTCCCGCCACGCGATCAGCGCTGTCCTTGCCCGCGGCGAGGCCACCCGCTGGCCCTGCCGTCGGGCGCGGAGCTGGTCTTTCAGCCAGTCAGGCGCATGCGCCTGCTCTATCGCCTGTGTCTTAGTCAGCAACTGGCCCGTCTGCAGGGCGTGGCGGCCGCGTGCCATCGACGTCAGCCCCAGGTCCGCGATGACCGGGTTCAGCCACCACAGCGGCCGGCGCGCGGCGTGCGCCCAGTACCCGCACAACTCCGCGTGCGCGGCGCGGCGGACGTCATCGTCGGTCATCTCTGGCAGCACAGCGGCTGGCGGGCGGCCTAGGACGGCGAAGCCGTGTCGGACGAGTTCGGCTCGCGTCACCCCCGACAGGCTGCGCTGGACAAGCGAGCCGTGGGTCCACGTCGGGTGCAGCGCCCCGAGGTCGGCCAGCCTGCCCGCATCCACGTACACGCAGCCCAGGTCCAGTCCCTGAGCCGCCCCCTGGTCCAGCCCGCGGTGCAGGCTGGCCAGGATCTCCCGCTGTGTCGCGCCGACCGGGCGGCTCGTCAGGGCAACCAGATCGAGATCACTGACTCCAGGGACGTAATCCCCGGTGGCCAGGGAACCGGCCACCAGCAGATCGGTCACCCAGCCAAGGTCGTCCAGACGTCCGGCAAGGTGACGGACGACCGGCGGCACGTAGGTCACTTAGAAGCCGCGGTAGTCGCGGACGGACATGCGCGGTCCGCGCCGCGGTGGGCCGCCAGTACCGTAGCGGGCGATGCCCGTCGCCGAGCCGGCGGGCCGGCCGGCCGAGGTGCCGGTCCCCCCGCTGAGGCCGATCAGCCGCGTGGCCCGGTGCCGGTGGCCCTTGAACGGCTCAAGGAGTTCCAGCATCTCCTCGTCGGTTGACCGGCGCCTGCCCGCGAGGGCCCAGCCGACGATGTTCTTCAGGTGATAGTCGCCGACAGAGACCGCGTCCGGGTCGCCCGCCGCCCGCTGCCTGGCCTCGGCCGACGTCCAGACGCCGATGCCAGGGATGGTCCGCAGCTTGCGGTCGGCCTCCTCGTGGTTCAGGGTGAGCAGCCGCTCCAGGCTGTCGGCCACGATCGAGGCCCTGATGATCGTCTCGGCGCGGACGCCCTCCACCCCGGCCCTGTGCCACTCCCAGGACGGGATGCGGCGCCACGTGCCCGGCGGCGGGAAGACGCGCATGCCGCGCGGTGCGGGGCCAGGGGGCGGCGTGCCGTACTTCGCCAGCAAGATCCGCCAGGCGCGGTGGGCTTCGAGTACGACGACCTTCTGCTCGAGGATCGCCGGCACGAGCGCCTCCATGAGACGGCCGGAACGGCCGATCCGCAGACCTGGGTTCAGCCGCGCGGCGTCCCTGATGACGGGGTGGGCGTCGGCGGCCAGCGCCTCGAATCCCGAGGTGTCGTCATAGAGGCCAAGGGCACCGGGAAGGGCGTCGAGTAGCCACTGCGCGCCGGGCCCCCACGCCTGCGCCCGCACGCGGGTGGCCGGGTTCGGCGCGGGCAGCACGCGGATGGTGGCAGGCCCGTCCGGGGTGAGCGAGGTCCGCCAGATCGCCCCCGCCTCGTCGGTCTTGAACGTGGGGTCGCCTCTGCCCCGGCCCTGCACGGAGAGCGTGCGCCGCACGTCGACGGCGAACGGCGCGACCCACTCGCACTCCGCCGCCCCGCGAGCCGCCGTCACCGCAACGCCAGCCCCCGCACCAGCCGCCGCGTCAGCCATCGCAGGCCGTCGTCGCGCCGCCGAGGTCAGGCAGCAATCCTTTGCCAGCCACGGTGTCTCATGCTAGACGTCGGTGGTCAGACCGGGGCGATTAGAAGCTAAGTGTCGGAGGAGAAGCGTATCGAGGTCGCCTCCAGGCGCGTGCCCGGCCAGAGCCGCAGCCCCTTGGCGAGCTCGTTGCCCGGCCCGACGTACGCCTCGTCGCCGATGACGACGCCGTGTATCGAAGCGCCTCCCGCGATGACCGCGTCCCTGCCCACGATGCTGTCGCGGACGAGCGCGCCTGCGCCGATGACGGCGCCGTCGAAGATCACGCTGCCAGAGACGACGGCCCCTGCCTCGACGACCGCACCGCGCCCGACAGTTGTCCCGCCGGACAGCAGCGCGTCGGCCGACACGCTGGCCTCCCCGAGCACAAGGAACTCGCCGGGCGCCCCGTCCAGGGCCGGTGAGGGCAGCGCGCCGAGCACCACGTCGCACGAGCCGCGGACGAACGCCTCCGGGGTCCCCACGTCCAGCCAGTACGCGTCCTCGGCGTAGCCCATGACGACGGCCTCTGCCTCGATGAGGCTCGGGAATGTCTCCCGCTCGACCGAGACCACCTGGCCGGCCGGGATCTGGTCGATCACGGACCGGCGGAAGATGTAGCAGCCGGCGTTGATCGCGTTGGTGACCGGGTTCGGCGTCTTCTCGAGGAACGCGGTGACCCGGCCGCTCGCGTCGGTAGGCACGCAGCCGTACCGGCTCGGGTCGTCCACCGGGACCAGGTGCAGCGTCACCGCCGCTTCCTTCTTCCTGTGCAGGTCTACCTGCGCGCGAAGGTCGTGCCCGGACAGGACGTCACCGTTCAGCACGACGATCGGGTCATCGGGGCCGCCGCGCAGCAGGTTGGCCGCGTTGCGGATGCCGCCGCCGGTGCCAAGCGGCTCGGACTCGTGGACGTAGTCGATCGACAGCCCGAACTGCGCGCCAGACCCGAACGCCGCGGTGAACATCTCGGCCCGGTACGAGGTCGCCAGCACCACGTGCGTGATGCCGCACTCCGCCGCGCGGGCGAGTTGGTGCGCCAAAAAGGGCACTCCGGCCGTGGGCAGCAACGGCTTGGGGGCGGACAAGGTGAGCGGGCGGAGCCGAGTGCCCTTGCCCCCCACAAGCAGGATCGCCTCAAGCGGTTCACGCGGCATAGGTTGCGTCACCTTAGCGGTCGGTTCCATGGACAGCGGTGGCTGCCGGTTGCCCCGGCAACTTGTGCAGCATACTCACCACACCTTGGTGCTACCCCAGGACACAGAGGAATTCGCCACAGTCGCGTTATCAACCGCGGCGATCATTCGTTACCAGGCGAGCGCTCTCGCGCACCTCAACGGGCAGCTCAACGGGCACCTCAGCCGCTGGCACTCACCGTTCGCTGTTCTACGGCCCGCTTGTAGCTGGCGACGTGCGCGGCCGCCGACGCCGCCCAGGTGAAGTCCTGTGCCCTGGCGTAGCCCGCCTCGCTGAGCACGGCCCGGCGCACCGGGTCGTCGAGCAGCGCGCGCAGGGCGAAGGCGATGGAGTCCGTGTCCGGCTCCGTGTACGCCACGGCGTCGCCGCCGACCTCGGGCAACGAGGTCCGGTAGGTCGTCAGCACCGGGGCGCCGCAGGCCATCGCCTCGAGCACCGGCAGGCCGAACCCCTCGCCACGGGACGGCGCCGCCACCACGATCGCCCCGCCGAGGAAGCCGGGCAGGTCGGCGAACGGGAGGTAACCGGGCCGGACGAGCCGCAGGTGCGCCGGGACCCGGGCGACGGCCTCGTCGAGCTCCTGGCTCCAGCCGCCACCGCCGGCCAGCACGAGCGCCGGCGGGTCTGTCATGTCGGCGACCGCCGCGGCCCACCCGCTGACCAGGGCCGCGGCGTTCTTGCGCGGGGTCAGCGAGCCGAGGAACGCGACGTACGGCCTGCCGTGCAGCCCAAGGCGCGCGGTGACCCGGCTGACCTGGACCTCGTCGGGCCGGTGGAAGAGACGGTGGTCGACCCCGTGGTAGGCGACATCGATCTTCTCCGGCTCGATGCCGAGCACCCGGACCAGTTCGTCCCTGGTCGCCTTGGACGGGACGATCAGCCGGGCCGCCTGCCTGGCCGACGTCCTGGTCGCCGACTTCAGCGACACCGCGTTGAGCTGCGTGTACCGGTCCGGGTCGGTGAAGAACGAGAGGTCGTGGATGGTCACCACGGTGGGCAGCCCCGGGCGCAGCGGCATCGAGTAGTTCGGCATGTGAATGACGTCCGCGCCGACCTGCTCCGCCACCACCGGCAGGCCGGTCTGCTCCCAGGCGTGCCGCTCTGAGCGGTGGCCGAGCCCGACGGGGCCCGCGACGATCTTGGCGCTAGGCGCAAGCCGCGCGTAGCGCTCGTCGTCCGCCCGCTGGCACGCCACGGCCAGTTCCACCCCGGTTCCGCCCAGGGCGCCGATCAGCCCGTCAACGTAGCGGCCAAGCGCGCCCCGGTCAGTCGGCACGTCAGTCGCGTCGACGAGTACCCGAAGTGCCACTGCGCACGCGCTCCCTTCGACGGTCCTGCCTAGCCGAAGCCTACGCCACCGTAGGTGAAGCTATGAAGCATGCGCGCGTAACAGTCACCCGCGTCTTAGCAGGATGGGACCGACTTGCCCGCCTTGATCGCCTCCAGGTCGGTCACCGCCTGGGACAGGGTCGACACCTTCACGATCCGCAGCCCGGCTGGCACCGCGCCGGCCGTGTCGGAGCAGTTACCCGCGGGGGTAAGGAAGACGGTCGCGCCGGCGTCACGGGCGCCGACCATCTTCTGCTGGATGCCGCCGATCGGTTCCACCTGGCCCGACGCCGTGATTTCCCCGGTGCCGGCGATGAACTTCCCGCCGGTCAGGTTCATCGGCGTCAGCATGTCGATGATCCCGAGGGCGAACATCATGCCGGCGCTCGGCCCGCCGATGGCGCCCACGGTGATCCGCACGTTGAACGGGAACTTGTAGGTCTGCCCTGCCTCGACGCCGATCACCGGCGTGCCGTTCGACACCTTGGTCGCGACCGGAACCGTGAGGGTCTGCCCGCCCCGCAGCACCTGAAGTTGCAGGGTGGTGCCCGCCGGGTGCGCGGTGATCATCGAGGTCAGCGACGCCGGGCTTGTCACCGCCTGGCCGTCCACCTTCTGGATGATGTCCCCGGCCTTCAGCGACTTGCTCGCCGGGTACCCGGCGACCGTGGAGAGCACTTCGACCTCCGGCGTGTAGCTGATGTGCAGCTCACTCAGCGCGGCGGCGGTGGCCAGTTCCTGCGAGGACGCCATCTGCTGCGTGTCCTGCGCCTGCGTCTGCTGCGCGCTCTGCCCAGGCGGGAAAATCTCCCTCTCAGGGACCACTGCCTCCGACGGTGACACCCACGCGCGCAGCGCCTGGAAGATGTTCAGCCGCACCCCGGGGCCGCCCATGTAGCTGATCGTCACCAGGTTCAGGTGCCCGTTCGTCGGGTAGGTCGGGTGCCCGGTAATCGAGATCAGCGGCTGACCCGTGGAGTCCTTGCCGAGCGTGTTCAGCGTCGGCCCCGGTGTCAGGATCACGTACGGCACGGGGAACAGCACCGCGACCGCGATCGCAGCCACGGTCGCCAGGCCAGCGATGGCCAGCGTCAGGGAACGTCGGGACATGATCGGAAGACTACGCGCTGCCGACACTACTCATTCCTGAAAGGGTCCCTGCCGCGGGCACCAGCAGGATCGGGCGGGGTGGCTGAAACAAGCCACGTTCGTAGGTACGTTTGGGGTCCCGCGAGAGATCAATATGGTACTTTCCGGTGAAGTCGCTGCCCGGAGCGTTGTTCTTGCGTGCCCGGCGGCCGTGATTGACGGCGACTGAAAGGTTTCTATTCGTGCGCTGGGCGGCACCGGCGATCCGCTCTGGGAGGCGAGCGGACGCCACTGAAGAGCAGGCGGACGCCACTGAAGAGCGAGCGGACGCCACTGAAGAGCCGGGAGAGCCCGGTGAGAAGAAGCGTGCCCGGAACTGGCGGACCCCCGGGCCGACGCTGCAGGGGCTTATCGCCTTCGTGATCTACCTCGTCGGCATGGTCGTCGGGCTGGCACAGCCGCTGCTGCCGCACCTGGACGTGCCGCATGTCCAGCAGGGCCAGGTAGACGCGAACTTCTATGTCTGGGGCATGGGCTGGTGGCCCTACGCCATCAGCCACTGGCTCAACCCGCTGTACTCGCACCAGATCTGGGCACCGGGCGGGGTCAACCTGGCCTGGGTGACCACCACTCCCCCGGTGTCCCTGCTCATGTGGCCGGTCACGGCCACGGCGGGGCCGGTTGCGTCGCTCAACCTGACGCTGATCCTCGCTCCGCCCGCCTCGGCCTGGGCGGCGTTCATCCTCTGTCGTCGGCTGACCGGCAAGTTCTGGCCGGCGCTGCTCGCCGGGGCTGTCTTCGGCTTCTGCGACTACGAGATCTCCCACGAGGCCTCGGGGCAGCCCAACCTCACCGTGACGGTGCTGCTTCCACTGATCGCCTACCTCGTCCTGCGCTGGTGGGACGGGTCGCTGAGCCGGCGGGCCTTCCTGATCTGGACGTCGCTCGCGTTCGCCGCCGAGTTCTACACGTTCCTCGAGGCGTTCGCCGACCTGACCCTGATCGCGCCGCTTGCCCTGGTCATCGGTTTCCTGGTCGCGGCGCGGGACGTGCGGCCCAAGGTGGTCCGGCTGGCCGTTGACTCCGCGATGGCGTATGTCGGCGGCCTTGTGCTGGCGGCGCCGTACTTGTACTACGCGCTGCGCAACGTGCCGCAGTCGTTCCATCAGCAGTCGACGGCGTACTGGGTGGACCTGGTCGGCGTGGTCGTGCCGCGTGGGCCGGAGCAACTGTTCACGCCGCAGGGACCAGAGGCGAACCGGCTGCTCGGGATGAGCTGGCTGTCGGGCGTCGCCGGCTATGACCGCACCCCCACCATCTACGTGGGCGTGCCACTGCTCGTGCTCTTCGTGCTCGTGGCTATCTTCCACTGGTCCAACCGGCTGGTCAGGCTGCTGGTCCCGCTGTACGTGGTCATCTTCCTGCTCGCCCTCGGCCCCAAGCTGGTGATCGACAACAAGGTCGTCGCGACCCTGCCTTGGGGCTACATCTGGAGCCTGCCGCTGCTGAACAGCGCAGAATCCCAGCGGCTCATGGACTTCGGCCAACTGGTCCTCGCGCTGCTCATGGCGATCTGGCTCGCGCACGTGACCGCGAGCAAGGTGGCGCTGGCGGCCCGCTGGGGCCTGGCCGTGCTGTCGCTCTTCGCGATCTTCGCGAACCTGCCCACGTTCGCCTCCGTGGTGAACCCCCCGGTCACGAAGGGGAAGCAGGCGAATCCCGGCGTCCCGCTCAGCGACGAGATACCAGCGTTCTTCACCCAGGGCCTCTACCGGCAGTACGTACAGCCGGGCGAAAACGTGGTGATCCTCTCGGAACGGGGCAATGCGATGCTGTTGTTCCAGGCTGCGACCGGCTTCTACTTCAACGTCGCCGGCGGGTTCATCAACGCGTCGCTGAACCCGGACGGGAACGCGTGCCCGACGTTGAGCCCGGTCCAGGACGGGGTGCCGTGCCAGGTGCAGGCCCTCAGCTCCCTCCCGCCGTCGGTCGGCGGGCAGCGAGTCGCGGCGTTCAAGTCCTACGTGCGGAAGGACCACATCGGCGCGATCATCGTCGAGCGGGCCGGGGCGGAGAAATGGATGTACGCCTTCGGCAAGAACGGGATCGACTTCAAGTCCACCACGGTCGGCGGCGTGACGATCTTCCAGGTCCCGAAGAACTACGGCTGAGGCTCGGGGCCGTGGTCAGGACGCCTGGTAGACGGCGACGTTCCTGACGCTCATCGCGGCGCCCGAGGTCGTCGCCGCGGCGGGCGCGCTGCACTGGCAGACGCTGTCCGGGTAGGTTCCGCCGATGGCCAGGTCGAGGACGACGGCGAAGCCCCGGCTGAAGGCGGTCTGCCAGGCGGCCGCGCCGACGCGGGACTCGCTGACGCTGTAGAACTGGTGGCCGTCGAGGTACCAGCGGACCTGCTGGTCCGCGGGGTCGCGGCGGTCGATGATCACCGCGTACGTGTGAAATCCCTGCTGGCAGCCGGGACAGGGCTGAAGCCCGCTGCTCAGGCCGTTCTGCTCGTGGCACGGGCCGAGCGTGCCGTCGGGATTGGGAGTGGTCAGGTTGCCACAGTGCAGCGCGCCGGAGTGCTCGTCGAGCCCGTTGACGTCCTCCAGGATGTCGATCTCGCCGTGGGCCGGCCACGTGCCCGACCCGACGAGCCAGAAGGCGGGCCAGTAGCCGGTACCGGCGGTCGGGTCCGGCTGCCGGATGGAAGCGGTGACCATCAGTTCGCTGCCCGCGGGCGCGACGAACGTGCGGCGGGTCCTGATGCGGCCCGAAGTCCACGCGGTGCCCTGGCGGACGGCGGTGATATCCAGCGCGCCGCTGCCGTCGAGTTGGACGTTGGCCCTGGAACTGGTCGCCGTCTCGATCTCGCCGTTTCCGAAGTCGCCGGAGCCAGTCTGATAGACCCAGGACCGCGGGCTGGCCCCGGCCCCGGCGCGACCGGTGAAGGAATCCGACCAGACGAGCGCCCAGTGCGTCCCGCGGCCCGGCTGGACCAGGGTCACCCCGGCCGCGACCCCGGCCAGCGCCAGGGCCACAGCCAGCACGATCAGCAGCGCCCGGCGCCGCGCCCGAGTGCGGCCTGGCCGCGCCCCCGTCACCGGAGGCCGGTCGGCGATCCCGGTCAACGGCGGCTACCGCGACGCGGTGAGGAGCGCCGCCGTCCCCGACAGCGCTCCGGAAGCGGTGTCCTCGGTAAAGGAACCGACGGTAAGCGACGAGAAGGTGTACTTCACCGGAGCGGCGCCCTTCCCCGCGCCTGCGGAGAGGGTGAGCACCGGGATGCCGCCGGCGGCGCCCTGGGACCGGAACATCTGGTTCAGCAGCGGCAGCGACGACGTTTTGAAGCTGATGCGCAGTGGATCGCCCGGGGCCTGCTGGGAGATCCGGAAGGCGGTGAGCTCGGCCGACGACGTTCCCGGCGTGGCGGCGTAGGCTTTGGCCGCCGGCGGGCCGGACGTGCTCGCGAACGGCCCGACGCGCTCCAGCACGCCCGGTGTGCTGACGACGCCGGTCGCGGTGCCGAGGGTGAGCGCGACGGTGCCCGCGGCCCTGCCGGACAGCTGCTCCTTGAACGAGGTGACGGAGGCGGAGCGGAAGGTGTCGACCGACTCGGTGGTCAGCTTGCCGTTCAGGCCGGGTGCCCGGAAGGCCACGCTGACGTCCTTCACCTGACCACCGCTGGCGGCCACGTGCAGAATTTCATTGAGCAGGACGAGCGAGGACGTGCCGAAGCTGAGGTTGAGACCGTCCTTTCGCCCAGTCGACAGGTGGACCGTGGTGAGGGGGTAATAGCTGCCCTGAGCCCCGTGGGCCGCCGAGCCGAGCTTCAGGTACACCTCGGTGCCCGCCGAGCTGGCCAGTGTCCGCGCGGAGGCGTCGGCGGTCGTGGCCGACAGCACCGGCACCGGAAGCAGGAGGGCACCCGCCACTCCCCCGGCGCCGAGGGCGGCCAGGGTAGCCCCGAAGGCGGGCCGGGGCAGCCAGGCCAGCGGCCGCCGCCGGCGCTGCTCGCGCAGCCGGCGCTCTTCCCAGCGGCGCCGGTACTCGACGTCGGGAGTCCCCTGCGCGAACAGGTTCCACACGGACGCGATCGGGCCGCAGATGTACACCGTGGCCTGGACGAAGACGAGGAAGATGAGGATCCAGGGAGCGTGCCGCAAGGTGGCGAGGAGCCCGACGCACGCGTACAGGGCGAGGGCCATGGCCCCTTCTACCTTGGACAGCCGGAGCGCCGCGCTGATGCGTCGGCGGCCGCCGACCTTCGAGGTGCGCAGGAAGACCGCGTCGCGCCTGAGGCCTCCCTCAATGCAGCCGAGGGCGATGACCCAGCTAACCGAGAGGCTGATGAGGAGAGACAGCATCGCCCGTCGGAACGACATCGTCGTCCACAGTCGCAGCGCGAACATGTTGGCCAGCGTGGCGACGACGATGAGCGCCAGCGGGAAGATGGACCGGGTGCCGTCCATGGGGGAAACGGTGAAGCTGGACTGGGTGACCAGCAGACCGGTGATCACCAGCAGCAGCGCGCTGAAGGCGAACATCAGCAGGTCGCGGAACCAGCCTAGCGACGCCATGAGGAAGTCACGGCGCTGCGCGTTGCTCATCCGGTTCTCCGGAGAGCGGTCCCACGGCATGAGGCTCTTCCAGTGCAGCCGCAGGATCTGCATGGCCCCGAAGCACCAGCGGTGCCGCTGCGTCAGCATCCCGCGGAAGCTGGGGGGCACGACGCCCCGGCCGAAGCAGCGGGGGATGTACAGACCGTCCCAGCCGTTCCTGGTCACCCGGAGCGAGGCCTCGGTGTCCTCGCAGATGCACCACTCATTCCAGCCGCCCGCCGCGACCAGCGCGGTGCGGCGGAACAGCCCCATCGTGCCCACGAAGGGGACCGTGTTGCGCTCGTTGCGCGAGGACATGACAGACAGGTAGAAGCCCTGGAAGGAGTCCACGCAGGCCTGGTAGTAGTGGCTGCCCTGGAAGTCGCGGTTGCCCTCGAAGGTCTGCACGAAGCCGATCGACGGGTCGGAGAAGTACGGCGCGACCTCGCGCAGGTAGTACGGCTGAACGATGTCGTCCGCGTCCACCAGGCCGATGATCTCGGCCCGCGGGTCGGTGTACTGGCGCAGCACGAGGTTGCAGGCGCCCGCCTTGTACCCGGGCCAGGGGGCGACGTGGATGAACTTGAGCCGCTCGCGGCCCTCGCAGTACGCCGCCACCGGCTCCCATACGGCCGGGTCGGAGGTGTTGTTGTCGATGATGACCACCTCGTAGTTCGGGTAGTCAATCCGCTCCAGCGCCTTGATCGTTTCGATGAGCAGCTCGGGCGGCTCGTTGTAGGCCGGGACGTGCAGTGACACGAAGGGCTGGTAGCCCGGGTCGGCCTTGGGCATCGGCCGTCCCCGCCGTGCGCGGCACAGCACGTCACTGGCGTAGTTGATGTTCGACATCCACACGAAGAACGCCGCCACGTCCAGCAGGATCACCGCGGAGGAGGTGAGCGACTCAAGGATCGAGTGCGTCGCCAGGATCGCGATGTAGGCCGCGTAGACGATGAACGTGAAGGACGCGGCGAGGAACGAGGAGTAGAAGACCTGGCCGATGAAGTTGATGTTCGACTGGATCATCATCACCACGACCGCGGTGACGACGAGCGCGCAGGCGGATGTCTCCAGGCCGGTGTACTGCAGGCCCCACACCTCGTGGGTCACCCAGCAGGAAAGCGCCGCGACGGCCACCGCCCCCAGGCCGCCGACGAAGACCTCGGTAATCCGCGACCCCGTCCAGCGGTAGCGGGTACCTATACCGCGCACCGGGCTCAGCACCAGCACGGCCGACACGATCAACTGGACAAAAGCCAGATAATAAAAGTCGAAAACACTGAAATGAAGCAACAACCTATTCTCCCCCTTGCGAGCCCACCGCTGCGGCCAGGTGCCCTAGGACGGCAGTTTTTGCAGGTAGACGTGGTGATTGTGGGCCACGACGGCGACTGCCTGGCCGACGATCGATGCCCCGGATACCGGGCCGAAGGCCCGCGAGTCGCAGGCGCTCGACCGGTTGTCGCCCAAGACGAAGTACTGGTCCGCGCCCAGCGTGGTGCTCGCGATCGCCTTCGCGCCGACCGGGCCAGAACGGGGGCTGTACCAGCCTTTTTCCTGCAGCGTCCGCCCGTCGACGAAGATCGTCTGTCCGATCGACCAGATCGTCTGACCGGGCACCGCGACGACCCTGAGCACCAGATCGCCGGCGCCCGCGCTTCCCCTGACGGTGCAGGGCAGGAAACGCGGGGGGTGGAGGACGACAATCTGACCGCTGTGGACGGGACTCTCGAGGAAGCCCGCCTTCACCACCAGGATCCGGTCGCCCGACTGGATGGTCGGCGCCATCGCCGATCCCGGAACCACGAAGGGCTGGGCGACAAAGGCCTGCAGGAGCCAGCCCGCCAGGGCGGCCGCGATCACGAAGGCGGCCACCTTGGCCGCGAGCGGGCCGAGGCGGCGCGGACGCCGCCGTTGACGCTCCGGCTGGACCGGCGCGGTGGGGTGGTACCCCTCCGGGTCGAGGATCAGGCCGCGCAGCCGGTAGTCGAGTTCCTGCGGCGACCGGACAACGGTCGTCCGGCGGACCGGGCCGCCGCCGTTCGCGGACGGGGAACTGCCGTTCTCGGTAGATGTCGCGCTCATCGTTAACCTCGCCTGCTGCCTGCGGTGACCTGGAACCGGTGCACGCCTTCGACTTCCCCGCCATTCAGGTCGCCGAAGGTAACGCCGAAATGCGTGCCAGAACTGCTGTCGAGAATCCAGCTGACCCGCCCAGGCACGGCGATGCAGATCCGCGAGCCCGGCGCCTCGCCTTCGAGGAGGAACGGCCCGCCGAGCTCCTGCCCCTGGGTAAGTGACAGGGGCGCGTCGCGCAGGACGCAGCGCATCCCGCCTTCGCTCAGGTCGACGAGGGCGGCGGAGACGGTGGACTGGCCGCTCCGGATGTGCCCGCGGCCGTCGACCCGCACCCGGACCTGGTGCCGTCGTTCCGTTACGTCACCCTCCGGCGCCGGCCCGCCCCCGCTCCCGAGCGCGGCGACGGGCGCCGGGGCGCTGAGCGCCGCCTGGGATGCCCGGATACGGCGCAGGCGGCGGACCGACAGGCGGCGCCGGCTGGTGGGTTCGAGGCCGAAGGCGCGCCGCTCTCCCGGCGTCATATCCGACCAGTTCGCCGGCATCCGCCGGATGAACGACGGCGCGTTCGCGGCCGGCTCGGTGCTCAGCTTCCTTCCCCAGCCTGCCGCCACCGAGGCCGCCTGGGTGAAGCTGACCTGCACGGCATTCGGGTCGTAGGGCAGGTCGAACAGGCCGATGTCGTCGAGCCAGTCGGGGTACCCGGCGCTGATCGCCTGGGCCACGTCCGGCCAGCGCACCCTCGCGAGCAGGTACGGGACAGCGCGGTCGGCCAGGACCAGATAGCGGATCTCGTCATTGCCAGGTGTCACTGCCGCGGCCATGGCTGCCCAGCTTGAGCTTTAATGGTCATCTGATGTCCCCCCACGGGATATTCCGCCCTAAATATCGCTTGGGAACAGTAACATCCGCCAAACCGGATTTATGTTGCTGCATTAAGCGTTAACCCGAAATTCATGTCATCTGAATCAAACACAAGCCGACGCCGCCGGACGCGCCGGCCGGGGCTAGCCGAGTGGCAACAGAAACGAAACAAATCGGCAATAGGAGCCAAGCACGATGGCGGTCCAAGAGATTTGCTCGAGAACCCCTGATCGCCGCTCCTGAAAACCTCGAGCCACCTTAACCGCATGGCTCTCACGGGTAGGACGTGAACGGATATGACCCCGATCCGGGACATCGCCAGCCGGGTCCTGCCCCGCCCCTGCTTTCGCTTGGCCACGGTCCTCACGCTGGTGAGCGCCCTTGTGCTGGCGACCGCGGGGCTGTCCGCCTGCAGTCCGGCGGCCTCCGCCAGCAGGCCGGCGTCAGCGGGCGAGCCGGATTTCGGGCCGAATGTGTACATTTTCCGCCCGAGTATGCAGGCCAGCAGCATAGAGGCCAAGATCAATCAGATCGCCCGCCAGCAGGCGGGCAATCAATTCGGCTCCAATCGTTACGCCCTGCTGTTCGAACCGGGCACCTACGGTTCGGCCGCGCACCCGCTATTCCTCCAGGTCGGCTACTACACCAGCGTGGCTGGCCTTGGAGCATCTCCGGCCGACGTCGTCATCAATGGGACGGTCGATTCGTTCAATCAATGTTCTCAGCCGGCTGGCGCCAGCGGCTGCACCGCACTGGACAATTTCTGGCGCTCACTGTCAAATCTGAAGATCAACTTCCCGGCACCGACAAGCGGTGCCTCGTGCCAGCAAACGGCCGAATTCTGGGCGGCGTCCCAGGCGTCTCCGGTCCGGCGGGTCGAGTTCAACGGCTTCACCTCCCTGGAGGACTACTGCTCGAAGCCCGGCTACTCCAGCGGCGGCTTCATCGCTGACTCGACGTTCTCCGGCCGTCCCGTGGTCAGCGGCACCCAGCAGCAGTTCCTGGTCCGGAACAGCACCCTGGACGGCTGGAGCAACGGCGTATGGAACCAGGTCTTCGCCGGCGACGTGGGCGCGCCCGCGCAGAACTTCGCCTCCGGCGGCCCGTACACCACCCTGGCGACCAGCCCGGTCACCGCGGAAGCGCCGGTGCTGCAAGTCGATTCCACCGGGAGCTACAGCGTGTTCGTTCCGGCGGTGCGGCACGACGCGGCCGGGCCGTCGTGGACCGGCAGCCAGCAGCCGGGCCGCACTATGGCCGTCCAGCGGTTCTTCATCGCCACCCCGGGGGACTCGGCCGCGCAGATCAACGCGGCGCTGGCCCGGGGACAGGACCTGATCCTCACTCCCGGCGTCTATCAGCTGAGCCAGACCATCGAAATCACCCGCCCGGACACCGTGGTGCTCGGGCTCGGCTTCCCCACCCTGGTACCGGAGAACGGCACCGCGGGAATGCGGGTGGCCAGCGTCCCGGGGGTCAGGCTGGCCGGGATGATCTTCGATGCGGGCCCGGTGAGCTCCCCGGTGCTGCTGCAAGTAGGCAGCGGGGCTCGGGCCGGGCGGGGGAACCCGGCCGACCCTACCGTCCTGCAGGACGTGTTCTTCCGCATCGGTGGCAGCGGGCCGGGCCAGGCGGCCACCAGCCTCGTGGTCGACAGCTCCCAGGTAATCCTGGACGACATCTGGGCCTGGCGGGCTGACCACGGCGACGGGGTCGGCTGGAGCGGCAACGTCGGGAATACCGGCGTGATCGTCAACGGCGGCAACGTGACCGCCTACGGCCTGTTCGTCGAGCACTACGAGAAGGACGAGGTGATCTGGAACGGGAAAGACGGTACGGACATCTTCTTCCAGAACGAGATGCCGTACGACCCGCCGAGCCAGGCCGCCTGGATGGCCAGTCCCACGGTCAAGGGCTATCCCGCCTTCCTGGTCACGCACAAGGCCGCGGGCTTCCACGGCTACGGGATGGGCAGTTACAGCTACTTCGACCAGCACGTGCCCGTCTTCGCCGCCAGCGCGTTCGAGATAGATGATCCCCCCGGCGGCGAACTGCACGACCTGCTGACAATATTTCTCAGCACCGCCGGAACCGGCGGGATCACCCACGTGGTGAACGGTACCGGCGGTTCCTCGACGGCCGCCAACCCCGACGCCGCGGTGAAGGTTGTCAGCTACCCGTGAGGACGGCACCGTGGCCTTTGGATCGATCTCGTGGTCATCCCGGTGGGTCCGCGGGTTCTCCGCGCTGGTTAGCCGCCGCGCGGCATAGCGGGCTATTTCGCGGTAATCTGCCGCCATGGCGACCGAAGACGGATGGTTTGAGAGCGCCGTGCCCGAAGGCGCGTCCGTCCCCCCGGAGATCGACGTCTCCGCAGCTCACCCGGCGCGGATGTACAACTACTACCTGGGCGGCAAGACGCACTTCGCGGCCGACCGCGAGGCCGCCCACAAAGTGCTGGCGGTGCTGCCGGAGGGCCGGGACATGGCGATAGCCAACCGGGCCTTCCTCGGCCGGGTCGTGCGCTTCCTGGCCGGCCAGGGGATCAGTCAGTTTCTCGACATCGGGACGGGGATACCCTCCCCCGGCAGCACCAGCGACGTGCTGCGCGAGCTTAACCCGGCGGCCCGGGTGGTCTACGTGGACAACGACCCGATCGTGATCGTGCACGCGCGGGCGCTGCTCGCCGGCAGCGGCCCGGTCAGCGTGGTGCCCGGCGACCTGCGCGATCCGGTCGGCCTGCTGGCCGATCCCGCCGTCCGTGATGTCCTGGATTTCAGCCGCCCGATGGCGGTCTTGCTGGTGGCGGTGCTGCACTTCATCCGGGACCAGGAGGGGCCGGAGCGGATCGTGGACCAGCTGAAAGAGGCCATGCCCGCGGGCAGCTACCTGGCGATCTCGCACGGCACCCAGGATTTCAGCCCGCAGCGCGCGGCGGCCGCGGTGCGCGGGTACGACGAGGCCTCGGCGCCGTTCGTGCTCAGGTCCAGGGAGCAGGTCGCAGGGCTGCTGAGCGGGCTGGACCTGGTCGAGCCGGGGCTGGTCCAGCTGCCGTTCTGGCGGCCGGACGGCGGCGACGGCGGCGACCCGTCGAAGATCTGGCTGTACGCCGGCGTCGGCCGGAAGAGCTGACCGCACCCGGAAAGCCTGATGACCAGGTCAGCGCTTCAGTGACGCCGCGAACGCTTCCCATGCAGCGGTGCTGAACTCGAGCGTGCCGCCGTCGCGGTTGGCGGTGTCCCGCACCAGGACCAGTCCGTCACAGCTGGCAGTCTCTACGCAGTTCCCGCCGTTGGCGTCCGAGTAAGAGGATTTACGCCACTCGTCCATGTCTCCGCCAGCCTCCCTATCATCCGCAGGGACTCACTAGCCCTGTAGCATTCCGCCCGAAGGCTATCGAACCTCATTGCCAAAGCTGCAACGGTTTCCTCGTCAGTGAAGACGTAGCCGCTGGCCGCGTGCTCAATCCAGACGGCATCATCCGCCATCAGGAAGCCGCTGGCGTTAACGGGGTGGGCGACCGCAGGAAGTACCTGGACGATGACCTTTGGCATGGCGGCGACTTCGAGCACGTGCCGGAGCTGCGCAGCCATGGTATCGGCGGACCCGACAAGGCGATACAGGGACAATTCGTCAACAACGAACCACGCCGAAGGTGGCTCGTCGCGCAGGAGCACACGGCGCTGACGTTCCATGCGGCTTGCGAGACGTGCGGCGATGGAATCGGCGCTTGCCCCCGGAAGCGTAGTGAGCAGCGCACGCGCGTAATCCTCGGTCTGCAGCAGCCCCGTCATGATGGACGGTGACCAGTCGCGCAAGCTGGCAGCCTTGTCCTCGTACTCTGGCCATGACTTGAACGACGCAGGCACCTCGGACCACCCACGCAGTTCTTCGTAGTACTCCGTGAACCACCCCTTCCGGCCAGGAAAGGCGGCGTCACACGCCGTGGCCACCTTCTCGGTCGGCGGGCGCTTCCCATTCTCAATACGCGACGCGTGCCCAATGTTGATTCCGGTGTGCGCGGAGAACTCCCGAAGTGACCAGCCTCGTGCCAGCCGTTCCTTCTTCATCTGACGACCGAAGTGCGTTGCTGGATTTCCTCCGTTGTTTACGGTCATAGCAGTTATGTTGCCATAACTCATGACGATGGTCACTTGCTGCTGCAATCTGGTCACACGTTCCGCCGGCGTCACGGCGTGCTAACCGAACCCAATGGGGAGCGTCGGCGGAACGTACCAGAGCCGCCACCCGAGAGCAGCAAGGGCCATGAGCAGTGACGATGACTTCACGCAGCTAGATGATCAAGCATTCCTGGCCGAGCGAAGGCGCGTTCGCGAGGAGCTGGAGCACACGCCGGAGCATGAGATAAGCGCCAGTCTGACGGACCGGTACAAGAGGCTCAACGATGAATTCCTGCGGCGGGCGCGGCTCGCGTGGACACACGTCAGCTAGGGGAAGGAGCCTGACCATGAGCAATACACCAGAGCTGATCACCTTGCATTCTCACGCGGCTCGCCTGCTCGCCACAGAAGTGCTGCTGGCCGACCCGGAGGCGCTAGAGGACGACTGCCTCGAGAGCTGCCTCTACATTTTCCGGGACAAACTCATGGGCGCAGCAGGCGAAGCCGAGTGAATGGGATAGTCCCTTCCGCTATGACAGGCTTGTTAACGACGTTATGGAAGGCGACTGCCGAGGAGGGCCTCGACCATGACTGCCCCATGGTTTCCGGACGACCTGCGTCTCGTGGATGCGGCCAGGGAGCTGCAGATCGCTGTCAGACACTCCGACGGCAGCCTGCGGCGTTGGGTGCCGATATGGGTCGTGTGCGCCGGTGGGCAGGTGTACGTACGGACCTGGTACCGACGAGACACCGGCTGGTTCGGGCATGCGCTGCGTTCACGCCGGGCCCGTATCCGCGTGCCGGGCCTGGAGGCCGATGTCACCATCGAGGACATCGGCGACGCGTCGACCCAAGTCACCTCCGACGTCGACGCCGCCTACCGCACCAAGTACGGCCGTGGTGGCGCCGGTTCGATGGTGACTGCCACGGCCGCAGCGACCACACTGCAACTCAACCGCCAGTAAAGCGGGAAGGCGGCTTCCAGGTACGCGGTTAGCTCGCCTTCCGGTATCGGTCGAGGATCGCGGCACGCAGCGATGCCGGCTGAACGTCGAGGGCCGCGAGGATCCGCGGTACCGTGCCGTCCTGCGGGATGAGCAGGGCGAGGGTGATGTGCTGGGCGCCGATGCTGCTGTCGTGCAGCGCCTCTGCTTCGCGCAGCGAGAGTGCCATGCTCTTCTTGGCGCGCGGCGTGAACGGGATATGGCCGCGGGGAGGCGGTCCGGGGAGAGGCTGGGCGTTACTGACTGGGCCCGCCGGCTGGGGGGCGTTGTGACCGGCGTGACGGCGACGCCGGCGACGCGTCAACTCGGCCAGCGGTCCCTTCCCCCAGGCTGGCCGCCTGCTCTGGCTCTCGGCAGGCAGGGCTCGGGTGAGCGCGTCCGGGCCGAACGCTGCCTCGACCCTGGCGCGGACGGCGTCGAGGTCGATGCCAATGGAAGCCAGGGCCTCTTTGTCGAGGTCGCCAGGCTGGCCCATGGTGCTGAGGATTGTCGCCTCGATGCGTTCCCGCGTGACGCCGTGGTCGCGCAGGACCGCCCCGACCGGATCGTCGGTCATGGCCGCGCCCATCAGCAGGTGCTCGCAGCCGATCCAGTTATGCCCGAGCCGACGCGCGTTCGCCTGGGCCTGGACCACAATTTCGCGTGCGGTGTCGGTGAAGCGCTCGAACATCATCGGCTCCCGGTCAAGCGGCCGTACTTGCGGTGGACGGTCTGTTTGGTGACGCCGAGGCGGCCGGCGATTTCCTGCCAGGACCAGCCAAGTTCTCGTGCCCGCTGGACCTGGAGGAGTTCCAGCCGTTCGGCGAGCGCGCGAAGGGCGGCAACCGCACGCAAGCCGACGTCGGGATCCTCACTTGCGGCGCTTTCTGCGATCTGGAGAGTCGGTTCCATGTCCGTCAGCATATGCTGACGGAGCTATGCCGTCAACATATGCTGACGAGACGGCGGAGTCGGAGAATTAGGCGGGCGGTGGTCAACCGCGGAAGGGGCTGAGGGCGTGTCAGCGATACGGGCTACGCCACGGTCAAGAGAAAGAGGCTGGGATGCGCGGAGAGGCCGACGACCTCGATGAACGTTTCGCCGCTTTCGTGCGCGGGCACGGCGAGCGCCACCTGCGGCTAGCCGTCCTGCTCACGGGCGACTGGCACGCCGCTGAGGATCTTGTCCAGGCCAGTCTCGTCAAGCTTTACCAGGCCTGGCCGCGGCTCGAGACCGATGCTGATCCGGATGCCTACCTGCGCCGCATCGTTGTCAACACGCACCGCTCGTGGTGGCGCGCACGATGGCGGCGCGAGAAGCCAGTCGCGGCCCTGCCGGATGGCACGGGTGCTGAGGACATGGCTGACACGCACGCCATCGGCACGCTGGTGAGGCAGGCGTTGGCCAGGCTGCCCCGGCAGCAGCGGGCTGTGCTGGTGCTCCGCTATTTCGAGGACCTGCCCGAGGCCGAGATCGCCTCCGTGCTGGGCTGCTCGCCGGGGTCGGTCAAGACTCACGCGCATCGCGGGCTGCGCACACTCCGTGAGCTACTGGGGGGCGACTGGCCTCAGCCTGCAGTCAACCGAATGCCAGCTCATGAGCGTGACAGGGGTTAGGTCCACGATGAAGGAGCCGAACGTGCCCGACAACGACCTGCTGGTCCGCACGCTGTTCACCGACGCAGCGGGCGACGTCCCGCTCGGCGTCGACCTGCTGCACGGCTTCAGGGCGCGGAAAGCGGTGCGCCGCGTCCGGGGCCGGGTAGCTCTGGCAGCTACCGCCGCTGGCGGCTTGCTCGCCGCCGCAACGGCGGTCACGCTGACGATCGCGACCGCACCCTCGGCCCTCGCCCAGCTCACCAGCGCCGCTTCCCGGACAGCGGGGCTGAGCTACGACATCACCGCGACGGTGGCCGTCAAACCACTGCGGGCGGGGTCGGGGGTGGCACAGTCGGGCCGCGTCTCCGGGGCGTTTGACCCAGCGCAACGAACTGGCGATGAGACGTTCGACGGCTTCGGCAGCGGCGGGCAGATCCGGTTCATCGGCCCGTACGAATACCTGTACCACCCGGGCGGGCCGGCGCTTCCCGGCGGCAAGTCCTGGGTGAGGGCCCCGAGCCCGCAGCAGTGGGAGCCCGTGACCGCCGGCCAGGGCCTCAGTCTCGCCGCAGGGCTATCGAGCCTGGCTGTAACCAGCCCGCAGAACCTATTCGCGCTCCTCAAAACGGCCAGCACGGTTGACCGCCAGGGCAGCGCATCCGGGGGCGGCTGGACCGGCACCAAGTACACGTTCACCGCCAGGGTCACGTTTGGCCCGGACGGGAGCAGCCAGCCCGCCGTGACGGCCGCCGGCACCGCCGGCGTCGACCAGCAAGGCCGGGTGCGCCGCCTCAACGTGGCCTACACGCAGCCAGCGCAGGCATCCCTGTCGCCCGTGCGGGTGACCGTCGAGATGACGTTCAGCGATTTCGGGACGCCCGTGTCGGTCTCGCCCCCGCCGGCCAGTGAAGTCTTTATCCCGGCCAACATCCGAATACAGCCCGCCCCGGCTCCGTAGGACCGTCGCCATCTTGCGCTCTTGAACACGACCCACAAGCACAACAGGGAATGGGCTGCGAGCCGCCATTCTTTTCATCCGAGGAACGCTTGCCTTTATAGGCGGGCTACGATCTCTTCGTCTATCAGGGCTGTTATAGAGGTTCGCTGGGAGCCGCCCCTTTCCACGTGAGCGGTTACGGTTACCACCGCTTCCTTATCCGGGGAGATTATGCAGAGCTGGCCGTAGAGGCCTGCCATTTTGTACGTTTTTTCCCCGGGGGTGCACCAGACGCCGAGGCCGTAACTGTCGGAGAGGCGGAAGCCTTCGTCTGCTGGGTCCTTCACGGTCGGGACGGTTTCAGTCGCGATTCGTGCGCAGTATTCGGCGGGGACCAGCTGGCGGCCTTCGTGGCGGCCCTCGTCTAGCAGGAGGCGGCCGAAGCGGGCCAGTTCGGACGTCCTCAGGTAGAGGGCGCTCTCCGCTACCGGATGGCCGAGGGGGCAGGTGTGCCACTGGGGGTTGTGGATGGCCAGCGGGGTGAAGAGGCGGGGCAGCAGGTAGTCGCGGACGTTGGCGCCGGTCGCGGCGCGCAGGGCGCGGGCCGCTACGTACGGGCCGATGCCGGTGTACCTGAAATACGTGCCGGGCTCGTGCGCGAGCGGGGTCGCGAAGAAGTCAGCGGCTAGGTCCGGGACCACGACAGGGTCGTAGGCGGACCAGAAGTACGGGCTGCCGGACGTCATCATGAGCAAGTGCCGGAGCGTGACCTGGTCCAGGCGGGGCGCGGCAGAGCCGGCTAGCTCGGGGTAGTACTTGAGGGCGGGGTCGTCCAGGGCGAGGCGGCCTTCGGCTTCGGCGATGCCAAGCGCTACGGACGTAAAGGTCTTCGAGACCGACCGCACGTCGACTCGGTCGTCCGAGCGGAGCCTGCGTTCGACCGGCTCGGCACCGCGGCGGTAGATGTGCACTCCGTAGAGTTCCATGCCCTCTCGTTCGGCGGACCGGACCAGGGCGTCAATGAGTTCTCGCACGGCGGGGAGCCTAATAGCGGGGTCTGACATTAGCGGCTGTCTGCGCCGCGTCACTATGGCCCCTGCGAGCGGTGCGGGCCGCTGCCGTGCTGATCCGGATGCCTACCTGCGCCGCATCGTTGTCAACACGCACCGCTCGTGGTGGCGCGCCCGGACCGGGACTGTGCTCCCGCCTTCAATCACGCGGACTCGCAGATGCAGAGTTGAAGCGGCGTATCCACGGCAAATGGCCGGCCGGACCAATCGCCGAAGCGCTCGACGAGCCGAAGGCCGCCGAGCGAGACGAGCAACGGCAGCTCCTGCGGGAAGATGCTCCTGATTTCGAGTGGTGCGACGACGAAGTCGGGCTCGGAGTCTGTCGAGAGGTGCCACGTCCCGCGTGTAACTTGCGCGGGCGCATCGTAGATCTCAGCGACATCGACACTAACGTTGCCACGGTCAGGATCCATGAACGACAACGACTCCCGGGTGCGCCGCACGCCATCGGCTTCGGCAAGTAGGCGCACGCTCGGGTTGAATACATCGAAGACGAACCGAGCTCCAGGTGCCAGGTGCCTTCGAACCGACCGGAAGCAGCTCACCAGATCCTCAGCCTCATGCAGATGCAGTAGGGAATTGGCCGTGATGAACACGAAGTCGAATGTGCGGCCCAGATCGAAGGCCCGCATGTCGCCCTGCATCCATTCCACCGCTGCACCGCGCCCGCTCGCCTTACGGTGAGCCTCAGCCAGCATGTCTGACGAGAAGTCCAGGCCGACGCACGGATGCCCGTCGGACGCGATGGGGATCAGCTTGTGCCCGGTGCCGCACCCGAGTTCCAATACGCGCCCGCCTTGCCGATTGGCGCCGGCCCGGTAGAAGTCGACTGCGGGGCCGCCGCCCGGGAACATTAGGTCGTACAGCCTCGCGTGCGAGTAGAACGCTTCACCCATGCAGCGCCTCCAGCTCGAAGCCGGTCATGGTGCGACACTGTGTCAGAACTCGGCAAAGCCGTCGAACCGTTTTCCGCTAACCGCCGATCGCGGCAGCCAACAGCACAACGCTCGAAGCACATCACCTAGCTGTCTGCTCGTGTTGTCGACCGTAGAAGCTCGGCTGTGGCGACCCACAGCCGGCGCTCCCGGTCGGGATCGTTCGCGATGGGCATGACGTCGCGTTCCTGGTCGATGAGCACGAAGGCGCCACCGCGAAGGTGAGCCCAGCGTTTGTCGAGGGCTACCGACGCGAGCGCGGGTCCGGACTTCACGGGCGAGGCAATGCCGGGGATAGGTAGCCGCTGTATCAGCCGCGCCACCCGCTGAACCCCGGGGCCCTGCTGCCGCCCGAGGCCCGTGCCGGGCATGAAGCCGGGCTCGAACACCGCCACGTTGATCCCCTCGGGCACCCGCCGCTGCAGCTCGTGAGCGTAGTAAAGGATCGCGAGCTTGGAGTTCGAGTAGGCGACACCCGCGGCCCTCAGCGTCGGCTTGACCTCGGGTCCGGCCGGCTTGGCGAGCTCAAGCGGATCCCTCCACTCCGCCGCCGGTACGGTCATCAGCCGACGCACCCAGTTGGCGTAGTACGTGTTTGACCCCACCAGCACGATCCGCGCGGGCGTGGCGAACGAGTCAAGCAGGTCACCAATGAGCTGCGCGTGCGCGAGGTAGTTGACCGCGAAGGTGAGCTCGTAGCCGTCGGCTGAGGCGCTGCGGGTGTCGGCAACGGAGAGCCCGGCGTTGGCAATCAGTCCGCTCAGTGGGCCTACCACGCCGCTCTTGAGAAGCTCCTTCACTGTCTCGGCGGCGGCACGTACGTCGGCCAGGTTAGCCAGATCGCAGCCGACCTCGCGCACGGTGGCGCCGGCCGCCCTGGCCTCGGCTGCAACCGCCGACAGCGCGTTCCCGAGTCTGCCGACGAGCAGCAAGTCAGGCCGCTGTCGTTCTGGATGTTCGGCCATCGCCATGGTTGCCGAGCGCCCGAGGCCCCCGGTGGGGCCGGTGATCAGTGTGGTTGTCATAATCCGAGGCTGCGTCACACGCCCACCCACAGGAAGTGGTCCCGTTGTCGTAGGACTGTCAGGGCCACCACAACCCGCGCCGAGTCGCGCACACTGGACGTGTGGAGTCGTGGGAGTTCGGCCAGGCCATACGCCGCTGGCGCGACCACCTCGCCCCCGAGAAAGTGGGCGTGCCGGTCGGTGACCGCCGGCGCGCCGCCGGGCTGCGTCGGGAGGAGCTGGCCGGGCTAGCTGGCATCTCCGTCGACTACCTGACCCGGCTGGAGCAGGGCCGTGCGACCTCGCCGTCGTCTCAGGTCGTGGAGGCCCTCGCCCGGGCGTTGCGGCTGTCCGACGCCGAGCGCGAGCTGCTCTTCCGGCTCGCGGGCCTGGCCGCCCCGGGGCGCGATCTCATCTCGACCCGCATCACGCCGAGCGTGCAGCGCCTGCTCGACCGCCTGGCCCACACCCCCGTGGCCGTCTACGACGCCGCGTGGAACCTGATCGTGGCCAACCAGCCCTATGACGCGCTGATGGGCGAGACCACGTCCTGGCGCGGGATCGAACGCAACGCGGTCTGGCGCCACCTCATCGGTCCAGGCAACCGCACCCTCCACACGCCCGAGGAACTGGCCCACTTCCAGTCCCTGCTTGTCGCCGACCTGCGCATGACCGCGGCCCGCTATCGCGCCGACCATGAGCTCAAGCGACTGGTCGCCGAGCTGGCCTCGCACAGTCCGCGCTTCGCCGAGCTGTGGGAGTCAGGCGAGGTCGGCTCGCCCCAAGATCAGTCCCGGCACAAGATCATCGGCCACCCCGACGTCGGACTCATCGCACTCGACTGCGACACCCTCATCGTCGCGGGCGACGACCTGCGGATCACGGTCTACACCGCAGAACCCGGTACCGAGGACGCCGAACGGCTCGCACTCGCCATCGTCCTCGGCACACAGGCGCTCGTCGACTAACGCGCTGCCGACCCATTCGTCGGTGCCGTCGGTGAACCGCTGGTGCTTCCAGATCGGCACCGTGGCCTTCAGCTCGTCAATCAGCGCGTGGCAGGCATGGAAGGCCTCCGCCCGGTGCGCGCAGGACACGCCGACGACGACCGCCAGGTCCCCCACGGCCAGGTCGCCGATCCGGTGGACCGCCGCAAGCCCAATCACGTCGGGGAACTTAGCCACGATGTTCTCCGTGACCTTCCGCAGTTCCGCCTCGGCCGACGGGTGCGCCGAGTAGGCGAGCCCGATCACGCCCTTGTCGACGTCGTTGTCTCGCACGGTGCCGATGAACAGCACCTCGCCACCCGCCGTCGGGTCAGCGATCGCGTTCCGCACCTCGTCCACGGACAGCGGGGTGTCCCTGATGGCGACCAGCCTGATCTGACTCACCGACCTAGGCTACCCCGCATACCAGGCCAGACAGGTGACCGGATTAAGCGGCCCCTTAACCGCGAAGCCATGAGGCCGACACGCACGGAGCCTGATTGCATGTAGGTGACGAATGTCCGGTTCGTTCCGCACTCCAGTCTGGCAAGCCTTATGGTCAAACACGGCGGGGCGAGCGCTCCCGTGCACGTGATCTGGCAAGCACCTACTCGGGGGAACGGCGCATGGTTGACGGACCTAGCCGTCCTCAAAGCTTCTTCAAGGAAACCGCCATGCATCCCGCCGTTAGCTATCCACAGTCGCCCTCCGGGCAGAACAACCAGCTCTGCGTCCCCCAGAGAACCTCGGGAAAACGGTTCGAAGCCGCGCGGACGCTCTGCGACTCGTTGAGGTCGAGTAGCCAACGCTGAAGAAGCGCTAGCACCCGGGAATGACTCGATCGGCACCTAAGTGTCCCGTTGCTCAAACGCGAGCGACCGCGATCATCTAGGGTCACGGGTGGGATTATGGGAGGAAGTCCTGATGTCAGTTGATCTTGCACAAACCGCGCGCCTGCTAGTTAGCGATCTTCTTACCACGATGCGCGCACCCCTGCTATCCCGACGGTTTCAGCAGGCGGTCGCCGCTGCGGCGGGGCCAGTAAATGTAAATGTCGGAGCTGGAACGGTAATCCTTCCAGGCTGGATCAACACCGACGTCCTCTGGCGATCCGACATGTACCTTGACCTGACCAAGCCGTGGCCGGTGCCACCTGGGAGCATCGACCGGATCTATGGGGATAACGTCATCGAGCACTTCTCACTCGAAGCGGCAAGAGAAGTGCTGCGTCACTGCTATTCCGCGCTTCGGCCTGGTGGTGGGGTGCGTTTCGCCACGCCTGACCTCGAACGGACGGCACGTGCCTATCTTGAGGATCCCGCGCTGACAGCGGCCCATCTCGATCGGCATCGCAGGCATGGGTATCCGGCAGAGCATCCCGCCGACATGCTGCGGGTGACGTACGCGTACCACGGTCATCATCTCGGCTACATATTCGATTGGGACTCTCTTTCTAGGGAACTCGCCGTAGCGGGGTTCAGCGATGTCCGCCGCTGCGAGGCCGGTCAGAGCGACGACCCCGCCTTCCAGGACCTTGAGACACGTGCGGAGCCAACAGAGGAGGCTACCGAACTGATCATCGAGGCGCGTAAAGCCGCATGACAGCCGATATACGGCCAAGGGACGACAACAGGTACCGACTATGACTAACCTTCAGAACCGCGGCCGACTCTTGGTCTGCTTTGACTTCGAAGGCAGCTACGGGATGCCGCATGACGTGCCGTTTGACGTTCGAAGGAGCGCCAGGCTCATCCTCGATGAACTCGCACGGCATTCAGCGCAGGCGGTCTTCTTCATCGTCGGCCGGATGGTCGAAGATCACCCCGATGTGGTGCGCGACATCGCGAGCGCGGGACACGAGATCGGCCTGCACGGCTACGAACATGACGACTTGGCGAATTACGATGCCGAGGCGCTCGGACTCCTTGACAAGAACCTTGCCAGGGTGGGCTCACTGCTTGAGGACATCACTGGATCGCGCCCACAGTGCTTCCGTGCGCCTTACCTCCTCGCGCCGCACTTCTACCGGACCGAGGTGTACGCGATGCTTCGGGCCCAGGGATTCCGGTGGGTATCCAACCGGGAGATCCGCTACCCCGTTGAACTGCTCCGCCCTGGCCTGTTCCCCGCGCCCGGCGCATGGCGGGCGAGTGATGGCTCCGCGCGCCTGGTCCGTAACCGAGCATTGCTCGGCCCGCTCAACGCGGGACTCGTGGCAAAGGAGACCTTCGGTGGTTCCCCGGCCGGACGGCTACGGTGGCTGCTTGGCCAGCGCTCGCCGTTTATCCGAGACGGCTTGGCAGAGATCCCGGTCTACTCGCCGCTCGACTGCGACTTGCTAGGACTGCCCAAGCCAACAGACGATACTTCGCCGGAGGCACTTGCATACACGAAGGCGGTCGTCCGGGCTGCCGCCGTCACTCCCGGCCGATTGTCGATGATCACATTCCACGACTGGATCGTTAGTGGCGGCAACCGGCTGTCACTGCTCGGTGACTGTCTCGCCGCCGCTCACGAGGGCGGCGCGGATATCTCGACCATCGCGCAACGCCCCGACTGGCTTCACTTTGCTTAGCCGAGAGGGCCTGTGCCGCAAGGCCGGCTGAGCCGAGCACGGCGCACTGAGGTTATCGTTCCCGCAATCCGTCACCATCAGTCTCTCGTAATCACATCCATACCTACAGTCACGCTCCCCAGCGCTGATGCACAGCTGATGCACAGCTGACCAAGAACATGAATTCCCTCAAATAGCGGAATGACCAACCGTCCGACCTCGACTACCTCGAGTGAATTACTAAAAAGTGGTATATAGCAGCGCGCGCTGCCCGTGGCCACTAGACTCTCCTCTGAGCTGTCCAGTTGATGGAGAGCTCACAGGGGCGGGCGGCCCCGACTGTTGACGGTTTACGGCATACCGCAGAGGCGATATGCCATTGGACGTCTGGTGCGACGGTCGGTTAGGTGGGGTAGGCGTTGGCAGAGATCATCAATTTCGATCGCCCGAATTAGCCTTCTCCCCGGGTCTTCCTTAGCAAGAAGTACTGCATGTCAGACGTGCCCTGGGTGGATGGAGCGGGAAGCTTTGCGTGAAATTCAGCATGCCGATAAGACGGTAGCGATCTACGGACCGTCACACTCGGTGGTCCTGCGATGAGGAGCTTGGTGCTGCTTGTTGCCCTGATTATGCTCTGCGTCGGCCTCGCGCAGACGAGTCAGGGACACGTGCTGCTGAGCGATGTTGGCCTGTATCAGCAGCCTTCCAGCTATACGGAACTGACGTTCCAAACTCCTAGCGATCTTCCAAGCACGATGGCTTCACCGAATTCCCCTATTAACGTATCCTTCAGCATCCACAACGCCTCTGAGGCTCCGCGCGCCTACCAGTGGTCTGTCGTACTGGCGAAGGCCGGTAAGAGCCAGGTAAAGGCTTCGGGTGCCGTGACGGCGTCAGCTCAAGGACGCGTCACCATCACTAGGTCGGTGTCGATGGCGTGCGTGGGCGGACGGCTTCAGGTTCTGGTTCGGTTGGCCAGCCCGGCCGAGTCAGTTGATTTCTGGGTGACGTGCCCTGCAGCCGTTAAGAGATCCAGATGAGGAAGAGCGAGCGCCCGATAGTCGCTCTTGTCACCGACGCGATCTATCCCTACTTCCGCGGTGGCAAGGAAGTTCGCTATCACCAGGTGGCGCAACGGCTCGCGCATCGGGCAGAGGTCAACGTCTTCACCATGAAGTGGTGGGACGGTCCGCCGACAATGCATGACGGCGGCGTTACCTTCCGCGCGACATCTCGGCTGTATCCCATGTACTCAGGAGATCGCCGGTCATATCGCGAAGCCATTTTCTTTGCGCTCTCTTGCCTGCGGCTATTCCGCTTCCACTTTGACGCGATCGAAGCCGACCAGTTTCCCACGTTCCATATCTTCACGCTCCGGCTCGTTACCTGGGTCAAACGCCAAAGCCTCACGGTTACCTGGCATGAGGTGTGGGATCGCAAGTACTGGCGTGAATACCTTGGCTTTGCGGGCAACTTCGCATGGCTCATTCAGTGGCTTGCGATGCGCGCTCCTGATCACCTCATCGCTGCATCGGCGGAAACCGCAATCCGGCTGCGCGAAGTACTCGGGGAGCACGCATCGATTTCCGTGATCCCGAACGGGATCGACCTAGACGGGATCCAGAACTCCCATCCCAACGACAAGCGGGTCGATCTTGTAACCGTCGGCAGACTGCTGCCGCACAAGAACATTGACATGCTCCTTGAGACTGTGGCACTGCTTCACGCGGCCGGGCTCCCTGTCACCTGCCTAGTCATCGGAGACGGGCCACAGCGAGCGGCACTGTACGAGCGTGCCCGAGAGCTTGAGATAGAACATGCGGTCGAGTTCCGGCACGACGTCTGGGAGCAAAAAGACGTCTACTCGCTTATCAAAGCGGCACGGGTGGCCGTCTTCCCGAGCGCTCGGGAAGGGTTCGGCATCGCCGTACTTGAGGCTATCGCGTGCGGCGTCTCGGTCGTGACCACCTCAGCTCCCGACAACCTCGCGCAGCACCTAGTGGCCCGGTCAGCGGCCGGGACCGTCTGCGGACCGTCGGCCCAGGCCATCGCGGACTCGATCCAGGTAGTGCTCACGGACCCACACGGAACGCAGGACGAGCCTGCCGCCCAGGAGACATGGCTAAACGAGCACGGCTGGGACTTTGCCGCCGACCAGGTCGCACGAGCGCTCGGCATCAACATGGAAGGCGCACCACATGTCCCCTGACCTCAGCGTGATCATTTGCTCGCTCAATGGCGCTGCGGGTGTCGACCGGTGCCTGCATGCCCTGGCCGCGCAAAAGGACGTGGAACTCCAAGTCATCGTCGTGGACGACGGCTCGACGGACGACACCAGTGCGACCGCCAGCGAGCACGGCGTGACCGTGATCCGTCATGAGACCAACCGCGGCCTGGCGGCGGCTCGCAACACGGGCTGCGAGGCCGCCACCGCCACCGTTGTGGCCTTCCTTGACGACGACTGCGAACCGGAACCGGAGTGGGCAAGGGAGTTGCTTGACGCGTACGAAGACGACGTCATCGGCGTGGGAGGCAGCATCGTGCCCTGCGGCCCGGAAGGCTTCATGCTCGGCTTCCTCCGGCGGAACAACCCGCTTCTCCCGCTAGAGCTTAACCTCGGGCGGAGCGAGAAGCTGCTCTACCGGCTGTATCTGTACGTGCTCAGGCAGTGGCGGCCTGAGGAACACCACGAGAAGCGAGACGTCTACTCGCTGGTCGGGGCGAACATGTCGTTTCTGCGTAGTGCACTGCGCCGGAAGGGCTTTGACGAGCGATTCCGATTCGGCGCCGAGGATCTCGACGTGTGCCTGCGGCTGCCACGCGAGTTCCCCGGCGCCCGCCTGGTCGTGACACCGCATGCCGTGGTAAGACATCATTTCGTGCCCAGTCTGCGCGACACCGTCCGGCGTAGTCGCAGCTACGGACGCGGATGCGCCAGGCTGTACCGGAAGTGGCCGACCATGCGGCCGACCATCTTCCCTGGCCCGGTGCTTGTGGCCGCCCTGCTTATCGCTGCTGTTTTTGTCCCGCTGCTACTCGTCGCCGCCGTGGTGGTTCCCCTGCTCTTGTACCCGAAGGGGCTGCGCCTCGCGGCAAGCCTCAGGAAACCAGCGTGCGCGCTTGACGCTTATGTGCAGCTCGCTGAAGAAGCGTACGGGAACGTCGGCTACATCCAGGGCTTGTGGACGTACCGTCACCTGGTGCCCGAGCCCGCCATGGCAACAGCAGAAGCCGAGGTGCCGCCTGCTGCCACGCCCGTGGGGTCCTCGCTTTGGAAGTAACGCAGTGAGAGCAGCACAGCAGCCGATGCCGGCCCGGGACCGCCGGCAGGCCGGACTGGGTCGGGCGGCCAAGCCGGCCCGGGAGGCTGCCGGGCTTCGCCATCCACTGACGATGCCCGCGGCAGGGCTAGCGTTGCTCGCGGTTCTAACGCCGCTGCATGGCTCCTGGGCTGTCCAGTTGCTCATCGTGCCGGTGCTGTTCATCGTGCCTGGCACGATCCTGCTGCGAGCGATGCGCGTCCCAGGCAAAACCATCGCCAGCAATCCGGTCTACATACCGGCTTCATCCATCCTGGTGCTGCTGTTCTCTGGCCTTGCCATCGACCTGATCGGGCCGCGCGTCGGAATAGCGGCTCCGCTGCGTGTCGCCCCGCTGCTGATCACCCTTGAGGTCATCTGTGTCGCCCTGCTCGCCTGCTCGCTTAGCGCGCCGCCAGAGACCGAGATTCCCTGGAGCTTGCCGTCACGGCCCGTCAGGATGGCCTGGCCGCTTCTCATTCCCTTGCTGTCCGCGGCCGGTGCGCTACGGCTGAACAGCGGCCATAACGGCCTCGTCGCGGACATCGCCGTCGTCGCAGTGCTGATCACGGCAATCGCGGTCTTCCTGTTCGCGGCGTGGTTCGACGACGGCCTGCTCGTGTTGGTCATCTTCGCGATCGGGCTCGCGATGATGTGGTCCTTCTCCCTGCGCGGCAACCTCGTCTACGGCTTTGACATCTCCAGCGAGTACTATTCGCTGGAGCAGACCGTGACGTCAGGCATCTGGCAAGTCAATCACGCGAACGACGCGTACGGCGCGATGCTCAGCCTGACCGTCCTGCCCGCCGAACTGCACGCCGTGTCCGGCATCCCGGCACTGCTTATTTTCAAGGTCGTCTACCCAGTTATTGGCGCGCTCTTCCCAGTGGCGGTCTTTTATCTGGCACGCCGCCTCCTTGGCGGGCGATGGGCGTTCATGGCATCGCTCCTAGTCGTCATGCAGCAGACGTTCTTCCAGCAGATGCCGGCCTTGGCGCGGCAGGAGGTCGGCACGCTCCTGTTCGCCGTGCTCGTGCTGGTGGCGCTCGATGCGTACCGGTCGCGGCGCACCCATTGGACATTCGTGTGCCTGCTGAGCCTTGGCGTGGTCGTGACGCACTACTCGACCGCATACCTGGCGATCGCGCTGTTCGGGATCGCGGTCGTGTTCCAGTGGGCGGTCTCCTGGTTCAGGCAAGTGCCGCGCATAACGGGGGCGGTGCTGCTGGCCTGTGCCATTTCCATCACGGGGACGGCTATCTGGTACGGGGCGCTCACCAATTCGTCATCGAACGTGTCGCAGTTCGTCCAGACGGCTAAGGGGCAGGGGATCAACTTGCTGCCCAATCAGGGCGCCAACCCGCTGGCGACCTACCTCCAGGGGGAGGCGGAACAGGAGATGACCCCCACCCAGTACCAGACCTACACCCATAGCTCTTTCAGCCAGAACGACAAATTCATCACGCCACTGCCAGATGCGAGCGAACCGCAGTACGCGCTCAAGCCTGCCGCCAGCCAAGACCCTCCCGTCACCTCACAAAGCGGCTCATCCGCATTGAACCTGGCCGACCTGCTTATTCAGCAACTCCTCAACGCACTAGCCGGCATCTGCGCTTTGGTTCTCGCGCTGCAGCGCAAGGCGCCGGTCGTCGTACGCCAGATAGGGGTGCTTGGACTGGCGGGAATGGTGATCCTCACGCTTGCCAGGCTCAGCGGGACTATCGCGCAGGAGTACAACCCGCAGCGCGCCTTTCTACAGATGATGATTGTCCTCGCCATCGGCATTTGCTGGGCGTTCCAGCAGGTAGGCAGGCGATGGAAGAGGGCGCGATCGACGATTCTTGCCATCGGCGTGGTAAGTTTCGGCTTGTTCTTTGTAGGCTCATCCGGGGTCTCTGGCGTGGCCTTCGGTGGCGGGACCCCCGCCAATCTGGCCGATAGTGGCACTGACTATCAGGAGTTCGTCAAGACTTCGCCAGATCTCGCCGCCGCCGCTTGGGTCAACCAGGCGGCGCCGCCTGGTCAGCTCATCTACGCGGATAATTATGCGGAGCTCCTTCTCGACACAGTGGCGGGCAACCGTTCCGGCGTCTTTGATGCCATTGCACCGCAAACTCTCGACCAGCACGCCTGGGTTTACGGCACGGTTACCAACGTGGACGACAACATCGTCCGGGCTCTTTCTGGCAATAACTCTTCGACGTATGCGTTTCCTAAAGCCTTCCTTACCTCCAATTTTAACCTCGTCTACACAACCGGCAGCTCGGAGGTATTCCACCGGTGATTTCGGTCGTGATTATCAGTAAGGACGAGCTAAGCGTCAGTGAGACCCTGACCGATGTCGCCGGCCAGCTTGCCTCCTCGACCGAAGACGGCGAGATCGTGGTGGTCGATGCGTCGAATGGGCGGCTCGACCACATAAGGCGCAGCCACGAGGACACCGTGCGGTGGGTGGACTTCCAGCCGCCCGACGGCGTCCGGGTGTCGATCCCGCATCAGCGGAATACCGGTATACGGGAGGCGAAAGGCGACATCATCGTCTTTACCGACGCCGGGTGCCGACCGGGCCCAGGCTGGCTAGAACGCTTGGTGACGCCGTTGCAGGGTGGCGAAAATGTGACCGCTGGGGTTTCCGCGGAGATGTCGGGCCAGATCCTGTACGAACTCCCTCCCGAACAGGGCGGCGAGAATACGTACCTGCGGGAGGCTCCTACCCTAAATTTGGCCTTTCGCCGAGAGGTGTTCGACGCTGTGGGGGGCTTCGACGAAAGCTTCGCCTACGGTTCCGATGTTGATTTCACGTGGCGCGTCAACGACATGGGCTATCGGATCCGGTGCGTCCCTGACGCGATCATCCAGCACGATTACGGAACACCGCAGCGCCAGCGGCGCCGCTCCTACGCCTACGGTAAGGCGCGCGCCCGCCTCTACCTCAAGCACAAGGCGAGGCGAAAGCACGTGCTCCGCGATGACCCGATAGCGGTCGTGTACCCACTGTTCCTGCTTGGGCTGCCGGTTACGCTGATCTTTCCTCCCTACCTGCTACTGCTTCTCATCCCGGCATGGCGGAACCGTTCCCTCGGGATGGCCCGGGTGATTGTCGATCATCTGTGGTTCGGTGCCGGCGTTCTCGCGGAACTGGTCGGGCGATGAGGATCCTGGTCCTTCCCCGTGAGGACACCAACCCTTATCAGGAACTCCTCTACGGAGAGATGCGGCGTCGGGGTGCGCGGATTACCTATCTTGGTGAGCTCACCCGCTCACATACGCTCAACCTCCTGTTGCTTCCGCTAGAGATGGCCATCAGACGGCTCGGCGGCGCACGAGTGGTGCACCTTCACTGGGTTTACGCGTTTGGTCTCTACGGTTCGGGCAGGTCCGCTGCTGTCAGGCGCGCTGCGGAATCGTGGTTCAGCGCATGGCTATTGCTACTGCGGCTGCTCGATATGCGCCTCGTGTGGACAGCACATAACGTGCTTCCCCAAGCACCGGCATTCGCCGACGACGTCCGTGGCCGGCGTCGCCTCGTCGCCGCGTGCGACCTCGTGATCGCCCACTCGAAGGGGACGCTCGAGGAGCTCGCCGCCCTGGGAATCGTGCCGCGCAGGAGCGCGATTATTCCCCATGGGCCGTTTACGGAAGCCGTAGAATCGGCCTCGCTCCGCACACCGGGCGACGGCCAGCAGACTCGCCAGCTCCTATTTCTCGGCAAGATACGGCCCTATAAGGGGGTCGACACCCTGCTTGAGGCGTTTGCCGCGCTCCCTCCGGAGCTGGACGCGCACCTCACCGTGGCTGGCGATTGCGGCGACAGTTCGTTGGCTGCCGAACTTACCGAACTCGCCAGCGGGTCGCGCGTCACGCTGCGTCTTGAATGGATCTCTGACGAGGAGATTTCGAGGCTGCTGCATCTGGCAGACGCGGTGGTTCTGCCTTACAGGAAGATCACCACAAGTGGGAGCGGGGTGCTGGCACTGAGCCATGGCCGTCCCCTCATTGTGCCCGATCTGCCAGGTCTAGCCGAGCTCCCGGATGATGCCGTCGTCCGATACGACGGAAGGACACAGGGCCTGAGCGGCGCGCTGACCAGCATCATCCGCGCCGATGCGTCAGTGCTAGCCAAGATGTCTTCTGCCGCGTACGAGTATTGCGCCGCGATGAGCTGGAGCCAAATCGCTGAAACGACACTTGCCGAGCTAGCGAGATGCTTAGCGTCAAACTGCTGAAACGTAATGCGGACAAATTAACGCGTTGATCTTCAGAGATGGGAAGTGAAATGGCCGTTCGCGAGCATAAGCGGATCGCGGTGGTCCTCCCGGTGGGAGCGAAGGATGCCGAAGGTGCCTTCGATACGCTGGCAAGTGCACTCTATTACCTTGATAAGTCGCGGATCATTGTCGTTGTTGATGACACGGACGGTCATACCGACTTCGGAAAGCGGGCGCGAGAGCTCTCCCCGGATATTGTCGTACTCGCCGCTCCGGCCCGCGCTCCCGGCGGCCTTGGCGGGCTCTGGGTCAAGATCGCCGCTGGCTATGAATGGCTATTGGAGAGATACGAGCCTGAGATCATCCTGCGGCTGGATGCCGATGCCCTGATCATCGGCGCAGGAATTGAGGAGTGCGCGATACAGGAATTCGCTAGAGACCAGCGAGTAGGTCTCCTCGGGTCGTATCGAGTTGGCACAGACGGCGGCCTACGCGACTGGTCGTGGCCCGCCCGCAGGATCCGTATTGAAACAGGATTCCGCGGCCTCCGTTATCCGTCCCGCAGAATGCGCCTACGTAGACTGACCACGCTAGCCAGAAAAAACGCATACGTTTACGGGGAACACGCGCTTGGCGGCAGCTATATTCATAGCCACGAGGCTGCTCAGGACATTTACGCAAAGGGCTGGTTCAACGAGCCGTCCCTTGCGACGAGCAAGCTCGGCGAAGATCATATCATGGCGCTGATTACGGTGGCCGCTGGTTACCGTGTAGCTGATTTCGGGCGCCCTGAAGATCCTATGGCCTTGAGATGGAAGGGGCTTCCGGCACATCCAGATGAGCTGCTTGCCAACAAGAAACTGCTAACTCATTCCGTCCGGTCCTGGGGGACGCTCGAGGAGTCGGAGATACGTAGCATCTTTAGAGCGGCCAGAGCATGACCCAGCCGGACGGGAGTTGTCGGGCGGATCTACGAGACTATGTGCCAGGCAGTTAGCCTGCGGCGCAAAGCATGCCAGACTGGCTGGACTATAACCGGCAACAACCCGAACCGCGGCCGTCTCTGGATCTGGCGCCGCGAGCCGACACCGGACAGGCCGCGTCGCTCCCATCGTGGCCACGCCGCGCGCAGGCCACGGGCACGCATGTCACGGTAAAGATATACCCAGTAATTTATGGACCTTAGGTCCGTGACCCAGTAGGGCGTCAAGCACGTCCAGCCCCATGGAACGGCGAGGTCCTCTAGGGGGATGAGCTCAGTAGCCTCTTTAACCTGACTGGTTTCACTCGGGGTCAGCGGTCGGAGCAGAAATTGCTGAGTAGACTCAACCTCACGGCCTACTACCCGTCCACTGCGAACTACGGCCGGCCATGGAATGAGTGCCACCGTGGGCCGCGGGTGAAAGAACACACGCAGTCCCTGCATCAGATATTTTTGCGAGTGGGCCTTCTCGCTGTGGAGAAAACGCACATCGAGCTTGCGCCATCTTTCCAGGTCATATAGTCCCGAGTCGGTCAGGCCATAGTTCTGCAGATATGCGAGATCCGGTTTCACGTATTCTACGTTTCCGGAGAGAAAAAGAGAATACCGTGGTTGTGCGAACATGCAAATATTTACACACTCAGGGTACTCTGCATAGATCTCCCTGGCGCGCCGCATGACACTGTTGTCCCACCAGAGCATCTGCATGTCGTTCTGCATTATGTGCAAGTAGTCGTAGCTCTGCTGCAGCGCATAGGAGACGATCTCGTTGTAAGCATCGTAGAGTCCCCCAACCTTGCTGTTACGCGAAATATCGTTGCTCTCGCGCAACAGCAGGCGCACCCGCGGCTCTTTCTCGGCAATAGTCTGAAGCTCACGTGTCAGCTTCGGAAGGTTGCTCGCATTGTCGACAACGATAATGTCATCATTCCCTGCCATTAGCAGCACGGAATTAACGGCGTTGATGAAGTAGACAGGAAGCTGGTGTCCTACGATCGCATGGAGGACTCGATAAGGAGCGTCAACCGCATCATCATCCTGCATTGCAGCTACTCATTTCGCTCAAATAGTATGCACCTGTACGCTCTGGACGTGCGCCATTCGGCAAGTGAACACTAACATGAGCCTATCCCTGGCTACCCTACAGTTCTCTTGATTGGCTGAACTCTTGGGAATTGTCCGAACCCTTTGGGAAACTACCCGCCGTACGGGTGCCCGCCCGAGGGAGGCCTGTACGGTGGTCTGCCCGATGGAGGCCCGTACGGAGGTCTGCCCGGGGGAGGCCCGTATGACGGGGGCTCTGCCTCACGGTGCGGCGGATATTGCTCCTCTGGTTCCGTAATCCCGGCCGCTCGCTGGTGCTCGGCCATGGTGAATAGGAGGTCCAGTGCCTTGTGCGTATCGACGACTCCACCGGATGCCGCGCCCGGTCGCGAGGTTGCCGTCCTAGCCAGCCGCCGCTCCTCCGCGGCCTGCATGGCAGCAAGGGAGTAGAGGCCCCCCGTACTGGTCAACGCAGCAGGTGAATACGGCTTGTACATGTTGTACATGCCGACCGAACGCTGCTGTTGCGCTAGCGTGACGAGCAGGTCAAGCGCCGACTGCTGCGAATCGGCCGACAGTCCCCGGGGAGCCACGCCGATGTCCGAGACCTGATCGCCGCCGAGCTTATCCAAGCGCCCGCCGACCTCGCGCACCGCGAGGAAAGCGAAGGCACCGAAGAGTACTGTGTTGGCGACGTCGCCGATAGTCCACGCGATCGCGATATCCGTGGCGTTAGTCGCCCAAAGTGCCACCAGGCCAATGACGATGACGGCATCGACGGCATTGACGACTGTTAGCAGTGTGCTCTTCTTCGCGATGAATAGGATGGCTCCACTCACGGCGTTGAGCATCGTGATGAAGCCTGCGCCTATTAGCCAGCGGAGCACCGGAAGGGTCCCGGAGGTATAGGTGGATCCGAAGAACGCCAGGGCGATCGGTGCGGCGAAGAAGGCGGCAACGAGAGCGGGCGTAACGACCGCAAAGATCAGGAGTGCTGCGCGGCGCAGCAACTGGGAGCGTTCAGCGGGGCGGAGCGATACCTCGGGCAGCAGTGCCGAGGTGACCATGGACGGCAACGAGTAAAGAATCGCCGAGATAGACGTGGCGATCGACCAGTACGCGGTCTGATGAGCGCCGACGCGCGAGAGTGCGATGAGAGGCAGCAGCATCATCGGCAGGCCGCCAATGATGTTCGAGAAGTACATGCCGATCGAGAACCGGCCCAGTTCGCGCGCGACACCGATGTCGAGCGTTGGACGAAACCGGTGGCCTCGACGCACCAAGAGCGACCCGTACAGCAAAAAGCTAAAAGAATCTGGCACCACGCGGGCGACAAAAGAGCCAATACCACCCAGAAACGAGAGCGCCGGCGGGGCAGCCACCCTGATGAACGCGGGAATCAAGCCCAAGGTCAAGGCCTTATCGGCGGACCGGTCGGCGACGAGCACGCCAGACAACAAGGTCGTACCAACCTGGACACACAGGGCGACGACGAAGACCAAGGCAAACACCCAGCCGCCGAGGACGAAGAATCTCCTGGAGTAGGGCAGCGCCAGGAAGACGCCCGAGGCAAGCAGGGTGAGCGAGATCACGGCAGTGAGCAGCGTGTTGATCATCGCCGTGCGGTTCTTGGCGGTTGGCAGGTAACGCGGCACGGAATAAGTAACGCCCAGCAGCGTGATGGTCTCGATGAGCGCGGCCGCGGAAACAGCGGTGGCGGAAAGTCCTACGTCCGTCACGGAAAATACATGCGTCAGCAGCGCTAGGCCACCAAACCCCGACAGTGCGCCGACTCCGAGGTTAACGAGCAGGAATGCCGAGTTCCTAAAGAAGCTCTCTGCGAAGAAGCGGCGCAAGAAACCGGGCAACAAATGCCGTCCTCCGCTCGACCGTGATCCAGCATCGGGCGCCCCCTGTGCTACGCGACCTGCCACTTAGTCACGCCTTCGGCTCTTGCCTGGCAGCGTATGCCCCCAGCTCCCAGCGATCGGTCTCACCATCGCGGTCAGCATACCCCGGCTCTGAGCCCGGAATCCCCACAACCGGCCGCAGTGTTACCTGGGCAAACAATCCAGGTAAACGCGATGTGAAGCGCCTTACGATCATCGTTACGAACCGTAACTGCCCAGTTCATCTTGGTTGGCTGCAGCCGTAGCGCGCGGCGAACGACGCGGAAGTGAAATCGTCAATGAGCCAACCTGCGGCGCCCGGGTCAAGTATCCTGGCACCGTTCATGCTGGCACACCGGCGCGTTGTCTCTGATTATACAAGGGGCCTGATGACGGAGATTTCTGTCGTGATTCCCACTAAGGATCGCCTACCTTATCTGCGTAAGGCGGTCCCTATGTTTCTTGCTCACGATGAAGTCAAAGAGGTCGTCGTCATCGTAGACGGATGCACGGACGGCACGCTTGAGTACATCCAGTCAGTCAGCGAAAGCGACCCTCGAATCCGCTATACGGATAACGTCATCAATAAAGGCCTACCGTACTCACGCAATCGAGGGCTTGAACTGGCGCACTTCGAGTATGCCTTTACCGGTGAAGACGATCTTGAGCTTTCGCAAAATTTCTTCGCGACGCTCCTGGCCCACATGGAGGAGACTGGCGCGGACCTAATCTCCGGACGCAACGTCTTCCGGGGCGAGAGGGAGAGTCCGGCAGAAGCCATAGCGCGCACTGACCGCATACAGGGCCCCTCGGTCAACGGGCGCACGCTCATGGTGCGCGTGGACATGAAAACCAAGGGTGACCAGGAGCAGTCGCTCCTGCCCGCGCCCATGCTTGGCCGGACTGATGTCTTCCGCAAGGTGCGGTTCGATGACTCTTACCGGGGCAATGCATGGCGGGAAGAATCAGATTTTCAGCTCTCGGCACGCGAGGCTGGCTACAAGCTAGTTTACTGCCCGCACGCAATCAGCTTTAACATAGAGATCGAGAATGATCGCGGCGGCGTTCATGCCACGTGGGGATTGAAGCGGATCGGCTGGCAGATTAGGAATAACTGGCGCTTCACGCAGAAGCATCGCGAGATAATCGCTAAAGAGTTCAATACAGGAAACCTGTACTTGTATATCGCGAAGTTCGCCACGCAACGGTATACCGGCTGGGTATTCGGGATGCTTGTCGGATGGAAGCAGCAATTTTTTGGTGCGCCGCGAAGCGCGGCGAAGTTATTTCTAGGCTTTCTCTGTATGAGAGATAGGGCACATCGTGGCTGGTAGTGCGGATAAGGGTACGTTGTCGGCCAGGCTAACGAACGGTCTTGGACTGATCTGGGGCATGGCTGATCACGTTGTGGACAAACTGTTCCGTTATATCGGCTGCTTCGGCCTCGTCCGCGGACCGCTTCTCTTCTTCTTCTCTGGTATGTGGCCTCCCGCTCGCGGAATGCTGTGCCGCGCGACGGTTCCCGGATCGAATATCAAGGTATCCCTCCGGCTGGGAAGCAGCGACATCAGCGTTTTCAACGGTATATTCCGCTGGCTTGAGTACGGCTGGGATTTGGAACAATCGCCGCGCACGGTCGTTGACGGCGGTGCTTACATCGGGCTTTCCGCGATCTACTTCACCATGCGCTATCCCGGTGTGCGCGTGATCGCCGTCGAGGCCAGCGAGAGCAATTTCAACCTGCTTGTTCGCAACACATCGGCCTTCCCCAACATCGAACCCGTGCATGCCGCCCTGTGGCCGCAACCCGGCTCGCTTGAGCTGACGGACCCGGGAACCGGCCTGTGGGGCCTCCAAGTCAGGGATGCCGGCACGCAGGACAGCGTTCGGCAGAGCCACGACCTTGACTCGGTCCGAGCGATCACGATCCCCGATATTCTCCGCGACTACCGGCTGGATAAGATCGACCTGCTCAAGGTGGATATTGAGGGTAGCGAGAAGGAGTTGTTCGGTGCGCCCGCACCCTGGCTAGACCAGGTCGACGCCATTTGCATTGAACTACATGACTGGTTCAAGGCCGGCTGCAGCAGGGCCTTCTTCTCGGCGGTCGAGGACTTCAGCGTGGAGGCATGGCGCGGTGAGAATGTACTCGTCGCCCGTGCTTGATTTTGATCGAGCGAGGACCTGCCTTGAAAGAGTTTCTTAGTTTCGTCGTAATCGCATATAACGAGGTCAAGAACATCGGCCGGACGCTCGATGCGATTACCTCTCTTTCCGGTCTCAGCGGGTATGAAGTAGTCGTTGTGAACGACGGCTCGCGTGATGGCACAGCGGACATTGTCCGGCGGCGGGCAGCAGCCGATCCGCACATCAAGCTGATCGACTTGCCAAGGAACCGAGGCCGCGGATATGCGCGGAGCACGGGGATCGCGGCGGCGGCAGGCGCACTGATCGCAACGGTAGACGCGGACATCCTTCTGCCGCGCGACTGGTTCGTTCGCGCCGAGGCGGCACTGAGCGGACACGACGCTGTCGGCGGAACCGCCATTCCAGACGGCGATGTCGCCTACGTTTATCAGGCCACCCGACTCGTCCCCCGGGTGGTCGGCCACACCACGACGGTGACCGGAAGCAACGCGCTCTATCGCCGACGCGTCTTCGACATCGTAGGCTTCGATCCTTCCCTGCGAGAGGGCGAGGATGTCGCCCTCAACCATGCGACCTCTGGGCAGGGGCTATCTTTCGGGACCGTGCCCGGCTTGCTGGTCGAGCACATCGAGAACAAGACCTTCCCTGATTCGCTCCGCTGGCTGTTCACCACCGGCAAAGGCGCGACCAGGCAGTTGCTCACCTACCGGCAGATACGGGTTCCCGATCTGGCAACCGGAGCCGTCGTGGTCAGCGCGGCGGGAGGCGTTACGGTTGCGGCCATGGTCAGCCCGTTCGGGCTCTTGATTCCGGCCGCACTTCTGCTGGCGATCACTGTCCAGCACGTCCGCAGTCGCTTTGAGACGCCCCTACGACGGTGGCGATCCGTGACCGCTGCCATCGCTGTCGACACTGCTCTCCTTCTTGCCTATTTCACGGGGAGAGTAGCCGGCCTCACCTGGCTGGTCCGGAAGCGCCCCCGCAGCGTTCCCGAGACCATCAGCGTCCCTGGATCCGCCAGCGAGGATCGACGGACGCTCCGCTGATACCCCTCGTCAGGGGATCTCCGGCGCGGGGGTAACGGGAGCTCGGGCAGCCACTCGGGGCTTTGCGTGATCGTGGAGATGATCGCGCCTCCCTCGTGTGCGGCGGTCAAGGTATCCCTGAGCAGGACGAGTCTGTTACCACCGGTGACAAGCCAGTCGTGGAACGTGATATTGGTCAGCATGCCTGGTGCGGCCGCCGCTTGCCGGAAGACGGCTCGGGCGTAGTCGAGGGTCACCCGCGGGGTGTCCTCGCTTGGTTTGGGAAGGCCGATCAGGTCGCAGTCGAGCGGCACATGGACGGGAACCTCGACCATCCCATTCCTGGTGAACGGTTCCCGCTTACCGAGTAGCCACCGGAGCCTGGCCGCCCGCGAATCATTGAAGGTCTCATGCATCACCAGTTGGGCGTTGAGCAGTCCGGTCAGCAGCCGGTTGCGGGCCAGCCGCGGGGTTCCATCGGAAGCTCGCCACGCGTAGGGCATCGGGAGCTTGCCCGGGCGCGGATGGAGCAGCTCAACGGGACTACGGATATACCGGTTGGACACCCAGCGGAACCCCTGGGCCCGGAGTATCTCGTACACCTCATGCCGGTAAAAGTTCGGCCAGAGCAGGTATGGGGCCCGAAAGGCGCGCGGACGGTCGCCGGTCATCTCCTCAAGCAGCGACCCCACCCTGGCGAGGTTCTTGTCGAAGAGCGCCAGGGCTTCGGCGTCGTACCGGGCCAGGCTGTCATGCTCATAACCGTGCAGGCCAATCTCATGGCCCGCGGCCGCGATAGCCTGCACGACGTCCGGATGCTCTTCGATCATCCGCCCAACGATGAAGAAGACCCCCCTAGCCTGCTGGCTCGCCAGTTCCTCAAGGATGACGCTTGCGCTCCCTGCCAGGTCGTACGCTGCCCCCTTATGCGGCATTCCGTAAGAACCTTCGAAGTCGAAGCAGACAAGCAGCCGCCCGGGGTCATCGGCCGGGCCAGATTTCTTCACGACGTCTCTCCCGGTTGTCATGGCAAAGGGTTAGCTGCAGGCTTTGAGGTGAAGCCCCTCATGCATGAAACAAGAGCGCTCAGGCTACGCAATCCGGTAACTTACCCAGTGGAAGCCAGTTAGGGTCCCTGTACATGTTCAACTGTAGCAAGTGACAGTGGGGTGGCCTGTGGTAACGCTAAGATTATCGTCAAGACGCTATGACCATGACAGAACGTGTTGCCATCAACAGAACACAGTCTGTCACGCCACCGTTACAAGGAGACCTTGAAGAGTGCCATCCGCCGACGGAATTCTTACAAGTGGGGAAAGGCAGAGGGGGAAGCAGCCGGGCAAGAGAAGGCGGCATCGCAAGAGCCGTGGCCGGCTGCTTGGCCTTATTGGTTTCTTTTGCGTATTGGCAGTGGGCGGGCTACTGGCAGCTGTCCTAAACAGGGGAAGCACGAAACCACTAGTTGCGGCCGGAGACTCGAAAGCCCATTGCATCACCCTAGGCTTCCGCGGTGGGGTATTGGACCAGTCGAAGATTACTGCTGCAGATCAATTGACTGGCATAACGTACAATTGCCTTAGCACATTCGCCAATCCGGCGCCGGACTGGACCGCTTGGGACGCTCCGTGGATGTTCTCCACCACTTCCGACGGCTGGGATGCGTGGCTGAAATCAAATCCGGCACACCAGGCCGTTATGGGCATGGAC
>Ga0210389_10000350_pt1 | contig 44698 bp, 35 predicted proteins | sample IncBWH28OmetaG_FD_160127 | JGI IMG/M metagenome (GOLD analysis project Ga0210389, IMG submission 160127) | Forest soil microbial communities from Barre Woods Harvard Forest LTER site, Petersham, Massachusetts, United States - Inc-BW-H-28-O ... | reverse complement strand
GGTGGCGGTGGCGGTGGCGGTGGCGGTGGCGGTGGCGCGGAGGGCGCGGGAGCCGGTCCGGGGGTAGTCAGGTGCCCGCTGAGGCGGCCTGGTGCCGGCGCGGTCAGGCGCCGAGGCGGACCGGAGACATCGCCGGGACCGTTTCGCAGCTCACGAGGCCCTGCTCGGCGGTGAGGTCGTCGATGATGCCGAACGCGGTCGTGATGTGCCCGGGCGTGTCGATGACCGTCGTGACCGCGGGCACACGCCGCCCGAACTGGAGCAGCTTGTCGCCGTGGGGCGCGTGGTCGCCGTGAAAGCCCCAGACGCCCCGCAGAGTGGTCGCGCCGCTGATCCGGGCGGCGCGCAGCCGCCGGACGATCGCCCGGTGGACCGGCTGGCCGTCGTGCAGGGCCGCCTCGGACGTGTAGACCATGAGCTTGTGCCAGAGCGGCCGCCCGTCCGCGTCGGCGGCGGGCAGGTCCCGCGGCGTGCCGAGCAGCTGGCCGTCCCGCTTGCAGACATGGACGCGTTCGAGGGTCAGGAGCGGGCGGTCCAGCAGGCCGCCGAGTTCCGGCAGCACCCGGGCGATCCGCTCACCCGAGCCGACCGCGATGACCATCATCGGCACTGCCGGGTTGCGCCCGAAGAACGCGGCGCGCTCCCGTTCGCCGTTCACCGTCCCGTCGACGCCGAGCAGGGTCGTGGCGCCGGCGATCCCGCGCCGGTGCAGGAGATCGCAAACGGCCACGAAGGCCGGCACGCCGTAGGAACGCTCCTGCCGGCCGAGATAGACGGTCAGCTTCGTGGCGTCGCCGGACGGGCCCGGGCTGAGGGCGACGGGCCTGACGCTGGTGCCGTCGGAACCGGCGGCCAGCAGCCGGGCGGTCTCCAGGGTGACCAGGCCGGTGCCGGTCAGCCGCCGGGCCTCGTCGAAGAGCGGCTCGACGCGCGAGCGGGTGTCGACCGCGATGGCGACCAGCGGCAGATCTTCGGACAGGGTGAGGGAGCGGTCGGTGCGCAGCCGGTGCTTGGCCCCGAACCCTTCCGTGCCGCGCAGCAGGATGCTGACCGCGATCTCGTGCCGTCCGTAGAGGTCGAGGAGCGCGTCGGCGGCGAACCGTCCCCCGGCGCGGCGCCGCTCGCCGAAATACGACGTGAGCTTCAGGCAGTCCACGTCCGGCGGGACCGGCGGCGCGGTCACAGGCTTGCTCCGATCGCGTTGCCGAGCGCGGCGGCGACCACGCCGAGGACGAGGGACACGATGATGTTGGCCGCCACCTTCCAGTGCTGGCGCTCCTCGGCGAGCCGCTGGGTCTCCAGCATCCAGGTCGAGAAGGTCGTGTACGAGCCGACGGCCGCGGTCCCGGCGAGCAGTGCCACGTTCGAGCTGAGCGCCAAGCCGGTCAAGAACCCGAGGATCAGCGCGCCGGAGAGGTTGATCACCATCGTGCCGTAGGGGAAATCCTTCCCGGCGGCGTTGGAGACGGCGCCGTCGACCAGGAACCGGAGCACGGATCCGGCTCCGCCGATCAGGACCACCGCGGTCCACAGCAGGACGCTCACCGGACCGCCCGCACCCGCACGCGCCGGACCATCGCGGTCGCGAGATGGATGGCCGCGTACCCGGCGGCGATGCTGGCCGCGGCGTACCCGACGGCCAGTCCCCAGGCGTGCGCGTCAATCATCTTCAGGATCTCCACCTGCATCGTCGAGAACGTGGACAGGCCGCCGCACAGCCCGGTGCCCAGCAGCGGCCGGCGGTAGCTGGACAGCGGCAGCCGTTCCTGCAGTCGCGTCACGGCATAGCCCAGGATGAACGCCGCGACGATGTTGACCGCGAAGATGGGCCACGGCCAGGCCGTCGCGGGCAGCGGGAATGCCTCGCTCAGCGCCGCGCGCGCCAGCGTCCCGAGCGCCCCGCCGGCGAAGATGGCGGTGATCTCCCTGCGGTCGATACGCGGCAGCATCCTGCGTCGCTCCCTGGCCGTCTGGTCGGGGCCCGCCGAGCCCGGAACGTCGTCAGTGCCGGTCCCGGGGAAGGGAATGCCGGGTGACGCGGTCAGCTCACCAGGGAATTCGGGCACGCGAAGAGACTCCTTTTCACCGGGTGCCGGGACCAAAGAAGCCATCAGCCGCGGGACGCGGCGGTTCGGGAGACCATGGCCTCCGCGTCAGGGCGTTCATCTGACCGGCATATTTTACCGACGTCAGAGTGATGCCTGCGACTCGGGCGATGGGTGCTCCGGGGGTTGCCGGGCGCGCCTGCGGCGCAGGAAAGGGCAGTGGTGCGCTGGGGGACGGGCATGCGGTCTCCTGCCTTCCTCAGACAGGGACCGTTGGCGATGACCGCGATTAACGGCGAGCCCCTCCGCCGTACCCAAGCTGAGGATAGACCGGCAGCGATATCAGGTAAAGCATCTTCCCGGGTTCCGCCGGGACATACCGGCCAACCGCGGCGCGGATCTGTACCGCGAGGTCTTCGGCGTGGTAGACGAGAAGACACCAGCCTGAGGAGGCCGCATGGATTTCGACATCATCGTGGAGATCCCGCAGGGATCACGCAACAAGTACGAGATGGATCACGCGAGCGGCCGGATCCGGCTGGACCGGATGCTGTTCACGTCGACGCGGTACCCGCTGGATTACGGCTTCATCCCGGACACGCTCGCCGAGGACGGCGACCCGCTGGACGCCCTGGTCATGCTTGAAGAGCCGACCTTCCCCGGCTGCTACGTGCATGCCCGCCCCGTGGCGGTGTTCTGGATGCACGACGAACATGGTCCCGACGCGAAGATCCTGACCGTCCCGGCCGACGACCCGCGCGCCCTGGCGATCCAGAACCTCGACGACGTTCCGGCGCACCTGCGGGCCGAGATCGGCCACTTCTTCGACATCTACAAGGAGATCGAGCCAGGCAAGAGCACCGACGTCCGCGGCTGGCAGGGCCGCGTTGCCGCCGAGCAGGTCGTCAAGGAGGCGCGCGCTCGCGCATCCGCGGCCGACCACGGGTGAGCGGTCGGGATCAGACCAGGTACTGGTGGGGTTCCTGACGGTAGGCGAGCCCGGCGGGGGTGGTCCAGGTGAAGGTGCCCTTGCCGTCCTGCTCCAGGTGCCAGCCGTCGGCCTGCTTGAGCCGGTGGTGCCGGCGGCACACCGCGCCGAGGTCGCAAGGGCAGGTGCGGCCGCCCTTGCCGAACGCCAGGGTATGGTCCATGTCGCACTGGGTGGCGCGGTGCCGGCAGATCGGGTTACGGCAGGTGCGGTCCCGGGCCATCAGCCAGCGGCGCATCGTCTCCGGGACCTTGTAGCCGTCGGCCTGCTGAGTGTGCGCGCAACCGCCGGCGGTCTCGTCGAGGATGGCTCGCAATTCCGCCTCGACCGCCGCCTTGTCCGCGGCCCCGATCGCCTCTTCGAGCAGCCGGGCCGTCGCCGGGTCGAGGCCGGTGAGCAACTGCCGGGCACGGTCGCGCATCTCGTCGCTGTGGTTCAGGCTCGCGGCGAGGGACGCCGTGATGGTGAGGGTGATCTCGCCCATTAGGCCGGGTGTCTCCGTCTCGCGCGGGTGGCGCAGGACCGCGAAGGCGATCGCGTGGCCGTCGTCGTCGGTGACGATCAGCGACCAGCGGGCACCCGCGTCGGCCGCGGCGGCGCGGGCGAGGTCACGGGCCTGGCCGGGGGTGACCGGCCCGAACCACGACAACTCGCCAGGCGCCGAGGTCATCTCGGCCAGTGTCCGCCACGGGATGAGGAGCTTGATGCGGCCCTGCTTCAGCAGCCCAGCCGGGATCGGGACGCGGCCGGACGCCGAGGCGTTCGAAGTGCTGGGAATCTTCGGCCACGGCATGGGCTCCGCGGGGTCGCGGGAACCGCCACTGGAGCCGGCCCAGCCGCCGGGTGCGGGCTCGTCCCACCTGCCGTCGCCCGGCCCGCCGTCGCCCGGTCCGCCGCCAGCCGGTCCGCCGCCAGCCGGTCCGCTTTCGCCCTGGTCGCCGCCACCTGGTCCGCTCCCGCCTGGTCCGCTCCCGCCTGGTCCGCTCCCGCCTGGTCCGCTCCCGCCTGGTCCGCTCCCGCCTGGTCCGCTGTCGCTCGGGTCGCCTGGATCACCGGGGCTGTCATCCGGCGGGATCGGCGGCGGGATCAGCGGCAGCGTGCCCAGCAGGAGGCCGACGGCCGTCTTCGCCTCCAGGGCGCCGATGTCATCGTCGGCCCCCGCGGACTTCGCGGCCCGGGCGATCGCGTTGACCCGGGCCTTAGCCGCGGCGCCGACCGCGGCCGGGATGTCCTCCAGCGCCAGCGTCGCCGTATGGTTCTCGTTCGCGTACAAGCTCACCCTGGAGTTCTTCTCCGCGCGCTTGCGGCGTTTCTCGGCGGCTTCCGGGTCGATCCGGATCACCGCCCGCCGCACGGCGTCGCGCAGTTCCCCGGTGGTCATCGTCCCGCTCTTGGCGGACAGCAGCGCGTCAACCTTGCCCGCGTCCTCGTTGGACAGGTCCTGCGTGCCCTTCCAAATCAGGTTGACCCGGTCGAGGTCGGTCCGTCCCGCCTCCAGTTCCAAGTGCAGCCGCGGCAACCGGGCCCACAAGTCCGCCGACAGCTCGGCCAGTTTTTCCGCGCCGTATTCGGTCGCGGTGAATGCCAGCGCGATCTCCGAAGCGGCTTCCGCCGACGCCGTCACCGGCAGCCGTGGCGCGGGCGGGTCGTCGTAGTCAATGCCCTCGGCCTGGTCGCGGCGTTCCCGGACGTCCTCACCGCGCCGGTACCGCTTGCGCGCCGGGCGGCGGCGCTCGAGTTCCTGCAGCGCCCGGTACATCCGGCCCTGCGCCCGCGAGGCGACCTCCCGGCACTTCACCGCGATCCCGACCACGCCCGCGTCGTCGATTCGCCACAGGTCGCCCTCGGTCATCAGCGCGGCCAGCGCCAGCTCTCCTTCGGTGACGCCCGCCGCCCGCTGTTCGAGCGTCAGCGTGATGTGCCGCAGCAGATCCGCGTCCTCGCCCTCAGCCCCGGAGTCGCCGAACAGCGCCGCCGCGTCCTCCGGCGTCAGTTCGTCCTGCTCGGCCAGGTCATCCTCGTCCAACAGGTCCGGGTTCCACTCGTCCTCCTCCAGCATCATCAGCACTACCTCCTTGCCGATTACTGCCCGACAAGAACATTTTACGCTGAGTCGATGACTACTTCAAGAAACATACGAACCTGTATTTGATAAACATGCGCGCGAAGAGCCGTCAGGGACCCGTGAAAATCCCGGATCCCTGACGGCGACGGAGCGATGCGCTACTTCGCGACCGTGACCGTCTTCTTGGACGAGACCGAACTGCCGAAGTCGCCGCTGCCGCCGTAGCTGGCGGTGAAGCCGTAGCTCCCGGCGCCGAGCCGGCTCGCGCTTAGCGTGCAACTGCCCTTGCCTGAGCTAAGCGTGATCGTGCAGACCGTGGTGCTTCCGGCCTTGACCGTCACCTTCCCGCCTGGCGTCCCGCTGTACTGCGGGGCGACCGTGACGGATACCTTCTCGCTCTCCTCGTGGCCGTCGGTCACCTTGGTGGTCGACAGCGACATGGTGGTCTTCGAGGACGCCTTGTTCACCGTCAGGGACACCGTCGAAGACGCCGACGCGGCGAAGTCCGCGTTGCCGTTGTAGCTGGCGGTCAGCTTGGCGGTGCCGACCGCGAACCGGGCGGCGGTCAGCGTGCAACTGCCCTTCTCCGCGGCGAGCGTGATCGTGCAGACCGTGGCGGAGCCGGACTTGACCGTGACGGTGCCCGCCGGTGTTCCGCCGTATTGCGGGGAGACCGTCACCGACACGTGCCCGGCCTGCTCGTCGCCGTAGGTCATCTTCGTCGTCGAGAACGACAGCGCGGTTTTCGACGCGGGCTTGGCCACCGTCAGGGTCGCCGCGGCCGACGTTGACGCGTCGAAGTCGGTGCTGCCGTTGTAGGTGGCGGCGAGGTTGGTGCTGCCGACCGGGAACTGGCTCGCGGTCAGCGTGCAACTGCCCTTGCCGGCCGCGAGCGTGATCATGCACGCGGTGCCGGTGACGGTCTTGACCGTGACGGTGCCCGCCGGTGTTCCGCCGTACTTCGGCGTGACCGTCACCGACACGTGCCCGGCCTGCTCGTCGCCGTAGGTCACCTTCGTCGTGGAGAGCGACAGGGCGGTCGTGGAGGTCGCCTTGTTCACGACCAGGGCCGCCGCGCCGGACTTGGACGCCGCGAAGCCGGTGCCGCCGCTGTAGGCAGCGGTCAGGTCGGCGAGCGGAGCCGCGAGCGCGGTTGCCGACAGCGTGCAGGAGCCCCGGCCGGCAGCCAGCGTGATCGTGCAGACTGTCGCGGAGCCGGACTTCACCGCGACCGTCCCGCCTGGGGTCCCGCTGAAGGAAGAGACCGCCACCGATACGTGAGCCGCCTGCTCATCCCCGTAGGTCACTACGCCCGTTGACAGCGACAGGCTGGTCGTCGTGGGCGTCGGCCCGGACACGTTTACCGTCAGGCCGCCCGTGCTGCCGTCGGTGTCGGCGTCGCCGGAATAGGTGGCCGTCACCGCGTATTCGGCCGCCGCCGGCCACGAGGTGGCGCAGGCGGCCTGGTAGCCGGTGCCGCTGGCGGTCAGGTGAACGGCGCCGCACCCGGCCAGCGTGCTGTCGCCCTCGGTGAAGGCGACCGTCCCGCCGCCGTCGCCCGTGTTCACGCGGGCGATCAGGGTCGCCGTCGTGTTGGCTTCGGGGCTGGCGGGAGACACCGTCAGGGACGTGCTGGTGGCGAACTTGTCGATCGTTTCGGTCGCCGACCCCGAACTGCCGGCGTAGGCGCCGTCACCCGAGTACGTGGCGGTGACGGTATCGCTGCCCAGTGGCAGCGCGGAGGTGGTGCAGACGGCTTCCCAGTCGGTGCCGCCGCCGGAGATGAACGGCAGGCTGGCGCAGCCGGAGATGGCCGTCCCGTTGGCGGCGAAGGTGACGGTGCCGCTCCCGTCGGCCGGGTCGACGAAGGCGTCGAACGTCACCGGCTGCCCGGGGTGAGACGTACCGGCGGCGGAGGTGACGGTCGTGGAGCTCACCGGCCCGTACTGAATCGTGATCTGGCCGGCCATGCCGGCGGGCAAGCCGCTCTGGCCGAAGGTCACGCCGGTCAGGGACGGATCGGCAAAGGAGTTCCCGCCGGCGCCGCCGCCGCCCCCGGCGCTCAGGTTGCCACCGCCGCCACCACCGCCCGCGCTCCAGCAGCCAATGTTGGCGGGGTCGCAGATGGCGTAGCCGCCGCCGCCCCCGCCGCCACCGCCGCCGAAGTCGATCCCGTTCCCGCCAACGCCGCCTGTCCCGGCGTTGTCGGAGTCGGTCGCGTTGGGAGCACCGCCTACGCCACCGTCGGTCTCGCCGTAGCCGGCGGCATAGGTGTTGGCGTAGCTGTCCGGGTTGACCGGGTCAGACGCGGGGTCGAATCCGCCGGGACTGCCGTACCCGCCTTCGCTGCTGAGGCCGAGGTCGTAAGTGCCGCTGCCGCCGCCTCCGCCGCCCCCGCCCGCGAGCATCGTGACCTGGCCGCCGGCCTCCAGGTAGCTGGCGCCGCCTCCGCCGCCGCCGTTACCCGTGCCCGGCCCGTAGCCCGGGCCGCCACTGCCGCCTTCGAAATCGTCATGCGACGGGCTGCCGAAGCCCTGTCCGCCATTGGACTGGCCGCCGCCGCCGACCCACAGGGTCAGCACCTCGCCGGGGGTGACCGCCAGGTCACCCACGACCTCGCCGCCCGGCTCGCCGCCGCCACCGGTGTAGCTGCCCTGGCCGTTGGCGCCCGAGCCGCCGTCCACGACGGCGTACAACGTGCTGACCCCGGCCGGCACTGTGAAGGACTGATAGTTCGACGAGTAGCTGAAGGTCGCGGTGTCGGTCGCTGCCGCCGCTGGAGTCGCGGTACCCAGCGACGTGACCGCTAGCCCGCCCCCCGCCAGCAAAACGGCCGCGGCGACACGCAGCCTCGTGGGATAAGTCATGAGTGCCAGGATGCGCACCGGACCGCTGTATCGGCATCAGTCGTGGCATGCCGATCTTTTGTGCGTCTTATGCCGATAATTCAGGATCTGCGGGGCGTGAGGTGACGGTAGCCGTGACGTTAAGGGCGCCCGGTAGGTCGCGACGGGAGCCGATGCCCAGCTTGCGGTACGTACTGGCCAGGTGGCTCTGAATGGTCTTGCCCGTGACGAACAGGGCTTGCGCGATCTGCGCGTTGGTCAGGCCTTGCGCTGCCAGCTCCGCTACCCGGTGTTCGGCGGGCGTGAGCGCGTCGGCGCCGGTGTGCGCGGTCCGCCGCGGCCGGGCGCCGGTGGCGTGCAGTTCGTGGCGGGCCGTCTGGATGAGCGGCGTGGCGCCCATGCGGTCGGCGAGTTGGAGGCCCGCGCGCAACGGCGGCTGGGCGGCCGAGCGCTGGCCCGCGCGGCGGCGGGCCGCGCCGAGCTCGACCAGGGCATGGGCCCGTTCGAGGGCAGATGGGCTCGGCTCCAGGACGGCGGCCGCCTCGGCCAGGAGCAAGAGGCGCTGTTCGTGGTCGGCGACGGCGGCCTGGGTCCGCAGGGCCAGGCCGAGGGCCCGCGCCGTGCCCGACCAGCGGGCGCGCTCGAGCAACTCGTCGGCCAGGTCCCGCGCCCGGCTGGCCTGCCCGAGGGCGTGGGCGGCCAGGGCGGCCGTTCGCCGCCACGGCACGAACCCCGGGTGGTCAATGCCGAAGCCCGTGCTGAGAATGCGCCCGGCGGCCTCCGCGTCGGCCAGCGCCGCCTCCGCCCGTCCGGAGGCCAGGGCTAGCCGCGCCCGTGCGAACAGGGCGATGGGCAGGTCCATCGAGGCGGGTGCTGCCTCGGCGGTCCCGGTCAGCGCGTCGCGGGCGGCGGCGAGATCGCCACGTTCGACGTGGATGTGGACCCGCAGGCTCCCCGTCCAGGCGTCGCCGGCGGTCCAGCCCTCACGGCTGGCGACCGCGGCCTGATCCAGGTCTGCCAGGGCATCGGCCAGCTCGCCCCGGTGGTAACGGGCGATGGCCCGATGGTAGCTGCCCATGGCGAAGTTCAGCATGGAGCCACGGCGTCGGGCGGCGGCGATCGCCGACTTGCTGATGCGCTCGGCGTCGTCCAGCTCATCGACGCAGCACAGGGCCTGGACGACCAGCCCGGTAAGGATCCCCAGGCTGTCGGGGCGGACGAGCGGGTCGGCGGCAGTAGCCCGCCCGGCGAGTGCGCGAATCCGCCCCGCCGGCTCGGCCGCGAAGGCGAGCCGCAGGACCAGGTGGGCGAGCAGCCCCGGATCCTCCGGCGGCTGCCCGGCCCGCGCCGCCTCGATCAGCGGACGCAGCCGCCGGGCGCCGGCCGGATGCAGCGACGCGCGGAACGTCGTGGCCGTGAGGTAGCTGACCAGCAGCGGCGGAAGGTCCGGGTCTCCCGGCTCCAGCTGGGCCAGGGCCGCGTCCATGGCGCCCGCCGCCGCCTCGTGCTCACCGCGGTTGAAGCGCAGCCGGCCGAGCGCGGCGAGCGCCCGGACCCGGTCGGCTGGCGCCTGGAGCAGTTTCAGCGCCTCCTCGATGTGCCCGGCGGCGCCCACGTCACCATGTTCGATCTCGGCGTCGGCGAGTTCGAGCAGCACGTGTCCCCGCTCGGCCGGGGCCGGCGGCTCGGCGAGCGCCCGCGCGAGCAGGTGAGCGGCCGCGGCCGGGTCGCCCCGGGCCAGCGACAGCGCGGCCGCCTCGCGCAGGGTCGTCACCGTCCGCTGATCACCGTCAGGCCAGGTGAGGAGCAGATGAGCGGCGACGCTCTCGGCGGTCGCGCCTTCGGCGGCCAGCAGGTCAGCTGCCCGGCGGTGCGCGCGGGCCCGGGCGAATTCCGGGATGTCGGCGTGCACGGCGCTGGTGATCAGCGGGTGCGTGAAGCGCAGCGGCTCGCCGGGGGTATCGCCAGGGGTAAGGATCCGGGCGCCGATCAGGGCGTCGGCGAACCGCTCGGCCGGCTCCGCGTCGAGGTCGGCCAGCGACCGTGCCTGGCGCAGCGAGGCACGGTCGCCCAGCACGGACATGGCCGCGGCCAGCCGCCGGGCGGGCTCGCCGAGGCGGGCCAGCCGCACCAGCACCGAGTGCAGCACCGAGTCGGGGACCAGCGACCGGACCCGGGCGACCGATCCGGCGCCCGGGACGACGCCGTCGGCGCGCAGCGCCCGTGCCAGCTCCCGGGCCAGGAACGGGTTTCCGCCGCTCACGTCCGCGCACGCCTGCGTGAACGCGGGCACCGCGCCGGGCAGCTCGGCCAGCACCATGCGCGCGACCGCGGCCGGGCTGAGCGCGTGCGGCCTGAGCGCCCGGCGGCCCGGCCGGTCCCGGAGCCAGTCAAGTTCCCCTTGTGTCCTCTCGCCGCTGCGCACGGCGATCACCAGCGCGGCCGGCAGTTCGTCGATGCGGGCCGCCAGGTACGCCAGGTAGGACAGCGACGGCCGGTCGGCCCACTGGGCGTCGTCGACCTCGATCAGCAGGCCACCCGGCGAGCTGGAGATGAGGTTGACGGTCAGCCAGTACAGGCCGCGAACGAGAGCCAGTGGTTCCGCGCTGGCCGGGACGGCCGGATCGAACAGCGGCTTTGCCAGACAGGCATGCCCGGACAGGAGCCGGGCGCGGGCGGTGCCCGGCGTTCCCGCTGCCGCCGGCGCATCCGGCGTAGCCGCGAGGGGCGCATCCGGCGTAGCCGTCAGGGGCGCGGCGAACAGGTCCGTGGCGACGCCGAAGGGGAAATCGCGCTCAAGGTCGATCCCGCGGGCCGTGAGCACCGCCATGCCCAGCGCGCTCGCCCTCGCTCGCGCCTCGGCCAGCAGGCGGGATTTCCCGATACCGGGAGGACCTTCCACCACCACGAGCCCGCCCGCCCCCGCACGCGCCGCGCTGAGCGCCCGGGAAAGCTCCGCCATTTCGGCCTCGCGCTCGAGAAGGCCAGCCGCCGGCTCCCCGCTAGAACTTGCCGTCATCGTGCCATCGCCCGCCCATAGGACAACAGCGTCCCTTAATGCCGCACTTCGGGCAAATCGTCGTCTGTCGGGATTGGCGCGCCTAAAGAAAAAGGCCAATTCCTTTTCCGAAACGTTCCCGGTGACTGCGTCCGGTCAGGCGGTCTTGATAGCGGCGGCGGAGAGTGCATAGGCGGCGCGGCCCGTCGGCACGCCGCCGGTTCCCGCGGCCCAGGCGCGGCCTTCGCAAACCCCGGGCGGCACTATCTCAAAGCCCTTGAGCCAGCCGGTCATGTCCGCCGCGTCGTGGTTATAGAACCGCGCGTGGGCGGCCGTCTCCTGGAGGCGGGCGGCCAGTTCCGCGTCGTCGTAGTGGCCGGTGGAGACGATCAGCCAGGAACCCGCGGGCATGCGGCTCATGTACCGCGCGCAGATCGCGGCGGCCGCGTCGGCGGGGAAGAAGTGCAGGACCGCGCCGAAGATAACGGCGGTGGGCTGGGCGAGGTCGATCACCGACAGCACGCCGGGATCGGAGAGCACCGCGTCCGGCGCCCTGAGGTCCCCGCTGACCGCGGCGAGGCCGGTGCCGCGTGCGAGCAGTGCCTGCGCGTGGCGGACCGCCACCAGGTCGTTGTCCACGTAACACACCCGCGCGTCCTTGTCGGCCTGGCGGGCGGCCTCGTGGATAGCCGGATGAGAGGGCAGGCCGGCGCCCAGGTCGAGGAACTGGCCGATCCCGGCCGCGGCGGCGCGGCGCGCGGCGGCCGCGAGGAATGCCCGGTTGTCGCGGACCAGCTGCGGGAGGGCCGGGTTGAGCTCGGCCATCCGGCGGCCCATCTCCCGGTCGGACGTGAAATGGTCCTTGCCGCCGAGCCAGAAGTCGTACACGCGCGCGACGGATGGCCGGGTCACGTCGATCCCCGGTACCAGGACTTCCTCATCGGTCATCAGGATCACCTTTCGCGGGCTGACGTCCGGATCGTATCGAAACAGCCCGTCAATGTGGTAAGCGGATACGTGGCATATGGCCTGGGTATTTCCCGCCGCCCCGGCCAGCACCTCGGATCCGCGCTGAGCGCTCGCCGGCGCATCCGATTTGTTCGATCGAACAAGCTTATGTTGACTTGTCCGGGCAAACTGATCTACGGTGCTGTTCGATCGAACGTTCCGGAAGATGGAGTGGCTTCATGAGAGCGGCCGTCTTGCAAGCCCCGCGCCGGGTCGAGGTCATGGAGGTCGCCACGCCTGAGTCGGCCGGCGAGGTGTCCATCCGCATCGAGGCCACGGGGATCTGCGGATCGGACCTGCACGCCGTGCACGGTCGCCACCCGTTCCGCCATCCGCCGGTCATCCTCGGTCACGAGGGAGCGGGGACCGTGGTGCGCGTGCCGTCCGCTGATTGCCCGGTCCGCCCGGGCGACCGGGTGGCCATCATGCCCTCGGTGTCCTGCTGGCGGTGCCGCCGGTGCGAGGCCGGCCAGCCGCAGCTCTGCCCGCACAAGCGCGTGCCCGGGAAGGGCTGGACCGGCCTGCTCGCCGAGTACACGACCGCGCCGGCCAGGGTGCTGTACCCGCTGGCCGACGCGATCGGCATGGCCGAGGGCGCGATGATCGAGCCGGCCGCCGTCGCGTGGCGGGCCACCCGCGGCGCGGGCATCGTCCCCGGGCGGTCGGTGGCCGTGCTCGGGGCCGGCGCGATCGGCGCGCTGATCGCGAAGGTGTGCCAGCTGCACGGGGCCGGGCCGCTCATGATCAGCGACGTGAAGGACTACAACCTGGCCTTCGCCCGCGGGCTGGGCGCGACGGCCGTGGTCAACGCCGCGCGGGAGGATGTTGTCGCGGCGGGAACAGCGGTGAGCGGCGACGACGGTTTCGACGCGGTGATCGTGGCCTCCGGCCACGCGTCCTGCCTGGACGAGGCGCTGTCGCTGTGCCGGCCCGGCGGCACGGTCGTCGTCCTGCCGATGTTCGGCGGCGCCCTCGCCGCCGACTTCAATCGGCTGGTGCTCAAGGAGATCCGCCTTCAGGGATCGACCACCTACACGCCGGGTGACTTCCGCGCGGCGGCCGAACTCGTGAACACGCGCCGGCTGGACGTCCGGCCGTTCGTCACTCAGGTCGCGCCGCTCAGCCAGGTGCCTGACATCTTCGCCTCGATCGAGGACGGCCTGGAGTACATGAAGATCCAGTTCGACCCGAGCCGATGAGAGTGCGGAGGATGAGGAGTACGTGGTGAGCATGCCCGGCAGCGTGATCGCGACATACCTGATCGAGAGCTACCTGCCGCTGGAACAAGCCGCCCAGGTGCTCGCGGGCGAGCAGTCGACCGGGACCTTCGTCGCCGTGGCGCGGGAGACCGCCGAGCTCAAGGAACGTTTCGCGGCCAGCGTGGCGGACGTGCGGCCGCTGCCGCCCGCCGACGGCGAGCCGCTGCCAGGCACTTCCGGCGGTTCAACCGGGGCCACCCTGAATCGCGGTGAGGTGCGTATTTGCTTCCCGCTGGAGAACTTCGGCCCGTCCCTGCCCAACCTCCTGGCGGCGGTCGGGGGCAACCTGTTCGAGCTCCGCCAGCTCGCGGCGATCCGGCTGCTGGACCTGGACCTGCCGCCAGAGTTCGCCGAGCGCTATCCGGGGCCACGGTTCGGCGTGCGCGGAACCCGCGAGCTGATGGGCGTGCCCGACGGAGTGATGATCGGCACGATCGTCAAGCCGAGCGTCGGGCTTCCCCTCGACGAGCTGCGCACAGTGGTGCGCGAGCTGGCGGAGGCCCGGATCGACTTCATCAAGGACGACGAGCTGATGGCCAACCCGCCCTACTCGCCGCTTGCCGAACGGGTGCGGGTAGTGACCGAGGAGCTGAACCGGGTCGCCGACGCAACCGGCCACCGCCCGATGTACGCCTTCAACATCACCGACGACATCGACCGGCTCGCCGCCAACCACGATCTCGTCGCCCGCGCCGGGGGCACCTGCGTCATGGTGTGCGTCCACCTCGTCGGGCTCGCCGGCGTGGCCTACCTGCGGGCACGGTGCGACCTGCCCATCCACGGGCACCGGGCGATGACCGGGCTGTTCACCCGCGCTCCGCGCCTGGGCATCGACTTCGTCGCCTTCCAGAAACTCGCTCGCCTCGCGGGGGTCGACCACCTCCACACCAACGGCCTGGCCAGCAAGTTCTACGAGACCGACGACGAGGTCCTGCGCTCGATCAACGCGGTGCGCGAGCCGCTGCTGGGCGGTTACGAGACGCTGCCCGTGCTGTCGTCCGGGCAGTGGGCCGGGGTGGCGCCGCTGACGTACGCCCGGACCGGCACCGCGGACCTGCTCGTCCTCGCCGGCGGCGGCATCCACGGACATCCCGACGGGGTGCTGGCCGGGGTCCGGAGCATGCGCGAGGCGTGGGCCGCCACGGTCGCCGGGGAGGACCTGGCGGCCCGGGCCCGTGCGGTCCCCGAGCTGCGACACGCCATCGACGCGTTCGGCCCGGTCCGTGCTTGACCGTACCTCTTCTTCCCTGGCCAACCCGCGTGCGCGCGTTGCCTTCTACGGCGACGACTTCACCGGATCGGTCGACGCCCTGGTGCAGTATCACCGGTTCGGCCTGCGTGGCCTGCTCCTGGTCGGCCGGCCGGACGCGGACCTGATCGCCGCGGTGGCGCGCGACTACGACGTCGTCGGCGTGGCCGGGGTCGCCCGTTCGCTCGCGCCCGCCGACATGGCCGCGGAGGTGCGCCCGGTGCTGGCGGCCTTTCGCCGCATAGGGCCCCGCGTGGTGCAGTACAAGATGTGCTCGACCGCCGATTCCTCGCCCCGGCTCGGCAGCCTCGGCGCGGCCATCGAGCTCGGCCGCGAGGTGTTCGGGCCGCACGCGGTCCCGGTCCTCGCGGCGCAGCCGGAACTGGGCCGCTACACCTTCTTCGGCCATCACTTCGCCGCCGAGGCCGGCCAGGTCTACCGGCTGGACCGGCAGCCGACGATGTCGCGGCACCCGGCCACCCCGATGCCGGAGTCGGACCTGCGCCTGCACCTGGCCGCCCAGACGTCGCTACCGGTCAGCTCGGTCGACATCAACGCCTACGAACTGCCGCCCGACATGGCGGCCGGCCGGTACGCGGACGCGCTCGCGCGGCGTCCCGGCGCCGTCGTCTTCGACGCGCTATACCCGCGGCACCTGCGGTCGGCCGCGGCCCTGATGCTTGGGGCCCGGACGGACGGCACCCTGTTCGCGCTCGGTTCCGGCGGCCTGAGCTTCGGGATCGCGGCCGCGCTCACCGACCGCGACGAACCCGCGCCGCCGCCGGCCGAGCCGGGCCGGGACGCCGTGGCCGTCCGAGACGCCGTGGCCGTCCGAGACGCCGTTCCGGTCCGGGACGCCGTTCCGGTCCGGGACGCCGTTCCGGTCCGGGACACCGTTCCGGTCCGAGACGCCGTGCCCGTCCGAGACGCCGTGCCCGTCCGAGACACCGCGCCGGGCCACGACACCGTCCCGGTGCTCGCGGTGTCCGGCAGCTGCGCGCCGCAGACCGCCCGGCAGATCCGCCGCGCCCGCGCGGCCGGCTGGACCGGGCTGGCGATCGACATGCATGCCTGGCACGCCGATCCCGCCGGCTACCCGGCGGCGCTGGCCGACCAAGTGGTGGACGCGGTCAAGGCGACCCGCCTGGGCGTGGTGGTGCACAGCGCGCCGGACGCGCCCGGCGACCCGACTGGCACCGGCACCGGCACTGCGACCGGGATCGGCACTGCGACCGGGATCGGCGACCCGCGCCTGGTCAGCGAGATCGGGAGCCTGCTGGGCAGCGTGATCGGCGAGACGCTCCGGCGCACCGACGTCCGGCGCGTGATTGTCGCCGGCGGCGACACCTCCGGCCGGGTGATGCGGGCGGTGGGGGCGGACGCGATCGAGATCGAGGCCGTGCTCGACGCCGGGGTGGCGCTGTGCCGGGTCCGCGCGAGAGACTCGCGTGCGGACGGGCTGCAGCTCGTGCTCAAGGGCGGGCAGGTCGGCGCCGCTGACCTGTTCGAGGCGGTACGGCTCGGCGGCACGGGCCGGCGGGAGAGCTAACCGACGGGAAGGGACGATGGGGCGAGGGCCGAATCGGCGGGAGGTGATCCTGGCGCAGCTGGGCACCCGCAACCGCGTGGACGTCACCGAGCTGACCCGGCTGTTCGGCGTGTCGGAGATGACGGTCCGCCGCGACCTCGCCGAACTGCAGCACGAGGGCCTGCTCCGGCGCGTGCACGGGGGCGCCGTCCGCCTCGACCGCTCGCCGTTCGAGATCCGCGACGAGCAGCTTCCCGCCGAGAAGACGCGGATCGCCAAGAAGGCGGCCGCCCTGATCGACGACGGGGACACGGTGGCCATCGACATCGGCACTACCGCTCACTACGTCGCGCGCGAGCTGCGGCACCGCACGGGCCTGCTGATCATCACCAATTCGATCAAGATCGCCGCCGAGTTCCGCAACACCCCGAACAAGGTGCTCGTGCCCGGCGGGATGATGCTGCCGGAACTGAGCCTGGTGGGTCCGATCACCACCGAGGCACTGCGCCGCCTGCACGCGGCCAAGGCGATCCTCGGCTGCGGCGGCCTCACCCTCACGCACGGCCTGTCCTACTTCGACATCAACGAGACCGAAGTCCGGCGCACCATGATCGACATCTCGGACGAGTCCATCGTGGTGGCCGACCACACGAAGTTCGGCCGCACCGAGACCGTTTCGCTCGGCCCCCCGGACATGGTCGACGTGATCATCACCGATCGCGAGCCCGCCGGAGAGTTCCGGCCGGTGTTCGCCGACGGCGACGTGGAGCTGATCGTCGCCTGAGACGGGACCTCAGCCTCCTCGCCGAGCCCGGTCGAGGGCGTCCACGATCGGCTTGGTGCCGCCGTGCGAGATGTGCCCGCCGTCGACCGGGATCTCCGCGCCGGTGATGTAGGACGCCAGGTCCGAGCCGCGCGCGGCCTTCCGGTTCTTAGGTATTGACCTCCCCGGAAGCCTCCATTAATGTCCTCCCAGCAGGACGATATGTCTCCGATTGAGAACACTTCGTTGGCGAGGTCCTTCCATGACTGGTTCTCCGCTCGGTGCCGTGCCCGCGGTCCGCAGAAGACCGACCACCTATAGCAACCGTCAGGTCTGGCTGGTCCTGAGTTTCGCACTGCTCGGCACTTTGCTCGACGGCGCCGAGCTGAACATCATCGGGTACCCGCTCACGTACATCTCGCATTCCCTCGACGTCACCACCAAGAGCCTGGTCGAGGTGACGACGCTGCAGGGCTTCGCCTCGATCGCGGGCGGGCTCATCTTCGGCTGGGCCGGCGACGTGATCGGCCGCAAGCGGACGTACGTGATCTGCGTGGTCTCGTTCGGGGTCGCCGCGATCCTCGGCGGGCTGGCGGGCACGTTCGATGCCCTGCTGCTGACCCGCCTGCTCGCGGGCATCGGGATGGGCGGCCTGTTCGGCCTCGGGTACTCGATGTTCACCGAGTGCTGGGAGGTGCGCGACCGGGGTACCGTCGGCGGCGTCATCCAGTCCATGTACTTCGTCGGCGAGATCGTCACCGAGGGCGTGATCTTCGCCTGCCTGACCATCTTCGGCCACGCGGACGGCTGGCGCGACGGCTACGTCATCCTGGGCGCGGCCAGCCTCGCCGTCGCCCTCCTGGCGGCCGCCCTGCTGCCGGAATCCGAGCAGTGGCGCGCGTACCAGGCGCACCTGCGCGCGGGTGACCTCTCGCCGGAGCAGCGTCGCAGCGCGGTGCCGTTGTTCGACCTCTTTCGGCGGAAGATGGCCTGGGGCACCGTGGTCTTCGTGGTCATCGCCACCTGCATGTTCCTGACCACGAACTCGATGATCGTCTACCTGTCGACCTTCCTGATGAAAACCGAGCACATGTCGCTGGGCCGGTCGAGCCTCATCGTGCTGTTCGGCTATGTGGTGACGGCGTCGAGCTACGTCATCACCGGGAAGTTCTCCGACCGGATCTCGCGGCGCTGGGCGTTCGTGTCGGCCTGCGCCTTTGGCACGATCGGGTTCGCCTGGTTCCTGGCGCTGGTCGCCAGCCACCGCGACCACATCCCCGCCGCGTACTGGACGTCGCCCACCTTCTGGGCGCTCATGATGTGCGCCGCGGCGGCCAGCGGCTTCGGAGTGCTCGGCGTGTGGCTGTCGGAGTTCCTGCCCACGCGGCTGCGCTCGACCGGCTCTAACTTCGCCTACTACGGCGGCCGTGGTCTCGGCGCCGGCGTGTACCCGCTGTTCGCCCTGGACATCGCGGGCTCGGTGCCGATGGCGCTGGCGCTGGGCATCGCGGGCCCGGTGCTCGGCGGGCTCGCCGCCCTCGTGGCTCCCGACTACTCGGGCAGGCAGATCAGCGCCGTCGAGTAGACCGTTGGCGCTAGCCAGGCCATATTGGGTACATGACCAGCAACGCAAGCGGAGGCGCCCGCGTACTGGGCAGCCTGCGATCGGCGGAGGGCAAGGGCGTCGTGCGCGTCACGGACCGCTTCGACACCGGTATCGACGACCTGTGGTCGGCGCTGACCGATCCCGGCCGGCTGGCGCGCTGGCTAGGAGAGGTCGAGGGCGACCTGCGGCTCGGCGGCGAGTTCCGCGCCCGCTTCTTCGCCAGCGGCTGGGAGGGCACCGGGCACGTCGCGGTCTGCGAGTCGCCGGGACATCTCCTGGTGCAGACCACGCAGCCGGGCCAGACGGGCGAGCACGTCATCGAGGCCACGCTGACCGCCGACGGGGGCCAGACCGTCCTGGACTGGGAGGAACGGGGCATGCCCCTGGAGCACGTGGCCGCCTACGGGGCCGGGATCCAGGTCCACGTGGAAGACCTCGCCGCCTACTTCGCCGGGCGGGAGCGCTGCGACGCCGAGGCGCGGTGGCAGGAGCTGATCCCCGCCTACACCGAATTGGCGGCCGACGTCGGCTAGGACCGCAGGTAGTAGTCCGCGATCTCGCCGCCACGGGCGAGCCAGCTGCCCTTGTGCAGCGCGATGTGCTCCAGTGCCTCGCGCAGGTACCGGACGCGGTGCGCCTGGCCGGCCAGGAACGGGTGCAGCGGTATCGCCATCACCCGGCCGGTCCGCTGCGCGCCGGCCTCGGCGTTCAGCTGCTCGAACTGGTCGATGAGCCGCTGGCGGTACTCGGGGCCGGTGAGCCGCTGCCGCAGGATCAGCTCCATGTCGTTCAGCTCGATGCTGTACGGCAGCGACAGGATCTCACCGCCCTCCACCCGCAGGGTGAACGGAAGGTCGTCGGCCACCCAGTCGCACACGTACTCCACGCCGGCCGCGTGCAGGATCTCCGGTGTCCGGGCGGTCTCGGCCAGCCCGGGGCCGAGCCAGCCGCGCGGCCGCTGGCCGGTCGCCGCCGCGATCCGCCCCAGGGACGTCTCGACCAGGGCCCGCTCGTCCTCCTCGCCCAGGCCGCTGAGCCGCCGGGAGTTGTCGGTGCCGTGCCCGAGCCATTCCCAGCCCAGGCGGGTACCTTCCGTCACCACCTGCGGGTACTCGTCGCACACATCGCTGTTCAGCGTCGCGGACGCCGTGATCCCGAGGCCGGCCAGGCAGTCGAACAGCCGCCAGATCCCGACCCGCGGCCCGTAGTCACGCCAGCTGTGGTTGAGCACGTCCGGCGGTGTGGCCGACGCCTTGTCGTTCACCGAGACGCTCGGCCGGTCGAACGGGTGGTGCTCGACGTTGGGAATCACCCACACCGCGACGCGGGCGCCTCCCGGCCACAGGAACGGCGGATGATCGGTAATCGCCCGGTAGGGGTAGCGCGCGGATCCCGCCATGTCAGCTCCCTTCGGCGACCGGCCGCCGGGCGCCGAGCGCCGCCACCGCCTCGTCCACGGGCACCACCGCCGCGTACTTCATGGACAGCTCGAACAGCGACACGGCGTGGGAGAAGGGGGACCGGTCCCAGACCGCGTCGGCCAGGACCACCGTCTCGAAGCCCAGGGAGTGCGCGTCGACGGTGGTCGCCCGGATGCACCCGCACGTGGTCGACCCGGCGATGAGCACCGTGTCCACGTGCTGGCGCCACAGCAGCACGTCGAGCGAGGTGCGGAAGAACCCGCTCGCCTTGGACTTCTTGACGATCGCCTCGCCCGGGGCCGGCGCGATCGGCTCCGGCACCGCGTAGGCGTCCGGCCCCGTCTCCGCCTCGCCGCGCCGGGTCCGGGTGGTCGCCCCGTACAGCGACTTCAGGCCGCCGTCGGCGCAGACGTAGACCACGGGAAGCCCGGCCGCGCGGAAGAAGGCCAGCGCGGCGGCGATGCGCTCCATGCCGTCCCAGCCCGCCTGGCCGCACGCCGTCGGGTATTCCTTGATCGCCTCGAGGACGTCCACCGGCTGGTGGCCGATGAAGGCCCACAGCGCGTCGACGATCAGCAGGGCGGGCGAACCGTCCCAGCGGGGCAGCCGGGAGAAGCCCGCCTGCTCGTATACCTGGCGGTCGCGCTCGGGGATGATGCCGTCCCAGACAGCCATGGATTACCTCCGGATTCGCGGGGATAAGCGGGTTGAGTGCGTGCGCTAGTAGCGCGACTTGATCAGCGGCACGTGCGCGATCGCCGCGACGAGCAAGACGGCGGACAGGAAAACGATCACCAGCGAGAAGTTGCCGCTGGTGCCGATCATCACGCCGATCACGGTCGGGGTCAGGAAGCTCACCACGTTCCCGATCCCGTTCATGACGCCGGCCGAGCGGCCCATCAGGTTCCGGCCGCTGAAGCTGTGCAGCAGCGCCTGCACGTTCCCGGCGCACGCTTGCTGGAAGCTGACGCCGACGATCATGATCGCGATGGCGAGCGGCACATCGGAGAGCGAGCCGCCGACGTAGACGCCGAGCGCGGCGAGCAGGAAGCCGATCGCGCCGATCGGCGCGCGGCGCCCGATGCGGTCACTCAGCATGCCGATCAGCCAGACCGCGATGACCTCGACGCCGAACGTCACCGCGGTCAGCAGGCCCGAGGACTGGAAGGAGAAGTGACGCGCCTTGATCAGGTAGGTGGGCAGCCAGCTGCTCCAGCCCCAGAAGAAGATGTTGTTGGCGGAGAACGCGATGACGAGCAGCCAGTAACGGTAGTTGCCGAACACCCCGCCGCCGCGCTCGGTCGGCGCCACGGCGAGGCCGTCGTCCTGGTCCTCGATCCGGGCGAGCTCGGCGGGCGACACGCGCCGGTCGCGGCGCGGGGTGTCCTTGGTGAGGAACGCCAGCATCGGCAGCACCACGACAAGGCCGGCCGCCGCGAGGATGAAGAACACGTCCCGCCACCCGATGCCGACGATGATGGCGGTGACCACGGCCCCGCCGATCGCGCTGCCCACGGTCGCGCCGTTGAACCACATCGACGCCGCCCGGCCGCGTTCTCGCATCGGGAACCACTGCGCCACGAACGCGTTGCAGACGGGGTAGAGGATGCCCTCGCTGAGCCCGAGGAAGATACGGGACAGGTAGAGCATGATCACCGTGTCGCTGAGACCGCCCCAGGCCAGCGTTACGCTCCACGCGACGACGCCGATCATCGCGGCCCGGCGCGGGCCGAGGCGGTCGATGATCGGGCCCCACGCGAACTGGCCCGCGCCGTAGGACAGCAGGAACGCGGACACCAGGCCGCCGGTCACCGCGGACCGGTTGAGCAGGTGCATGTCGCCGAGGAAGCTGTTGTTCGCCATGATGAGCGAAATGCTCTGCTTGTCGACCTGCGCGACCATGGTGGCGACAAACAGCGTCGGGACGATAAACGTCCATCGCACCCGGGACCCGCTTTTCGCGGCAGCGGTATTTATTGTTCCGCGTGCGGTTCTTGATTCTGAACTGGCCACTGAATTCACCTACTAGCCGGCGAGCATCGCCGCGATCTGGTCCGCCGTGCGGACCCGGGCCATCCGGGGGAAGATCCGGTTCATGAACTGGTCGTGGTTGTCCTTCTGGGGGGAGACGCACGCGTCCGCCGGGATGACGAGGTTGTAGTCCAGGTCCCGGGCCGCGTAGGCGGTGCTGGCCACGCCGACGTCGGTGGACCCGCCGCACAGGATGATGGTCCTGATGCCCCGGGTGCGCAGCGCGAGGTCCAGGTAGGTCTGGTGGAACGCGCTCCACCGGTATTTCGGGATCATGTAGTCCGCGGGCCGCGGGGCGAGCTCGTCGATGATCTGCGACTGCCACGTGCCGCCGCGCACGAGCGGTTCGGCGAACGTCCCGGACGCCACCGGCCGCAGCCGGTTGTCCGTGTCGCGCAGCGTGGTCGCGGTCGTCCCGTTGTCGGCGCGGTGGTTCGCCGCGGCGTAGGCGATGAGCAGCCCGGCGGCGCGGGCGGCGTCCAGGATCTTGACGGCGTTGGGGATGACCGGGAGGTAGCGTTCGCGGATCTCGCCGTCGTCGGTCTTGATGTGGCCGTTCAGCATGTCAAAGAACAGGAGGGCGGCGTGGTCGCCGGGGATGACGTCGGCTGGCGTGCTCATGCGTTACTCCTGACGCGTGTTCTTGGCGAAGTCGTAGTCGGCGGCTTTCGCGCACTCGAATCGCCAGGTGACGCTCGTCCCGGCCGGGTCCTCGCCCAGGTTGGCGGCCAGGTAGTCCAGCAGTTCGCGCCAGACGTAGTCCGCGGCCTCCGCGCGGTACCGGCCGGGCATCGTCGCGTTCAGGAAGCCGTGCGGGGCGCCCGCGCAGACCATGATGCGGTAGGACTTGTCGTGTCGTTCCAGCACGTCCCGCAGGTGCTGGACCTCTGGCACGGAGATCGTGTGGTCGGCCTCCCCGAACACGCCGAACACCGGCGCGCTCGTCGCCGCGATCTGCTTCTCCAGCGGAATCGGATGGCGTTCCGACGCTTCCCAGCCGCTCGTCGCGCCGTAGAGCACGACGCACGCCCGGACGGGATGCCGTGCCCCGAGCAGGAACGAGTACCGCCCCGTCTGGCAGGCGCCGACGACCCCGAGGCGCGACACATCGGCGCCGTCGGCGCTCGCGAGGAGTTCCCGCACAGCGTCCAGGTGCTCCGTGACCTCGTCGTCCGCCGCGTGCACTCGCACATCGCCCCGGTGCAGCCCGTCCTGATCGCTGGCGGCGTAGTACAGGTCCGGCGCGGCGACGACGTACCCGGCGGCGGCGATCTGGTCGGCGATATCGGTCGTGTGCTGGACGAGGCCGTAGCGTTCGTGCAAGACGATGACGCAGGGGAACGGCCCGGCTCCCGCGGGTTTGGCCAGGTGAACCGGCAGACCGGCCCGCGCTGTTTTCATCCCGGTCGTGATGGGGAAATGCATCAAGATCCTTTCGCGTTTCCGGGCACGGCAAAAGACTTCGCCATGCGGGAATCTCGGCCCAACAAAGTACGGGCCGAACTGAGGTGAAGGGAGGGGCGGGCGGGGGAGTAAGGGGAAGTATTAAGGTGCCGTTAATCGGATTTTGGCATGAGGTCATACCATTAGCAATATAAATAAATGCAATGGTTTGTTAATGGAATGGCAAAGCGTAGGGTACTGCCCGGCACTTTGCCGGTCGACGCGGCTCCGTCCCTCCGTCCCTCCCGTCCCTCCGTCCCTCCCGTCCCTCCGTCCCTCCCGTCCCTCCGTCCCTCCCGTCCCTCCGTCCCTCCGTCCCTTGCCTTCGCACTCCGCGCTCGCACTCCGTTCCCGCGCACTCCGTTCCCGCGCACTCCGTTCCCGCGCACTCCGCACCTCCGCGGCAAGATCATGGGTCAGAAGCGCCAAGGCCGGGATCGAGGCTTTCCCGCCGAACCGTTTTATGATGAAATATCATGCGTAAATTCGCATTTCCGGATACCTCTACGGGGGTATCGCTGGGTATCGCCTTCATGATCATGGGTCAAACAGGCCGATATACGGCATTAACGACCCATGATCATGAAAACAAGGCTGACCCGGGCACTTCCGGGATCAGATGCAGCCAGATATATGGTGATATATCGGGTCAAAGGAAGCGGTCTCGTGTGCGGAGACTGGCTCCATGGCACTAACGACCCGCGAATCGGGCCTGCCGGGCGGGGCGTGCGGGTGCCCAGGTCGGCACTTAGGGGCTGGCCGGGGCAGGGGCTGACCGGGGCAGGGGCTGACCGGGGCAGGGGATTACTGAGGCAGGGGCTTGCCCTTGGTCTCGGGGAGGAAGAAGCAGAACGCGATGCCCAGCAGGTAGATGCAGCCGAACGCCGTCGCGGCGATGCCGTAGCCGCCCAGGCGCGTGATGATCGCGCCGGCGGCCAGCGGGCCCAGGCAGGCGATGAAGCGGGCCGCGTTGAAGACGAAGCTGACGCCGGTGGCGCGTAGCCGCGTCGGGTACAGCTCCGGCAGCCAGACCGGCATCCAGGTGTACTGGCCGAGCGTGAACATGCCGTTGAAGATGATGATCGGCGTCAGCAGTGCCAGGTTCTTCGGGCCGAGGAACAGCAACGGCGTCAGCGCCAGCGACAGCGCGAAGTACAGGAAGGTCGTCCACCGGCGGCCGATGCGGTCGGCGAGGAAGCCGAGGCCGATGTACCCCACGATCGCGCCGGCGTTGTAGATCATGCCCGCGTCAGACGACCACGTGGAGGCGGAGCCGCCCTGCTCGGCCGCGACCTGGCTGACGTAGTCCGGCACCCAGGTGGAGATCCCCCACCACCCGACCGTGGTCACCAGGGACATGACGGACGCGATCAGCGTGACCTTCCGCAGCCGCGGATCCCGCAGCACCTCGAGAAGCGTCAGTTCGCGCCAGCGGGGCAGGACGCGCCGCCGGCGGCCTCTGCCCGCGTCCTGCTGCCGGGCGGCTACCCACTCGCCGGACTCGGGCACCCGCCGCCAGAGGAGGACGGCCACCAGTGCGGGCAGCACGCCGAGCACGAACATCCAGCGCCACGCGCCCGGGCCGGTGACCGAGAGGAAATGCCACGCCAGGGAAGCGACGAAGAACCCGATGCCCAGGCCGCTCTGCATGATTCCGGCCGCCTTCGACCGCGTGCGGTCGGACCACGTCTCGGCGACCAGGGACGTCCCGGTGCCCCACTCCGAGCCGAGTGCCAGGCCGGTCACGAACCGGAAGATCGCGAACGACAGCCACGACCACGACAGCGCCGTCAGGCCGGTGCAGATCGCGTACAGGGCGACCGACCACAGCAGCATCCGGCGGCGGCCCACGTAGTCGGCGATCACGCCGCCGGCGAGCCCGCCAATGGCCCACCCGAACAGCGTGATAGCGATCGTGGCGCCCGCGTACAGGGGGATGTCGTGCAGGCTGGTCTTGGGGAGCAGGTCTTTCAGGACGAAGGCCACGGTCAGGATCAGCGAGTACGTCTCGAAGCCGTCGAAGAACCAGCCCAGGTTGGCCGAGGCGAGTGACTTCAGCTGCTCCCGGCCGATCCGTGCGTCCCGCCGGGAGACGCTGGCCTGGCCGGCTGCCAGCTCTTTCGTGCCGGAATGAACCGGGTTTGTCCGCGGGCTGTCCATCAACACTGGCCCCCTTGCCTACAGGGAAGACATCTTGTCCTCCCAACAGGACACTAACGAGGCATTTGGGAGGCGTCAATAGAAATGACCCGCATTTAAACCGGTGCGACGGTGCGGACGGCCCTGGTGGGCGGGCGGTCAGCGGCGGAGGGTGGCGGGGAACGGATAGCCGTCGGGCAGGGTGCCGCCGGTCCGCAGCGTGATGGCCTCCGCGCACTGCCGGATCGCGTTACCCGCGGCGGCCACGTTCGCGTGGTCGAGTTCGCTGGAGAAGGCCAGCGAGCACACCGCGTACCTGACCACGCCGCGGGAATCGAAGACCGGCGCGGCGACGCCGCTTTGCGCCATGTTGTACTGCTGGACGCTTTCCGCGTAGCCGACGGAGCGGACCTTGGCGAGCGCCTTGTGCAGCCCTTCCCGGTCGGTGACGGTCTCGGGGGTGAACGCGATGATCTGCTCGCCGTCCAGGATCCGGTCGGCCTCGCCTTGCGGTGTCCACGCCAGGGAAGCCTGCATGAGCGCGGGCGCGGAGAACGGGAAGGTGTCTCCCACGCTCACGGTGATCCGCACCCCGCTGCTGCGCTCGGCGACGGCCAGGACGTGGTGTCCGGCCCCTTGCTGGTGGACGGCGAGGAACACCACGAACTTGAGCTCGGCGCTGAGGGCCTCGATCTCCTCCTGCGCCACGTCGAGCCGCACGTTGTCGGGCACGCCCGTGATCGTCAGCAGCCGCGGCCCGAGCGTCCAGCCCGGACGGCCTTCACGGCCCGATACCCACCCGGCCTGCTGCAGGGTGCCGACGATGTTGTAGCACGTGCTGCGGTTCAGCCCCAGCTCGCTGACCAGCGTGCCCGGCGTCACCATCTCCGGCCAGGCCCGGGCCAGTCGCTCGAGGATGCGAACCGCCGCCGACACGGCCGGCACGTCGGTCGACAGCTCCCTCACCTCCGCAGACCTGAACTCTCCCCTGGGAAAATGCTACCGCCCCCGCGGGTGCTTGCCGGTCCGCCAGCGAGCGTGTTGCCGGAGCTTTCCGGCCGGGACCGCCCGCGGCCGCTACCCGCCGAGATGGGCCTCGATCCGCGGCCATTCCGACGGCCGCTCGATGAGGCTCATGTGCCGTGCCCCCGCGAGCTCCGTCAGCTCCGCGCCGGGGATGCCCGCCGCGATGACGCGTGCCATCGCGGGCGGCGTCGCGTAGTCGTCCGCGCCCACCACGACGAGCGTCGGCGCGGTGATCGTCCCGAGAAGCCCGGTGGCGTCCAGGCCGCCCAGGGCGCGGCACGCGGCGGCGTGCACGGCGCCGCTGGTGCGCAGGAAGATGTCGCAGACCCGCGACACCGTTCCCGGGTGCGCCGCACGGAAGTCCGGCCCGAACCACCGGTCCCGCTGGAACTCCAGCTGCCGCGCACGCGGCTTGAACTCCGCCGACCACGCGCGTTCGGCCCACTGCCCGACGCGGTCCGGGCCGTAACATGCGCTGCCGTCGGCGATGACGAGCCGGCTGACCAGGTCGGGGCGCCGCGCCGCCAGCATGAGGGCCGTGCTGCCCCCCATCGAGAGCCCGATCACCCCGACCGGACCCGGTGCGGTGGCCTCGATGACGGCGGCCGCGTCGTCGGCCATGTCCTCTACCGTGAAGGGCTGGCCGTCCCAGGGCGACTCGCCGTGGCCGCGTGCGTCAAGCCCCAGCAGGCGCAGGCGCGCGTCGGCCCCGTCGCCGGCGCCGGTCCAGATAGCGCCGGACAGGGCCAGCGGATGCAGCGCGAGGACTTCCGGAGCTCCGTCCCCCGCGAAGTACGCGCCGAACCGGCCGCGGGGTGTGTCGACGATCATGCTTCGGTCACCGCCTTCCGCCGGGCGGCCGCCAGGATGGCGGCCCGGATCTCCAGATAGGTTCCGCAGCGGCAGATGTTGCCCTCCAGGTGCTCGCTGATGTCCTCCGGCGTGGGTCGCGGATTCTCCGACAGCAGCTCCGTCGCCATCATCACGAACCCGGGGATGCAGTATCCGCACTGCAACGCCCCCGCTTCCACGAAGGAGCCGATAACCGGGTCGCCCGGCGGCAGCCCCTCGGCCGTGGTGATGTCAGCGCCGTCGGCGCGGACCGCCAGGGCCAGGCAGGTGCTGGTGCTCTTCCCGTCGACCAGGACGGTGCACGCGCCGCACGCGCCGACGCCGCAGCCCTCCCGGACGCTCGTGTAGCCGAGCCGCCGCCGCAGGACGTCGAGCAAGAGCTCGTCGTCCGGCACGGTCACCTGCTGGCTGACCCCGTTGACCGTGAACTCGATGGTGGTCGCAGTCATGCCGCGGTCCCTCCGTTGGCGTTTTCCCGTATTGCCGCGAGCACCCGTTCGGGGGTGAGCGGCAGGGACGTGATGCGGACGCCTACCGCCTCGCGTACCGCGTTGGCGACCGCCGGGGCGAACGGGATCAGCACGGTCTCCCCGACGCCCTTGGCGCCGAACGGCCCGGTGCGGTGCGGGCTCTCGATGATGATGGGCGTGATCTTGTCCGGCAGGTCCTTGATGGACGGCAGCTGGTAGTCCAGCAGCGTGCCGTTGATCATCTGGCCCTCCGCGAAGACGATGTAGTCGAACAGCGCCTGGCCGGTGCCCATGATCGCCGAGCCGATGAGCTGCTGCTCGACCATGGTCGGGTTGATGGCCCGGCCCACGTCCGCGGCGAGCGCCACGTGCCTCATCCGGATGCGTCCCGTCCGCGTGTCGACGCCGAGCTCGACCGCGACCGCGCCGGCGAACCAGTGCTCGGTGACCCGCGGCGACTGGCCCGTCTCGTGGTCGTAGGGCACCCACTGCGTGGTGTAGCTGGCCTCCGTGGTCAGCGTCGTGCCGCGCGCTCCGAAGTGGCCGTGGATCAGCTCGGGCAGCCCGATCGACCGCTGCTCGGAGCTCGACGTCACGCCCTCGGCGGTCAGCTTGCAGTCGGTCGCCGTGACGCCGAGCCGCTCGGCGCCGAGGAAGACCAGCCGGTCCCGCATGCGCTCGGCGGCCAGCCGGACCGCGTTCCCGGTGTGATAGGTGGAGCGGCTGCCCGCGGTGATCGTGTCGTACGGGGTGACGTCGGTGTCGGCGGCGACCACGCGCACCTGACCCGGGCCCAGGCACAGCACCTCGGCGGCGAGCTGCGCCATGATCGTGTCGCTGCCCTGTCCCATGTCCACGGTGGAGATGAGCAGGGTCGCGGTGGCGTCCTGATTGAGCTGGAGTACGGCGTTGGAGACCGTCGGCGTCAGCACGGCCTTCATTCCGACCGCCACGCCCCGCCCCCAGCGCCAGGGGCCTTCTTCGCGCCGAAGCGGCGTGTCCCAGCCGATGGCGGCCGTGGCGGCGTCCAGGCAGCCGACGAAGTCCGCGCTGTGCATGACCGTGCCCATGGCGGCGGTGTCGCCCTCGCGCAGCAGGTGGCTGCGCCGGTACGCGGCCGGGTCCTCGCCGCGGGCGCGGGCCAGCTCGTCCACCAGGGTCTCGTGGCTGAAAGTCACCTGCGGCACGCCGAATCCGCGGTACGGGCCCGCGGACGGCTTATTCGTGTAGACGCAGCGCGAGCGGACCCGGGCGGCCGCCATCCGGTATGGCCCGCAGGCGACCATGCCCGACTTGGCGGCGATCCGCGGCCCGATATCGGCGTAGGCGCCGGTGTCGTAGCGGACATCGGCGGCCGCGGCCACGATGTTGCCATCGGCGTCGGCGGACATGTGCCCCGTCACCGCGACCCCGTGCCGGGTGGTGACCAGGAACGCGTCCTCCCGGGTCGCCTCCATCCGCACCGGCATGCGCAGCAGCCAGGCGAGGGCCGCGACCAGCGGCTCGAACCGGTCGTACATCTTCGACCCGAAGCTGCCGCCGAGCGGCCGGGAGCGCACCCGGACCTGGTTCAGCCGCAGGTCGAGCAGCTCGGCGACGGCCTGCCGGACGTACGAGGGCGTCTGGGTGGCCGACAGAACCTCCAGCCGGTCCCCGGCGGGCCAGGCGGTCGTGCACGGGAGCTCGATCGGGACGTGATGGGTTGGCGGCGACCAGAACTCGCCGCGGACGGTGGTCGCCGCGCCCGCGGTTTCCGCGTCCACGTCGCCCTTGCGGAGGTTGTACTCGTAGTTGACGTTCGTCTCCCGGCGCCCCGACAGGTGCGCGAGGTCGCCGAAGACGGCCGACGGGCGCAGCTCGGCGTGGACGAAAGGCCCGCCCGCCGCGGCTTCGTCGACGTCGTGGATGGGCTCGAGATCCTCGTACTCCACGTAGACCTCGTCGGCGGCGGCGCGGGCGGTCGCCAGGTCCCACGCGAGGACGGCGGCGACCGGCTCGCCCGCGTAGCGGACCTTGTCATAGGCGAGCGCGGGCTGGTCGCCGAACGCGGGCCCGCACAGCAGCCGGTCGCCGAGCGCCCGGTACAGGTCGGCGCCGGTCAGCACGGCGGCCACCCCCGGGACCGCGCGGGCCGCCTCGGTGTCCACCGTGACGATGCGCGCGTGGGGCCTGCTCGCCCGCTGCAGCCCGACGTAGCAGACCCGGCCCACGGGCTCGTCCGCCGTGTAGCGGAACGTGCCGCGGACCTTCGCCTCCGCGTCGGCCCGCGTCCACCGCTGCCCGACGGCGCCGGCCGCGCCGCCCGCGCCCTCCGCGCCGCTCGCGCCCTCCGCGCCGCCCGGGGCGGGCTCGGGTACGTCAGTCACGCGCTTCTCCTTCCGCATGCGATTTCCAGGCGCCGCGCACGGCGTCTTCGACGGCCACCCGGCCGAGGGCGCGCTTGTACTCGACGCCGCCGCGCACGTCCGGGATCGGGTCCATCAGGGTCTCGGCGAGCGCCAGCGCGGCCTCGACCAACTCTTCTTCCGTGTGCCCGGTCACGTCGGCGGTCGCGAGGCGGGGGACAGGTGCGAGGGCCCCGATCGCCAGCCGGAGCGCGCGCCCGTCGCCGGCCGGGGTCAGCAGCGCCGCCGCCGAGGCGCACGGCCAGTCGTTGGCGGACAGGCTCGACAGCTTGGCGTAGCTGGCGGTGGCGCCCGCCGGCGTCGCGGGGATCTCGATCGCCGTCACCAGCTCACCCGGCCGCAGGTCGGTCTGCTGGAAGTCGACGAAGAAGCTCTCCGCCGGGATCATCCGCGCGCCCGCCGGTGACGTCGCCTCGATCGCGCCGCCGAGCGCCAGCAGCGCGACCGGCGGATCCAGCCGGTAGTCGCCGTGGGCGACGTTCCCGCCGATGCTCGCCGTATTCCGTACGCGGGGGTTCGCGACCTTCCCGTAGGCGGCCGCGGCGAGGGGCGCGACCGCCCGCACGAGGGCAGTGGTCTCCATTCGGCGGATCGTGACCATCGGCCCGGCGCGCAGCCCGGTGGCGGTCCAGGTGATCTCGCGCAGCCCGGGGATCAGGGACAGGTCCACGAACGACTCGGTGAACAAGATGCCCTGCTTGCGCAGGATCTGGATGGCGGTGCCCCCGCCGAACGCCATGGCCGACGGATCGGCCGCGAGCAGGGCGCACGCTTCTTCTACCGTCCGCGGACGGTGCAGCACGGGCCTCACCGCAGCTTGCCCGCCAGGTGCTCGAGGATGTCCGCGAGGATGTTCCGCCAGAAGCGCGGCTTGCCCGCCCGCCCCGGCGCTGGTGCCTTGCTGGCGGGCGACGGCGCTGCTTGATCGGGCCCCGGCCGCTCGGCTACCGCGACGGCGGAGGCGTCATCGGGCGCGGCGCCGTTGGCCGCCGCGACGTGCTTGGCGGCGCCCGCGCCGGCGGCAGGCGCCGCCGCCGGGACCTTGCCGAGCACGGCGTCCGCGAACGCGGCCGCGAACTGGCGCTCCACCTCGACGCTGCGCCGCCGGACGATCGGCTCGCCGAGCCGGCCGAGCTTGCCCCACAGAGCGATGTCCATCTCGTAGGTGACCTGGGACTTATCGCCGTCCGGCGCGACCTGGAGGGTCGCGTTGACCTTGAGCGAGCTGGCGAGCTTGCGGTCCTCGCCGGTGAGCACGGCGCGGACGAGGCCGGGCGGCTGGATCTCGGTGATCTCCGCCGCGAAGCTGGCGCTGAACCGCACGTGCGCGACCTCGTTGACGAGGAGCCCGCGGTAGTGCTTGTCGTCCAGCCGTTCAAGTTCGGCGCATCCCGGAATGCAGGCGCGCATCGTATCCGGGTCCAGGAAGCGTTCGAATACCCGGTTAGGCTCGGCTGGGATCGTCAGCGTGGAGCCGATCTTCATGTTGACCACCTGGGGAGACGTTATGTCCTACAGACAGGACAGTAAGTCTGACCGCGCACGGATGTCAACAGATCGCGCATAGAGCCAGCTGGGGCAGCGGGTATCAGCCAGTCGATACCCGGCGGTGCGGAAGCGGGCCGAGGACATGATGCGGCGGATCTGGTACGACGCCCTCGTCTGCACGCCGCGGGCCCTGCGCTACCTCGTCGAGGTCGTCGGCGCCGACAAGGTGGTCTTGGGCGCCGACGGGTCCCCGCCGGCTTCCGCGCTCAGTCCGCCGTCGCCGTGGTGATGATCCAGGCGGCGACCAGCGATTCCTCGCGCCAGGCGTCGTAGCGGCCGCTGCGGCCGCCGTGGCCGGCTTCCATCTCCGTCTTGAGCAGGAACGGGCCGCCCTTGGCGGTCGCGCGCAGCCGGGCGGTCCACTTGGCGGGCTCGTGGTACAGGACCCGGGTGTCGTTCAGGCTGGTGAGCGCGAAGATCGCCGGGTACTCCGCGTCCGTCACGTTCTCGTACGGCGTGTACGACTTCATGTACGCGTACACCGCGGGGTCGTGCAGCGGGTCGCCCCACTCCTCCCACTCGGTCACGGTCAGCGGCAGCGACGGGTCGAGAATCGAGTCCAGCGCGTCCACGAACGGCACCTGCGCCACGATCCCCGCCAGCGCTCCCGGCGCCAGGTTCGCGATCGCGCCCATCAGCAGCCCGCCCGCCGAGGCGCCGCGGGCGACCAGCCGGCCGGCGCTCGTCCATCCCCGCGCCACGACGTGCTCCGCGCACGCGACGAAGTCGGTGAACGTGTTCTTCTTCTCCAGCATCTTGCCGTGGTCGTACCAGGCCCGGCCCATCTCGCCGCCGCCGCGGACGTGGGCGATCGCGTAGACGAACCCCCGGTCAAGCAGCGACAGGCGGGGGATGGAGAAGGTCGGGTCGATCGAGTGCTCGTAGCTCCCGTACCCGTACAGCAGGCAGGGCGCCGACCCGTCGCGCGGCGTGTCCTTCCGGCACACCACCGAGATCGGCACCCGGGTGCCGTCCGGCGCCGTCGCCCACTCGCGGTACTGCTCGTACCCCGCCGGGTCATAGGCCGTGCCGTCCGGCGCGGGCTGCACGGGCTGCTGCTTCAGCAGCGTCAGCGCACCGGTGGCCAGGTCGCAGTCGTAGACCGAGCCCGGCGTGACCAGCGAGGTGTAGCCGAGCCGGTAGCTGGTGGTCTCGAAGTCGTAGTTCGCGCCGGGGCCGACCGTGTAGACCGGCTCCGGGAACGTGATCTCCCGGGCGTCTTCCGTACGGCCGCCGGGCAGGACCCGCAGCCCGGTCAGGCCGTCGCGCCGGAACGATACGACGGTGTAGTCCTTGAACCCGTCGACCCCCAGCAGCCGGGTGGCCGGGTCGTGCGGCACCAGCGGCGTCCAGGTGCCCGTGCCGGGCTCACCGGGCAGCGGGGACGTGGCGATCTCGAAGTTCTCGGCTCCGTCGTTGTGCAGGATCAGCAGCCGGTCCCCGGCGTCCTCGACCTCGTACTCCACGCCTTCCCGGCGCGGCGCGATCACGGTGAACTCGCCCGCCGGGTCGGCGGCGTCGAGCATCCAGACCTCGCTGGTCAGCTTGCTGGAAGTGTGGATCTGCACGTACCGGTCGCTGCGGGTGGACCCGACGCCGAGCCAGAACCGCTCGTCGGCCTCCTCAAAGACGATCACGTCGCTGTCGGCGGGCGTGCCGACGACGTGCCGGTGTACCCGGAACGGCCGCCACGCGTCGTCGACGGTCACGTAGAACAGCGTGCTGCCGTCGAGCGACCAGGCGCTGCCGTAGTACGTGTTGGGGATCTCGTCCGGCAGCACCTCGCCGGTCGCGAGGTCCTTGATCCGCATGGTGTACCGCTCGTTGCCGGCGAAGTCGGTGGAGTAGGCGACCAGCCGTTCGTCCGGGCTCACGTCCAGCGTGCCGAGCTTGAAGAACTCCTTGCCGTCGGCGAGCACGTTGCCGTCGAGCAGGATCTCCTCGCCGTCAAGCGGCTTGCCGTCCTCGGGCAGCGGGGGAGTGACCTCGCCGGGCAGCACGCGCCGCCGGCAGTGAATGCCGTACTGCTGTCCTTCGACCGTGCGGGCGTACCGCCACCAGCCGCCCTTGCGGACCGGCACCGACAGGTCGGTCTCCTGGGTCCGGGCCTTGATCTCGTCGAAGACCGCCGTGCGCAGGTCCGCGAGATCCGCGGTGAGCGCCTCGGTGTAGGCGTTCTCCGCCTCCAGGTAGGCGACCGTCTCCGGGTCCTTCGGATCGGTCAGCCAGGCGTACTCGTCGATAACGGTATCGCCGTGGTGGGTGCGCTTACTCGGAACCCGCTTCGCGATCGGCGGCTGCGGCGGCTTGGTGCTCATGACTGCCGAGTCTAACGGTCGTGTCAGCCGTGTCAGCGCTCGTGTCACGGGCGTGTCAGGGGCGTGTCAGGCGTGCTGGCCACGATGGCTGCCATGGGACGTTCAGCAATAGCAGTCACAGGGCTGCGCAAGGCATTCGGGGACAAGACAGTGCTCGCCGGCATCGATCTCGATGTCACCGCGGGTACGGTCTTCGCACTGCTCGGCCCCAATGGGGCGGGCAAGACGACGACGGTTAACGTGCTGACCACGCTGATGAAGGCCGACAGCGGGACGGTTCGGGTCGCCGGGCACGATGTCGCCACCGACGCCAGGACGGTACGCGGTGTCATCGGCGTCACCGGCCAGTTCGCGGCGGTCGATGACCTGCTCACCGGCGAGGAGAACCTGCGGCTGATGGCGGACCTGCACCACCTGCGGGCCGCCGAGGCCCGGCGGGTGGTCACCTCGCTGCTGGACCAGTTCGACCTGGCGGAGTCGGCCGGGAAGGTGGCGTCCACCTACTCCGGCGGCATGCGCCGCAAGCTGGACCTGGCGATGACGCTGGTCACCAGGCCGCAGATCATCTTCCTGGACGAGCCGACAACCGGGCTGGACCCGCGCAGCCGCCGCATGATGTGGGACATCGTCCGTGACCTGGTGAGCGACGGCGTGACCGTTTTCCTCACGACCCAGTACCTCGAGGAGGCCGATCAGCTCGCCGACCGGATCGCGGTGCTGGACGCCGGGCACCTGGTCGCCGAGGGCACGCCCGACGAGCTCAAGCGCCAGGTGCCCGGCCGTCACGTCCGGCTCCGGTTCGCCGACGCCGCGGCGCTGGAGGGGGCGGCACGGGTCCTGAGCGGCGCCACCGCGGACGCCGCCGCGCTGACCCTGCGGGTGCCGGACGACGGCGGCGTGAAGTCATTGCGGGCCCTGCTGGGACGGCTCGATGAGTATTCGATCGACGTCGCGGAGTTCTCGGTGCACACGCCGGACCTCGACGACGTCTTCCTCGCCCTGACTGGTCACGCGAGCACGGAGGCAACCGGACAATGAGCACCATTACCGCGCCGCTGGCCGATTCACGGACCATGCTGCGCCGCAACTTCAAGCACATCCTCAGGAACCCGGTGACGATATTCAACGGCGCGGTGATGCCGGTCGTGATGATGCTGATCTTCGTCTACGTGTTCGGCAACGCGTTCAGCGTGGGCGAACGCTACATCGAGTACGCGACGCCGGGCATGATCCTGCTGGCCATCACCTACGGGCTGTCGGGCACCGCGGTGTCGGTCAGCACCGACATGACCAGGGGCATCATCAACCGGTTCAAGGTCATGAACGTCGCCCGCGGCGCCGTCCTGACCGGTCACGTCGTGGCCACCATGCTGAGCTGCTCGATCGCCATCGTGGCCATCATCGGCGTGGCCTTCGGGCTGGGGTTCCGGTCTCCCGCAAGCGCCCTCGACTGGCTCGGCGCGATCGGCATCATCCTGGCGACGGTCTTCGCGGCCGCGTGGCTCACGGTCGCGCTGGGCATGGCGGCGAAGACTCCGGAATCCGCGGGGATGGCGGTCGTGCCCCTGATCCTGCTGCCCTTCCTGAGCAGCGCGATCACGCCGACCGGCAAGATGGGGGAGGGCGTACGGCAGTTCGCGGAGTACCAGCCCTTCACGCCGATCATCGAATCGATACGGGGACTGCTGGCCGGCACCCCGTCGGGCGGCTATGCCGCTGCCGCGCTCGCCTGGTGCGCCGGTGTCGCCCTCGTCGGGTACCTGTGGTCGCGTGCCACGTTCAGCAGGCGAGCGTAGCCTCGGCCAGCTCACTCCAGCTCGCTTGCGTCCCCTCCCGCGTTGCCTCGGCGAACGTCGCGTCGCCGAGGCAACGCCGTGTCTCCGCCTCGATGCGGGCCGCGTCCGGGTTCGAGCGGTCCGGCAGCCCGAGCACGCCGGCGCTCGCCGCGAGCAGCCGCGCGGCCTGCGTGCCGGAGTCACGGCGGAGGGCCAAGTCCGCGACCCCGACGATCACCTTCGCGATCAGCGGGGCGTAGGCCGACTCGGCCGCCGCCTGGCAGGCGGCCGCGCGCTGCGTGCGGGCCTCGCCGGGGTCGTCGGCGAGGTAGCCGAGCAGGTCGTGCGTTACCGCGCGGAAGCTCGGTTGCTCGGCCTTGTCGCCCAGCATGGCGACCGCGGTGTCAAGCTGCCGGCGAGCCTCCGCGGCGTCGCCCGCCCAGCGGGCGAGTTCCGCCTGCGCGAGCGCCAGCTCGGCCAGCGCCTCCGGCCAGGTGACGCGTTCCGCGCACCGCTCCGCCTCGCCGATGGCGGCCGCGCTGGCGTCCTGATCGCCGAGCAGCCAGTACAGCTGGGCCTGCCGCGCGCGCATCCGGATCACGTCCTCGATGGCGCCGACCTCGGTGAAGGCCGTGATCGCCGCTTCGTAGTGCGCGCAGGCGCGGGCGAACTCGCCGCGCGTGGCGATCCGGTCCGCCAGCTCGGTCAGCGCGAACCACATCCCGAACCGTTCGCCGAGCGCCCGGAACTCGGCCAGCGCGGTCTCGAGATACGCGTCCGCGTCCCAGCCGCCCTGGCCGAGCACGATCCGCATCTTGCCGAGCTGCACCCGGGCCAGCGCGCGTACCCAGGAATCCTCGTCGTCCAGCAGCGACTCCCATGCCCGCAAGACGTCGCTGGGTTCGCGCAGCATGCGTTCCAGCGCCGCGACGATCCGCAGCGGCGGGTGGCCGAGCCGCCCGGCCGGAAGGCGCCGGCTGAACTGGTACGCCTTGTGGACCCACTCCTGGAACCGGCGCTCGTCGCCGCGCCCGAAGCTCACGAAATGCACGACGATCGCGTACGCCATCGCGCGGATCTCATCGGGTACCTCGCCCGGCGTCTCCGTCGCCGCGGTGATCAGCTCCATGCCCTCGGCCATATGCCCGCTGAGCCACCAGTACCAGCCGGCGGCCGCCGCAAGGCGCATCGCCGCGTGCGCCTCGCCGGCCGCGAGGGCGCCGCGCATCGCGGCGGCGATGTTGTCGTGCTCGGCCGCGAGCGTGGCGAGCCACTCCAGCTGCTCGGCGCGGCGAAGATGCGGCTCCGCGGTCTCGGCGAGTTCGGTGAACCAGGCGAGATGCGCCTGGCGCGCCAGCTCGGCTTCCCCCGCCTCCGCGAGCCGGCTGGCCGCATACTCCCGGATCGTGCCGAGCATCCGGTAGCGCGGCGCGTCGCCGGTCCCGGTGAGCAGCAGCGATTTCTCGGCCAGCGAGGTGAGCACCTCGAGCACCTGATCCGGCCCGGCCTGATCGCCCGCGCAGACTCGTCCGGCCGCTTCCAGGCTCACCCCGCCGGAGAATACCGAGAGCCGGCGCAATGTGATCCGCTCGGCGTCGGTGAGCAGCTCCCAGCTCCAGTCGATCACCGCGCGCAGCGTCCGGTGCCGCGGCAGGGCGGTCCGGCTGCCGCCGGTCAGCAGGCTGAACCGGTCGTCGAGCCGGCGGGCGAGCTGATCGAGGGACATGGTGCGCAGCCGGGCCGCGGCCAGCTCGATCGCCAGCGGTATCCCGTCCACCGCCCGGCAGACGCGCGCCATCACCGGCAGCGCCTGCGCGTCGGCCGCGAGCTCACCGCGCACCGCCCCGGCCCGGTCCCGCAGCAACCGGACGGCCGGCGATGACTCGATCTCGGCCTGGCTGTCGTTTCCCGCGGGCAGGCCGAGCGGCGCGACCCGCCACAGCGCCTCACCGGTGATACCGAGCGGCTCCCTGCTCGTCGCCAGAATCCGCAGTCGCCGGCATTCCCCGAGCACGCGGTGGGCGAACGCCGCCGCCAGCTCGATCACGTGCTCGCAGTTGTCCAGGATCAGCAGCGCCTCCCGCTCGCGGATCGCGGCGATGAGCCGGTCTGTCAGGTCCGCGTTCTGGTCCGCGCCGAGCAGGGCATCCCGCAGGCCGAGCGCGTCGAGCGCCGGCTGTGCCACGTCACCGTCAGGCCCGGTCGGCGCTAGTTCCACCAGCCAGGCCCCGTCCGGCAGGTCGTCGAGCAGCATGCGCGCGGTCTCCGTGGCCAGCCGGGTCTTCCCCGACCCGCCCGGCCCGATCAGGGTGGTCAGCCGGTGCCCGCCGACGAGTCCGCGGACCGCGCCGACATCGGTCTCCCGGCCGACGAAACTCGTCAGCTCGGCGCGCACGTTGGTCTTCCGGCTGTGCTGCCCTGGCTCACCGCCTCCCGGCCCCTGCGCACCCCGTACCGGCGTACCCGGCGGCAAACCGTCCCGCCTCAGCTCGCCCCGCAGCAGCGCCACGTGCAGCGCGGACAGCTCTGGCGAGGGGTCGACGCCGAGCGTGTCGGCCAGGGTCTCGCGCGTGCGCTCGTACACGAGCAGTGCCTCGGTGTCGCGGCCGGTCGCGACCAGGGCGCGCAGCAGCGCGGCGACCAGCCGTTCCCGCACCGGGTGCGCGGCCACCAGGTCGGTCAGGTCGCTGACCAGCTCGCCGCCGTGGCCGGGGCTGAAGCCGAGGCTGACCTCCGCGTCGAAGCGGTCTTCCAGGGCGGTCAGGCGCAGCCCCTCGAGCCGGGTGACCGCCGCGTCGAACGCCGCGCTCTCCTGGAGGCCGACGCCCTGCAGGGCCGCGCCGCGCCACAGCCCGAGGGCCTCGCGCAGCCGCCGAACCCGCCGCGGGCCGTCGTCACCGCGGGCCTGGCCGACGAGGAGCTCAAAGCGCACCGCGTCGACCGCGTCGGGTTCCGCCGTCAGCCGGTAGCCGTCCGCCAGTCCCTCGATCGTCCCGTCCGGCAGCGCCTTCCGCAGCCGGGACACCAGGCGCTGCAGTGCGTTCACCGCGTCGGCGGGCGGGCGCTCACCCCAGATCCAGTCGACGAGCGTCCCCCGCGGGACCGCGCGGCCCGCCTCGAGCGCGAGGGCGGTCAGCAGCCCGCGCAGCCGCGCGCCCGGTACGTCGGCGAGGACGCCGTCGTCCGTGCGCACCTCGAATGGTCCAAGCAGCCCGATCCGCACCTTGCTGATTTTGCCACGGGTCAGCGGCCGGCTGGCCGGCCTCCACGCGATGAGGCGGCGGGGATGGCGGCGAGAACCTGCGACGTTAAGGAGTGGGGCCGAGCTTGGGGTTGCCGGGGAATCCGCCGTTGAAGTGCAGCAGGGCGAGGCCGCCGGTGACGATGGTCAGCCACCGGGTCAGCGTGTTGCGCGGCAGCAGCGCGAGGGCCACCCAGGCGGTCGAGGTGTACCACGGCAGCGACCACGGCACGACGATCACCCAGGCGAAGGTCAGCGCGCACGTCGCGGCGACGACCGTCGGCACGTCGGGCGACAGCCGGTTATACAGATACCAGGCCAGGGCCAGCATGAGCGGCCACGACAGGAGCCCGAAGATCGTGGGGACGACCGACGGTAGCTGGCCTCCGTTGACCTGCTGGATGATGACCTCGGCCAGCCGCCACACCGATGGCGAGATGACTAGCTTCGACTCCGCGCGCAGCGGCTCGAGCGCGGTCAGCCCCCAGCCGCTGACCGCGTACAGCACGATCGTCGTGAGCCCCGCCACGACGGCCGTGCGGATCAGCCGGTGCCAGGCGCGGTCGTGGATCAGCGGGATCGCGATCGCGAGCGCCACGAACACAGCGGTGACCTTGATGCTGCCCGCGACGCCGACGAGGACGCCGACGATGAGGTCGTGCCGCATGGTGGTGCCGCGGCGGGCCACCGCGATGGCCGCGATCGCGACCAGCGACAAGAACGCGTCGAGGTGCCCGGACATCACGAGCTCCACGATCATGATCGGGTTCGCCGCCCACAGGAGCACGGCGCGCGCCGGGTTAGCCGCGGTGCGCATCAGCACGTACCCGGTCGCCAGGTACGCGACGCCCGCCAGGATCATCAGGATCCAGATCGTCAGCCACGGCCGCGTGCCGCCGATCAGCGCCGCGAACATGTGCTCCCACGTGGCGACCGGACCGTACTCCGACGGTGAGTTCCGCCATTCCGGGTTGACGATCGCCGTGTACGGATTATGGCTGCCGCCCGGCAGCTGCGCGGGCAGGAACGTGTAGGGGTTGTGGCCGAGGGCGGCGATCCGGCCGTAGGCCGCGTAGCTGGCGGTATCCCCCGAGCCGACCGGCGTGATGTTCACCAGGACCGCGACGCAGCCGGCCGCGGCCGCGAACGCCTTGCGCGGGCTCGGCGTCCAGCCGTGGCTGTTGGCCCACAGCATCATCGCCAGGCCCAGGCAGCACAAGACGAGCGACACGTACATGATGGCGTCGGCGACGTCGTCGGGCAGGTGCGGCGCGCCCAGGTTCCGCGCGAGGTCCGTCAGCGGCAGCAAGACCGGCGGGGTGGCCGCGCTCGACTTCGGCGCCGTCGCGCACAGGCCGACGACCGCGACCCCGGCCAGGCCCAGCGCGCTGAGCGACACCGCGGGCAGCGGGCGCGCGAGGGGGCTGTGCGAGAGCACCTTGATGAGGCGGCCCATCACGGCCTCGACGCGGCCGCCGGAGATGGGCGGCTCGGCGAGCCTCGGCGGTGCCGTTACGGCAGGCGATCCCTCTGGGTTGTCGCGATGTGGCGGGTCCACCAGCACGGCCACAGAAAATTCCTCGCTATCGGGGCAGATGATGTTCGCTCAGAGGTTCTCAGACCCAGGCCGACCTGGCTTCGATCATAGCGTTCGTTAGCCAGCGGAAACGACAGAAGCGACGCGCCGCGCGACGCACGCCGCGCCGGACTGCACAATAGGAACATGACACGTGAGGCGCGGTTCGCCGCCGCGATGACGGCGATCACCCGCAGGCTTCCGTTCGGGCTGTCCGGGGTGGTCGCCCCGAACGTCGTGGGTTACGTCCTCATTAACCTGTGCACGTTCTGCATCGACCTCGGGCTGCTCGCGGTGTTCCACGGCGCGCTGAAGCTGCCGCTGCCCGTGTCGGTCACGCTTTCCTACGGCACCGCGGGCATTGTCAGCTACATCGCCAACCGGGTGCTCAACTTCCAGTCGCACGCCGCGGTGGGCAAGCAGTTCGTCCTGTTCCTGGTGGCGGAGGTGAGCAACTACCTCATCTTCGTCCTGGGCCTCACGGACGGCCTGGCCGCGGCGGGCGTCTACTACGAGTTCGCGCGGATCATCGCCGCCTGCTGCGAGGGCGTCTACCTCTACTGCTGGATGCGCTGGCTCGTGTTCCGCGACACGCTGGGCCGCCCGGCCGCGGAACCGGTGGAATCAGCGGAGCCGCCGGAGCAGACTACGCTGTCGCGGTATGGCAGCGACGCGTGAAATTCTCGTTAAAGGCGGATATGTCATCACGATGGACGCCATCGGCGACATTCCCGACGCCGACGTCCTGATCCGCGACGGTGCCATCGCCGCGATCGGCACCAGCATCGACGCCCCCGGCGCCGAGGTCATCGACGCCGCCGGCCGGATCGTCGCGCCCGGCCTCGTCGACACCCACTGGCACCTGTGGAACACGCTGCTGCGCGGCCTGTCGGATGGCCTGCCCGGAGAGGAAGCCGCCACCCGTCCCGGATACTTCGCGACGTGCGCGCGCCTGGGCCGCGAGTTCCTGCCCGAGGACACCTACGAGGGGACGCGCCTCGCGTGCGCTGAGGCGATTGATTCCGGCATCACGTCCCTGCACGACTGGTCGCACAACATCCGCGGCCGCGACTGGGCGGAGGCAGGCCTGCGGGCGCTGGCAGAGTCGGGACTCCGGGCCCGTTTTTCCTACGGCTACCAGGCGGGGCACGCCAACGACGCGGCCATGGACCTGCGCGACCTTGAGTCCGTCGCGGCCGGCTGGGACGCCTACCGCTGCGGCGGGCGGGTCCACCTGGGCATGGCGTGGCGGGGGACGGGCGGCAGCAACCCGGCCATGCGCGTCGCGCCGAAGCTCTACCGCGAGGAGATCGAGACCGCCCGCGGGCTCGGGCTGCCGGTCAGCGTGCACGCCTGCGGGCCGCGCCTGGCCGCCGGGCAGATCGCCACCTACGAGTCCGACGGGCTGCTGGGGCCCGACCTCCAGGTCGTGCACCTGAACAACGCGTCCCCCAAGGAGATCGCGCTCGCCGCCGAACACGGGACGCCGGCCAGCGTGTCCCCGTACACCGAGCTGCAGATCGGCTACGGGCAGCCCGCGACCGGCGCGCTGCTCAACGCGGGGGTGCCGACCGGGCTGTCGGTGGACACGACGATGCTGTCGGGGAACGCGGACATGTTCGGGATCATGAAGGCGACGCACGCGTGCGCGAACGGCCTGGCCTGCGACGAGTTCGCGCTGTCAGCACGGGACGTGCTGCGGCTGGCGACTATTGAGGGCGCCGCCACGCTCGGCCTGGACGATGTCACCGGGTCGCTCGCGCCCGGCAAGCGCGCCGACCTGATCGTGGTGTGCGTGGACGCGTGGAACCTCGGCGTGCTGACCGATCCGGCGCGGCTACTGGTCACGGCGGCGCACCCGGGCAACGTCGACACGGTGGTCGCGGACGGGGTCGTGCTCAAGCGCGACTTCGCGCTGACGGGCTATGACGTGGCGGGAGTGGCCGCGTCGGCGCGGTCGGCGCTGGCTGGCGTGCTGTCCCGCGCGTAAGCTCCTAGTATTTGAGAGGTCACCCAGAGGGATGGCCAGCCAGCTTCGGCGTTATGCCGGTGTTCGAGAAGAAGGCACCGTACGATCTGGTCTGGTCTGCCCGCCCCTAGCACTACTCGGAGTGTCATGCGCCTGCGCTCTCGGACGTTGATGATCGCCCTCGCGGGGGTGGTGATCGCGGGTCTGTCCACGGGATGCTCGGACGCACCCGGCGTCGCCTACGCCAACGGCGCGACGCGCCCGGCGGCGTCCGGCGCAGCGTCATCCCGGAGCGCGTCGCCGACGGCCAAGCCCTCCCCGACGGCGCCGGCCGTGCCGCCGCTGCGGGTGACCGGCACGCCGGCCGGGATCAAGGCCAAGGAAGGCATCCTCGTGGACGCGGCCACCGGCCAGGTGCTGTGGGCCAAGGACCCCAACGGGCGGCGGCCGATGGCGTCGATCACGAAGGTGATGACCGCCTACCTGGTGATTTCGGCGGGGGACATCGACCGGAAGATCAAGGTCCCCAAGGGCGTCCTCAACTACGTCGCCAAGTACGGCGCCTCGAGCGACGACCTCGAGCCTTATGAGACGCTCACGGCGTGGCAGCTGCTCTACGGGCTGCTGCTGCAGTCCGGTGCCGACGCCGCGTACACGCTGGCGACCGCGTACGGGCCGGGGATGAGCGCGTTCATCGCGAAGATGAACGCGACGGCGCGCTCGCTGGGCATGGACAACACGCACTTCGCCTCGCCCGACGGGCTGCCGTACCCGACGGAGTACTCCACCTACTCCACGCCGGCCGACCTGGTCATCCTGGGGGAAGCGGCGATGAAGTCACCGACTTTCCGGAAGATCGTCGGCACGAAGCAGTACCACATGGCCAAGGGCAACGGCCACGACGCGCACTGGTGGTACAGCGACGACAGCCTGCTGGGTTCCTACCGGGGAGCCGTCGGGATCAAGACCGGGTACACCGACGACGCGGGCCACTGCCTGCTCTTCGAGGCCGTCCGGAACGGCCGGCCGCTGCTCGGCGTCGTCCTCGGCGACCCGCCCAGCGGCATCGACGCGTCCGAGCAAGACGCCGCCCGCATCCTGAACTGGGGCTTCTCGCTGAAACAACCAGCAAGCTAACCGCGCCCGCGCACTTCCCGCGCCCGCGCCCGCGCCCGCGCACTTCCCGCGCCCGCGCCTGCGCACCCCCCAACGGGCTCTTTTGCGCATTCGAGCCCGCTATAGTCGGCCCGAATACGCACTTGAGCACGCTGCCGTGCCTGCTTAAATGCGCGTTTGAACACGTTGGCTGGCGGCCCGGGGCACCGGGCGTCACGTGCGCGGGGACGGGTAACGACCGTTCTGTGGATTGGTTTGTACACCGGGGTGTATAAACCAATCCACAAAGACCGCGCTTACGGCACGCCGACGCCCTAGTCGCGCTGGCGGGAGCTGCCGAGCATGATCTCGTCCCAGGACGGAACGGACGAACGCCGGTTGCGCGGGTTCTTCTTCGACGGGCGCGGGCGGCTCTGCTGTTCTTCGGCCGTCGGAGCGGATTCCGCCTTCGCGGCGGCCTCCGCCTCTTCGCGAGCGGCCGACGCTTCTTCGCGAGCGGCCGACGCTTCTTCGCGAGCGGCCGACGCCTCTTCGCGAGCGGCCGGCGCTTCTTCGCCGGCGGCCGGCGCTTCTACGTCGGCGGGCTCGACAACCTCGGCAGCCGCCTGCGTGGTCTTGGCGGCCGGTTCGGCCGCGGCGTTCTTCGCCTCGGGCTCGGCCGCCGCTGCCGGTTCGGGCTCGGTCACCGACGCCACCTTGGCCGCAGGCTCAGTCGCGGTCGCCACCTCGGCCGCAGGCTCGGTCGCGGCTGTGGCCGCGGGCTGGGCTGGGGCCGCGGGCTCGGCCGCAGGGGCGGGCTGGACATTGGTCACCGGCTCGGCCTCAGCGGCGGGCGCGGCCACCGGCGTGGCCGGGGTCGCGGGCGCGGCCTCGGGCGCCTGCTCAGGTATGTGCACGGGTTCCGCGACGGCGGCGGGCCCGGGCGCGGGGGCCGGCTGGGGCACGCGGATCGGCTCGGGTGCGGGCGCCGGTTCGGGTGCGGGCGTCGGCTCAGGGGCGCGGGCGGACTCGGG
>Ga0210389_10000349_pt1 | contig 44748 bp, 30 predicted proteins | sample IncBWH28OmetaG_FD_160127 | JGI IMG/M metagenome (GOLD analysis project Ga0210389, IMG submission 160127) | Forest soil microbial communities from Barre Woods Harvard Forest LTER site, Petersham, Massachusetts, United States - Inc-BW-H-28-O ... | reverse complement strand
CGCCCCCGGTTTGGCTCGTTGGCGCAGCTGAGCCAATAGGTTTGGCTCGATGGCGCATCTGCACCAATCAGCGGGAGGCCCGCCCGCGCGCTCCCAGCCGCACGGCGCTGTAATTTAAGGTGTCGCGAGGCGGCCAACTGATTTCGATGGACAGGAGAGCGGCGTGGGCGAGTTCGTACGGGTCGAGGTAGCCGAGCAGATCGCGACCATCAGGCTGGACCGGCCGAAGATGAACGCGCTCAACGCGCAGGTCCAGGACGAGATCGAGGCCGCCGCCGTGCAGGTGAGCGATGACCCGGAGGTCCGCGCGGTCATTCTCTACGGCGGCGAGCGGGTCTTCGCCGCCGGCGCCGACATCAAGGAGATGTCGGATCTCACCTACGCACAGATGGCGGAACGGTCCGCGAAGCTCCAGGCGTCGTTCGCCACCGTCGCGAACATCCCGAAGCCGGTTGTCGCCGCCGTCACCGGCTACGCGCTCGGCGGCGGGCTCGAACTCGCGCTGTGCGCGGACTTCCGGGTGCTCGGCGAGAGTACCCAGGTCGGCCAGCCGGAGATCCTCCTCGGGATCATCCCCGGCGCGGGCGGCACCCAGCGGCTGCCGCGCCTGATCGGGCCGGCCAAGGCGAAGGACCTGATCTTCACGGGCCGGTTCGTCGCCGCGAGCGAGGCCCTCGCGATCGGGCTCGCCGACAAGGTGGTGCCGGACGCCGAGGTCTATCAGGCCGCGCGCGAACTCGTCGCCAGGTACGCCACCGGCCCGGCGCTCGCGCTGCGCGCGGCCAAGCAGGCCGTGAACGCTGGCCTGGAGGTGGACCTGCCCACCGGGCTGGAGATCGAGCGGCTGAACTTCGCGGCGCTCTTCGCGACCGAGGACCAGAAGACGGGCATGCGCAGCTTCGTGGAGAACGGTCCGGGGAAGGCTACCTTCGAGGGCCGCTGAAATTACCCGTGTAGTGCTAATTTGGTTTCGTGGTGTCAGATGACTGAACCGGACGACGCGCTCTCCCTGGAGATGCTGACGGCCGCCCTGCGCGCGGACAACTCCGACGTGGCGGTGTATGCCCGTGTGCTCACCAATTCGCTGAGCGAGGCGCTGCCGCCGGGCTACGTGACCGTCGAGCGCGAGCGCTCTATGTCCGACCGGATGCGCGGCCGGCCCGGCGAGATCTCCAGGGTCGTGGTCAGGCTCGGTGATCAGGTGATGACGCTGGCGGTCAAGAGCGGCCAGCCCATCGGCGAGATCTGCCGTGAGGTCCGGGGCGTCGTGCTGTCCCGCGACAGCGTGCCGCTCCAGCAATGGGCCAGTGCCCTCGCCAGCGCCCTCGCGGCCCACGCGGAGAACAACGCCCAGGCGGCCGAGGCCCTCCGCCGGATGGTCCTGGGCTCCTGACCCTTGCCGCGAAGCGCAGGGTGTCGCTTACGCGGTGTATCTGTCAAGGGCCGTAATCGAGCCTTTACCGCAAAAGCTTGGCGCGATGCGTACGCTGGAAGAACCATGCGTGCACTCGAATCGCTGCCGGGCAGGATCGGCCCGTACCGCCCGCTCGAGAAGATCGGCGAGGGCGGAATGGGAGTCGTCTATCTCGCCCGTGACGCAGAAAACCGTACGGTCGCGCTCAAGGTTCTCGGGCCCGCCGTAACCGACGATCCCAACGCGCGCCGCCGTCTCGTTCGCGAGGTGGAGACTATGCGCCGGGTTCGCAGCCCCAACGTGGCCGAGATCCTCGCCGCGGACGTCACCGGCCCCTCGCCGTACATCGCCACCAGGTATGTGCCGGGCCGGACCCTCGAGGACATCATCCGCAAGGACGGCCCGCTGCACGGGGTGGCGCTGGAGCGTTTCGCGGCCGGGCTGGCGGCGGCGCTGTCCGCTATTCACGCGGCCGGGGTCGTCCACCGGGACCTCAAGCCCGGGAACGTGATGCTCGACAACGGCAATCCGGTGGTCATCGACTTCGGCATCGCGCACATCTCCGACGCGGCCACCAGGCTCACCCAGGCCGGCATGGTGATGGGCACGCCTGGTTACCTGGCGCCTGAGGTGATCGAGGGTCAGCCGAGCACCGGGGCGTCCGACGTGCACTCCTGGGGTGCCACCGTCGCCTACGCGGCGACCGGCCGGCAGCCGTACGGCACGGGCACGTTTCAGACCATCTTCTTCCGCGTGCTCCAGGGCAAGGCTGAACTGTCCGGCATCCCTAGCTCGCTGCTGCCCGCGGTCAAGGGCGCGCTGTCGGTTGACCCGCGCAAGCGTCCCACCTCGCAGGCGCTTGCCCAGCGCTGCGGCGCCATCTACGCCCGCAGCGCCGGCACCGGCGCCGGCCTGGGGGCCGGCGGCATCCGCGACGGCCGCACGCTGCCCGACCCCGCGAACCACAGCGGGGCACCGAACGACAACACCCGTTTCGACGGCACGAGAATCGACGGCACCCGTTTCGACGGGACCCGACTGGACGGCACGCGGCTGGACGGCACGCGCGTGTTCGGCGGCCCGCCGCCAGGGGCGGCCGCCGCGGCCGGAGCGGGAGCGGCGGCGGCCGCCCGGCAGTATCCCGGCTGGCAGCACGGCCGCGGCAACGGGGCGCTGCCCGGCCCGGACACGGCCAGGGCGAACGTGGCCGACCTGCTGCCCCCAGTAGGTTACAACGGCCAGCCCGTCAGCCCGCAGGACGCCGCCGCGCAGCGCGAAGCGGCGAAGCGCCAGGCCGCGGCGGAACGCGAGGCCGAAGCCGCCAGCATCCCCGAGGGGGCGCACACGGCGGTGCTCTGGGCGTGCGGCGTCACGGCCGTCGCGCTCAGCTACATGGCGCCCGTCGCCGGGACGCTGCTCACGCTCGCCGTGCTCACCTTGCTGCGCGCGGCTGACCTCACGCAGAATTCCATGAGCCGCCGGGGCCGCCGCGGCGTCGGCGGCGTCTTCGTCGAGGTTCTGTCCGCGCCGCTGGTGATCGTGCGCGCGCTGCTGGCGACGCTCGCCCGGGCCCCGTTCGCGCTGCTGATCGCGATCGCCGTCGCCGCACTCTCCGTGCTCTTCGCGCACACCGACACGCTCCCGGCGGCCGCCGGCTGGGGGGCCGCCGCGGCGATGGCGTGGTACTGCCTCGGCCGTGGGTCACAGGGTGCCCGCCGCCAGCTCAGGCGGCTGAGCCACGGCCTGTTCCGCACCAAGGGTGCGGCGACCGTCGCGGTCATCTCCTCGTGCGCGCTGGCCGCCGCGGCCGTGTCCGGGGACTTCTCCACCCCGCCGGACGTCTGGCCCGCGACCAGCTGGATGCTACCGCACCTGCCGTCAGTCGGCGGTGCGCTGCACTCCGTCCAGAAGTGGCTGCTCGGGCGTGCCGTGAGCGTGCTGCACCTGCCCTGACCCGTGGTCGGCCAGTGGGCGGACCAGCCCGAGCGCGATGACCTCGTTAGCCAGCCGGGTACGCCGGTTGGGCCCTTCCGGGACGCGGAACTTCTGGTACAGGCGCAGCAGGTGCTGCTTCACCGCGGCTTCGGTGACGACGAGGTCGCTCGCGATCTCGCGGGCGGTGGCGGGCGTGATGAAGGCTTCGTCGGACAGCGCGGGACGGCATAGTGAAACCAGCACGTCGAGTTCACGTCGTGTCAGCTCAGGGGCGGCTGAACGGCGCAGCTCCGCTTCGGCGGCGAGTTCCTCCCGGGGGATTCCCTCGACACGGCACCGGGCCGAGCCGAAGCTCAGCACGTCGCCGTCATCAAGCACCCGGCGGGCGACCGGACGGCCGTTCACCCGGGTGCCGTTACGTGATAATCCCAGATCGGCGAGATAGTAATACGGTCCGCGGCGCACAATCTCGGCGTGCAAGCGGGAAACACTCGGGTCGCTCAGCCGGATATCCACCCCGCGTCCTCTGCCGATCGTGGTCACATCATCCCGCAGTTCGACAACTTCCCCAGTGTCCTCAATGCGAATGTAAGGCGTACCCACGCCCGACCCTCCGTCCTATCGCAGACGTGACGATTTCCTCACTTTACCGATACCCGTCCTGTCTGCCGCCGTACCACGAAAGCTTTCTGATGTGTGGGTAATCACGCAATTTGCCGGGACAGGCGGTTTTCGTAGGTGTTAAGGGGGCTCTGTGCCCCCCTTAGCCGGTAAACTGCCAGCGTCCAGCCGGGGCACCCGTGGCGGCGTCCGGCTGCGGGAGACCATAATGAGACTCCGGGGGAGGATGACGCCTATGTCCAGCAGGATAGTGACGTCTGGCCGGACGCCCGGCCTTCCGTTCCCGGACGAGAGCGGGGAGACCGCCGGGGACCCTGGAAGGGCACCGGAAGCGGCTCAGCGACCTGGGCAGCACTTCGCGCCCGAGACGCCCCGGGCTCACGCTCACACACACGAGCACGCCCACACGCGCGCGCACGCCCGCTCGAAGCCGGCGGGGACCGGCATGGTCACCGTGATCCCGTACCTGACCATCGTGGTCTGTGTCGTCGCCGGGGTCTACATCTCCTGGCATCAGGGGTCGAGTGGCGGCGGCATCGGCGGCGTGATCGGAGGGGTCGCGTTCCTCGTGGCCGCGATCATCCGGCTGGCGCTGCCCAGGAAGCTGGCGGGATTCCTCGCGTCGAGAAACCGCGTTACCGACGTGGCGACGCTCGCGGCCTTCGGGGCCGGCCTGCTGCTGCTCGGGCTCCTGCTGCCCCGTTTACCGGCGCCCCAATCGGCCGGACACCGAATCGGCCGGACACCGAATCGGCCGGACACCGAATCGGCCGGACACCGAATCGGCCAGAAAGCACGCTGGGCTCCGACCGGATAACCGGCGAAGCCCAGCGAAGCGGATAACCGCGAATAACGCACCCAGCGTCACAGCCCGGCGAGCGCGTCGTTGAACGTCTTCGAGGGACGCATCACGGCCGCGGTCTTCTCGGCGTCGGGCAGGTAGTAGCCGCCAATGTCGGCCGGTTCGCCCTGGACCGCGAGGAGTTCGGCGGCGATGGCGGACTCGTTCGCCGCCAGCGTCTCCGCGAACTCCTTGAACTGCGCGGCGAGCTCGGCGTCGTCGGTCTGCCGGGCCAGTTCCTCTGCCCAGTACAGCGCCAGGTAGAAGTGGGAGCCGCGGTTGTCGATCGTGCCGAGCTTGCGGCCCGGGCTGCGGTCCTCCTCCAGGTACCGGGCGGTGGCCCGGTCGAGTGTGTCGGCCAGGACCTTCGCGGCGGGCACGCCGGCGAACTCGGCGTACTGCTCGAAGGACGGGACCAGCGCGAAGAACTCACCGAGGGAGTCCCACCGCAGGTAGTTCTGGCTGACGAGCTGCTGGACGTGCTTCGGCGCGGAGCCGCCGGCGCCGGTCTCGAAGAGACCGCCGCCCGCGATCAGCGGCACGACCGAGAGCATCTTGGCGGACGCGCCGACCTCGAGGATGGGGAACAGGTCGGTGTTGTAGTCGCGCAGCACGTTGCCGGTGACGGAGATCGTGTCGAGCCCCTGGCGCATGCGCTCCAGCGAGTACGCGGTGGCCAGCTGGGGCGAGAGGATCTGGATCTCCAGGCCGGTCGTGTCGTGGTCGGGCAGGTAGGCGTTGACCTTCCTGATCAGCTCGGCGTCGTGGGCGCGTGCTTCGTCCAGCCAGAAGACCGCCGGAGTCTGCGCGGCGCGGGCCCGCGTGACGGCGAGCTTGACCCAGTCGCGGACCGGGATGTCCTTGGTCTGGCAGGCGCGCCAGATGTCGCCGGCCTCGACGTCGTGGCTGAGCAGGACGTCGCCCGCCTGGTTGAGGATGCGGACGGTGCCGTCGGCCGGGATCTCGAAGGTCTTGTTGTGCGAGCCGTATTCCTCGGCGGCCTGGGCCATGAGGCCGACGTTGGGGACGGATCCGATCGTCGCGGGGTCGAGCGGGCCGTTCTTCTTCACGTCCTCGATGACGGTCGCGTAGACGCCGGAGTAGGAGGAGTCAGGGATGACCGCGATGGTGTCGTCCTCGGCGCCGTCGGAGCCCCACAGCTTGCCGCCGTTGCGGATCATGGCGGGCATGGAAGCGTCCACGATGACATCGCTCGGCACGTGCAGGTTGGTGATGCCCTTGTCGGAGTTGACGTAGGACAGGCGCGGGCCGCTGGCCAGCGCGGCGTCGATGGCGTCCTTGATCTCCGCGCCGTTAGGCAGCGACGGCAGGCCGGCCAGGATCGAGCCGAGGCCGTCGTTGGCCGACAGGCCGGCGGCGGCGAGGTCGTCGCCGTACTTCGCGAAGACGTCGGCGAAGTACGCCTTCACCACGTGGCCGAAGATGATCGGGTCGGATACCCGCATCATGGTCGCCTTGACGTGCACGGAGAAGAGCACGTCCTCGGCCTTCGCCGTGGCGAGCGCGTTCCGCAGGAACGCCTGGAGGTTGGCGACCTGCATGACCGTGGCGTCGATGATCTCGCCGGCCAGCACCGGAAGCGACGCGAACAGCACCTTGCGCTCGCCGGCAGTGGTCTCCAGGACGATGGTGAGCGTGTCGTCGGCGGGCATCGTGACTGACTTCTCGTTGGACTTGAAGTCGTGGGCACCCATCGTGGCGACGGTTGTTTTCGAGCCCGCGCCGAAGGGCTTGTTGACGTGCGGGTGCTTGCGGGCGTATTCCTTCACCGCCAGCGGGGCGCGCCGGTCGGAGTTTCCCTGGCGCAGCACGGGGTTGACCACCGAGCCGATCGCCTTGCCGTACTTGGCCCGGATCTCGGTTTCCTCGGGAGTCGAGGGCGTCTCCGGGTAGTCGGGCAGGGCGTAGCCCTTTTCCCGCAGCTCCTTGATCGCCGCCTTGAGCTGCGGCACCGAGGCGGAGATGTTGGGCAGCTTGACGATGTTGGCCTCGGGGTGACGGGTCAGTTCACCGAGTTCGGCCAGCGCGTCGTCGGCCAGGCCGAACTGGGCCAGGATGCGTCCCGCCAGTGAGATGTCACGGGTCTCGATCTCGACGCCAGCCTTCTTGGCGTACGCGGAGACGACGGGAAGGAACGAGTACGTCGCCAGCAGCGGCGCCTCGTCCGTGTGCGTGTAGATGATCGTGGCCATCACGAAAGCAGCTCCTGCTTTGACGAAATATTCTCGATATCAAGATACCGCAGGCCGGAGCCCGTGTTCAGCTGCTGGCCGTCATCAGCCGCCGCAACGCGAGTTCGGCGTAGAGTGCGGCGCCGTCCGCGAGCACGTCATCGTCGAAGAGTGCGATATTTGAGTGATTGGTGGGCGCGCTCTGCCAGTCCTTGGCGGCCGGCGTCGCGCCGAGGAAGACGAACGCCCCCGGGACCTCATCGAGCACGTAGGAGAAGTCCTCCGCCCCGGTGACCGGGTTCCGCCGCCGCACCGACCGCTCGCTCCCGAACAGATCGCCCGCGGTCGTCGCCAGGAACTCGGCCTCGGCCTCGTCGTTGAGGGTCACCGGGTACCCGAGCACATATTCGGCGTCTGCCCGCAGCCCGTGAGCCTTAGCAATTTCCCTCACGATCCTGGTTGCCTGTTCTTGCGCCCGCTCTCTCGCCTCCGCGCTGAAGGTCCGCACGGTCGCGTCGAACCGGGCGTCGTCCGGAATGACGTTGTCTGTAGTCCCGGCGTGGAAGCTGCCCACGGTGAGCACGACGGGGTCGAAGACGTCGAACCGGCGCGTCACCATTGTCTGCAGCGCGGTCACTATTTCGCAGGCCGCCGGGATGGGATCGGCGGAGTTGTGCGGCGAGGACGCGTGCCCGCCGCGGCCGGTGACCGTGACGTGCAGTTGGTCCGCCGCCGCCAGCATCGGACCGGGCTTGACGCCGAAGGCGCCGTGCGGCAGGAGCCCGGACATGACGTGCATCGCGTACGCGGCCGCCGGCTTTTCCGGGCCGGCGGCTTCCAGCAGGCCCTCCTCGAGCATGTACCGGGCGCCGTGGAAGCCTTCCTCGCCGGGCTGGAACATGAAGATCACGTTGCCGCGCAGTTCGGCCTGGCGGGCGCTGAGGATCCGGGCGGCGCCCGCCAGCATCGACGTGTGCAGGTCGTGGCCGCACGCGTGCATGGCCCCGTCGATCCGGGACGCGTATTCGAGCCCGGTTTCCTCCTTGACGGGCAGCGCGTCCATGTCGCCCCTGAGCAGGATGGTCGGTCCGGGCTTAGCGCCGCGCAGCACAGCGGTCACCGAGGTGACCCGCTCGCCGGTGGTGACGCTGAGGGGGAGACCGCCGAGGGCGTCGAGCACTTTGGCCTGCGTTTTCGGCAGGTCGAGGCCGATCTCGGGCTCGCGGTGAATGGCGTGCCGCAGTTCCGCGATGTCTCCCGCGATGGCCCTGGCCTCGTCCTGTACCGTCACGTCGTGCCTCCAATGAGCGCGCCCGAAGTAGCCGCAAATGGGTGCGAAGGTGACGCACCCGCATCAATAGCATCGTTGCGTTTGCCCAATCGCGCTAGATCATCTTTTCCGGGGGCCGCCGCCCCTTGCGCCGGCCGGTCAGGGCTCAGTCCGTGGGTCGTTACCGCCACGGAGGCCGCACAAGCCTTGCGAACCGGCTTTCGCGCTCGGTAAATCCCCTTATATCGGGCACCCAGGCGGTCCCGGAAACACGCAGACGGCACCGCCGCCCGGGCCGGGCGCGCGCGGCGCCGCCGGAAGGCGGTCGATGCGTCATCCGCTTCCTTCCTATGGCGGTCGATGCGTCATCCGCTTCCTTCCCATGGCGGTCGATGCGTCATCCGCTTCCTTCCTATGGCGGTCGATGCGTCATCCGCTTCCTTCCCATGGCGGTCGATGCGCCATCCACCCGCAAAGACGGGCGCTGATGCGACATCCAGCGTCATAGGAAGGCGGGCAATGTGACACCGAGTTCCGCCACCCGGGGCGCCCGGGGGCGGCCTGGCCCGCGGCCACTCTTCCAGCGGGACGGGCGCCGGAACCGGAACGGCTAAGCGATCTGGCGCGCCGCGGCGGAGGGGACCGCGTCGAGGAACTCGGGGGAGGCCCAGCGACGTGAGGCAAAGGATTCCGCGATAGCGGTGCGGATCGCGGCGGCGCGGGCGGACGGGACCAGTGCGAGGACCGATCCGCCGAAACCGCCCCCGATCATGTGCGCGCCATAGGCGCCGGCCGCGATAGCGGTCTCCACCGCGACGTCGGCCTCCGGCCAGGAGACCTCGAGATCGTCCCGCAGCGAAGCGTGCGCTTCGGTGAGCAATGTGCCGATATATCGGTAAGCATCGGTGAACTCGGCGGAGTCAGCGGCGTCGGACAGCGCCTGGGCGATCGCGCGGGCGCGGGCGGAGTCGGAGATCACGTGCCTCGCGCGGCGCCGCAATACGGGATCATCCAGCAGCGATGCCTCGGAAACGGATGAGATCTGGCCGAGGAACGGCACGCCGAGTTGCCGCGCGGCCTCCTCGCACTCGGCGCGGCGGCGCGCGTAATCGCCGGATACCAGGGCGTGCGCGACCCGGGTGTCGATGATCAGCGCGGTGACCCCCGCGGCCGAGGGGCGGAACGGCACCTGCGTGATCGACCGCGTCGCGCAGTCGAGGAGCATGGCGTGCCCGGCCTCGCACAGGAGCGAGGCGTGCTGGTCGATGATCCCGGTGGGCGCGCCGACGAACTCGTTCTCGGCCTGCCGCGCGACGGCCGCCAGGGCGCGCCGGGTCATCGACAGTCCGGACAGCGCCGACAGCCCGAGGGCGACCGCGCATTCCAGCGCCGCCGACGACGACACGCCCGCGCCGACTGGCAGGTCGGAGTCGATCTCGATCGAGGCCCCGGGCACGGCGATGCCCTCCGAATGCAGGGCCCAGGCGACTCCGGCCGGGTAGGCGGCCCAGCCCCGCACCGACGCGGGCGACAGCTCGGCGATGGGAACGGTCACAATCTCGTCCGGCATCTGCTTGGAGCGCATCACGAGCAGCCCGTCGTCGCGGACGGACAGCGACGCGGTCACGCCCTGGGCCAGCGCGAACGGCAGGACCAGGCCTTCGTTGTAATCCGTGTGCTCGCCCATGAGGTTGGCCCGGCCGGGGGCGAACCACACGCCGTATTCGTTCACCGTTATCCGTTCACTGTGTTCTGCTCACTGAGCGGAGCGTGCCTGGGTGAAGCGCCACGCGTCGTCGATCATGTCCCGCAGGTCGCGGGCCGCGTGCCAGCCGAGTTCGACCCGGATGAGCGCGGACGACGCGACCAGCACGGCGGGGTCGCCGGCCCGCCTCGGCGCTTCCTCGGCGGGGATGTCCAGCCCCGTCACCGACCGGCAGGCGTCGACTACCTCGCGGTTGGAAAATCCGGTCCCGTTGCCGAGGTTGTAGACGCGGTGGCGTCCCGCCTCGCATGCGCCGAGCGCGAGCAGGTGCGCGTCCGCGAGGTCCGCGACGTGGATGTAGTCACGGACGCACGTCCCGTCCGGGGTGGGATAGTCGGTCCCGAAGATCTGGATGGCCTTGCCCGTCATTCCGCGCTGGAGCACCGTGGGAATCAGGTGGGTCTCGGTGTCGTGGCGCTCGCCGAGCCACTGGCCGCTGGCGGCCTGGTAGGCGCCGGCGACGTTGAAGTACCGGAGGCTGACGGCGCCGAGCCCGTGCATGCGCGCGTACTCGGCCAGGGTGGTGTCCACGGCGAGTTTCGATGCACCGTAGGGGCTGGTAGGCCTGGTCGGCGCCGTCTCGGTGATCGGGACCGACTCAGGCTCGCCGTACACGGCGGCGGTGGAGGAGAACACGATCTTGCGCGTGCCCGTCTGGAGCATCGCGTCGAGGAGGGCGAGCGTCCCGCCGAGGTTGTTCGACCAGTACTTCGCCGGATTGCCGACGGATTCGCCGACCAGCGAGTGCGCGGCGAAGTGCAGGATCGCGTCGGTGTCGTTGCCGAGCGCGGCCTTGGCGTCGTCACGGAGCGAGCCAGGCAGGAACGTGGTGCCGGCCGGCACGGCGTCCGCGTGCCCGGTGGACAGGTCGTCGAGTACGGTCACCGCATGACCAGCCTCGGCGAGTTTCGCGGCCACCACGCCGCCGATATAACCGGCTCCGCCGGTGACCAGCAGCTTCACTGTCCTCCAATGGTCGGCAGGTACGCGCTGACCTGACCGTACCCCGTCTAAACTAGCCGCGAGCAGCATGCCTAGGGAAAAGTAAGCATATGCGGAGGAAGTCGGCGATCGGGGCGTGAGCAAGGTCGTCTGGGACGTCATTATCGTCCTTGTCATTGTATTGATCGGGGGTTTCTTCGCCTCGGCCGAGATGGCGCTCGTATCGCTGCGCGAAGGTCAGATCCGGGACCTTACGAAGCGCGGCAAGCGGGGCGTCCGGGCGGCCCGGCTGGCGTCGGACCCGAACCGGTTCCTGTCTGCCGTGCAGATCGGCACGACGCTCGCGACGCTGGTGACGGGCGCGTTCGGCGCCGACACGCTGGCCGCGTTCCTGCGCACGTGGATGGTGGGCCAGGGACTGTCGGGTGACGTGGCGTCGCCCCTGTCGTTCGCCGTCGTGACGATCTGCATCACGTACCTCACCCTCGTGCTGAGCGAACTCGCGCCGAAGCGGATCGCCCTGCAGCGGACGGTCCCGGTGGCGCTGCTGGCGGCGCCGTTGCTGGACCGGATCGCGACGCTGGCGCGGCCGGTGGTGTGGCTGCTGTCGGTGTCGGTGAACGGGGTCGTGGGACTGCTGGGGGGCGACCCCCGGGCGGGGAAGTCGGCCATGACCGAGCAGGAGGTGCGCGAACTGGTCACGGGCACCCAGACGCTGAGCGCGGACGAGCGGCGCATTGTCGGGGAGGTCTTCGACGCCGGGAAACGGCAAATCAGGGAAGTGCTGATACCCAGGACCGAGGTGGAGTTCCTGGCGGCCGGGACGAACGTCGGCGAGGCGGCGCGGATCGCGGCCAGCGTGCCCTATTCGAGGCTGCCGGTGTACCAGGGGTCTTACGACAACGTCATCGGCTTCGTGCATATCAGGGACCTGCTGGGACCGGGCGCGCTGGACCGTGCGACGGACATCGAGCAGGTGGTGCGGCCGGTGAAGTTCCTGCCGATCAGCAAGACCGTGCTGTCCGCGCTTTCGGAGATGCGGAGGGAACGAGCGCACCTGGCGATCGTGGTCGACGAATACGGCGGGACCGCCGGCATCGTCACGCTGGAGGACCTGGTCGAGGAGCTGATCGGCGACATCCGCGACGAATACGACAGCGGAGAGTTGCCGGCGACCAAGCTGCGCGGCGGCGAGGTCGACGTCGACGGTCTGCTGAACCTGGACGAGTTCGCCGAGCAGACCGGGATCGTGCTGCCTGAAGGCCCTTACGAGACGGTTGCCGGTTACGTCCTCGCCGCCCTCGGCGAGCTCCCGTCGGTTGGCGACACGGTCGATGTCCCCGGCTACACGATCACGGTCACCGAGATGGACGGCCGTCGCATCGCCCGCCTGCGCGTCAAGCCGGTGCCACGGCCGGCTCCGGCGCAGCCCGTGTCGGGGGATGCCGTCCCTGAGCAGTCCGGCTCCGGGCAGTCCACCACGGCCGAATAAGCGTCCGGCCCGGTTCCCGGTGTTGGCGGGGGCGGGCCGGGGTCGTCTTGTCGTGGCTACGGAAGCGTCCAGGTTTGCTGGACCTGGCTGTTGCAGGGAGAGAGCTGGAGCACGGTGCCATCGGTGTCGTTGGCGTCGGGGTCGGCGAGGCAGAGCCCGGAACGCTGATTGACGAGGGATCCATCGGAGTGCTCAATCCAGTGCTGGCTGGGATCGCCGTCGCAAGTGTAGTAGACGATCGGGGTGCCATTCGTGGTGCCGTCGTTGCTGGCGGTAAGGCAGCCGCCTTCGCCGTTGAGCATGATGACGCCGGTTGACTGGATGTCCCAGTCCTGGGCGGGGTTGCCAAGGCAGTCCCAGATCTGGATGTCGTTGCCGTTTGTGGTGATGTCCTGGGTATCAGCTATGCACTTGGACGAAGTGATCTTGGAGGTAATGGCGCCGCTAGAGGCCGGTCGGGTGGGCTGGATGGTCCAGGTCTGGTCAGCGGTGGCGGCGCAGGTGGTGATGTCGAGCTGAGTGCCGTTAGCGGTGCCGCCGGGATTGGTAAGGCAAAGTCCGGATGCGGGGTTTTCGATTTCGCCGTCTGCCCGGGTTTCCCACTGCTGGCCGGCATCGCCCGAGGTGCAGGTGTCAAGTTCCGCCTTGGTACCGGAAGCGGTACCGCCATCGGCAGGAGCGAGGCAGTAGCTCGTGTCGAAGGTGACGGTGCCGTTGGCCTGGGCGGTCCAATCCTGGTCAGCAGTGCTGGCGCAGTCCGAGGCCAGGACCGGGTTGCCCGCGGTGGTGGCGTCGTTGGTGTCCTCCGCACAGATGCCGGCCGCGCCGTTGTAGATGTGGCCACCCTGAGTCCCGCCGCTGGTCAGGGACAAGGCGCTGTCGGGACTGCCGAGTCCGGTGGGGCCGTTGTAGCCGGTGCCCGCGGTGCATAGGTAGGTGACGGAGCAGACGCCGTCCGCTCCGCTGGTGATGTTGTTAAGCCCAGTCGCGGAGGTATAGCTGTTGCCGGGGGTCGTATAGGCACCGCCAGGGTGCGTGTAGGGGTACTCGGCAGGGTACCCACTTGACCCTGGGGTGCCCGCGAGGGCGTAGGTGGCGGCGATGATCGCCGAGGAGACCAGGGTCCCCGTGGCAGTGCCCCAGCCGGCCTCTGTAGGAGTGTCGTAGAAGTTGACGGCTGTGCCGGCGTCGGCGGCGAGGTCGTTGAGACTGCGAGTCGTGCAGCCGGTGTCGGTCTGCCAGGAGGGCTTGGGCTCATACTGCGAGCAACCGGACCCGGAGTCCTCCCAGGCGGCTTCGTCGTATCCGTGCGGACTGCTGCTGTCAGCGGTCAGGGTAGTGCCACCAACCGCGATAACGTACTGAGACGAAGCCGGGTAGGTGACGCCGTAGCCCGTGCCGTCACCTGATGGAGCGGTGATCGCGACCCCAGGGTGGTCGAAGTACTCGGTGTCGTAGGTGGTCTCGGATGAGGATTCGTAAACGTACCAGTCGTTGGCAATGAACTTGGCGCCGAGTGAGGCCGCCTCGTTCTCCGCGGTCCCGAGGTCCGAGATGGAGGCGCTGTTCGCCTCCACGACGAGGATGTGACAGTTAGGACAGATCGCGGAGATGACGTCGACGCTGGCTGCCTCGGACGCGTCCCAAGTTCCCGACGTCCCCGGAAGGGCGCTTGTTCCGGTCTCGCTGACTTGCTTGAAGCAGCCGTCGGCGGCCGTGCAGGGAGAAAGCCCGTACTCGGAGCGATAGCTCGCGAGATCGCTCGCCGCATCGGGATCGTCGTACGGGGTCACGAGCGCTACGGTATGGCCAGAACCGCTCGTGGCGCTCGGCAAGTCGTAGGCTTGCTGCAGGTTAGCAGGGGTGAGCCCGTCCGGTGTCGTGGTGCTGGCCGCAGTCTGGCCCGCACTCCCCGCTGCCGCCCTTGCCGCTATCGCGGCTGAAGTCCCGGAGGGCGTGCTGATTGTCATCGCGCAGCCGGCCTCGGTGGTCGTGGCCGCCGGGCAGGGGTTCATGGTGCCGGCCTGCGTGTCCGCAAGCATGGCCCGTGACGCGACGGAGGCCACTGATGCCGTTGCCGCCTGCGCGCCGGTGCCGGCCACTGCCATAGCGGCGACGGCGATTGCCGCGGCGCTGGTCTCAGCCAGCCGCCTGGTGAATATTGCGAACATATGATCCTTTCGAGGACAGATGTTCCTTCTGTCATGGTCAGGATGCGCGAGATGCCTTGCAGGGACCTTGCAAGCGGATGGCATCAGTCGAGGAACGGCGTTTCGAGCAAGCGTGAATCCTTAGCGAGAATGAATTTCTGGAGGTCCTGGAGTTCGGCGCCGGGCTCTACTCCGGTTTCGGCTATCAGGTAGTTGCGCGTTCCTCTATATGCGTCCAGCGCCTGAGACGGGCGTCCGGCCCGGTACTGGGCGAGCATGTACATCCACCGAAGATGCTCGTCGCCGGGGCTGTCGCTGATTACGCCTTCGAGCTCGTACAGCACATTGCCGGAGGCCCGGGGGAATGACATCCGGATGAAAGCCTCGATCTGCCTCGCAAGTACGAGCGGGGCACGAGTCTTGAACGGCTCGACGTACTCGGCGTGCAGATAGGGCGAGCGAACGTCCGCCAGGAACTCGTCTGCCCGGATCGCGGCGGGCTCGGTGAGAAGGGCCAGGCATTGGGGCCAGTCACGAGTGGAGTACGCCGCCATGCCCTGCTTGACCGCCGAGTCGATGACCAGGAAGTCGACATTGTCGGGGCTTATCGCGAGCCGGTAGGCGAATGGCTCAGTGATGATCAAGCTCCGGGCCTCGCCGAGAGTCTTCCGCAGGCGCGTTACTACTGGGCGCAGGGCGCCTTCAAGCTCCTCTGAGTACTCCCTGCCCCACAATGCCCGGCAGATCTTGTTCAGAGAGACGGGCTGCCCTGCGTCTATGGCCAGCGTAGTGAACAGGGCGCGCTCGTTAGGCGAGGTGAGTTTTACCCGCTGTTCATGAATAGACACGGAGAGTGACCTAAACAAGCGCACTGCTACCCGCATGAGTGCTCTCTTTCCCGGAGATTCAGTTGTTCCTGGTGATCGTGTTGCCCCGGGCTTGCAAGGTGCTTGCAAGCCCGGTGCCATCCCGGTACGGCACGATCGGTCTAGGTGACATATGAGCGCTGAAATCTCCGTATGTCGCCAAAGTTGCACTAAAGCACTATAACGGTGGTTTCTTAACTTTTCCTGTGGCTTTCGCAGGGATGGGAGTCTCGGGTGCGTGCTCGGAACCTGATCACCGCCGTGGCGGCGTTTCTGTTGTTCGCGTCGCTCGCGTTCGTCACGGTGACGCTGACGAAGCCGCCGAATCCAGCGGTGCCGGTACAGCAGGGAGGGACGGCAGCGGGGTTCCCGCGCCGTGCGGCTGCCTCCACCGACGTGGGCCGCATCGTGAACGGCAAGTTCGTCTCCGAGACGGCAGCGGAAGGCCGGAGTACCGCGGGCCCGGTCGCGGAATCCTCAGCCAGGGTGCCGGGCGCGGTTCCTCCCGCGACGCGGCCGAAGCCGATCAAATTCCCCGACCGCGGGAAATCCGCACCCGAGGACGTGCAGGTTCTTAAACCGCAACCGTTGCCAGCGAAGACTGGCTACAACCCCAAGACCAGCCGTGAACTGCCGCTAACCAAGGCGAACCAGGTCACCTACGCGAACGCCGACGGGACCCAGACGGCGCTGGAGTATGCGAGCCCGGTGAACTTCAAGCGGGCGAACGGGACGTGGGCGCCAATCAGCACCAGCCTGGTCCGGGCGGGCGGCCCTGCCTCCGCAAAGCCTTCAGCCACGGACCCGACCGCGGGCTCGCTCGACGCTTGGGTCGAGACGCGCGAGGAGACCGCGGCCACCCCGATTGCATCTCCCGTGCCGACGTCGTCGGGACAGGACGGCTCTTCCGCTCCCTCGCCCTCTGCGTCCGCCTCGACTTACCCGGCCGCCTCCGCACCCGCGTCGGCCACGCCATCCGCTCCGCCCGCCGGGCCCCAGACGTCGACGAGTGGCTGGACCGAGGACTCAGAAGCGGAGCCGGAATCGTTCGCCGCCTCGGGGAGCGCCTCTGACCTGGTAACGGTTCCCGTAGACGGTGGCCAACGGGTGGCATTCGGGATAGGCGGCGCGAACGCGGTGAGCGGTTCAGCATCAGGGAACACGGTCACCTACGCGGGTGTTCGAGACGATTCTTCCGCGGTGTTCTCGGCCGGGACCGGGCTGGTTAAAGAGAGCATCGTCCTTTCCTCGCCGTCCGCGCCGTCTACGTGGGTGTTTCCGCTCAGCCTGACCGGGCTGAAGGCGAAGATGGGACCGGGCGGGATCGTCGAGTTTGTCGACTCCGCCGGCGAGGTGCGTGCGTACGTGCCGCGCGGGTTCATGACGGACTCCAAGATCGACCCGCGCTCCGGCGATGGCGCTCGCTCGTTCGGGGTGACGTACTCGCTGGTCACCGAGGGCGGGCAGCAGGCGATCAGGATGACGCTGGACACCGCCTGGCTGGACAGCAAGGACCGCGTGTACCCGGTAACCGTGGACCCGAGCATCGATGACGCGGATACCAACGGCAGTACCTACGTGCTGTCCCCGTATGACAACGACAACTCCGGCGACACCGAGCTCGAGGTGGGCACCTACGACGGCGGCTCGAACGTGGCCAAGTCGTATCTGGATTTCAGCGGTGTCGCCTCAAGCCTGAAGAACGACAACGTGCTCGGCGCATACCTCAACCTGTACAGCACTTGGTCATACAGTTGCTCGGCGCGGCCGGTGTACGTGTATCCGATCACGTCGTCATGGTCGGTGACCGGTGACAAATCGTCCGGCCCGTCCACCGGATCGTCGGTCGGGAGCGCTTCCTTCGCGGGCGGTTGGGTGCCATTGGGCTCGACTACATCGCCGTGTCCGACGCACTGGCATGACATTGGCCTCAGCCAGGCTGGCACCAACCTGCTCAATGGCTGGACGCACGGCACCACTGCGGATAATGGCCTCGCCCTCGGCGCCTCCAGTTCGGACAGCTACGGGTGGAAGCAGTTCTGGTCAGACAGCAGCTCCACTGGCAGCCCGTTCCTTGCGATCACCTACACCCAGGACGGGGCGACTTACAAGCTGGCATCGCAGACCGCGGTGACCAACGTGACGCCGAATTCAGCCGGCACTGTCGCGGTGCGCGTTAAGAACACCGGGGCGAGCACGTGGACCCCGAGTAACGGCTACGAGATGTCGTACACCGCGTGCCCGGCGAACGACAACTGCAACGCGAACCCGAGCGATCTGGTGGCCAACCACCCGGTGTTCACGGCGGTGCCCTCGTCGGTGGCCCCTGGCCAGTCGGTGACGGTGGACGTGAAGGTCAACGCGCTGGCGGCGGGCAATTACAAGATCATCTACTCGATGTACTCGGGAGCGACGGGAGGCTCTCCCGTATCGTTCACGTCGCAGGGCATTCAGGATCTGCAGACCGGCCTGACCGTGCCGAACCCACCTCCTGTCGTCGCCGATGTCTATCCCCCGACCGGCTTCGTCTCGTCCACGCTGCAGCAGCAGCTGTCCACATCGGCGACCGGGGATGGGACAATCACCTACGACTTCACTCTGACCTGTGAGCCGCTGCCCGGGCAAACCTGCACTGACTCCTCCGTGTCGTCGGGGTCGATTTCCAAGTCGTACTGGACACCGCCGGCCGCGGACCTCGACTGGAATATGTCATACGAGTGGCAGGTGGCGGTGACCAGCACGTCGGGGTCCTCGAAGTCGACGACGACGACCCCGCTGGTCGATATCGAGGCGGAACCGCCGCAACCGGTGATCACCTCCAACCTTGGCGGCTCGAACGGCCAGGCGTATGACCCGCTGTCTGGCAACTACACGACAAGTGCGACCGACGCTGCGGTGCAGGCGGTAGGCCCGGCGCTGGAGATCGACCGGACCTACAACAGCATGGACCCGCGCGCATCGGAGGCGTTCGGGACGGGCTGGGCCACAGTAGTGGACACGTCACTCGACGACGAGGGCTCGACTGTGCTGGTGACGCTGCCGGACGGGCAGGAGATGAGGTTCGGGAAGAACGGCGACGGATCGTACGCCCCGCCGTTCGGCAGCCCGGACGCACTGGTAAAGAGCTCGTCCGGGACATGGACGCTGCGGGACTCAGGAAACCGGTACGCGTTCAATACCTCAGGTCAACTCACCTCCATCACGGACCAGGAGGGGGACGCACAGGATTTCAGCTATAACTCCGCGGATGAGGTGTCCGCAGTCACCGACGCGGTCTCGGGACGCTCCCTAACGCTGACATGGTCGACGCCGACGGGCGCTCAGTATCCGCACGTGGCCACCGTGACCACACCGGCTCCGTCGTCCGGCACGTCTGGGTACATGTGGACCTACAGCTACACCGGTGATGAGCTGACGCAGGTTTGCGCGCCCGCTTCCGCAGGCTCCGGCTGCACGTCGTATACGAGCGGGTCGGGGTCGCACTACTACGACTCGGTCCTGGACGCGTCCCCACGGGTGTACTACCAACTGGGCGACGCGAGCGGCGCCACGTCGGCCACGGACGAGGTCGACGCGAACCTCGGTACGGCCAACGGCACATACCACAACGTCACCCTCGGTACCGCCGGGCCGCTGGCGGGCAGCACTGAGACCACTGGGTCGTTCAACGGGACGAGCTCGTACGTGTCGCTGCCGAATGACCTGATCACTGACAGCACGGACGTGTCGGTGGGGCTGTGGTTCAAGGCGGCGAGCGGGTCCAGCGGCGTGCTGTTCTCCTACGACACGGACGCCATCACGAATTCGTCTGGCACTTCGGCGCATCGGGATCCATTGCTGTACGTCGGTACGAACGGGGAGCTGTACGCCGAGTTCTGGAACGGCTCCGTTGACCCGATTCACACGTCTTCGAGCGTGGCGAACGGGCAGTGGCATTACGCGGTGATCACGGCCTCCAGCAACTCGCAGTCGCTGTACCTGGACGGGACGCAGGTGGGGTCGGCGCTGAGCGGGCAGGTCAACCAGTTGAACATGGACGTGGACACGATCGGGGCCGGGTTCTGGAACAGCTGGCCCTCGGACAGCTCGACCGACGCGTCTTACTTCGACGGGGACATCGGCCAGGTCGCGGTCTACGCGCAGCCCGTGTCAGCGGCGACGGTCGCCTCTCAGTACTCGCTCGCGGAGAACGCGTCGCCGGAGCTGACGCAGGTCAGCCTGCCGTCCGGCAACACCTACGAGTCGGCCACGTATCACCCGAGCGACGGTCGCCTGGCTACCTACACAGACTCGGACGGCGGGCAGTGGACGATTGGGCAGCCGTTCGCCAGCGGAACCAAGTCGAGCTCGGACGCGCTTGGCTACGTGGTGGAGAGCGTCACCGTCGGCGACCCCGCCGGGCGGCAGGAAACCTACGAATACGACATGACCGACGGCGGTCACCTGATCTCCTACGACAACGGGGTCGATCCCCCACAGGAGTACTGGTACGACGCCGCCGGCTTCCTCACCTCCACGATTAACCAGGACGGCGACCTGGTCTGCTTGACGAACGACGCGTACGGCAATGTCCTGACCCGCACGTGGTACGACGTCCAGACAGCGGGCGAGTTCAGCCCCGGTCCCGGGACCGTTCCGCCGACCTGCGGCGGATCTACCTCCTCTGGTCCGGACTGCGCGTCGAACGGTCCCTGCACCACGTTCTATAGCTACTACTACGACGCCGCGAACCCCCTCGACCCGCAGAACGACGAGCTGCTCACGGTCCGGGACGGCCGGTCGGCCTCGGCCACCGATGACACTTACGAGACGCAGTACACGTACAACGACATCGGTCAGATGACGTCGGAGACCACGCCCCCGACAAGCGCATTCCCAGACGGTCAGACCACCAAGTACGCCTACACCGAAGGCACCGAGACGTCGCCTGACGGCGGGCTGATGCCGTCCGGGCTGCTGCTCAAGAAGGTCACGCCGGACGACGGGATAACCCAGTACTCCTACGACAGTAACGGAGACCTGGCGCAGGTTACCGAGCCGTCCGGCCGCTACACGACCTACAACTACGACGGACTCGGCCGGGCGACTTCCAGCACGGTCTACACCTCGACGTACCCGTCGGGGGAGACGACGTCCTACACGTATACGCCGACCGGGAAACAGTCAGTCGTCACCTACCCAGCGGTGACGAACGCGGTCACCAAGACCGCGCAACAGCTGGTGGACATCTACGCATACGACGACGATGACAACCTCCTGTCGCTCACCCAAAGCGACGCGCTTGGGGGCGAATCCTCGCGGACGACGACCTACACCTACAACGACCACGACGAGGTCGCGACGGTAACCCAGCCTGGCGGCGCGACGACCGGCGGCAGCACCCAGACTGACGGGGCCGCGAGCGCGGATCCCGACGGGGCAACCACTGCCTATGACTACGACGCGTTCGGGGACGTCACCCAGCAAACAGATCCAGACGGTAACGAGTACAGGTACCAGTACAACGAGTACCAGGAGCAGGTTCAGGAGGTTCTGTACACCGCGTCAGCGAACGCGGCGAACTCGACCGCCACCTGCGCCGCGCCCGCGACTCAGGACCCGGACGGCGGCTGCGACCTGGTCCTGACGGCCAGCACGTACGATCCAGCGGGCCTGCTCAAGGCGACGACCGACGCCATGGGCCGCATCACGAACTACGCCTATGACCCTGACCAGGAGCTGATCGAGTCCTCGACAACCGAGGCCTGCTCGACCTCCACGCCGTGCACTTCGCTGTCCCCGTGCACACCCACCGCTCAGTGCACGACCGGGTCGGTCGGCGTCGCCACCAACTACACGTACGACGGCGCCGGCAACATGATCTCCAAGGCGGTCTCCGCTCAGAGCGGGGGCGGTGACGGCCAGACCACCATTACTGACTACAACTACAACGCCGATAACGAACTAACCAGCGAGGTTGATGACGCGACACCGTCGCCCTTGCCGTCGGGTGCCAGTGCGGGCAGTTACCTGAACCGGACAACCGCGTACACGTACGACGCAAACGGGGACGTGCTGTCGAAGACAACCGGCACTGGGGACGCGCTGGATGTCACGGACTACACCTACGACACGTCCGGCGACGAGCTCAGCCAGACGGTACAGGACGGTTCCAGCAGCCTGGAGACGACCTGGACGTATGACCAGAATGGGCTGCCGCTGTCGATGACGACCCCGCGGGGGAACGCTTCGGGCGCGACGTCGTCGGACTTCACGACAAACTACACGTACAACCCAAACGGGAACCTGGTCACGCAGACGGGGCCGCCGGTGTCCGTGTCGACCTACGCGGCGCAGACGCCGACCACGACCCGACCGGTGACAACCTACGGGTACGACACGTTCGGCGATCAGACGCAGGTTGAAGACCCGGACGGGAACGTCACGACGTCGGCCTACGACGGGGACGGCCGCATCACTTCGACCGCTCAGGCGGCGTACACACCGCCGGGCGCGTCCGCGTCGGTCACGTCGCCCACGACGTACGCATACGACGAGAACGGGAACCTGACCTCGGTCACGGACCCAGACGGGGACGTCACCTCGTACACGTACGACGCGCTCGGCGATATGACCTCGCAGATCGACCCGCAGCTGCCGGGCCAGTCCGCTCCCGGAACGTGGACCTACACCTACGACTCCGACGGCGAGCAGCTGACGGGGACGGACCCGCTCGGCAACGAGACACAGCGAACGTATGACTACTTCGGGAATGTGGCCACGCAGACGGACGCGCTAGGACACACGACGCAGTACGCGTACGACTACCTGGGCGACCAGACGATGACCGACACCCCTGACGGGTCGGTGACCACGTCCACGTACGACGACCTGGGTGAGATGACGTCGACCACCGACGGCGCCGGAGATGAGTCGAAATTCGACTACGACAATCAGGGAAACCTGGCGCACGCGTATAACCCGGACGGATCGTTCACGGAGTACGCGTACGACGAGGCGGGAAACCTGACGTCGGAGACCGACTATCCGGCGACCGTAACCGGGGAAGGCGCCTTGCCGCTGCGATCGGAGTCGTTCGGGTACGACGCCGATGGCAACCAGACGTCGGCGACGGACTGGGACGGCAACACCACCGACTACGCGTACAACGCGGCCGATGAGCTGACGTCGCAGACGGTTCCGGTTTCCTCGGCATCGTCGGAAACGACATCGTACGGGTACGACGCGGCTGGAAACCGGACGTCGGTGACCGGGGGCAACGGGAACACGACGTGGACGACATATAACTCGTGGAACCTGCCGGAGTCGGTGGTGGAGCCGACGGTCGCGGCGGCGCCGACGACGGCGGACACGACGTGGACGACGGCGTATAACGCAAACGGTGAGCCGGCGACTGTGACCGAGCCCGGCGGCGTCACGTTGTCTTACGGCTACGACCCGCTAGGCGACATCACGTCTGAGAGCGGCAGTGGCGCCTCAGCATCGACGCCGAATCGGTCGTTCACATATGACCTGGACGGCAGGATGACGTCCGCGGCGTCGGGGAACGGGGCGGCGGACGAGTTCACTTATAACGCCGACAGTGACCTGGCGACGGCGTCAGGGCCATCGGGCAATTCCTCTTATCAATACAACAACGACGGCCTGGTTGCCTCGGAGACGGATGCTGCGGGGACGACTTCGTACACCTACGACGGCGCGGACCGCGTATCGACGGAGTCTGATCCGCTGACAGGATCGACGCTGACGTGGGGATATAACGCTGACAGCAACCCGACCTCGATCTCCTACTCCTCCGACGGTTCGGCGGGACCGGTGGAGTCGCTCGGTTACAACGACCTGCAGCAGCTGACATCGCAGACGCTGACCTCGGCGTCAGGGGCCACGCTGGCGTCGGAGTCCTACGGCTACGACAGTGACGGGAACGTGACGTCGCAGTCGACGGGCGGGCAGTTGGCCGCCTCGTCGGCGACCTTCAAATACGACAAGGCAGATCAGCTGTCGTCGGAGACCGCGAACGGGACGACGACGACATTCGGGTACGACGGCGACGGGAACCTGACTACAGACGGAAACGTCAGCAATACGTATAACGCGCAGGACCAGTTGATGTCGTCGACCGACGGCTCGGCGACCACGACGTACTCGTACACGTTGAACGGAGAGCTGGCGTCGGTGAGCCCGGCGTCGGGGTCGGCGCAGTCGTACTCATTCGACGCGTACGGGGACCTGGCGTCGGCGGATGGCGTGTCGTACGGGTATGACGCGCTGGGCCGGATGGTGAGCCGGACGGATTCTTCCGGCACGGCGTCGGTGTCGTACCTGGGGACGAGTGACTCGATCGCGTCGGACGGGACGAGTGACTACACCTACGACCCGTCGGGAGACCTGACCGCGGAGGGCCCGGCATCGGGCGATGCTGGGTCAGGGTCGGCGCTGATGACCGATGTGCACGGTGACGTGATCGGGGCGTTCTCGCCGTCATCGGGGCAGTCGTCGCTGGCGGGGGACTCGTCCTACAGTCCTTACGGGGCCGCGTCCACGTCGGGCTCGATGCCGTCGGCGGGCTATCAGGGCGATTACACCGATCCCACGACGGGCCTGGTTTACATGAATGCCCGCTGGTACAACCCGGCGACGGGCGGGTTCGTGTCCAGCGACACGGTGAACGGTACGCCGGTGCCGTCCACCGTGGACGGCAACCCCTACGCCTACGCCGACGGCAACCCGCTTACGGAGACGGACCCGACCGGGCACCTTGTGAGAGGCGGCGGGGCGGGAATTGTCATCGGCCTCGGCGTGCTCGCTGCCCCCGAAGTGGCCATAGGCGCGGGGGTTGGCGCGGACTCGGCTGCAGGATATGGCGTTTTGTCGTGTGCCTTTTCGTTCGGAGCGTGCGGCGGGCTAGAGAACACCGTTGCAAGCACGGGCGAGCAATTCTTGTCCAGCATGCTTGAGTCCGCTGAAGACGTCAGTGAAGGTCTTGCGGGAGATCTATCTCAGTACCTGGAGTTTGCCTGGGCGTTTGACCAGATGGGTCCAGTTTCCACGGCAGAGGTTGATCCCGCGGACGCCGAAGCCAATTTTCAGCGATCCTCGTCTTCCGGCGGAGGCGGCGGTGCGGGCGGCGGAGGCTCTTCGACTACAGGCCCGCAGACGTGCACGGTCGAGTGTGGGCCGACTCTGCCGCCTCCACCGCCTCCGCCTCCGCGGAACTGCTATGCGGCCGGGCTGTGCCAGCCGACCGCGCCGTCGAAGGCGCTAAAGCAGCACTTCCGGGACACCAGCCCGGTCAGCAACGGCACCAGCTATGTGCAGCTATGTCGGCTGGGCCTGTGCGTCACCGAACGGTTGGAGTCCGCACCGGGCGTCATCAAGGGCACCACTCCCGATAACAGCGGCAACCCCGGCGACGCGGGTGATCCCGGCCAGGACCTCGCCGAGCTCCTGCAGGACATCACCCACATCGGAGTCCAGCCCACGCCCGAACCCGAGCCCGAGCCAGACGCCGGCAACGCCGCCAGTGGGAACAACGGTGGTAGCCTGCCCGTAAATCAAGGGGCATGCGAACCCGGAGGTGGTGCAAGAAGAGGGAGTAATGCTGGGAATTCCCCCAATATCAATCCTGCTGACATAGCTGGTATGCTGCCCGCAGCAATCGATCAAATAGCGCGTGCTCACGGCTTGATTGCCAAGGGGCCAGATCCTACAATCGGGCGAGGTGCATATATTGACCCTGTCACGGGCGAGCAAAGGATCCTCATCCATCCGAATGCCTCGCCTCCACACGCGCACGTTAATGATCCGTCCGGGCAACGTCTCGATGTCGACGGTAATCAGGTTCCCCCGGAGTCCCCTGACGCGCATCTACCGCTTGGAGGTGCCGGATGCTAGCCATCCCCGGCCTTCAGTCGAACCTACATGACGCCACCCTCCAGGAAGTGGTTTGCATATGGGATAGCCAGGTCTCAATCTTGATGCGAACGTCGCACCGGCAAGTGCGCATTAAGGCGATGGGCTTCACGGCGCTGGTCGTTCCTCGAGAAGCGCCTTGGGGGCACAGCGTCTCAGTCAACGAAGTTCGCTTGGTCAAGACTGGAATTAATCAGGTCCGCCTCGAGATCGAGATGCAGAGCGGTGACACGCTTACAGTTGCTGCCCACCAAGTCGAAGCCGATGAATACATCGGCATCAACTCGTGAGTTGCCGCAGAAGGCGTAGGCCCAGGTAACTCCTCACCGTACCAGGGCGGGAGCTCTAAGATCGGTGATGACGAGGAAATGGTCAGAGCATGCTTCGGGGGAGCTGCGAAGGTCCCGGCGAACGCGCGGTTCTCCGGAGATTGATCGGTTCACCAGTTCAGGAATGCTCGTCACATAGAGACCGGATCGGACGGTGATGTTTATCGAGTTGAGGCGCCTGTCTAATCCGATGATCCACCGGTCGGTGCTACTAGGCACCATCTCAGCAAGGTTTCTTGACGATCTTGATCGAGAAGGAATATCCGCCGTAACCGACAATTAAGGAGGCGAGCATAGTTTGCTGGCGCGTTTGGACTGTATGCGCTGCCAGCAATTATTGAAGGAATTTCCGTCGGCGAATTAGATGCCGCAGAAGACGGCTTTCAGAACTGTGCGAAATGCTCGGTCGGCACAGCGATGAAGTCAACAGCGAAGATATCGTGGATGTGCTCGCGGAGATCGCAGACCCTTCCGTGGTTGGGTGTCTGGAAAAGGCACTTTGGTGGCAGCCGCCGTGGGATGAATACCGCCAGTTGGCCGTCCAATGCGTATGTGCGCTGGCTGCTATCGAGAGCAGTGATGCAGTGAGGATGCTGAGGGAAGCAGTGAGCCTTTTTCATCCTGGTCGTAGTGACTTGGTCACGGTTTGAGCGTGGGGTGGCGTGTTGCCGCCGGGACGGCGAAGCCCCTGGTAGTTGAGGCGGTTACCACGCCATCTCAACCCTCCAGAGGTTTCTTCATGCTGTTTTACGTGCGCCGTGAGGCGCTGTGGTTCGAGCGGAGGTGAGAGACCTTCGCCTGTGGCCTGTCGCGGGAGGCTGCTGTAGCTGAGGACGGCCTGATCCGAGGTGGCGCCGGGGAGGGCGGGAGCAGTCCTGGCAAAGCCGGGGCGTTCCGGCACTGCCAGATGGGGCGGGTCCGGCGAGCGAGACGGAGAGGAGTACGCGAGGAACCGGTGTCGTTACGCCCCTGAAAGCATGAACCGGCTCAAATCTGGTGGATACGGGCCGGGCGCGGCAGGTCCTGACGTGTGTAGAAGCGAAGGGACTGCCGGGCGGCGCTGCCGCCCGGCGGCCATGGTGAAGGGCTGCGGCGTAGCCATGGCGAGGCTGCTGGGGCAGAGCACCGCGACACGCTCACCGGCACGCCACAGGGCGGCTTATGCGAAGCTGAACATAAGCCGCCTTATGCGCAGTGCTGGCTTATGCGCAGTGCCGACCCATCATGGCTGGTGAGGGTCGTGCGGGCTGGCGAGCGCTGCGCATAACGCTGGTGATCCGTTCATGAGGCCCGGCAGGGGCCGGGCCGTTCATGATCGGAGGTCGGCCTATGGTCGCCTTGCCTGTGCTGGTGTCCGGCCTGGAGGCGGAGATGATCCGCCTGGGCTACAAGGACTCGACGTTGGCCTGGTATCACGGTGCCCGGCGGCGCCTGCAGCGGTACTTCACCTGCCGCGGTGTCGAGGAGTTCTCGCTGGAGGTGGCCATGGAGTGGGTCGATGAGGCCTGCGGCGGCTTCTTCGCCAAGGAGCAGGCCGGAACGCTCAAGCAGACGGACGTGTACCTGTTCAGGGTCGTCCAGATGCTGGGCGACTGGGAACTCCACGGCGCCGTGGTCCGCCACTACGCGCGCACGGTCAGCAAGCTGACCGACGATGAGGCCGCCGTCGCGGCCCGGTTCCGGGCATGGCTGCTGGACAACGGGCGGAGCGTCTCGACGGTGCGCTCTTACGGAACGGCGGCCGGGGAGTTCATCGCGTTCACGGGCACCCGCGGCGGGCTGGCCTCCTGCGACGCCGCGATGATCGGGGCGTTTGTCGCCACGCTGGCCGGCTATCAGGCTAAGACCGTCGAGCAGAAACTGTGCGCCCTGCGGTCCTTCCTGCGGTTCGCGGCCGGGGACGGCCTGGCCGGCACCGCGACGGCGGAGGCGGTCCCGGCGGTCCCGTCCCGCAGGCAGTCCCGGATCCCGTCGGTCTGGGATTCCGGCGACGTGGCGAGGATGCTGGAGGCGGTCGACCGGGGCAACCCGTGCGGGAAGCGCGACTACGCGATCATCTTGCTGGTGGCCCGGCTCGGGCTGCGCAGCATCGACGTCAAGCGGCTGGAGTTCTCCGATTTCGACTGGCCGGGCTGCCGGCTGTCGGCCGCCCAGGCCAAGACCGGGAACAGGATCTGGCTGCCGCTGCTGAAGGACGTCGGGTGGGCGGTTATCGACTACGTCCGCAACGGGCGGCCGGCCAGTTACTGCCCGCAGGTGTTCCTGCGGCATTCCGCCCCGGTCGGCCCGTTCTCCGACCAGGAGCACCTGCACCAGATGGTAGTCAAGTACGCTCGGGCGGCGCACGTCCCGGTGAGCGAGAAGCGCCGCCGTGGCATGCACTCCCTGCGGCACACGCTGGCGACACGGCTGAAAAGGCGCGGAGTTGCATCAGATGCAAATTTCGGTCGTTCGCGTGAGGACGGCGCCGTAAGGGATGCGTATCGGCGGTCGTCTGCGGCCCGTTCCGGCTGTTCACGTGAAACCCCAGGTCAGGAAGCCGTAACAGGTCAAGATTGCATCGGATGGGAGGATGTTGTATCCAGTTCGGTTGCATCAACGGACCGGTTGATGCAACCGATGCAACGTCAAAAGCCGTCAACGAGGACAGGGATGGCCTCGGCCCGTGCCGCGAGCCGAGGTATTCGGCAGGGTTGGTAATCCGCTCCCTACCAGTTACGAGGCAGGCGTGCCGCTGCCCTACATCCGCGACATCCTTGGGCACGTCGAGCTTTCGACCACCGAGATCTACGCCAGAGCCTCCACCGAGGCGAAACGCAAGGCCCTCGAAGCCGCCTACCAGGACATCGTCACCAGCGACCTGCCCGAATGGAACCAGGACGCCAGCCTCATCGACTGGCTCACCAACCTCTGACCGCTCCGAGATTATGCGCAGTGCCCGCTCGTCAATCGGGCTCTCACCAGCCATGATGGGTCGGCACTGCGCATAAGCCAGCACTGCGCATAGGGCGGCATCTTGTCCCCGCTCATCTTCAACATAGCCATGACGGCGCTCGACGAGCGCCTGATGGCTCCGTGGGAAGAGGGCGGGACGATGTCAGCCGACCACAGGCGCGCGGCCCGCCGCCGCAAGGGACTGCCGAATTACCGCCTCGTCCGGTACGCCGACGACTTCGCCGTGCTGACCGACGGGACCAGGCAGGGCGCTGAGGCACTGCGCGAGGAGATCACCGGGGTGCTCGCCACGCTCGGCCTCCGCCTCTCGGAGGCGAAGACCCGCGTGGTCCACCTCAGCGAGGGGATGTCCTTCCCCGGGTTCCGCCTCCAGTGGCGCCGCAAGAGGGGGACGAGCAAGTGGTACGTCTACACCTTCATCGACGACCGGCCGGTCCGGTCGCTGAAGGCGAAGACCCGCGCCCTTACCCCCAGGACATCACAGCTCGACCTGGAGCACGTGCTGACCAGGCTCAACCAGGACATGCACGGCTGGGCTAACTACTTCCGGCACGGGATAGCTAAGCGCGTCTTCGCCCTGCTCGACCAGTTCGCCTGGTGGCGGCTGATCCGCATGCTGAGAACGCGCCACCGCTGGGGGCGGGAAGACGTCCGGAGGCGATACACCGGCCACTCAGGCCGGTGGCAGCCGATCACGGCGGGCGGGACAAGGCTGCGCCCGATAGCGGCGATACCTGTTACCCGGTACCGCTATCGGGGCTCCAAGATCCCCAGCCTATGGCCAGCTGAACCAGCCTGACGGCAGCGACCGTGGAGCGCCCGCTGCGTCGAGAGGCGCACGGCGGGTGCGGCGAGAGGCCCGGGGAAACGGGCCGGGAGCAATTCCGGCACCGCGCCCCGGGCCCACTCGACCGTGCCGCGCTGCCGCTGTCATCCAGGACCCTCACCTTCACCGCCGGGATCATCCGCCGCCACCGCCGGGCGTCCGGGTCGGCCTGGCGGAAGCTGAACCCGGGCCAGCAGGCCCTGCTTGCCTTGGTTTACCTGCGCAAGGGCGAGACGTTCGCCGAGGTGGCGGCCGGGTTCGGGGTCGGGACGGCCACCGCCTGGCGGTACGTGAACGAGACCGTGGCGCTGCTCGCTGCCCGCGCCCCGAAGCTGCGCAAGGCGGTCCGGGACGCGAAGAAGGCCGGCTACGCCTATGTCGTGGCGGACGGCACCCTGATCGCGACCGACCGGGTCGCCGCGGACCGCCCGTCCTGCTCCGGCAAGCACCAGCACCACGGCATGAACCTGCAGGTCATCAGCAGCCCCAGCGGCGACATCCTGTGGGTCTCCGGGGCACTGCCCGGCTCTGTCCACGACAAGACGGCCGAGTGGATATGGGGCGTCCTGGCCGAACTGGAGGCCGCCGGGCTGGTCACCCTGGCTGACAAGGGCTACTTGGGCAGCACGTGGGCGAAGGTCCCGTACCGGGGAACGGGCAAGCACGAGTCGCAGAAGGAGGCCAACCGGGCCCACGCGAAGCTCCGGGCCCCCGGCGAACGGGCGAACGCCCTGCTCAAGAACTGGCGGATCCTCCGCAAGCTCCGCTGCTGCCCTTGGCGCGCAGGGAAGCTCGCCAAGGCCATTCACACCCTGGAAACCCACGCCGCATAACCAGGATGAAAAAGGCTCAGTGAGCTGTGAGGACGCGCCGATTCGGGAGGCGGCCGCACTTAAGCTCGGGATGACCAGCGACTGACCCAGTCTGATCGACTGGTCAGGTTGCACCCACGTTCGCTCTGAGAGTGTCTGGAAGCGGGTAAATCTGCTCGGTGGGGATGTCTGACTGCGCAGCGGACAGGTTGCCGGAGCCGACGTGGTGGCGGATGCGCCCGGCGAGCGGGGTGATGTCAGTGATGGCGGTGATCCACTGGTTGACGTACCGGTCGACGGCTTCGCCTGAGAGCCCGATCTGGATGGATCGCCAGGGTAGCGGCTGGAGGAGGAGTGACCGCTCGGGGTCCCACTGGACGCGGACCGGGCTTGTGAGCTTCCGTTCGGCCCACTGTTGCTGGCTGACGTAGGTGCCTGGCTCGTAATGGCTGAGGGCAGCGTGCGCGAGTGCCCATTCGAAACCGTCCCTAGTGATCTGGACGGCCAGGATGCGTTCCTGGCCGGGTTTGGTGGCCCATCCGGACCGGTACATCATCCACAGGAATGAGGGCTTGATCCAGGTCATCCTGTCGAGCTTGAATGGCGGCACGAACCGACCGGCGGCGATCGCCGACTCTGCGATCGCCGGCGGGTAGGCCTGGTAGACGGTGATCGTGCGTGGGTCGAACGCTGCCCGCACTTGCCGTGCCGGGACGTGCCGGGAGTCGGGGCCGATCTTGTCGCCGGGCTCCTCGGTCACTTGTCTGTCCATGCCGTCACCCGCTTTGCTGCCGCCAAAACACCACGGACCAAAATAGTTCTAATGGCGATACTATCGCTAGTGGAAGTATCTTCGCCGATAGTATTGGGAGCGATAGTGCCGGGGTTCGTGGGGCGGCGACGGGAGCTGGCGCTGCTAGGCGGGCTGTTCGACGAGGTCCGGCAGCAGAGTGCTTCAGGCCGTCGGGGGAAGTGCGTCATCCTCCGCGGGCGCCGCCGGATCGGCAAGTCCGCGCTCGTCGAGGAGTTCATCGAGCAGCAGGGCGTGCCGAGCGTCTTCTACACAGCCGAGATCGGGTTCGGCGGCCAGCCGCTCCGCGAGTTCACCGAGGCGGTCCAGCTGTCCGGACTACCCGAGGCGAATGTCTTCGACGACGCGGTACCTGGGAACTGGGCCGCCGCGCTCCGCCAGCTAGCCGGGGTCCTGCCGGACGACCAGCCGAGCATCGTGGTCTTGGACGAGTTGCCGTATCTAATGGACAGCGAGGGCGCCTTCGAGAGCGTGCTGCAGCGCTCATGGGACCGGGAGCTGTCCCGCAAGCCCGTGCTCCTGATCCTGGTCGGCTCCGACCTGTCCATGATGGAAGCCCTCAGCTCCTACGGCCGCCCCTTCCACCAGCGGGGAACCCAGCTGGTCGTAGAGCCGCTGAACCCCGCGGATATCGCGATGATGGCCGGACTGCCCGCCGCCGTCGCCTTCGACGCGGCCCTGATCACCGGCGGGCTGCCGATCATCTGCGCCCGCTGGCGGGAAGGAGAGGACGCCCGGTCGTTCCTCGCACGCGAACTGGCCAGCCCGGTGAGCCCGCTGGTGGTTTCCGCCCAGCTCTCGCTCGCGGCCGAATTCCCCGACCAGGCCCATGCCCGTGTGGTCCTGGCGGCGATCGGCAGCGGGGAGCGTACCTTCACCAATATCGCCCGCGCCGCTGGCGGCATCTCGCACTCGACGCTGACCCGTGCCGCCGACCTGCTGACCAGCAAAGGTGTGGGCGCGGGCGAACTGCCGGTCAGCCTGTCTCCGTCCAAAGAGCGCCGGTATCGCGTCGCCGATCCCTACCTGCGGTTCTGGCTGGCGTTTGTCGGGCCGCACTTGAGCGAGATAGACCGGATGCGCTCGGACCTCACGCTGGCGCGGATCGACCGGAGCTGGACCGACTGGCGGGGCCGCGCGGTCGAGCCGCTGGTCCGCGACGCGCTTGCCCGGCTGCTCCCATCGCAGGGCATCCCGGCCGCGCCCGTGCTCGGCGGCTACTGGACGCGCAGCAATGACGTTGAGATCGACATCGTCGGCGCCGACCGGGGACCGGTCGCGCGGGAGTTGCTGTTCCTCGGCTCGGTGAAGTGGCTGGAGACAGGCCAGTTCGACGACCATGACCTGGTGGCCCTGCAGCGGCACCGCGACCGCGTCACGAGCGACCCGCTGCCCCTGATCGCCGTCTCGCGCGCGGGCGCGTCCACCTGTCGCGCCGATGCCGTCTTCACGCCAGAAGACCTCATGCGAGCCTGGTTAGGTCACGGGGTGACCTGGGGCGCGGGGTGCCGAATACACTGGGATCTCCCTGGTGAAAGGCGGTACCGTGTCCGGGCCTGATGGGTTTGACACCGTTCTGGTGGTAGATTTCGGCGCGCAGTACGCGCAGCTCATCGCCCGCCGCGTGCGCGAGTGCCACGTGTACTCGGAGATCGTGCCGTCCACGATGCCGGTCGGCGAGATGCTGGCGAAGCGGCCGAAGGCGATTATCCTCTCCGGCGGCCCCTCCTCGGTCTACGCGCCAGGGGCACCCGCGGTGCCGGACGGGCTGTTCGCGGCGGGCGTGCCGGTATTCGGCATCTGCTACGGGCACCAGGTCATGGTGCGGGAACTGGGCGGCACCGTCGAGCACACGGGCGCGGCCGAATACGGCGGCACGCCGCTGATGATGACCGCCAATGGCCACCTGCTGGAGGGACTCCCCGAAGAGTTCAGCGTGTGGATGTCGCACGGCGACACGTCCACGATCGCGCCTCCGGGGTTCACGGTGACGGCGCACACCCAGACCACGCCCGCGGCGGCCGTGGAGGATGCCGACCGCGGTTTCTACGGCGTGCAGTTCCATCCCGAGGTCATGCACACCGACCACGGCCAGCGGATCCTGCGCCGGTTCCTGGAGCTGGCGGGCTGCCGGCCGAACTGGACGATGGTGAACATCGTCGAGGAGCAGACCGAGCGGATCCGGGAGCAGATCGGCACCGGGCGGGCGATCTGCGGCCTGTCCGGCGGCGTCGACTCCGCCGTCGCCGCGGCGCTGGTGCAGCGCGCCATCGGGGACAAGCTGACGTGCGTGTTCATCGACCACGGGCTGCTGCGCAAGGGCGAGGCGGAGCAGGTCGAGGAGGACTTCGTCGCCGCGACCGGGGTCGCGCTGCGGGTCGTCGACGCGTCGGACGCCTTCTTGTCCGCGCTGGAGGGCGTCACCGATCCCGAGGAGAAGCGCAAGATCATCGGCCGGGAGTTCATCCGGGCCTTCGAGCGCGCGGCCCGCGAGATTACCGCCGAGGCGGGCGCGCACGGCGAGGCGACCGAGTTCCTGGTCCAGGGCACGCTCTACCCGGACGTGGTGGAGTCCGGCGGCGGCACCGGGACCGCGAACATTAAGTCCCACCACAACGTGGGCGGGCTGCCCGACGACCTGAAGTTCCAGCTCGTGGAGCCGCTGCGCTTGCTGTTCAAGGACGAGGTGCGCCGGGTCGGCGAGGAACTGGGCCTGCCGCCGGTGATCGTGTGGCGCCAGCCGTTCCCCGGCCCCGGCCTGGGCATCCGGATCATCGGCGCGGTCACCGCCGACCGGCTCGCGATCCTGCGGGAGGCGGACGCGATCGCCCGCGCGGAGATGACCGCGGCGGGGCTGGACGCCGACGTGTGGCAATGCCCGGTGGTGCTGCTGGCCGACGTGCGCTCGGTGGGCGTCCAGGGCGACGGCCGGACCTACGGGCACCCGGTAGTCCTGCGTCCGGTCACCAGTGAGGACGCCATGACGGCCGACTGGGCACGGCTGCCCTACGACGTCCTGGCGAAGATCTCGACCCGGATCACCAATGAGGTACCGGACGTCAATCGGGTCGCGCTGGACGTCACGAGCAAGCCGCCGGGCACGATCGAGTGGGAGTAGCGGTCTCGCTACGAGAAGAGGGCGGGCTGGACTACGCGATTAGCACTCTCTCGTGTAGAGTGCTAATCGCGACGAGGCAGGTCTGACCCCCGCGACGGCAGGCCACTCCTGGTCGCCTCGCAAGCCATTAGCCCATACGCCTTTCCGGAGGGGGAGGTCAGATCGTGACGACCGCCACCAAGGTTGTCCTCAAGCCTCTTGAGGACCGCATCGTTGTCAAGCCGCTCGAGGCAGAGCAGACCACTGCGTCGGGTCTCGTCATCCCGGACACCGCGAAGGAGAAGCCCCAGGAGGGCGAAGTCCTCGCGGTCGGTCCCGGCCGTTTCGACGACGCGGGCGCCAAGCGCGTCCCCGTCGACGTGAAGGTCGGCGACGTGGTGCTGTACAGCAAGTACGGCGGCACGGAAGTGAAGTACTCGGGCGAGGAGTACCTGGTGCTCTCGGCCCGCGACGTGCTCGCGATCATCGAGAAGTAACTGAGAAGCGACACCTGGCAGGCTCTGGCGGCGTACCGGAGACGGCTCGCCGCCAGAGCCGCGCCGGTGCGCCCGTACACCGCCTATTCCAACCGTAGGTTGAGGTAGTTCAATGCCCAAGATCCTGGAGTTCGACGAGGACGCGCGCCGCCACCTTGAGCGCGGCGTGGACCACCTCGCCGACGCCGTGAAGGTGACGCTCGGCCCGCGCGGCCGCAACGTCGTCATCGACAAGAAGTGGGGCGCGCCCACCATCACCAACGACGGTGTCACCGTCGCCAAGGAGGTGGAGCTCGAGAACCCCTACGAGAACCTCGGCGCTCAGCTCGCCAAGGAAGTCGCCACCAAGACCAACGACATCGCTGGTGACGGCACCACCACCGCGACCGTGCTCGCGCAGGCGATGGTCCACCTCGGACTCCGCTCGGTCGCGGCCGGCGCGAACCCGATGGACCTCAAGCGCGGTATCGACGCCGCGGCCGCGGCCGTGTCCGAGCAGCTGCTCAGCTCGGCCCGCGAGGTGACCGACCAGAAGGAGATCGCGCACGTCGCGACGATCTCCGCGCAGGACGCCAAGATCGGCGAGCTGATCGCCGAGGCGTTCGCCAAGGTCGGCAAGGACGGTGTCATCACCGTCGAGGAAGCCCCGACGATCGGCCTGTCCCTGGAGTTCACCGAGGGCCTGCAGTTCGACAAGGGCTACATCTCGCCGTACTTCGTCACCGACCAGGAGCGCCTGGAGGCCGTGCTCGAGGACGCTTACGTCCTCGTCCACCAGGCCAAGATCTCGTCCATGGCGGACTTCCTGCCGCTGCTGGAGAAGGTCGCGCAGACGAAGAAGCCGCTGCTGGTCATCGCGGAGGACATCGAGGGCGAGGCGCTCGCCACGATCGTCGTCAACAAGATCCGCGGCCTGCTGAACATCGCCGCGGTGAAGGCCCCTGGCTTCGGCGACCGCCGCAAGGCCATGCTGGCCGACATCGCGACGCTGACCGGCGCGACCGTCGTCAGCGAGGAGCTCGGCATCAAGCTGGACTCCGTTGGCCTGGACGCGCTCGGCACCGCCCGCCGCATCGTGGTGACGAAGGATGACACCACGATCGTCGACGGCGCCGGCGACCAGTCCGCGATCGAGGACCGCGTCCGCCAGATCAAGACCGAGATCGAGGCGACCGACTCCGACTGGGACCGCGAGAAGCTGCAGGAGCGGCTGGCCAAGCTGTCCGGCGGCGTGTGCGTGCTCCGCGCGGGCGCGGCCACCGAGGTGGAGCTCAAGGAGAAGAAGCACCGCCTTGAGGACGCCATCTCGGCGACCCGTGCCGCGATCGAAGAGGGCATCATCTCCGGCGGCGGCAGCGCGCTCGTGCACCTGGCCGCTGGCCTGGACGACCTCGGCCGCACCGGCGACATCGCCACCGGCGTGGGCGTCGTGCGCAAGGCGCTGCCCGAGCCCGCTCGCTGGATCGCGCTGAACGCGGGCCAGGAGGGCTCGGTCGTGGTGGCCAAGGTCAAGGACCTGCCGGCCGGCCACGGCTACAACGCGGCCACCGGCGAGTACGGCGACCTGATCGCTCAGGGCGTCATCGACCCGGTCAAGGTCACCCGCTCCGCGGTGCAGAACGCCGCCTCGATCGCCGGCATGCTGCTGACGACCGAGACGCTGGTCGTGGAGAAGCCCGAGGAAGAGCAGCCGGCTCCCGCCGACGGCCACAGCCACGGGCACTCGCACTAAGCGGTGTTATCTCTCCGCCAGCGCGGGGGTCACGGTTATCCGTGGCCCCCGCGTCTGTTTTGCCCCTTTTCGCGCCGCCGTCGCCTTCCACCGGCCGTGGCCCCCTGGGAACTCGATGTCTCATTGACCGCCTACCTATTGCGCTGGATGACGCATCGCTTCCCAAAGAAGGGGACCCACGTGACATCGAGCTCCATAGGAAGGGAACCCATGTGACATCGAGTCCCTCCCGAGGTCGGGCCGGAGTCGGGGGAGTCCCTCCCGGAGTCGGGGGAGTCCCTTCCGGGTCGGGGGAGTCCCTCCCGAGCGCCTCCCGGGAGCGGGGAAGCGCCTCCCGGAGTCGGGGGGAGTCCCTCCCGGGCCGGGGAAGCGCCTCCCGGGGGAGGGGAAGCGCCTCCCGGGGGCGGGACCGTGAGCCATGCCACCCGTCGCCGAAGGCATGGGCGGGTGCGCGAACGGGTTAAGTAGGATGTAACGCAATCCCACCGTAACCGCTGCTCCGCTGGCAGCTACGATCCGTGAGGGCATCATGACGGAGTCACCGAAGTTCGTGCCGGTTGGCCTGACGTTCGACGATGTGCTGCTACTGCCGGCGCACTCGGAGCTCATGCCCAGCGAGGCGGACACCAGCACGCAGATCACGCGGCGCTACCGGCTCCGCATCCCGCTCGTCTCCAGCGCGATGGACACGGTGACCGAGGCGCGCATGGCCATCGCCATGGCCCGCCAGGGCGGCGTCGGCGTCTTGCATCGCAACCTCTCGATTGAAGAGCAGGCGCAGCAGGTCGACCTGGTCAAGCGGTCCGAGGCCGGCATGGTCACCGACCCGGTGACCTGCGGCCCGGACGCGACGCTGGCGGACGTGGAGCGGCTGTGCGCCCGCTACCGGATCAGCGGCGTCCCGGTGACCAGTGATGACGGCGTGCTTCTGGGTATCGTGACGAACCGCGACATGCGCTTCGAATCCGATTTGTCGCGCAAGGTCAGAGACGTCATGACCAAGATGCCCCTGATCACCGCCAAGGCGGGCGTCGCCAAGGAGGAGGCCCTCCGGCTCCTCAAGGACCACAAGGTCGAGAAGCTCCCGATCATCGACGACGACCTTCGCCTGCGCGGCCTGATCACGGTCAAGGACTTCACCAAGAGCGAGAAGTTCCCTCTCGCCACCAAGGACCCGAGCGGCCGTCTCGTTGTCGGCGCCGCGGTCGGCGTCGGCGAGGACGCTAAGCGGCGGGCGCAGGCGTTGGTGGACGCGGGCGTGGACTTCCTCGTCATCGACACGGCCCACGGCCACGCACAGTCCGTCCTGGACATGATCCGGCAGGTCAAGGCGAACACCGACATCGAAGTCATCGGCGGGAACATCGCCACCCGGGCGGGTGCGCAGGCGCTCATCGACGCAGGCGCGGACGGCGTGAAGGTGGGCGTTGGCCCTGGCTCTATCTGCACCACGCGAGTGGTCGCGGGCGTCGGCGTCCCGCAGATCACGGCGATCTACGAGGCCGCCAAGGCGGCTAAGCCGGCGGGCATCCCGATCATCGGGGACGGCGGCCTCCAGTACAGCGGCGACATCGCCAAGGCGATCACGGCCGGCGCGGACGCCGTCATGCTCGGCAGCCTGCTCGCCGGGTGCGCGGAGACCCCGGGCGAGATGGTCTTCATGAACGGCAAGCAGTACAAGCTTTACCGGGGCATGGGCTCGCTCGGCGCCATGCGCAACCGTGAGCGCGGCAAGTCCTACTCCAAGGACCGGTATTTCCAGGACGACGTGCTGCGCGAGGACAAGCTGGTGCCGGAAGGCATCGAGGGCCAGGTGCCCTACCGCGGCCCGCTCTCCGCCGTCGCCGACCAACTGGTGGGCGGGCTCCGGGCCTCCATGGGATACTGCGGGTCCCGGACCATCGCGGAGCTGAAGGAAGCCCAGTTCATTCAGATCACGTCGGCCGGGCTGAAGGAGAGTCACCCGCACGACGTGCAGATGGTGGTCGAAGCGCCGAACTACAGTGGACGTAAGTAAGACGCCAGTAAAACTGGGGCCAGTAGGAAGCGGGAAGTAGGCAAGTGACGGACATCGAGATCGGCCGGGGCAAGACCGGACGCCGCGCGTACGCGCTCGACGAGATCGGCATCGTGCCGGCCCGGCGGACCCGTGACCCCGAAGAGGTGTCGATCGCCTGGCAGATCGACGCCTACCGCTTCGACCTGCCGCTGATCGCCTGCCCGATGGACAGTGTCGTCTCCCCGGCCACGGCGATCGCCATGGGCCAGCAGGGGGGCCTCGGCGTGCTCGACCTCGAGGGCCTGTGGACGCGGTTCAGCGACCCGGAGCCCCTGCTCGCCGAGGTCGCGGAGCTGGACGAGGAGAACGCCACCCGCCGCCTGCAGGAGATCTACGCCGAGCCGATCAAGGAAGAGCTGATCGGCCAGCGCATCGAAGAGATCTCCAAGGCCGGCGTGATCACCGCCGCCCGCCTGTCCCCGCAGAAGACCGCCCGCTATTACAAGGCGGTCGTAGACGCGGGCGCGGACATCTTCGTCATCCGCGGCACGACGGTCTCCGCCGAGCACGTCTCGGGACGGGCCGAGCCGCTGAACCTCAAGCAGTTCATCTACGAGCTCGACATCCCGGTAGTCGTCGGCGGCGCCGCCACCTACACGGCCGCGCTGCACCTGATGCGCACCGGCGCGGCCGGCGTGCTCGTCGGCTTCGGCGGCGGCTCCGGCCACACCACGACCGCGGTGCTCGGCGTCGCGATCCCCATGGCCACCGCTATATCGGATGTCGCGGCGGCGCGCCGAGAGTACCTGGACGAGTCGGGCGGCCGCTACGTGCATGTCATCGCCGACGGGTCGATGACCCGCAGCGGCGACATCGCCAAGGCGCTCGCGCTGGGCGCCGACGCCGTCATGGTCGGCTCGCCGCTGGCCCGCGCCACGCAGGCCCCCGGCCGCGGCTATCACTGGGGCAGCGAGGCCAACCACCCGGAACTGCCGCGCGGTAACCGCCTCCGCGTCGGCGCGATCGGGACGCTGGAGCAGATCCTGCACGGCCCGTCGACCGTGCCAGACGGCTCGATGAACCTGATGGGCGCCCTGCGCCGCACGATGGCGACCTCCGGCTACACGGACCTCAAGGAGTTCCAGCGCGTCGAGGTCGTCGTCACGCCACCGCACCGCCCGAACTAGGCCCCTTCACCTAAACGTTCGAGGTGACTGTGCATGCCCCGGGGGGTCGTCCCCCCGGGCTAGCACTGGCACTAAACTTCGGGGCCATGGGTATTCGTCGCGTTTTCTCTGGCATCCAGCCGACCGCTGATTCGTTCCACCTGGGCAACTACCTGGGTGCCGTCCGGCAGTGGGTTGACTTGCAGGAGAGCCGCGAGACGGTCTATTGCGTGGTGGACCTGCACGCGATCACGGTGCAGTACGACCCTGAGGTGCTGCGGCGGCGCATCCGGGTGGCGGCCGCGCAGTTGCTCGGGGCCGGGATCGACCCGGAGCGCAGCATCCTGTTCGTCCAGAGCCAGGTGCCCGAGCACGCGGAACTGAACTGGATCCTCGGCTGCCTCACGGGTTTCGGCGAGGCGAGCCGGATGACGCAGTTCAAGGACAAGTCGGCCAAGGGCGGCGCCGAGCAGGCGTCGGTCGGCCTGTTCACCTACCCGGTCCTCCAGGCGGCTGACATCCTGCTCTACAAGGCCGACGAGGTGCCGGTGGGCGAAGACCAGCGCCAGCACCTGGAACTGTCGCGGACCCTCGCCCAGCGGTTCAACCACCGCTTCGGGCAGACGTTCACGGCGCCGGAGGCGTACATCCTCCCCACGGTCGCGAAGATCACCGACCTCCAGGACCCGACGAGCAAGATGAGCAAGTCGGCGTCCTCGCCGCAGGGCATCATCGACCTCCTCGATGAGCCCGGCGCGATCAGGAAGAAGATCGCCCGCGCGGTGACCGACACCGAGTCCGTGGTGCGTGCCGATGAGGAGAACAAGCCGGGCGTCACCAACCTGCTGCGGATCTACTCCGCGCTGACGGGTGAGCCGGTCGGCGTCCTCGCCGCCCGGTACGGCGATTCCGGCTACGGGACCTTCAAGAAGGAACTGGCCGAAGTCGTCGTGGACACGTTCACCCCGATCAGGGAGCGGACCGCGAAGATCCTCGCAGACGAGGGCGCCCTGGACAAGCTGCTCGCCGAAGGCGCGAGCCGTGCCCGTGTCATCGCACGTCAGACGATGGCCGAGGTCCGCGAGCGCGGCGGTCTTCCCCCGGTGATTTAACGATCTGCTGATGCCGGATCCGACATTGACGCGGTTCAATTTCGTATGGCGGGAAATCGATAGTTAGGCGCACAATTTTGCCTATCTTCCCGTCTCGGAGGAATAGATGTCGATCCAGTGGAATCCGTCGCAGGGCCCGACCCTCGGAATCGAGTGGGAAGTCCAGCTGGTCGATCCCGGGACCCGGTTGCTCCGGCAGGACGCCAGGACCGTGCTGGCGGCGCTGGACGGGCTGACGGAAACCGGCGAGCATCCCAAGCTAAAGCACGAATTGATGCAGTCCACTGTGGAAGTGATCACCGGGATCTGCGGCACCGTCGCGGAGGCGGTCTCCGATCTCGCCGTGACGATCAAGGAACTGCAGCGTGCCGCGCAGCCGCACGGGATCGTGCTGGCCGCGTGCGGGACGCATCCCGTGAGCGACTGGCGCGATGCGAAGACGGCCCCGAGCCAGCGCTACGCGGAACTGCTCGAGCAGATCCAGTGGCCCGCCCGCAAGCTGCAGATTTGCGCGGCCCAGGTGCACGTGGGGCTGCGGGACGGCGAGCGGGCGACGCAGATCGTCAATGCCCTCGCGACCTATATCCCGCACTTCCTGGCGCTGACCGCGTCCAGCCCGTTCTGGAACGGCCAGGACACGGGCCTCGCGTCGGCGCGGTCGGTGGTGTTCGGCGCTCTGCCCAACACGGGCCCGCCGCCGGTGCTGCCCGCCTGGAAGGACTTCGAGGACTTCATGAACGCCCAGGTCCGGGCCGGGGTCGTGCGGACGATTAAGGAAGTCTGGTGGGACGTCCGCCCGCACCCGGATTACGGGACAGTGGAGATCCGGATCTGCGACGCGGTGCCGACGTTCCGCGAGATCGGCATGCTGGCCGCGCTCGCCCAGTGCCTGGTGCACCTGTTCGACACCCAGCTGGACCGGGGATACCGGCTGCCGTTCCGGCCCGAGTGGGTGCTGCGGGACAACAAGTGGCGCGCGGTGCGGCACGGCCTGGACGCCATGGTGATCACCGACGACAAGGGGACCACGGCGCCGCTGCGGGACGACATCTACGAGCTGCTGCGGGACCTGGAGCCGGTGGCATGGCGGCTCGGCTGCGCCGACGAGCTCGCGGTCGCCGACGAGGTCCTCCAGGCGGGCGCGTCGTATGAGCGGCAGCGGGCCGCGCACGCCCGCGGCAGCCTCAACGGCGTGGTCGACGCGCTCATCACGGAGTTCGCCGAGGACCGCTTCGTTCTGTCCGAGCCGGCCGCGGACTTACCCCCGGGCCCGGCTTGGTACGTAAAGTAGAGCGACAGTGGAAGCGGGACGGGCGCGGCACCGCGAGGGAGTACGTTGACGGCAGACCAGGAGCAGACCGCGGCGAGCGGGCAGGACGGCACGACCAGGCACGTGTTCCGGTCCCCGGTCGCGATCGCCGTGTGGTGGATATGGGTGTTGTTCGCGGTCGCCAACCTCATTGACCTCGCGGTGCAGGGGCACGACCACATCTCGCTGGTGGCCGCCGTCATCCTGGTCCTGGTCACCGGCGTGATGTACGCGGCGGTCCAGCGGCCCCGGATCATCGCCGACGATGCCGCCCTGACGATTGTGAACCCCCTGCGCGGCCACCGGATCGGCTGGGCCGCGGTGAGCGGCGCCGAGGCGACCGACCTTGTCCGCGTGCGCTGCGAATGGCCCGGGGGCCGCCGGACGATCTACGCATGGGCGATCTACTCGTCGCGGCGCCGGCAGTACGTGGCCGAGATGCGCGCCCAGCGGATGCGAAGACCCCGCCGGAGCGAGATCTCGCGCGGTTATGGTGCCCCGCCCGAGGCCGGCGCGGGCAAGGCCGCCACGGAGCCGAATGACTCCGAACGCGTCGTCGCCGCGATCACCAGCCGTGCCGACGAGGCCAGGACGGCCGTGCGCCCCGTGGCCCAGTCCACGGCACAGCCGCCGGTGAGCGCCTGGCACTGGCCAGCCGTCATCGCGATCGTGATACCGGCGCTCGCGCTGGTCATCGCGATCCTGGCGTAACTCCCCGCTCGCTGGCGGCCCGCCTGGCCGCGGGAGTTAACGGGTTGGAGGGCCGGGCGCGGAGCCAGTCCACGTAGTCGGTCGGCGCGCCTGCCTTGATGGCCGCGTCCACGAGGATGGACATGTGCCGCGCGGAGGGCAGCCCGCCCTCGTAGGCGTCGAGCACGTACAGCCAGGCGAGGGCGTCCCCGTCCAGGGTCTCCACCCGGACCTTGAGCTTGCGGTAGTAGCCGAGCGTCACGCCGTCCCAGGTGTCGAGTTCTTTCTCGTCGATCTCGGGAACGTCGTAGAGCACCACGAATACTCGCTCGTCCGGGTCTTCCACCACGGTGGTGAGAGCGCCGTCCCAGCCGACGTCTTCGCCACCGAAAGTCAGGCGCCAGCCCTCCAGCCACCCGGATCCCCGCTGCGGGGAGTGCGGGCAGCGCTGGGACATCTGCGCCGGATCCATGTTGCTGCCGTAAGCGGCGTATAGTGCCACGTTGCCTAAGCGTACGACGTCGATGCCCGCCCCGGCGCGCACGTCCGGTCGGAACATGCGGGATACTTGCGAAACGTGACTCTGCCACGTCCTCGCGTCGCGATTCTGGGCGGCGGGCCGGGAGGCTATGAAGCTGCCCTGGTGGCCGCTCAGCTCGGCGCCGAAGTAACCGTAATCGACGAAGCCGGCCTCGGCGGCTCGTGCGTGCTCACGGACTGTGTTCCGTCCAAGACGCTCATCGAGTCGTCGGCCACCATGACGTCGCTGAGCCGCGCCGCGTCCCTCGGCCTCCAAGCGGAAAACGGCGACAACCCCGGCCTCGACGTCGACGCGCCCGCGCTGTACGCGCGCATCAAGGCCCTGGCGGCGGCACAAAGCCATGACATCGCCGAGCGTGTCGCGTCCGAGGGTGTCGAGATCATCTCGGACAGGGGACGCATGGTCGGGCCCCACGCGATCGCGGCGGGCGGACGGGAAGTCCAGGCGGATGTCGTGCTCATCGCCACCGGCGCGAACCCAAGGGAACTCCCTGACGCGGCGACGGACGGGGAGCGGATCCTCACCTGCCGGCAGATCTACGATCTCGCCGAACTGCCTAGTGACCTGATCGTTGTCGGCTCCGGGGTCACCGGCGCCGAGTTCGCCAGCGCTTACCAGGCGCTCGGCTCGAACGTGACGCTGGTGTCCAGCCGGGACCGTGTGCTGCCGCACGAAGACAAAGACGCGGCGGTCGTCATCGAGGAGGTCTTCCGGCGACGCGGCATGACCGTGCTCGGCCGTTCGCGTGCCGAGGCGGTGCAGCGCAAGGGCGACACCGTCTACGTGACGCTGGCCGACGGACGGGTGATCACGGGCTCGCATTGCCTGCTGACCGTCGGCATGGTGCCGAACACGCGGGACATCGGGCTGGAAGCGGCGGACGTGAATGTGAACGGTCGCGGTTTCATCGAAGTAGACCGGGTCTCGCGGACGACCGTACCTGGCGTGTACGCGGCCGGGGACTGCACCGGCATCCTGATGCTGGCGTCGGTGGCCGCGATGCAGGGCCGGATCGCGATGTGGCACGCGCTCGGCGAGGCGGTGCAGCCGATCCGGCTGAGCCACGTCGCGTCCACGATCTTCACGGATCCGGAAATCGCCTCGGTCGGCGTGTCACAGGCGACGGTGGACAAGGGCCAGGTCCAGGCGCGGGTGGTGAAGCTGCCGCTCGCGACGAACCCCCGGGCGAAGATGGCGGGCGTCCGGGACGGCTTCGTGAAGCTCATGGCCCGCCCCGGGACCGGGGTGGTCCTCGGCGGCGTGGTGGTCGCACCGCGCGCCAGCGAGCTGATCCTGCCGATCTCGATCGCGGTGGAGCAGAACCTGACGGTAGACCAGATCGCCCACACGTTCTCGGTCTACCCGTCCCTGTCCGGCAGCCTGACCGAAGCCGCCCGCAACGTCATGGAATTCACCGTCGACGAAATCCTCTAACCCCGCCCCGCCCCGCCCCGCCCCGCGCCCACCCGTCG